>OUWB010003643.1_pt2 | contig 39695 bp, 36 predicted proteins | sample 1779821 | NCBI WGS metagenome assembly OUWB01 (sample SAMEA3914806, study PRJEB12502) | metagenome | biome: forest; material: soil | place: Canada | collected 2011-08-03 | depth 0.1 m
CCGGCCAGCATGGACAGGGCGACGCATAGCAGCACGATCGGGAACCACGGCGCGGCGTGCAGCTTGGACATGGCGGCGTTCAACGCCTGCGGCAGGCCGCCCAGGCGCGAGGCGACGTCCTGCGGCACGATGGCCAGCATCGCCGCCGTACCGCCGGCATACATCAGGGCCTGGAATACGCCGAGCAGGATCAGGGCGCCGATAAGGGTCTTGACGCCGTTCTTCGCTTCGCCGCGCATCAGGGCGACCCCCTCGTCGCCGCCGAAGGCGAAGACCATGGTCGACCACAGGATGGCGCCGTCGGCGACCGACGACAGCTTGTAGCTGGCCGTGGCGAAATGGGTCGCCGGACCGTCGCGGCCCGACAGGTAGAACGCCGCGGCGACGATGAACAGGGCCAGCGCGATCGATACGGCGGCGCCGACGATCGGCAGCCACTTGCCGACGCCGAAGCCGCGCGTATGCATGACGGTGATGATCAAAAGCACGACGCACGAGGCTATGAAGGCGCCCAGCGGCTGGGCGATCACGGCGCCCAGGGCCGCGGTCGCCGGCCACGCGGCAAGCGCCTGGCCGACGAGATTGACGCCGAAGTACAGCAGGCTGGCGAAATAGGGCAGATTGCACGCCCAGTAGAGCCAGCCGCACATGAAGCCGGCGAAATTGCCCTGGGTCTCGCGCGTCCAGGCGTAGATGGCGCCTTCTTCGGGAAAGCGCGCGGATAGTTCCAGCGTCGCGGTCAGCAGGGGAACGAGGAACAGGACGGCGGCCAGTATCCAGATCGGCAGGGCCACGGGCCCGGTCGCCGCGCCGGTCGCCAGCCAGCGGATCGAGAAGTTCATCGAGGTGGCGTAGAGCGCGATCGCCCAGAAGCCGGCTTTTTTCGGTGCGCGTGCGGCGTCGGTCATCGGGCCCTCATTTGCTCCGATGGTTGCGGTGAAAACCGGTTGCGGTCAAGGAACCTTTTTGACGAGCGATTTTGTGCCCAGGATCTGCTGAGTGGCCGAACGGTCGGGGCCAAGCTGGGGCATCGATGGGGACTATGCCACCATAATGCCACGCTAAACCGCAAGAACGGTCGAGCACGTCATGGCCTGAAGCGGCTAGATGGCGCCGCCACGGAGGATCAATGAAAGCGGTGCCTGACAACTACCTTGTTCGGATGCGGCGGGTGCTGGACTACATCGACCGGCACCTTGACGGTAACCTCGATTTGGAAACGCTAAGCCGTGTCGCGGCCTTCTCGAAATTCCATTTCCACCGTCTGTTCGCGGCGAGTTTCGGCTTGTCCGTACATCGTTATGTCCAGCTCGCCCGAATGAAGCGTGCTTCGTACCAACTCGCCTTAAGGGACGCCCAAAGCGTCACCGACGTCGCCTTGGATGCGGGTTACGACGCGCCGGACGCCTTTGCCCGCGCCTTTCGGCAACGGCTGGGACAATCGCCCTCGTCATTCCGCAAGGCGCCGGACTGGCAACCGTGGCTTGCGGTCTTCGCACCATTCGACAACGCCAGGAGCAGGCTCATGCAGATTATCTTCACCCCGGATGATGTTACGATCCGCGACGTTCCCTCGACGCCGGTCGCGGTTCTGCAGCATCGCGGCGACCGGACAAGGTTCAACGACACCCGGCAACGGTTCATCGATTGCCGCAAGTCGGCCGGTCTTTCGCCCGGGACGGCCGCGACCTTCATGGTCTTCCGCTCGGAGCGGGAACCCGCGGATCCGGCGGACTATAGCGTGGATTTGTGCTTTGCGACGGACCGGCCTATCGACGCGCACGACCCGCATATGAAGGCGGGCGTGATCCCCGGCGGACGCTGCGCGGTCCTGCGCTACCCAGGCGACACCCAAAATCTCGAACCCGCCGCGCAGTATCTCTACCGCGACTGGCTCCCGGCCAGCGGCGAAGAGCTGCGTGACTTCCCGCTCTATAGCGTGCGCCGCCTCTCCCTGATCCCGGACGTCCCGGCGCATGAACTTGTTTTGGAATTGTTCCTGCCGCTGCAATAGCCGGCCTGAGTCCTTGCCGCGATCAGGATGCCGGCGGGCTGGGGATCTTTATCCCGAGCAGGACAAGGGGGTCACCCGGGATACCGAACCAATGCGGCGTACCGGCCGGAATGAGCACGACATCGCCCACGGCGAGCGGCCGTGTCGTGCCGCCTTCGATGGCATCGCCATCCATCTGACCGGGCTTGACCAGGCGCGGATTGATCATATGCCCGCCGGAGACCAGCGTCCCCGATCCCTGGACCACGGTAAAATATTCGGCTTCGGCGAGGTGGATCGCCGGACGGCCGGGCGCTTTCCAGATTTCCAGAGCCGAGGTCCGTGGCCCGTCCTTGAGCAAGGGTTGCCACATGAAGGTTTGCCCAGGCGTCATCGACGAAAACATGGCGCTGACCTGCGCCTTGATATCCTGCGCACTGGCGACGCCCGTGTGATAAGCCATGTCTTGCGCGCGCACCGAACCCGCCGCCATAAGGCAGGATGCAAACATGATGGCTCGCGTCATTTCAATTGTTTTCATTGCGGTCATATCCTCGATGAGGGTGGCGCTAAGATAGCGATGTTTTGCGGCATAGCGAAAGCCCCTCGAAGCGTCATTGGCGGATTTCGGCGTCGGGGCGAAATTCTGTACTTCATAACCTGTCGCCCGATTCCTCATCCTCCGAGCGTTTTTAGTGGGCGGAATCTCGCGCCTCGAATTCATTTTTGATCAAGTATTCGTAATAGTACATGGCCTTTATGAGGTGGTGAAGATTGTGCATTTCGCGATAGACGGTCAAAATCCGCTTCATGAATTCGAGAAAGTACATATGCTCGGATCTGTCCTCCTTCATTCCCTCCTTCCGAGGGAAGTAGGTGATGATCTGGCTCACGTCGTCATAATCTGTTTTATAGTGCGCTATGGCGTTTCGAAGCTGGTTGTTAGCCCCATCATTTAGGAAGTCGCACCAGTTATCGTCAATAAAATCGAGCTTTTTGCCAACATCCAGATTTGCGAAATCATCAAGGTTTGCCGGCGTGTGATCGTTCCCACTTTTCTTTGAAAGACCGATTCCGGGCTTAAACTGGTTATGGTCACCACGCTTTTGGAGATTGTTGATACCGGCAATTAGGATGATTTGCCGCCCAACGATTTCAGCTATATCTTTATATAAATCCTTATACATCTCGAATTCATCGACTGACACCCGCATGGGAGTCAGCTCTTCAGCGTATTCTTCGTCGAAGTCGAGGAACAACGCGGGACGCAGCGCGATTTCAGCATCAAGAATGCGGGGATATATTTCTAGACAATCGAGCTGTAGCTTTTTGAGAAAGCCATTGTCGCGCAACTCATTGACGAATGCGTCCAATGCCTGCCGTTTGGTCTCGCCCAATTCAATTACAGTTTCAGCGGACAAGGCCGAAGCGTCCTCGTTATCGCCCGGATAGGCGAAGGGCCACATCATTTTCGCAATCAGAGTATAGAGAGCGGCGTTGATGTCCTGCAGCCTTTCGGAGCGAACGCCAATCTCAAAAACCCTTTCCACGTTGAGCCGAAAAGGTCTTGCCCTGTCGCGGGCGTATAATTTCAGCAGATTTTTGAAATCACGGCCCAGCGTGTACTGATGGTCGAGCATGGACAGCCGAGCGCCGTGAAGCTGCATTTCCTCGAATCCAATCCGTTGGCTTGCGCGAAGGAATGGCGTGTGGCCCATGACGTATTTTTCGAACGAGACCGGGAAATCCTGATGCAGGTCGACAAAATTGGTTTCGTGGTCAAAGGGTATTTTTCCGGGTATTTGCTGGCCGCCCGCGATGAAAGGTCTCTTTTTGCCAATCATCGAAGCTTCGGGATCGGGGAGCGATATGTCTATGGCCGAGCCGCAATCCTGGCACGAAAACCTGAGCGGGCGCACGTAACGGGCGGAAAGACCAATCCGGCAATTTGTCGTTTCACCGCAGGTGTCGCAATCAATCGAGATGTTGATATTCATTTTCGCTCCTCATTTGCGCAACTTATGCGACAACCGAGCAATTCCCAAAATTAAGATTTAAGATTTCTGGGACGCTTACAAATTCTATAATTCACTTTCGAATCTATAGTGCATTTAATAAGGCGTCCCCGAAATCCCGCTTAAACTTGCTATAAAGTCGACCGGATGGCAGCTGGAGCGCATGTTTGATGCCGCAAGCGCGGATCAAACTGTTGGGCGCTTGTTGTTACGGAGTAGGAACCGTCTTCGCCAGTCTCATGTTAACCGGCGAATAGCCGGCGCGTTCATAAAACATTTGCGCCTCTTCATTGCTCGGCAGGCTGTCCAGAACGATATGCTCCGCGGCTTCGTGCTCGGCATAGGCATCAATTTCGGATAGAAGGCGTGAACCTATGCCGCGACGCCGGAACGCGCGCTCTACAACAATCTGCTGAACGTAGATCGTGCGGCTAGGAAGCGTGAATAGGGTCGGCGGCCGTTCTTGAAGCGTTGCCCAGGCGTAGCCACAGAGCACTTCGTCAAAATTAGCAACCAAGACGACGTTCATGTTCTCCGCGATCATGTGCGTCCAGAACCTCACCATTGCGGCGGCGGGCACTGCTTCACGAAATGTACCAGGTGCAAGTCGGGCGTGGATGCTTTGAGCATCCTGGTAAATACGAACGATATTTGCGATATCGGACGACTGAGCGAGACGGATCGCAATCGACACTTCCCAAGTCTCCCGGGCCTTCCTGGAATGCTAACTAGAGTACCCCAAAACTGACAGGCGCGCGAGCTTGCGGGACGGTTAGTTTCGACTTTCAGGGGGGCGACCTGCTACACTCATGTGATCGCATGGGAAATTACGGTGACGCCGTATCAATTGTATAATTTCCGCGTCGGGCCAAAATCGGATGCGAGCGCTCTCACCCTAAATATCCATTCAGTACACAATAGGCCCGTATCCATCGCCAAGGTATCGTCTAGCCGCCGCGCCGTGTTCTTAAGCCATCTCCGGCGCCAGAAACAGCTCCGGGAACGCCGTCACCGTCGCCGCGGCGGTAACCAGCATGCTGGCGAATTCGAAGGCACAGCCACGGGCGATAAAGGGATGCGACGCCTCAAGCCAGGTCAGCCGGCCGTTTTCAATGGCCACAAGCCCCTCGGCACGTGCGTCGTCGAACAGGCGCTTGGCCTGGACGCGCGATATGCCGCAGTGCCGGGCCACATCCTCAAGCGCCCAGGGCACCGGCGCGGTGGCGAACGGCCCCTCTCCCGCGTCACGGCTCAGCAGCAGGGCCAACGCGCGGCCGCCGCCCAGGCGGTGGTTGAAGATGCGCACGAACGGCAAGTCGTGGCCGGTCGCGGCGGCAAGCCCGGCCCGCACGCTGTCGCCCCGGCGCTGGGCGAAGGCGATGGCGACCGCGGGATCATCCATTTGATCGAGCAGGACCTGTACGGCCGGCTCCAACGGCGCGACGGCTTCGAGACCGCGCCGCATCCGGCCGCACCACGCCGCGATGAAGCGCGGCGTGGGCAGGTAGAGCGCCGCCGCCTGCCCACGCCGCGGCGACACCTGCGACAGGAAACCGACATGCCGCAGATAGCCCAGCATGGCGCGGGCCCGGCCTGGGCTCATGAACCGTGTCTCGGCGCAGGCCGCCTTGAGCCGCGGCAGGGTGATGCCCGACGACTCCCGATGCAGCGAAAAGGCCAGTGAGGCGGCGACATAGTGGCCGGCGTCACGGGAAAGCACGGCCATCACGGGGTCCGCCGCCGCCTCGACCTTGACCCTGTTGAGCGCCCGGGCGGCTTCGGTGAAGCGCGGATGCGCGACCAGCCCGCCGATCGCTTCGGGCGACATGCCGAAACCCTGCCAGCGCAAGAGTTGAGCCAGGTCCGTGGAAGGAATCATGCTTGCCCGCCCCTTTTAAGAGGCCCAATCATACCGCCGACGTCACATATCTGTCAAAATCCGGCGGGGCACTGCGCGTGCGTTAGACAGGATTATACTTCGCCAGGAAATCGAGCGTGCGTTTGATCATATCGACGCGGTCGGCTTGATTGGTTTCGTTGTGATCCTGCTTGTCATACGGCACGAACTCGTACGTCTTGCCCGCCCCCCGCAAGGCGTCCGCCATGCCTTGCCCCTGTTCGAACGGGACGATGCTGTCGTCCCGGCCGTGGAAGATCAGGATCGGACAATAGGCGTTTGCCGCCTGGCGGGCCGGTGAGATCGCGGCCCAGTTCTCCCTCGGCCCATAAAGGTCTTTCCAGTAGCTGACCTCGGGCTCGTCCTGCCAGTTGTTGTTGGCCTTTTCGAAATCCATCATGGTGATGACGTCGCTCACCCCGGCGATGGCGATGGCGGCGTTGTACACGCCCTTGTCCAGGGTCGCGCCGGCCAGCGCGGCATAGCCGCCGTACGAGGCGCCCATGATCGACACGCGTTTGGCATCTATTACCCCCTGGGCGGCCAGAAAGCGCACCCCGTCCGACAGGTCCGTCTGCATCTTGCGGCCCCATTCGCCGTTTCCGGCCAGCACGAAATCGCTGCCGTAGCCGATCGAGCCGCGGAAATTCGGCTGCAGGACGGCATAGCCGGCGGCGGTCAGGCATTGCACCTGGCCGTCGAAATCGGCGTAGTCGCGGGCGCGCGGGCCGCCATGGGGCATGACGATCAATGGCAGGCCCTTGGCTTCTTTATAGGGCGGCAGGCTGAGATAGGCGCTGATGGTCAGGCCGTCGGCGGCCTTATAGGTTATGATGTCCTTGTGCGACAGCCAATCCACGGAGATGTCGGGATAGTTTTTCGCCAGGAAGGTCGCCTGGCCGGTCGAAAAATCGATGAAATAGTAACTGCCGGCATCGACATGGGATTCGGCGTAAACGATGACCTTGCGCGTATCGGCGGCAAAGCTGTGGATATAGGCGTGGTCCCCTTCGTCGAAGACCTGCGTCAGGGCGTCTTCGATCTTTTTGAGGTGTGGATCGAAATAGGTGTTTTCGATCCAGTCCTTGTGCAGCCGGAACCCCGCCAGGCAATAGGTCGTCGGGTGGAAGAGCGCCGAATATTCCGCGCCGTTTTCGCCGTCGAACAGAGGCTCGCTCAGCTTGCCTACGGCGTCGATCTCGTAATAGACGCCGGTTGAGTCCTCGTCATAAAGGATGATGGTCAGCGTATCGGGTGTCCGTCCCAGTCCGACGAGATCGATTTTGAGCTTGTCGGTATGCGCCGCGTAGATCGGCTTCCATCCCGGCGCCATGCCCGGCGCATTGGTGTTGATCAGCAACCGCCACTGCGCGTTGACCTCGTCGTATTCGGCGTAAGCCGCGGCCGTGCCGTCGGGCTTTACGACGATGTCCGTCGCATTTTCGCTCAGGATGGCGATCTGATGCGACAGGCCGCCGGCCGCCGGGAAGCTGAAAAGCTGCTTGTTGTACACCCCGTGGTCGTGGTCGATCAGGATGTTGGTCGCCGTCACCGACGCGCCGTCCCTGGTCTTTACGACGCTCAGCCCTCCGACCACCATGGGGTAGAAGTTTTCCATGCCGTCGAACAGGGTCGACATCTTGCGCGTCTTGATGTTGATCAGGTGCGCCAGGGACGCTTCGAGCTTGCGCGCCGTGAACTCGCGCAGGCTGACCGTCGATGAATTCTCCAGCAATAGCGTGTCGTTATCGGCGAAAAACAGGTTCTTGACCTTGGCCGCGCCGATATTCATCGTGCCCTTGTTGCCGCCGTCTATATCCGTGAAGGCCAGTATCTTGTCGTCGCCCTTTTGCATGACGAAAGCGATCTTGCCGGCGTCCGGCGAGATACAGAAGAACCGGGTGAAAGGGTCTTTGACGAAGGTATCGAACGAAGGCCTGGGAGACGGCGTTGCGTCGGTTGGCGCGGCGTCGCCCCTGGTGTCAGGCTTGGCGCCCGAAGTGGCATTGGATTGCGCTTTTGCGCCCCCCGCCATCGCCAGCACGCCGGCCATACAGCCGCCCAACAGCGTCTTACGGCGCGATAATACATGCGTCATGATCGGTCCCCCCCAAGGGATATATATATTTTAGGGCCGCGGGCTTAGGCCGGCGAACCGCTTGCGGCAGCCTAACCCGTTGAGGCTGTGTTTGTCATGAGCATTTTAACCGACATCTCCGATTTGAGCGCCCGATTGGTGCCCTAAAGATCCTGGCGATAGACGAGAAAGCCGGTGTCCTTGGCGACGGCATCGTATAGCCGCCGCGCCGTGGCATTGGTCTCGTGCGTATGCCAGTAGAGCCGCGCGCTGCCGGCGGCCCGGGCCTGTTCGGCCACCGCCTTGATCAGCGCTTTTCCTATGCCGCGACCCCGTGCGGCCGGCGCCGTGAACAGGTCCTGCAGGTAGCAGACATTGTTAGTCATTGTGGTGCTGCGATGGAACAAATAGTGCGCCAGACCCAGCAACTGACCGTCCGCTTCCGCCACCAATGCATGGACCGGCTCGCCCGCCGCGAAGAAACGCGCCCAGAGGATGTCGGTGACGGCGCGGTCGAGCGCGGTCGGGCCGCTGCGGCCATAGAAGGCGTTATAGCCGTCCCACAAGGGTAGCCATTGGTCGAAATCGGTGGGTGTCACCGGCCGGATTGTGGGTTCGCTCATGCCCTTGATAAGTGCCGAGCCGTGAAGGGCCGTCAAGCCGCCGGGCCGACACATATTGTGAGCGTCGATTGCGTGGGACGGCGCCAAAGCGCGAAGTGGGCGCGGTGGAATGGCCCCCTCCGTCGCGGGGCTTCGCCTTTCGGCTCGCGCCCACAGCGCTACGCTTGCATGGGAGGACAGGTTTCTGGAGAGCCGAAGTCGTGAAGCCGGACCGCATTGACTTACAGGAACGGGAGCCTTACAGCGCTGGCCATGCCGATGCTCCCCGATCCGTCCGTCAAATATCGCCCGTTTTCCCTCGGTGTCGACATGTCCGACCGGACATGGCCGTCCAAGACCGTGACCCATGCCCCGCGCTGGCTGTCGACCGATCTGCGCGACGGCAACCAAGCCCTGGCCGATCCGATGGACGTCGAGAAGAAGATCATCTTCTTCAACATGCTGCTGAAGGTCGGCGTGAAGGAGATAGAGGTCGGCTTTCCGTCGGCGTCGCAGACCGAGTTCGACTTCGTGCGCAAGCTGATCGAAGAGAACCTCATCCCCGACGACGTGACGATCCAGGTCCTGACGCAAGCCCGCGAAGACCTGATCAAGCGCTCCTTCGAGGCCCTGCGCGGCGCCAAACGCGCCATCGTGCATCTGTATAACGCGACCTCCCCCCTGTTCCGCCGCGTCGTCTTCGACATGGAAAAGGCCGATGTCATAGCCCTCAGCATCAAGGGCGCGACCCTGCTGCGCGACGAGGCGTTAAAGCAGCCCGACACGCAATGGGGCTTTGAATACAGCCCCGAGACCTTCACCGCGACCGAGCCGGAATTCGCGCTGGAAGTCTGCGAAGCGGTGATGAACGTGCTGAAGCCGACGCCCGAAAACCCTCTAATCCTCAACCTGCCGGCCACGGTCGAGGTCGCCGGCCCGCACGTCTATGCCGACCAGATCGAATGGTTCGGCCGCCACGTCTCGGCGCGCGACAGCGTGGTCATCAGCCTGCATCCGCATAACGACCGCGGCACCGGCATCGCCGCCGCCGAACTGGGCCTGCTGGCCGGCGCCGACCGCATCGAAGGCTGTTTGTTCGGCAATGGCGAGCGCACCGGCAATGTCGACCTGGTGGCGCTGGGGCTCAACCTCTATACCCAGGGCGTGGCGCCCGGCCTCGACTTCTCCAATATGCGCGAGGTGGTGCGCACGGTCGAATATTGCACCAACCTGCCCGTCCATCCGCGCCATCCCTATGCCGGCGAGCTGGTCTTCACCGCCTTTTCCGGCTCACACCAGGACGCCATCCGCAAGGGCTTCGCCGCCCACGAAAAGCGAAACGACGGCATCTGGGAGATGCCCTACCTGCCGATCGATCCGGCCGACCTCGGCGAAAGCTACGAGGCGGTGATCCGCGTCAATTCGCAGTCGGGCAAGGGCGGGGTCGCCTGGGTGCTCGAACAGAATCATGGCTTAAAGCTGCCGCGCCGCTTCCAGATCGACTTCTCGCGCAAGGTCCAGGACGTCACCGACGCCTCGGCCAAGGAAGTGTCGTCGAAGGATATCTGGACGATCTTTCAGGACGCTTATCATGTGACGGGTCCGAAGATCTACGACCTGGTCGACTATTCGATCACCGCGACGCGGTCGGGCGAGCGCCAGTTCTCCGGCCGCATCGTCAAGGACGGCGAGGAAGTGGCGCTGACCGGGCGCGGCAACGGCCTGATCTCGGGCGCCGTGCAGGCGCTGAACGAACGCTACGGCCTGGGCCTCGAAGTCATCGACTATGCCGAGCATGCGCTGAACAAGGGCACGGAAAGCCATGCCGTCGCCTATGTCGAATGCCGCACGGATGACGATCGCCGCGTGTTCGGCGTCGGCATCAACGGCGATATCGCCACGGCTTCGGTCAAGGCGATCCTCAGCGCCGCCAATGGTCTGTGATCATGCAGACGCCGGTCCTCGATGTGGCCGACGGCGAGTACCTGCTGCCGCCGGACAAGGTGGCGATGGTCGTCACCTACCTGCAGAGGTTTACGCCGCCCGATCGCCCGGAAATCACCGCGCCCGACGGTGTCGCCCTGCGGCCGTGGGATGAGGTCGACGCGGGGACCTATCTTGCCTTGTTCCGCGCCATCGGCACGCCGTGGCTGTGGTATGGCCGCCTGCTCAAAACGCCGGCCGAGATCGACGCGATCCTGACCGAGAACGCCTTCCATATCGCCGAGCGCGCCGGAAAGCCGGTCGGCCTGCTCGAATTGGCGCGCCAGCCGCAGGGCGATGTCGAGATCGCCTATTTCGGCTTCGTTCCCGGCGAAACCGGCCGCGGCCTGGGCTCTTGGCTGATGGACCGTGCCCAGCGCCTGGCATGGGGCCACCCGCAAACGCGCCGCGTGTGGCTGCACACCTGCTCGGCCGACGATCCGGCGGCTTTGCGCTTCTACCGGAAGATGGGCTTTGTGCCCTATGCGCGCGGGCTGGAGATCGTCACCGATCCGCGGCTGCGTGGACTGCACGCGCCCGACGCCGGACCCGCTTCCCTGCCCTTTATCCCGTTGCCGTGAGCCAATCCACTCGATAGGATGAGCCTCGCCTCAACCCAGGAGTGGTCATGCGTCTTGCCGTTCTGTTGCCCGCCCTTATGGCTTTGCTCGCCGGTTCGCCAGCCTCGGCGCAGACCCCTGCGCCGGCCGCGCCCGCGCCACAGCAATATACGGTACGCATCGTCAAGACCTTCCCGCACGACCCCCAGGCCTTCACCGAAGGATTGTTCTACGACAAGGGTTTTCTCTACGAGAGCACCGGGCGCAACGGCACGTCGTGGATCCGCAAGGTCGATCTCGACACCGGCAAGGTGGTGCAAAGCGCCAAGGTCGCCAGCGCCTATTTCGGCGAAGGCATCGCCGCCTGGAAGGGCCGCATCATCTCGCTGACCTGGCGGACGGAAAAGGGCTTCGTCTGGGATCAGAGCACCCTGCATCTGCGCTCGAGCTTCAGCTATATCGGCGAAGGCTGGGGCATGACGCACGACGCCCAGAACCTGATCATGAGCGACGGCACGCCGGTGCTGAAATTCCTCGATCCCGACACGCTGGCGGTGGCGCGGCAGTTGATGGTGACGCTGGACGGCAAGCCGCTGGATCAGGTCAATGAACTCGAATATGTCGACGGCGCAGTGCTGGCCAATATCTGGATGACGCGCGACATCGTGCGCATCGATCCGAAATCGGGCCAGGTGAACGGGATCATCGACCTGTCGGCCCTGCCCGAAGAATCGCATCCGTTGAACGACCGCGATGCGGTGGCCAACGGCATCGCCTACGATCCGGTGGGCCATCGCCTGTTCGTCACCGGCAAGCTATGGCCGCATCTCTACCAGATCGAACTGGTGCCGGCGGCGGCGCAGTAAGGTTTTTGAACCACGAAACACACGAAAAACACGAACGACAAAAGCGGCACAGCATTCCGCGCGAAGCGCCTCTCATTCAAGTAGGGCGCTTCGCGCGGGAATGGCTACGCCCTAAGGTTCGTGTTTTCGTGTGTTTCGTGGTTCAAATCCTTTTCCCGGTTGCCGCGCCAACGAAACCGGCCTATGAGGGCGCCATGACCGCTACCCGTCTGAATTCGCAGCGCATTACCGTGTCCAATCGACTTTGGGCACGCGCAACTGTGCGTATTCATCGGGTCCGGTAAGGCGGCACTATCCCGCTCCCCGCGCCCGCTTCTTCAACCGGGCGCGAATTTCCAAGGCACAAGGCGCGCCCCTTCTCCGCAAGGTCCGTCATGTCGTTCGAAGCCCAGCCCTCCCCCGCGCCTGTCTGGTACCGGCACCCGTGGTTTCGCCAATGGGGCGGCTATGTCCTGGCGGCGCTGGGCGCGTTCCTGTTCGCCAGCAAGGGCATCTGGATCAAGCTCGCCTACCAGTACCACACCGACGCCTCGTCCCTGCTGACCCTGCGCCTGGCGCTGGCGACCCCGTTCTTCGTGCTGGGCGGCGTCCTGACCTGGTGGCGCGCCCGCTCGAGCGCCAGCGCCACGGCCCTGCCGGCCGTCGATGCCGAGCCGTGGCTGTATCTGAAGGCCATGGGCGTCGGCGTGCTCGGCTACTGGGTCGCCAGCTATACCGACTTCGCCAGCCTGGAGACCCTATCGCCGCAGTTCGAGCGCATGATCCTGTTCACCTACCCATTGTTCGTCATCCTGTTCGGCGCCTTCTTCTTTCGCCAGGCCCTGCGCCTGTCGGCATTGTGGACGTTCGCCATCGCCTATGCCGGCCTGGCCCTGGTCTTCGTCACCGATCTGAGGGCGTATGGATCGGCGATCGCCATCGGCGCCTCGTGGTGCACGGTGTCGTCCGTCGCGTTCGCCATGTATCTGCTGCTGGCCAAACCCCTGATCCGCCGCCTCGGCCCGTCGATGTTCACCTCGTTCGCCATGTGCGGCGCGGCAATGGTCACCTTCGTGCAGTTCGCCATCGTCCATAGGCTGAGCGATTTTCACATGAGCCCGGCCCTGTGGAGCCTGGGCCTGGGCCTGGCGATCGGCGCGACGGTGATGCCGAGCTACCTGACCAATTTCGCCCTCAGCCTGATCTCGTCGCAGGCCAATGCGGTCATCAGCTTCATCAACCCGATCTTCACCCTGGCGCTGGCCGCCCTCCTGCTGAAGGAAAAGATCACGCCGGCCGACATTATCGGCACGGTTTTGGTCATCGTCGGGGTCGGGCTCTACACCTTCCTCGACCAGCGTCAGGCGTCCAAGGGGTAGGCGTCGCGCCCCACCGCCGCCGTCTCGTACAGCGCGGCGGCCGTCTTTTTCAGCCCCGGATGCACCCAGCCGGGCGCGATCTCGGCCAGGGGCCCCATGACGAAAGCGCGGTCCTGGGCGCGCGGATGGGGCACCACCAGGCCGTTTTCATTGAGGATTCGGTCGCCATAGGCGATCAAGTCCAGGTCGAGCGTGCGTGGCGCGTTTTTGGGTGCGTTCGGCTGGCCATCGCGTATCCGGCCCGCCTCGGCCTCCAGCCGATGCAGGACGATCATGACCTCATCGGGCGCAAGATCGGTGAGGCCTTCGATTACCGCATTGCGATAAGGCGGATCGTTCGGGTCCGGCCAGGCGCGCGAATGCCACAATCGTGAAAATTTCTTTACAATGATGCCGCACGACTTCAACTCGGCCACAATATGAGGTAGAGCTTGCCTGCCAGGGGTATGGTCCAGACTCATGTTTGTCCCATAGGCAATAATCACGACTGTCGATTGGGCGCTCATCGCGTCAGTTCCTATTTCAACCGCTTAGTTTCAGGCGAAGACATATATGAGTTTTTACCCCACGGACCGCATCGCGCTGTTCATCGACGGCGCGAATCTTTATTCGGCCGCGAAGGCATTGAATTTCGATATCGATTACCGCAAGTTGCTCGACGAGTTCAAGAAGCGCGGCATTCTGATCCGGGCCTATTATTATACCGCCCTGGTCGAAGGCGATGACTATTCGCCGATCCGGCCGCTGGTCGACTGGCTCGATTATAACGGCTTCGCGCTGGTTACAAAGACCGCCAAGGAATATACCGACAGCCAGGGACGCAAGCGCTGGCGCGGCGACATGGATATCGAGATCGCCTGCGACATGATGGAGATCGCCGAGCACGCCGATCACCTGGTGCTGTTTTCGGGCGACGGCGACTTCCGCCGGCTGATCGAGGCGGTACAGAAGAAGGGCGCGCGGGTCACCGTGGTGTCGACCGTGCGCTCGTCGCCGCCCATGACCTCGGACGAACTACGCCGCCAGGCGGATACCTTCGTCGATCTGGCCGACCTGGCCAGCGTCATCGGCCGGCCGCGTCAGAACCACACGGCCGCCGCCGTAGCCGCGCCGAAGTTCCCGAACACCGAAGACGATTTCGAAGACGCTGTCTGATGCCAGGCCGGCTCGATACACCGATGGGCTTTATCGCCGTGTCCGATTTCGACGCGGCCAAGGCCTTCTATACCGGCGTACTGGGCCTGGAGTTCCTGACCCACGATGGCTTTGCCATGGTGCTGCGGTCGGGCGGGCTGCACATCCGCATGACGGTGCCGCCGCAATTTACCCCGGCGGAATATACGGTGTTCGGCTGGCGCGTCGGCGATATCGACGCCGAAGTCGCGGCCTTGGCGGCAAAGGGGGTCGCTTTCCAACACTATCCTTTCTTCGGCGAGACCCAGGCCGCTAACGGCGTGTGGACCGCGCCGAACGGTGACAAGGTGGCATGGTTCAAGGATCCGAGCGGCAATGTGCTGTCGCTGTCGCAGCACGTCGAGGCCTGATCATCTCCGCGCCGTGCAGCCTGTGCCCGCGGCTGGTCGCCTATCGCGCCGACAATGCCCGTGAAAACCCCGGCTGGCACAATGCCCCCGCGCCGCCGCACGGCGATGCCGAGGCCTGGCTGCTGGTCGTCGGCCTGGCGCCGGGACGGCTGGGCGCCAACCGCACCGGCCGCGTATTCACCGGCGACACCGCCGGGCGGATGCTGTTCGAGACGCTGATCAAGACCGGCTTTGCGACGGGAACCTATAGCGAGGACGGGCGCGACGATGTGCGGCTCGACGGTGTCATGATCACCAATGCCGTCCTCTGCGCCCCGCCCGGCAACCAGCCGACGCCTGAGGAACAGACAACCTGCCGGCCGCATCTTGCGGTGCTCATCCGCGCCATGCCGCGCCTGCGGGTCATCGTCACCCTCGGCGACGTCGCCCGGCGCAATCTGCTGAAGGCCTTGGGCGCGCCGGCCTCCGCCATGGCCAGTGGGCATGGCGCCGAGGCCGAGATCGCCGGATATCGCGTGATCAATTCCTATCATTGCTCGCGGCTGAACCTGAATACCGGCCGGTTGACGCCGGAGGGTTTTACCGAAGTGTTCCGTCGTGCAGGCGCTTTCGAACCCGCGCTTTAAGGCGTCTCGATGCCCCCGGTCGCCCACGTCCCCGGCTGCGCCGCCATCTGCAACTCGAGCGTGCCGCCGCGGACAATCTCGTCGTGGGTCAGCCAGGCGCGGTCGATCGGCTTGCCGTTGAGCTTCGCCGCCGCGATGTAGCGGTTGGTGTCGGATGTCGCCGGCGCCAGGACGGTAAAGGTCTTGCCGCCCTCGAGGCGCAGCACCGCCTTGGTGAACAAGGGCGAGCCGATGTAATAAAGCGGCTGGCCGGCATTGGGATAAATGCCGATGGCGTTCCACACATACCACGCCGACATGGTGCCGGAATCGTCATTGCCCGGCAGACCGCGCCGCGTCGGATGATAGTCCTGGGCCAGGATCTTGCGCAGCGTGTCCGCCGCACGATCGGGCCGTCCGGCATAGAGGTAGAGATAGGGCGCCAGTATATCGGGCTCGTTGCCGGCATCGTAATGACCGTCGAACAGGTGGTTGAGCCAGGCGACAAAGGCCGTCTTGCCGCCTGTCCGCTCCATCAGGCCGTTCGGGTCCTGCGGCACATACGATGAATATTGCGTGCCGGAGCCTTCGTAGAAGGGGGCGTCCCACCATGGCGTCGTCGAGTCGGGATAGGTGTAGTCGCAGTCGTAGTTTTCCAGCCAAGCGCCGTCGGCATAGCGCGGATGGATGCATTTTATGGCGTCGTCCCAGAGGGTCCGCCAATTGCCGGACCGCTTGAGAAAGCGCGCCGCGTCGTCGGCATGGCCCGTCGCGCGGGCCACCTCGGCGATGGCGAAGTCGTCATAGGCGTATTCAAGCGTGCGTGTGCCCGAGCGCGTCTGGCTCAGCGACATATAGCCGAGCGCAAGATAGTCCTTCAGTTCACGCCCGGCGATCAGTTGATCGTCGGCCTCGACGTCGCCGTCCTTCTTTACCGCCTCATAGGCCAGGTCAAGATCGAACCCGCCCAGGTGTTTGACCACGGCGTCGGCGACGATGACGTCGCCGCTGGTCCCGCCCTGGACGAGGCCGTTGGCGCCGGCGACGCGCGCGTCGGGCAGCCAGCCGGTGTGCTTATAAGTGTCGAGCAGCGAGCGCACCATGTCGCGCTGGCGCTGCGGCTCGATGAGCGTCAGCAAGGGATGCACGGTGCGGAACGTGTCCCACAGGGTGTAGAAATCTTCGTAGTGCGGTTCGGTAGACGTCCACCACGCGTTGTCGCCGCTGAGATCATGCGGCATGGTGTGCAGCCGGTACAGCGCCGAATAGAATTGCTTGCGCTGATCGGGCGTGCCGCCATCGACGGCGATGGTCGACAGCACGTCGCGCCATTGTTGTTCCGCCCCGGCGCGGATGGCCGTGAAATCCTTGCCGTCGGCCTCGGCGGCCAGGTGCGCCTTCGCCTGGTCGACGCTGACGAACGAGACGGCGAGCTTGAGCGTCACGGTCTGGCCCGGCGCGAAGCGGGCATAGGCGCCGAGACGGTTGGCGATATGCGCGCGTTGATCGCCACCGTCGGCGGCGTGTATGCCGGGTGCGACGTCTGACGCGCCCTGAACGGCCGTCCAGGTGCCGAGTTCGGTCGGAGTCTTGTCGAACACGGCGTCGAAATATAGCGTATAGGGCGCGCCGTTCCAGCCGCCGGTGAACCTGGCCCAGCCGGACAGGGTGCCGTCGGCGTGGGTATCGACGTGGGCGGCCGTGGCCTTGGGACCGCCGCCGCCCAACTGAATGGCCGAGGTGACGTCGATCAACAGGTTGGCGGTATCCCTGCCTGTAAAGGCGTAGCGCTCGACGGCGACCATGCGCGTGGCGGTCAGGTCGACATGGATTTGCGGCAGATCGACGCTGTACAGCCCGGGCGACGCCGCCTCATGCGTGCGATGAAAGGCCAGGTTCTTCGGGTCGACCGGGCCCGTCGTCGGGGTGACGCGGAAATTGCCGTATTTCGAAGCGCCGCCGGTGCCGCTGACGTGCGTGGCGGAAAAACCGACGAGCGGCGCCCAGCCGTCATAGCCATTGCTGTCGCCATGCGTCGTGTCGGGACTGATCGAGACGAAGCCAAAGGGCACGCCGGCGCCCGGTACCGTATTGCCGCCGCCCTCGGCGCCGATAAAGACATCGACATCGCTCAGGGTCTGGGCCCGTGCCCCAGACGCGCATACGCACAGGGCAATCGCTGTCATCATAGCGGCGCGTTTCATGGCCCCTCCCCTTTTTGTCATTGTTAGCATGGACTTATACGGGGGCACACACAAAATCCTCCGCCCTGCCCACGCGCCGCCGCTATCCCTCAAGCTCCGGTGGAAATCGCCGGATAGTGCCTATAGGCCGAGTGCGCTCAGGCCTGGATGATCGTCCGGCCGGCGGCCATTGTCATCGCGCGCCCAGTGAAACAGCCTGTCGGCCGCGTCGATGGCGAGGTCGTTGATGCTGGCGATGCGACGGCGCATCAGGCCGGCCGCGTCGAATTCCCAGTTCTCATTACCGTAAGCACGGAACCAACGGCCGTCGGCGTCGTGATATTCATAGGCAAATCGGACGGCGATCCGATCTCCGGTGAACGCCCACAGCTCCTTGATCAGCCGGTAGTCCTGCTCGCGCCGCCACTTGTCTTCGAGGAAGGCGGTGATCGCGGCGCGCCCCGTGAGGAAGCGGTCGCGATTGCGCCACTGACTGTCGGGCGTATAGGCCGGGGCGACGCGCGCGGCATCGCGGCTGTTCCAGCCGTCCTCGGCGAGGCGCACCTTGAGCGCGGCGGTATCGGCGTCGAACGGCGGCAGGGGCGGACGGCTCATCTGATCTCTTTCAAAGGGGACCGGCCGCGCGAACACGGCCGGCCTTGGGAATTACGCGGCGCGAACGACGGGAAAGTCGATCTCGGTCTTGGCGACTTCGTTGATATAATTGGTCCAGGTATTCAATGCGACGTGCTGGACGATCTCGATAATCTGGGCGTCGTCATAGCCGGCCAGGCGCACGGCGCGGACGTCGTCTTCGCCGACATGGCCACGTTCGCGCGCCACCTTGACCGCGAAGCGGACAGCGGCGTCGGCCACCGGATCGTTCGAAGCTCCGTGACGGTTGGCGGTGAGTTCGGCGTCGTCGAGCTTGGCCAGGTTGCGGCCGAGATAGGTGTGCGCCGACAGGCAGTAATCGCAGCCATTGACCTGGGCGATGGCCAACGCGATGCGTTCGCGCGTCGGCGCCGGCAATGCGCCCCTGGCCAGGGCGCCCATCATGCCGAGATAGCCTTCGAGCGCCGCCGGGCTATTGGCGACCAGGCGGAACAGGTTCGGGGCGCTGCCGAGTTGCTGCTGGACGGCGTGCAACAAGGGCTGCGAAGCTGCGGGGGCGTCAGCGATCGTGGTGGGGGTGGGAATGCGGGACATGGAAGGCTCCTGTGCGTCGGGGTGACGCCCACGACTGTAGATGGTTCCGTATTTTGCAAATACATGGTATTATTAAGAATTACATTTCCAAATTATGGAACGATATGGATCGTCTCGACAGCATGAAGACGGCGCTTCAGGTCGCCAGGGCGGGCAGTCTGTCGGCCGCGGCGCGCCAGTTGCACATGCCTGTTGCGACGGTCAGCCGCAGGGTCTCCGATCTCGAACAGCATCTCGGGGCTCAGTTGTTTACACGGGCCAGCCGGCGGCTGACGCCGACCGCGGCGGGTGAAACCTATCTCGCTACCTGCCAGCGCATTCTCGACGAGATCGGCGATGCCGAGCGCCTGGCGTCCGGTGAATACCAGGCGCCGGTCGGCAGCCTGACCGTCACCGCGCCGATCGCCTTTGGCCAGATGCATGTCCTGCCAGTCGCGCTCGACTTCCTCGACGCCTATCCGCAGATCGATCTGCGCATGGTGTTCACGGAGCGCGCCCTCAATCTGATGGAGGATCAGGTCGATGTCGCCCTGCGTATCGGCCCGTTGCCGGACAGCCAGCTTCACGCCCGTCCGATCGGCCGCACCCGGCGCGTGGTCTGCGCCAGCCCCGCCTATCTGGCGCGCCGGGGCGAGCCTGAGACCTTGGAGGATTTGGCCGGCCACGACGGCATCACTCTGCAAAGCATCGCCTCGCTGCGCGGATGGACCTTCGCGCTAGATCGCCGCGAGGTGACCGCCGCTGTCCATCACCGCTTGGCGGTGAATACCACTCAGGCGGCGATTGCCGCGGCCGTGCGCGGGGTGGGCCTTGTGCGCGTGCTCGAATACCAAGTGGCCGAGGCCATCGCGGCTGGTCAGTTGCACGTCGTGCTTGAGCGTTTCGAGCCCGAGCCGTGGCCGATCCACCTGGTCTACGCGGTGCATGGATCTATGCCGCTGAAGGTGCGTGCGTTCCTCGACTGGGCGGCGCCACGGCTCAAGGCGCGGATGGGGTGACGTTTCACACGCCGGCGAACGTCATTTTTTAATGGGTATGTATTATGCTTATCATTCGCCAAAACGGCGAGCACGATAAGCCATCTTACCGCCTTACGCAGGCGCACAAGTTCGTCTATGGTGCGCGGCAATGGTCCATCCAGAGACCCAAATGCCGTCAAAGTCAAAATCCTTTGGGGGAAATATGGACCTGGATCCGCATACCAACAGTAACCTTGCCAAAAAGCCGATGCATGGCCGGTCCGTTCTGGTCACCGGCGCCGCCCAGGGCGTCGGCGCCGCTGTCGCCCGGGCCTGTATCGCCGAAGGTTGCAGTGCTTTGTTCCTGGTCGACCGCGATCTCGCCGGTCTTCAGGCGCGCACCCGCGAATTTATCGAAGCCGGCGTCACCTGCGAATTCACCTGCGGCGACCTGACCAATGTCGAGTTCGTCGAGGGCCTGGTCGCCCTGGCCGTCAAGAGCCTGGGCGGAATCGACGCGCTCGCCAATGTCGCCGGCGTCGCCAACCGCACGCCGCTTTTGACCTCGACCATCGACGACTGGGATTTTCTCTTCGCCATCAACGCCAAGGCGCCCTTCATCCTGATGCGCGACTTCGTCAAGCATTGCGTCGCCGAAACCAAGCCCGGCAGCGTGATGAACATCTCGTCGATGAACGCGCTGCGCGGGACGGCCGAGCTGACCATCTATTCGGCGGCCAAGGGCGCCCTCGACACCCTGACCAAGAACCTGGCGCACGGCTTCGGCGAGCACCGCGTGCGCTTCAACGCCATCGACGCCGGCTGGATGGACTCGCCCGGCGAACGCGCCATGATGAAGAGCCTGGGCCATCCCGCCGACTTCCTCGACACAATGGGGCGCCAGCAACCCTTCGGCCGCCTGATCATCCCCGATGACGTGGCGCGCCTGGCCGTGTTCCTGCTGGGCGCCGACAGCTATCCCATGACCGGCGCCATTATCCAGCACGAACAGATCGTCGTCGGCGGCCGCTCCTGATATACCGGTCTTGATATAACGCCGGTTTTCGACTTACGCGCAAATCGGTTCCGGTCTATGGTGCCGCCCTCACAACACGGGAGGCGCGCCATGGCCGGCCATTTTATCTGGTATGAACTGATTACCTCGGATATCGACGCCGCCATCGCCTTTTACGGCGATGTCATCGGCTGGTCCGTCGTGGCCGGAACCACGCCCGGCATGGACTATCGCATGATCCACGCCGGCGACACCGCGGTCGGGGGCGTGATGGCCATGCCCGAAACGGCCAATGCCGAGGGCATGAAGCCGGGCTGGCTGACCTATCTCAGCGTGCCCGATGTCGACGCCGAACTTGAGGCCTTCGAAGCGGCGGGCGGCAAGACCGCATGGCCGGCCAATGACCTGCCGGGCGTCGGCCGCATGGCCATGGCCGTCGATCCGCAAGGCGCCCTGGTCTATCTGATGACGCCGGCCATGAAGGCCGAGAACGATCCGTTCGACCGCCAGGCCAAGGGGCATTGCGGCTGGAACGAATATCATGCCAGCGACGCGGCGGCGGCTTATGACTTCTATGCCGGCCGCATGGGCTGGCAAAAGGCCGACGCCATGGATATGGGGCCGATGGGCGTCTACCAGACCTTCACGGCCGACGGCGCCCTCACCGGCGGCATGATGAACAATCCCCCCCTGTCGCCGACCTGGCTGTTCTACTTCAATACCGGCGACATCGACGACGCCGTCGAGCGTATCACGCGCGGCGGCGGCACCGTCCAGTTGACGCCGATGCAGGTGCCGGGCGGGCAATGGGCGGTGACCGCCCGCGACCCCCAGGGCGTCATGTTCGGCTTGCTGGGGACCCGGCCCTAAGCGTCCCGATTTTCCTTTTCGGCGGGAGGCTAACGCGCCATAAGCGGTGGACTTAGCTCGTGAGAGTCTTCCACCATGTGCGAACTGCTGGCGATGAGCGCCAATGTGCCGACCGATATCCGCTTCAGCTTCGCCGGGCTGGCGCAGCGCGGCGGGCGTACAGGCCGGCATACGGACGGCTGGGGCATCGCCTTTTACGAAGGCAAGGGCTGCCGCACCCTGCTCGATCCCGCGCCCTCGGCCTCATCCGAGCTGGCGCGCTTCGTGCGCGACTATCCGATCAAGAGCCGCGTCGTCATCGCCCATATCCGCAAGGCCAATCGCGGCCGCGTCGCGCTGGAAAACACCCATCCGTTTACCCGGGAACTGTGGGGCCGGCGCTGGACCTTCGCCCATAACGGCCAGCTCAAGGGCATCAAATCCTATCCGCTCGGGCAATCGACGCCGATCGGCACGACGGACAGCGAACACGCCTTTTGCTGGCTGATGGGGCAGTTGCGCCAGCGCTTCGACGGGCGCCCGCCGGCCGCCGGCCTGGCGCGCGCCATCGCCGGGATGTTTGCGCATCTGCGCACGCTCGGCGTGTTCAACGCCTTGCTGAGCGACGGCCAGACCCTGTACGCCAGTTGCTCGACCAAGCTGTGCTATGTCGAGCGCCGCGCGCCCTTCGGTCAGGCGGCGCTGATCGACGAGGATATTGAGGTCGACTTCTCGCAGGAGACGACACCCGACGACCGCGTCCTGATCCTGGCCTCGCTTCCCCTCACCCGTAACGAGACCTGGGTGCCGGTGACGCCGGGCAGCAGCCTGGTGCTCAAGGACGGGGCCGTGACCAAGGTCTTCAAGGCCTGAGCTAACGCCCGATACGGTCCAGTTCGGCGATCGCTTCGGTCGGCAGGACCAGTTCAGCGGCGGCGAGGTTCTCGTTCAAATGGCCGATCGACGAGGTGCCCGGGATCAGCAATATATTCGGCGAGCGTTGCAGCAGCCAGGCCAGCGCCACCTGCATCGGTGTGGCGTCAAGACGCACGGCGACGTCAGACAGCGCGGTCGATTGCAGCGGGCTAAAGCCGCCCAACGGGAAAAACGGCACATAGGCGATGCCGGCGGCGGCCAGGTCGTCGATGAGGGCGTCATCACCGCGATGGGCGAGATTGTACTGGTTCTGCACGCAGACGATGTCGGTGATCGCGCGGCCTTCGGCGACCTGGGCCGCGGTCGCATTGCTGAGCCCGATATGCCGCACCAGCCCCTGGTCCTTGAGGCCGACCAGGACGCGCAACTGCGCCTCGATCGAGCCCTCGGTGAGTTCGCGCCCGAACATGATCCGCAGATTGACGACGTCGATCGCGTCCAGGCCGAGATTTTTCAGATTGTCGTGCACGGCCGCGGTCAAGGCTTCGGGCGAAAAGGCCGGGTTCCACGATTTATCCTCGCCGCGCCTGGCGCCGATCTTGGTGACGATGACGAGATCGCCGGGATAGGGATGAAGCGCGTCCTTGATCAGCCGGTTGGTGATGTGCGGGCCGTAAAAGTCGCTGGTGTCGATATGGTTGACGCCGCTGGCCACGGCGGCGCGCAGGACGGCGAGCGCGCCCTCAGGGTCCTTAGGCGGCCCGAAGACGCCGGGCCCGGCCAGTTGCATGGCGCCATAGCCCATACGGTTCACGGTGCGGTCGCCCAGCGCGAAGGTTCCGGCGGTGTGAATATCGGTCATGGGGCGTCTCCTTGAGGCTGATCGCCGCTATTTGGGGATGGCCGCCACCGAAAGATAGGCGCCAGCCGCGTGATCATCGGATAAATCGCCGCCGAAAGCGCCTCAGGGCAAAGCCTTCCAGAAGGCCATGCGCCGGCCGTAGTGTCGCGTCAGGTTTTTGAACCAGACCTCATGGGTGTCATAGCGTCCGAACGTGTCGATATGCTTGGCCAGGCTCTCCGCCTCGAGATAGGGCAGGACCGCGGCGGCGTGGGCCTGTTCGCGGCCGGACGCCAGGGCGGCCTCGACGATCTGGCGGTGCAGCAGCAAGGCGGCCAAGGGATAGCGCGATGACAAGCGATCGGCGGCATAGGTCAACGCCTCCGCCTGGCCGCCGTCGGTCTCTGTCACGCGCCGCATCACCAGGTCCGCCGCGCGCTCCAGCGACGGCCAGGCGACCAGCAGGCCGAGCGCCGCATTGGCGTCGGCGAACCCCTTCGCCCAGTCCAGCCATTCATCCTCGGCCTCGATATCGTCGAAGTCCGGCAGACGCCTCAAATAGGCGCGCAGATAGTCGGCGCTGAGCGTCTGGCGAAAGCGGTCAAGACGCTGGCCCTGCGCGTCGTCCTTGCGGCCGAGGACGTCGAGCGCATGGATGCGCGCATCGATCCATTCGGCCGGCATGACGGCCTTGGCGCCGGGCCGGGCGCTATCCAGCGCCTTGAGCGCGTCCGGGGCGCGGCCGGCCTTCAACAGCCGCTCAGCGATCCGCGCCGCCGTCGCCGGCAGATAGGCGTCCGCCATCAGGGCGATATAGGCGTCGACATCGCCCAGGGCGTCGGCGATCGCCAGCAGGGCCGCGCGCACGCAATCCGCCCGCGGCCGCTTGCGCAAATGTTCCGACGCCGCCAGCACGCGCTTGCGCCAGCGCTTTACCGGCCTTGATCGTACGGACGAAGCCGGCGCGGGCGCGCGAGCCGCCGCCGTCAGCGTGTCACGCAGCCGTTCCAGTCCGTCCTCGTCCAGCAACGGCGATAGCCGCGTGACCAGCGTGTCGTTCTGCCCGTAGCTATTGGCCAGCAGGGCCGCGACCGCGTTTTCCCGCCAGGCGGCGGGCTCGGGCTGGGCGGCGGCGAGTATGGTGGCGATGTCCTCACAGGCGTCCTTGAACACGTCGACGACACCGCCCGACGCATCGCTGGTGCGTTCGATGACGGCGTCGCCCAGCGCGATGAATTGCCACATAAGATCGGCGGCCTCGTTCGGCGTGGCGGTCAGAACCTGCTCGACGATCAATCGGCGCTGCGTGACCAGATCGCCGCGAAACCCTTTCAGCGTTCGCCAGCCGACATTGGTCGTCGCCGCTCCAATGGCCGTCAGGCGCTTGCGGATTTCCACGGCCAGCTTGTCCGGGCTTTCGCTGCCGGCGAGCTCCAGCCGCAGGCGTCGCTTGGCGTTGGCATTGCCCTCGCTGATGTCCATGAGCAGCAGCGCCAGGCGCGCCGCCCCAAGGGTTTCCAGGTTCTGGGCGTTGAGCGTGGTCTTGGAAGCCATTTGCCTCGGTCGGATGCGGCGGGATACAGGTCCCAAAGGTAGGCAAGCCAGGCCGGCAAAACAAGCCGGATCATCGCGATGGATCAGGCGTCGTCGTCTTGCGGCCGCCGCAAGACGACGAACAGGCCGGCCACCGGCCTTTGCGCCTCGAGCCGGACGACGCCCGGTTCCCACGCCACGACGGTGAATCCCCGGGCCAGGTGCTCGATATAGGCGGGGTTGTGGGCAAATCGCCCCGACGGCAGCACCGTATAGGTTCCCTCCGTGGCGGTCTCGACGCTGAAGGCGAACAGGCCGCCGGGCATCAGGCCGGCGCGGACCTGCTCGAACAGGGCGTCCATGGCGCCGAAATAGATCAGGACGTCGGCCGCGAAAATCAGGTCGTAACGCCGGCCGCAGGTCTCGAGGAAGGCCAGTGCCTCGGCCTTGATCAGTTGGCTATACACCCCGCGCGCGGCCGCCTTTTCCAGCATCCGGCCCGAAAGATCGACGCCGGTGATCTCGGCACCGAACGGGCTCAAGACCGCCGCCGCCAGGCCCGTACCGCAGCCGAGGTCGAGGATATGCTTGATATCCGGCGGGTTCGGGCCGATCAGACGGCGCAGTACGGCCGGGCCGTCATAGGCGAGCAAGCCGACCAGCCGCTGGTCGAACTGATCGGCCAGGCGGTCGAAATGCGCCTCGACATAGGCGTCCGGCGCGCGCGTCTCGACATGTCCTTGCTGGATATCCATGAGATAGGCGACTTCGACGTCGCCGGGACAGGCGCGCAACCGCGCAGCGCCGGCGGACAGGGCGGCGGTCCGCTCGCCCATGGCGTTGAGATGCAAAAAGGCGGCGCGCAGCAGGTCTTCCTCGGACAAGGCGTCGTCGCCCGCCGTCTCGGCATAGGTCTTGGCGACCATGGCCACGTCGCCGGTGACCATGCCGCGAAAGGCCCGCGCTCTGGCCCATTTTTCAAGCGACATGGCGTCGAGCGGGCCAAAGCGGCTGGCGGCCTCGAAGGCCGGATCGGAGCGGTCGCAATCGCCGCGCATGAAATAGAGGTGGCCCAGCACAGTGTGCACCTCCGCCGTGCCCGCCCCCAGGGCCACGGCCTTTTCGAGATGATCGACGGCGTCATTGAAGTGCTTGGCGTTGAAGCGCGTAAAGCCCAGCGCCACATGGGCGTCGCCAAGCCCGGGATCGACCGCCAAGGCCCGCTGAAAGGCGGTTTCCGCTTCGCCGGCGCGGCCGGCGCCGGCGTACAGATTGCCGAGCATCAGCCACGCCCCGGCATGGCCGGGGTCGCGATCGACGGCCGCCAGGATGGCGCGATAGGCCGCTTCGGTCTCGCCCAGGCCGTTGCAGACAAAGGCCAGGTCCCGCCATATGGCGGCGTCGCCGCCGCTGAAGGCCAACGCCGCGCGCAACAGGGTCGCCGCCGACGCCAGGTCGCCCAACCGCCAGGCGGAAATTCCGAAATTGCGCACCGCCGGTCCCGGGGCGCCGTAGCGCGCTTCGAGCGTTACAAAGTCCGCCGATGCCGCGCGCAGGGTGGCGACAAGCTGCTCGGCCTCCGCCAGTGTCGGCATCAGTTCGTCCGCGACCAGATCCATGACTATCGAGCTCCCTGCCCTGCATACGTCCGAACGTCGCGCCCCGTTACAGGAGGGGAAAATCTTTTCCGATCCCGCGGAGTGCCACGGGGTAGGCCCGTCGATCCCTCTTGTCAAAGCAAGGAAGCGTCATGCCCGGCGATCGGCACGGCTATTGACGCCGGTCGCGGGCGCCGCGAAGATGGGATCAGGCCGAGACGGGGGATACGCATGACAGTGACGGCGCCGCAGGTGTTCCTCCTGCCCTTTTTCGGGCATTTCGGGCTTGTCGCCCTACTCTACGCCTGGCTGACGCTCGAGCGCCAGGTGGCGGTGGCGCGCCATGAGGTCGAGGCCAAGGCCTTCGCCCAGACCGGCGCCGATCCGGCGCGGTCGCGGCGCATCGCCCGCAACCTAGGCAATCAGTTCGAGCTGCCGGTCTTCGCCCTGTTCGCCGCGGTCATCATCTATCTCAAGGGCCATATCGGCGTGATCGATATCGCCGCCGCCTGGCTGTTTCTGTTCGGGCGGGTGATCCACACCGGCGTTCAGACCCTGAGCGACAATGTGCCGTTGCGCGGCGTGGTGTTCACGATCAATTTCGCGGCCGTCGTGGTCCTGATGGCGCGGGCCGCCCTGCTGGTCTTCGCGCAAGGCGCATAACGTCTCAGAAGCCGCGGGTAATGCCGAAATCCAGGCGGACGCGGCTATAGTCATAGGTCGTGATGTTCGAGACATTCCTGGCGGCCGACACGGTGACGAAGGGCACGCCCCGGTAGAAGATCATGTTGCGCTTGGAAAAGCGGAACGAGATTTCGTCGAGCTGGTCGCAGCGCCGGGCGGAGGTCTGCAGCGTATCGTGGTCGTAGACGCGCAGACGCGACATCGCCTCGACATAGACCAGGCTGGACCACGGTGTCTTGAACAGGCGGCCGATCCGCGCCTGGCCGCTGGTATAGGGGCTCGACAGCAGGGCCGCGCCGGCGCGCTCGAACGCCCCGCTGAACGACCAGAAGTCCGACGCCGACAGGAAGCGCGTGCGCTTGAGGTCGAACTTCGTATTCACCCCGCTGGTGGAATTCGGATAGCGCACGGAGATATCGTCGGCGCTGAATTGGCCGGCCCACAATTGCTGATCGCCATAGGTATCGCCGTGCACGGCGAACCCTCCGCCGCTGGCGGCCGGATCGCTCGAAACCCACTGCATGAGCGCGCGCGCATCGAGCGACAGATGCGCGTTACCGCCGATCATCCATTCCGGCCCCGCCTCCGCCGACACGGCCTCGCTGTCGTAGGACTTGGCCGGGCCGGTCGAGGCGGCGACCAGGATCGCCGTGCGCAGCCCCATATCGTCACTCACCGGGGTGAATTTTTCGGCGCGGCCGAAGCCGCTGAGCGCGACGGTGCTGGTCTTGGCGGCGTTGTCGTCGAGGACGAGCGGAAGGCCGGTGAGCGCGCTGCGGCCATCATCGGCGGCGCCGTCGACGTTCGAATTGGCCGACAGGTTCAGTCCGTAGCCGTAGCGCCAGGAGCGGGGTTGCGAGATGTCTGCCAGCCTGGCCTTGGCCAGGGCCGTGTCGGCGTCATCCAAATCGCCGGCCAGGGCCAGACGATACTGCACGGCCGCGACGCCGCCATGGCCGTGCCTGTATTGAATTTCGGCGATCTCGAAACGCGACCAGCCGTCGTTCGGATGGTGCGTCAGGTGTTTTTCCAACAGCAACAAGGCCTTATCGGTTTGCCTTGTGGCGGCGAACAATTTGACCTGAAGCCGGTAGCCGTCCTCGGTCGCCAGGACCCCGGGCTTGGCCGCGAGCAGGTCGAGCGCCTTGTCGTACTGGTGAGCGTCGATCGCCTGCTTGAGGGCGTCGCCGAGACCGGGATCGCCGGGCGTGACCACGTCCTTGCCGGATATGTCCTGAGGCGCCTCCGCGGCGGCGGCCGGCGACAGCGGCGCGAACTGAGCCAGACAAATGGTGACGGCGATCGCAGCGACGCCGCCGTGATGTCGATGATTTTCCCCGGCCAAAGGCACGGCGCGGCTGTGGAGTAACTCCGTCAATAACCGCATGTCCCGCCCCGGTAGGTCTATTAACCTAAAGTAAAGGAGGCGGGACGGCTGTCAAGCGGATATGGCCCGATGCGCGGTCAGGCCTTCTTGACCTCGACGGCGAAGGTATGGCTCGGCCCGAACTGGTTGGATTTAAAGATGATCCATTTGCCGTCGGTCGAGAAGCGCAGATTGGGCTCGACGCGGTAGTCGTGGTTCTTCATGTTGACGAGCCGCTCGCCGCGCAGGAGGCCAGGCTTGATCATGGCCGGATCATCGGGCGCATTGACCACGGGATCGCTGATCATCACCGGCGTATAGAGATATATCCATTTGCCGTCCGTGGCGTGGGCGACCATCTCGGAATCGCCGCCGTCGCCGGCGAACCACTTGCCGTCGGTCGAGATATTGTAATGCACCGACCACAGGTTGCGCTCGACATGATAGCGCAGCCGTTCGCCCGTCTTCAGATTGAAGCTCGCCAGCCAGAAGACCTCGCCTTGCGGGGTTTGCAGATCGTAGAGAATCTGGTCGCCCGAGGCGCTGAAGAATTCGTGCCCCGCGACTTCGTCGTTCATTTCGCGCTTGTGGACGAGCTGGTTTTGCGTGCCGTCGGTGCGGATGGTCCACATGCGATCGACCAGATTCCACGGGCCTTCGTGGCAATAGAGGATCAGCCCGGGATCGGTCGGCGAAAACTGCACGTGGTTGAGCCAGTCGTCCGACGCGACCAGCACCTTGCGCTCGCCTGTGGCGACGTTCAGCGTAAACACCTCCATCGGCACGCCGGCCTTGAGGCGCTGCGCCATGCGATAGATTTTCGCGTCGGCGAAGGTCATGGGCGTGCCGTCGGGCCAGTTGGCGTTGTAGCCGCCATCGGTGCCGGGGATTTTGGGCCCCGGCTGCAAAGGCACGTCGCGATAGGCATAGATGCCGACCATAAGCGTGTCGTCGGCGCTGACCGAGCCGATCGATCCGCGCTCGAGTTTCGCCACCGATTTGACCTCGCCGGTCAGCATATGGATGGTGAAATATTCGCTCGGCGTCTGTTTCTCCGCGCCGTGGGATTCACCGCGCTTGCGCGCATAGACCAGCGGCTGGGCCTGGGAGACGCCAAACGCCTCCAGCGGGCCGGTATGCAGATTTTTTTCGCTGAGGTCGTTGAAGTCGGTCAGGCTGATGCCGTCGTCGCGATTGAAGACCATCCATCGGCCGTCCGGCGAAAAAGCCGGAAAGTTGAAATAGAGCGCGCTGGAATGCGGCTTTGACGACAGACGCACGACGCGATGGCCCGTGTCGGCGTCGATATAGGACTGGGGCACGCTGGCCTCGCCGCCTTGCGGTTTTGCCGGCGCGGTGTCCGTTGATTTCGGCGCGGCGGCCTGAGCGACGGGGGCCAACGTGCCGAGCGCGGCGCCGAGACCGGCGGTAACCTTCAGAAAATCGCGCTTGTTCATAGGGGGTCCTTCGTGAGTGGCCATTGCCGATCGGGTTTCAGCCTATTTGATCGTCCCAGGGTCCCGATATCCGTCGAAACGCAGTAAGCTTCGATTCTTGTTCGTTTGTGGACCGGGCGAAATCGCCAGCCCTATGGACTCGGTCGCCGACCTCACATACCGCCCTACAGGAGCCGACATGGCTGAGGCCCCCAAGCGTTTCGACGAGCGCGCCGTCCCCTTGGCCGCCCTAGCCGCGCTCGGCATCGTCTATGGCGATCTCGGCACCAGCCCGCTCTATACCATGCAGGCGATCCTGGGCTCGCTGACCGCGCAGCCGACGGCGCAAAGCGCGCTCGGCGTCCTGTCCTTGATATTCTGGACGCTGACCATCACCATCTCCGTCAAATATTGCCTGTTCGTCATGCGCGCGGACAATCGTGGCGAGGGCGGCATTCTCGCCCTGATGTCGATGGTCGGCATGAATAACTGGACGCGCGGAACCTTTATCGGCGCGTCGATGGGATTGCTGGGCGCGGCGCTGATCTACGGCGACGGCGTCATCACGCCGGCCATATCGGTGCTCAGCGCGCTGGAAGGCGTCAATGTCGCGACCTCGGTCGTGAAACCCTATATCCTGCCGATCGCGGTCGGTATATTGGTCGTCCTGTTCGCCGCGCAGAAATTCGGCACGGCGGCGATCGGCAAGGCCTTCGGGCCGATCATGCTGGCCTGGTTCGTCGTCATCGGCCTTCTGGGTCTGCGCGGAATCGTCGCCCACCCCATGGTCCTGCAAGCGGTCAATCCTTTGATCGGCCTGCATTTTCTGATCTCTTCAGGTCCGGTCGCCCTGGCGATCCTGGGGGGTGTCTTCCTGTGCGCGACGGGCGGCGAGGCCCTGTACGCCGACATGGGCCACTTCGGAGCGGTGCCGATCCGCTGGGCCTGGTTCGCCGTCGTCCTGCCCGGCCTCCTGCTCAGCTATGCCGGCCAGGCCGCCCTGCTGCTCGACGGCGTGCCCTCGGGCCAAAACCCGTTCTTCCTGCTGGCACCGCACTGGGCCGTCATTCCGCTCGTCGTTCTGGCCACGGTCGCCACCATCATCGCCAGCCAGGCCATCATTACCGGCGCCTTTTCGATGACGCGCCAGGCCATGCAACTGGGGTGGCTGCCGGGATTTCGCATCCGTCAGACTTCCGACGAGATCTACGGCCAGATCTATGTGCCGGTAATCAATCTGATGATGGCGATCGGCACGATCACCATCGCGCTCGTCTTTCGCAGCTCCGACCGGCTGGCCGGCGCCTATGGCACGGCGGTGTCGACGACGATGGTGCTGACCACGCTTTTGCTGTTTCGCGCCATGCATCACAACTGGCGCTGGCCGTTTTGGGTCGTGGTCCCCCTCGCCTCGCTGTTCCTGATCATCGATCTCAGCTTCTTTGCCGCCAATCTGGCCAAGATCGTCGACGGCGGCTGGATTCCGCTGTCGTTGGGCGTCGTCATCTTTTCGCTGATGGTGACGTGGCGCACAGGCATCCAGGCCTTGCGGGCCAGGCTTGCCGCCCTGGCCGAGCCGGCCGACCGGTTCTTCGCCGAGCTCGCGCATCGCAAGATACCGCGCGTCCCGGGCACCGCGGTCTTTCTCACCCGCACCAACGACCAGATCCCCACCTTCATCGCCGAATATGTCCGCGATATCGGCTCGCTGCACGAGCAAGTCATCGCCGTGACGGTGCAGTTCGTCGAACGTCCGCGCGCCGACGACGGCGAACGTGTCCAACTGACGCCGTTGGCGCAGGGCCTGTGGTACCTGACCCTGCGCTACGGCTTTATCGAAGTGCCGGACATCGTCGAGGATCTGCTTCACCTGGAGGGATTGCCCCATCCGATCGACCTGGCCGGCACCGTCTTTTTCGCGACGCGCGACATCGTTTTTCCGGCCAAGCGGTCGCTGTTGTCGAAATGGCAGATCGCCGTGTTTTCGTTCCTCTACAAAAACGCCGTGCGGTCGACGGACCGCTTCAACCTGCCGGCCGAGCGGACCATGGAAGTGGCCCGGCATATCGAGATATAGATATCCGGTATTCGTCTTTTTGACACCCGGCCCGGTGGTGATTATGCTCTCTCGCGGGGGATATCATGACACCACAGCCGATATATCCGCGAACCTATGAATACGGTCCGCTGAAGAAGGCGATGCAGGCGCTGCTCTATCTGGGCACGAGCGGGCTGGGCGTCGCCGAGATCGCCCTGAGCCGCGGCTTGGTGCCGGCGCCGGCCAGGCTTGAAACCTTTGTCGGGCTTTTCGTTCTACTGGCGCTGAGCTACTCGGCGCTCTATTTTTGCCTCGTGCCGCGGGTCAGCCTTTGGACAAGGGGCACCTTTGTCCTGGCGGTGTGTGGCCTTTGGTATGCCGTTATCGATCTCGGCGCCGTTTTCATACAATTCCCAAAAGGCTTCTGGGCGATTCAGGCCGCCAGCCTGATGCTATGCGGAGCGTGTCTATATTTTCTGGCCGGCGCCCTGCGCGGCCGGCTGATCCTTCATGCCGGCCTTCTGGATATTCGCGGTGCGCTCTCCAGCCGGAGCGTGCGCTATGCCGACATCTTGGATGTCAGCCGGCCGTCCATAACCTCAGATCAGCATCTGGTCACGCTTAAGCTCCGCGACGGCAAGTCGTTGGCGATCGGCGTCTTCGGCCACGCGGATTCGACCTTCGTCCACTGGCTCGACAGCCTGCCCGACAGCAAACGCGACGGATGGGCGCATCAATGGAGGACATGGCGCGCCAATCCAGTTTATCCGCGCATCTACCTGCAAGGCCGCGTGGCGAAGACCGTGCTGTCGCTGCTGTCGCTGCTGGTCTGCGGGTGCGGCGTCGCCTTCGTTCTCGTGGGATTGGATTTGGCTCCCGAAATCGATCGACCATGGACACTCGTGGCCGTCGGGCTCCTGCCGCTCAGCTTTGTCGTCATGGCTGAGCCGCGCTGGGGCGTCGTGACCAAAACAATCCTGGTTCTGGCGGATTGGAGGATCTTCGTCGCGCATATGACCGCCTACACCGCCCCCCTTGGGCCCAAGGGCGCGCCCCCGCCGAATTTCCCGTGGATCGAGTCGGCGGTCGGTGCGGTCTTTTTCGTCCAGGGCCTGGTCTTTCTTGTCACCACCCTGCGCAGCCGGCTGGTGCTCCATGCCGATCGGATCGACTATCGTTCCTTTCTGACAACACGAACCGTGCGCGATGCCGACATCGCGCGAACCTTCGATTATTGGAATTCGCCGTTTTCCAGCGTCGGCCTGGAGCTCAAGACGGGCCGGCCGGTCAGGATCGTGAATGTCGGCCGCTTTGATCCGGCCTTTAGTGACTGGCTCAACAGCTCTCCCAACAAGGAAATCGACGACAAGGCCCGTGCCCGGCAGCAGCTGTTGGCCAATAGCGATCTCGGTACCAATCCGACGGAACGGATGAATGCCTTCAGGCGCGATGTTCGGCGATTGAACGTGTGGAGCTGGATCGGCCGGATCGCCGCCGTCTGGGGGTGGATACTGCCCTATCCGTACTCGATATGCATATCGGTTCTGATCGGCCTGCCGATCGTGGCCGTGTTGATGGTCCTTGGGGCGCGATCGCGATGGTCGATGCATACGGACAATGGATCCTACCCGTTGGGCATAGGCGCGGAGCTGGCGATGGCGCCGTGCCTGGTATTGGCCTTGCGGGCCTTCGTCGACGACCACGTGTTCGACTGGATTGTACCGGCCATGTACGGCGTCGGCGCCGCGCTGGGGTTGATGGGGCTGGTCTGCCTGATCGAACGCCGATTTCGGTGGCAGGCTCTGGCAACCGGCTTTCTCGTCTATGTCTGTTATGCCTGGGGCGGCTTGATGACTTTCAACGTCATGCTCGATACCGGCCCGCGTAAGGCCGTACCGGTGAAGGTCCTGAAGTTCGAACGGGGCGATAAATATAGTTCCTTGACCGTCAGCCGGCCGGACGAGGGCCCGCATGGCAAGTCCATCGATATTCCATTTCCGCGGCACACGGCGCGCGCCGGCGATACGGTGTGCCTGATCGTTCACCAGGGCGCGCTGGGCTGGTCCTGGTATTACGACTCGCCCTGCCCGAAGGATAACAAATGAAGACAATTGTCGCGTGGGTCTCGGCGCATCCAATCGTTACCTGGTCGGTAGCCGGCGTCGCCGCCATTGCGGTCCTGCTGTTCGCGGCGACCGTGATCTTTGTCCTCGTGCAAAGACAACGCTGCAAGGACAGGAGCGGCGTCACCCTGACCGCCGACCTCTTCACGGCCGTGTTCGATGAGCGCGCGGATGAGATCGTGTTTACCTGGACCTCGGTCAATCCGGGAAAATTCGCCGCCAGGCGGCTGCGCACCACGGTCAATCTCAGGATAACCCATGGCGACGACCTCTCGGCCACTTGGCGATTGTCCAGGGAGGTGACTGCGCTCGAGCCGGGGACTCATGCCGATTTCGCGCTCCGCATCGCGCGCAGTGAATTGATCCGCCTGGCGCGCGATTTCAAGGACGGAAACCTCACCATGTGGTCGTACTACTCTGCGTCGTCTCCGAAGAAGCCGGCCGGCATTTACATTGCGCCCGGACTGCGCAAACGCTTCAAACTGGCCGTGGGCCAGGTCGGCGGCCAGGACTGCGTAACCTTGACCGACCCCACGCCGGTTGATTTTTACCAAAGTCGGTAAGTAGGGCCTGCGTTCGCGGGGGCATGAGCAAATTGCCCGCCTCATTGGTTTCAGGAGGATGCCATGCTGGTTGAAATGGCGATAGGCGATGCGTACGGCGCCGCATTCGAATTCATGAGCGACGAATTTATCGTCCGCGAAAACGATCTGTCGGGCTACAAGCACAACCCCGAAACGCGATTGGGCGATGGGCGCTATACCGACGACACCCAGATGACTATCGCCATGGCGGAGCACCTGTTGTCCGGCGAGGCTTTCACCGCCCTCGCCCTGGCCGATCGCTTCGTCGCGGCTTTCAGACGCGACGAACGCCCGGGTTACAGCAAGCGGCTGTTCAAGGTTCTTCACGACGCCGAGACCGGACAGGATTTCCTCAGGGCCATAGAGCCCATCTCCACGCGTAGCGGCGCGGCAATGCGTGTGTCGCCGATCGGCTTGCTGCCGGACATTCGGCAGGTCGTTGAGCTGGCGCAGTTTCAGGCCGCCTTGACCCACGATACGCCCGAAGGCCGGATGAGTGCCGCCGCCATAGCCCTCATGGTGCATTACCTGGCCCACAGGCTTGGGCCGCGCCGGGATCTCGGCGGCTTTCTCGAAGCGCGCATATCCGGCCATCCGTGGTCCGAGCCCTGGACCGGACGTGTCGACATGTCAGGAACATCATGCGCCCATGCGGCCATATCCCTTGTCGAGCGCGCGACGGCCCAGGTACAGGTGTTGCGGGACGCGGTGGCGCTCGGCGGTGATACCGACACCGTCGCCGCCATGGCGATGTTTTCGGCAAGCCTGTGCGACGACGTGGATGCCGACCTGCCGAAAGCGCTGTATGATGGCCTCGAGACAGGCCCGTATGGCTTGGCTTTTCTTCGGGAGGTTGATCGCCGTCTGCTGGCGTTGCTGGGTGCAAGGCCTCAGTGACGGCGGTCTCCGTCTTGGCGTTGAAGAAAAATGACTCATTTCGTTTTTCTTCTGCTAGGTAATCCAGATGCAAAACGAACCTACAGAATACGAAATCAAGTTGTATCCGCGCGGCAACGGCGGATGCGAATGGAAGCTGTGGCCCAAGGCCGGCGGCCCGGCCGTTGACAAGGGCGTCGCCAAGGACGCGACCGAAGCTCAGCGGAAAGCGCAACGCGCCAAGGAGCGGCTTGAGGCCAAAGGCGCCTAGCCGTTGCCTCGCGCCAGGACCGCGTCGATCTAAAGTCACGATTTCCAATCGTACCAGGGGACGGCCATCAGGCCGGCCGCGGACGATCCGACTCAGGCGATTTCGGCGCGCAAAGCCCATACATGAAATTTGGCATTTCAAGGAAATCCTCTGCCTCCCTTATCGTAAATTTGACGCAGAACTGTGCTTGAGTCCCCGCCTCGATAGAGGAGGTGGCCATGGCCGCAGTCGATCGCCGTCAATTGATCAAGACCGCCGCCGCGGCCACCAGCGTCGCGGCGCTCGGCGGTGGAACGGCCCGGGGCGGGCCGCCTGCCAATACGAGCCTGAAGGATATCGACCACATCATCATTCTGATGAAGGAAAACCGGTCCTTCGACCACTATTTCGGCACGCTGAGGGGCGTTCGCGGCTTCGATGATCCCCGCGCGCGCCGCCAGGACGGGACTTCGGTTTTTCGCCAGGCCGATTCCGTCAATCCCGCCGGCTACGCGCTGCCGTTTCCCTTGAATACCTGGAAAACCAACGCCCAACGCCTGCACGACCTGAGTCACGAATGGGGGCCCCAGCACGCCGCCTGGAACGCCGGCGCGATGGACCACTGGCTTCCGGCCCACCGCGACGCCGATGGCAGCCAGGGCCCCCTGACCATGGGCTATCTGACGCGGGCGGACCTGCCCTTCTATTATGAGCTCGCCGACGCCTTCACCATCTGCGACGGCTATCACTGCTCCGTCCTCGGACCGACCCATCCGAACCGATATTATCTGATGTCGGCGACGATCGATCCCGACGGCCTCCACGGCGGGCCGGCCATCAATAACAAGGGCCGCGCCTATTCCTGGGAGACCTATCCCGAACGCCTCGAAAAGGCCGGCGTCTCGTGGCGGGTCTATCACGACCTGGACGACTATGGCTGCAATGTCTGCCAATACTTCACCCAATACCAGAAGCTGCCGCGCAGCTCGCCCCTCTATGAGAATGCGATGCGCGACCGGCCCTTCTACGAGTTGCTGTCGGATATCCGCACCGGCAATATTCCCCAGGTCACATGGATCGTGCCGCCGTCCTATCAGTCGGAACATCCCGATTACCTGCCGGCGGAAGGCGAGCATCACACGTCTCAGGTTCTGGCGGCGCTTTGGTCCAACCCCAAGCTTTGGGCGCGGACGGCGCTTATTCTCAACTACGACGAAAATGACGGGCAATTCGACCACGTCGCCCCGCCGACGCCGGAGCCCGGCACCCCGGGCGAATTTATCGGCGGCCTGCCGATCGGCCTTGGCTTCCGCGTCCCCTGCCTGGTGATTTCGCCCTTTAGCCGCGGCGGATGGGTGTGCGGCGACGTCTTCGACCACACCTCGACCCTGAGGCTCATCGAGAGCCGGTTCGGCGTCGAGATCCCAAACCTGAGCGCGTGGCGGCGCGAGACCTGCGGCGACATGACGACCGCTTTCGGCTTTGGATCCGCTCCTCGGCTCGACCTCCCCAAGCTTCCCGAGACGGCAAACGCCTTGTTGGAGGCGGAGCAAAGGGCGATGACCCTGCCGCCGCCGGCCGTTCCGGCGGTTCAGTCCATGCCGGGCCAGGAACCCGGCTCACGACCGCGCCGGGCTTGACGGGGCGTTTTGGCGATGGATTGCCGAACACAAGTATCCCCTCAGCCGCCCGCCGGCTCGCACTCGACACCCGGCAGCTCATAAGCCTGTTTCGTATCCGCCCGGATCGCAAAACACTTGCCGTCGCGGCGCACGATAAAGAAAGCGGTCGGCATCACCATCGCGTACGTGTCGTGGGAGGCCAGGTGCGGCGGCAGAACGACGACCGTTGCCGTCCGGGGCAAGGTCGTGGGGCCGAGTTCGACGTGCGCGCGATGCACCGCCCGGCCGAGGATCGCCGTCAAGACCTCGCGCACATGACCATCCGCCAGGTTGACGGTGGCGCTGACGCCCGGATCCGGCGGAACGTCCGCCGGCGCGGCCACGCTTTGACAGCCGCCGGCCACAAGTGCGAGCACCGCCAGTGGGCCCGACGCCGCGACGGCCCGCCCCCTCATCGTTTCGGCATCCGCAGGTCCTGGTTGACCGACAGGAAGCGCCGCTGCGGCGGGATCAGGGCGGGAGATGACGGCGCCGCGCTCTTGGCCGCGGCCGCATGAGCCGTGATGCTGGCGACCGGACAGGTCCCCGCCGTGCCGTAGCCGAGCGCGGCGGCCAGCAGGGCCTCATTCGGATCGCCCAGATTGTGGCTATAGTCGTCGGCGACGGCGCAGCCCGGAATCTTGACGCCGCTCGTCGCGGTCGAATTGGCCGGGACAAAGCCGTCGGCATAACCCCCGAAACCGGCGTCGTTCACGCCTTCGAACTGGATGGAGAAATAGGTCGTGCCGCAATTGTCCTGCGGATAGAAGCCGTAGGGCTTGCCGCAGGTCTGGCCGCCGATTTCGACGACATCGACCCCGACGCCGCGCAGACCGTTGATCACCGCCTCGGAGGCCGAGCAGGTCGAGTCGGTCGTCAGCACGAACACCCTGGGCAGGTTGAGCGCCGGCAAGGGCGTGCCCTGGGCGACGCTGAAACCCTGCGCCGTATTGTAGAAGGGCGTCGGCGTATTGGCTTGGCCGGTCACCGGATTGGTCGGACTGGAGCCGTTGTTGAAGGTCAGCTTTTCGAAATTGTGGCCGGCCGTCGGGCCGTTGCCGGCGATCATATAGCTGAGTTCCGACGCCACGGCGAGCAAGCCGCCGCCATTGTAGCGGAGGTCGAGGACCAGATCCTTGACGTTATTGGTCTGCGCCGTCTGGATGGCGCCCATGATCTGGGTCTCGCTCGAAAACGGCTCGAACGTATTGAACAGGACGTAGGCAACCTTGTTGCCGCCGCCATCGGTGACGATACTGGTGCGGTTGACCGCCTGGGGCACCAGATTCTGCGCGGTCAGGGTGACGGTGCGCGTCGTCACGGCGCCGGGATCGAGCACGGTGAAGGTATAGGTCGTGCCGGTGGTCGGGGTAAACAGGTCGGCGTTCAAGGTGTCGACCTGGGCCTGGGTCGTGGCGCCATTGACCACGTCGATGCCGTTGACCGTCAGGATTTCATCGCCACGGATCAGGTTGGCCTGGCCGCCGACCACGGTCGAGGCGGGGGTGTTGGGATCGGTATAGGCGACCACCACATTGCGCGGCACACTGGCGGCGATGACGACGAAATCGGCGCCGAAGCTGCCCACCGCGTCGGAATCCTGCTCGGCCAGATAGTCGGCCGTCGTCTCGGTGAAGTGAAACTGATCCTTGGGCTTGCCCGAGGCGGTGACGGCATTGGTCTTTAAGGTGTTGAAATAGTCGATCGCCGTGCCGGTCGACAACGACGGGTCGGTATCGACGACCTCGGTGTTCCACAGATAGGTCTCATGCGTCCACGAGCGCAGCCAGTTCTTTTCGTCGAGCAAGCTGCCCGCTTTGTCGGGGAAGGCATTGCCCTCGCTGTCGACACCGGTGCGCGGGGTCTGGCACTTGGCCGCGAAGGTGCTGGACGCGGCGAAGACGCCGGACATCCAGCCCGAGCCGGTGCTGCTGGAACTGCTGCCGCCGGAGGCCGCGGCGGTTCCGCCGCCCCCGCCACCGCCGCCGCTGCAGGCCGCCAGCCCAAAGGTGGCGACGGCGAGCGCGACAATTCCCGCGAACCTAGAGCATTTTCCGATCATGCTGATCGGAGAAGTTGCTCTAGTTTCTTGTTTTGTCGCACTTCTTATCCGA
>OUWB011208915.1_pt1 | contig 39538 bp, 39 predicted proteins | sample 1779821 | NCBI WGS metagenome assembly OUWB01 (sample SAMEA3914806, study PRJEB12502) | metagenome | biome: forest; material: soil | place: Canada | collected 2011-08-03 | depth 0.1 m
GCTCAAAGCCTCATGCGCCTGCCGATCCGCATGGTACGAAGACCGTACCATCGGCCCCGACGCGACATGCGTGAAGCCCATCTGCTCGCCCTTGATGCGCAGGTCGTCGAACTCCTCGGGCGTGACGTAGCGCGCTACCTGCAGATGGTGCGCGGAAGGCTGCAGGTATTGTCCCAGCGTGAGCATGTCGATGTCGTGCGCGCGCATGTCGCGCATGACCGCAACGACCTCTTCCAGCGTTTCGCCGAGCCCCAGCATCAGGCCCGACTTGGTCGGCACCTTGGGGTGCCGCGCCTTGAAGCGCTGCAGCAGTTGCAGCGAATGACCGTAGTCGGCACCCGGACGCGCCTGCTTGTAGAGGCGCGGGATGGTTTCGAGGTTATGGTTGAATACGTCGGGCGGCGTCGCAGCAAGGATATCGAGCGCCACGTCCATGCGGCCGCGAAAATCCGGCGTCAGCACTTCGATTGTGATGCCGGGATTCTGCGCGCGCGTCTCGGCTATGCAGGCGGCGAAATGCGCCGCGCCGCCGTCGCGCAGATCGTCGCGGTCGACCGAGGTGATGACGACGTAACGCAAGTCCATCGCACGGATGGTGCGCGCCAGGTTGACGGGTTCTTCGATATCGAGCGGATTGGGCCGGCCGTGGCCCACGTCGCAGAACGGGCAGCGCCGCGTGCAGATGTCGCCCATGATCATGAAGGTGGCCGTGCCGCCCTTGAAGCATTCGCCGATATTGGGGCAATTGGCTTCTTCGCAGACCGTGTGCAGATTGTTTTCGCGCAGGATGGCCTTGAGGCGCTGCACTTCCCTGGTGCCGGTGAATTCTGCGCGTATCCATTTCGGCTTGCGCAAATATTCGTCCGGCTGGGTCGGCACGATCTTGATCGGGATGCGTGCCATCTTGGCCGCACCGCGCAGCTTTTCGCCGGCTTGCACCGCGTCACGCTTGAGTTCGGTCTGCGTCGTATCGCTCATGACTGATCAACCACGGAAATAACGCTGCGGCACGAACGGCGTCTTGGCCACCTCGACCGCCACCGGCTTGCCGCGCACGATGGCATTCAAGCCTGTGCCGATCTTGGCGTATTCGGTCTCGACGTAACCCATCGCAACCGGGCCGCCCAGTGTCGCGCCGAAGCCGCCGGACGTCACCTTGCCCACGACCTTGCCTTCGGCGTTGACGATCTCGGCGCCTTCGCGCACGGGCATGCGGTCTTTTACCAGCAGGCCGACGCGCTTCTTCGCCACGCCCTCGGCCAGTTGGCGCAGGATGATGTCTGCGCCGGGATAGCCGCCGGGCCGTGCGCCATCGGCGCGGCGCGGCTTGGACAAGGCCCAGGCGATGCTGGCTTCGACCGGCGTGGTATTGGTATCCATGTCGTGGCCGTAGAGGCATAGGCCGGCTTCGAGGCGCAACGAATCGCGCGCGCCCAGGCCGATGGGCGCCACTTCGGGCTGGGCCAACAGCAGGCGCGCCACTTCTTCCGCATGCGAATTGGGCACCGAGATTTCATAGCCGTCTTCGCCGGTATAGCCTGAGCGGCTGACGTAGCATTCAACGCCGGCCAGGGTGATGCTGCCCGTATCCATGAAAATCATCTTGGCGCATTCGGGTGCAAAACGCGCCAGCACCGTCACGGCCGCCGGACCCTGCAGGGCCAGCAGCGCGCGGTCGTCCAATTCCTCGATCTCGCACTTGCCGGCCAGGTGCTTGCGCATGTGCGCAATATCCTGTTCCTTGCATGCCGCGTTGACCACGACGAACAAATGGTCGCCGTTGTTGGTCACCATCAAATCGTCCAACACGCCGCCGTTCTCGTCGGTGAACACGGCGTAGCGCTGGCAATGCAAGCCCAGATCGACCACGTCGATCGGCACCAGCGACTCGAACACGCGCGCGACATCTGGCCCGGACAGGCGCACTTGTCCCATGTGCGATACGTCGAACAAGCCCGCCTGCGTGCGCGTGTGATTGTGTTCCTTCAGCACGCCGCTCGGATACTGCACCGGCATCGAATAGCCGGCGAACGGCACCATCTTGGCGCCCAGCTCGACGTGCAGGTTGTACAGCGGGGTTTTATGCAATGTGTCGCTCATATTTTTCCTTAGCACTCGATGACGTTGACGGCGAGGCCGCCGCGTGCGGTTTCCTTGTATTTGATCTTCATGTCGGCACCGGTCTCGCGCATGGTCTTGATGACCTTGTCGAGCGAAACGTAGTGCTTGCCGTCGCCGCGCAAGGCCATGCGCGAAGCATTGATCGCCTTGATCGAGCCCATGGCGTTGCGCTCGATGCAGGGCACCTGCACCAGCCCGCCGATCGGATCGCAGGTCAGGCCGAGGTTATGTTCCATACCGATCTCGGCGGCATTTTCAACCTGCGCGGGCGTGCCGCCCATCACCTCGGTCAAGGCGCCGGCGGCCATCGAGCAAGCCACGCCGACTTCGCCCTGGCAGCCCACTTCGGCGCCCGAGATCGAGGCGTTTTCCTTGTACAAAATGCCGATGGCGGCGGCGCACAACAGGAAGCGCACGACGCCATCGTCGTTGGCAGCCGAATAAAAGCGGTGGTAGTAGTGCAGCACGGCAGGCACGATGCCGGCCGCGCCATTGGTCGGCGCCGTCACCACGCGCCCGCCGGCGGCGTTTTCTTCATTGACGGCCAGCGCGTAGAGATTGACCCAATCCATCGTCGTCAATGGGTCGCGCAAGCTCATCTCGGGCTGGCTCGACAGTGTGCGGTACATCTCGGCGGCGCGACGCTTGACCTTCAGGCCGCCCGGCAAGATGCCTTCGGTATGGCAGCCGGTGCAGACGCATTCCTGCATCACCTTCCAGATGTTGAGCAAGCCGGCGCGCGTTTCTTCTTCGGGGCGCCACACCTTCTCGTTTTCCAGCATGATCTGGGAAAACGACATCTTGTGCTCGGCGCACATGCGCATCAAGTCGTCGCCGCTCTTGAAGGGGTAAGGCAACACCGTGGTGTCGGCCACGATGCGGTCCTCGCCGGCGGCTTCTTCGTTGACCACGAAACCGCCGCCGACCGAGTAATACACCTTGTTCAGCAATTCGTTGCCGTTCGCATCCAGTGCCGTGAAGCGCATGCCGTTGGGGTGGAATGGCAGCGAATTGCGGCGATACATCAACAGATGTTCGCTCTCGTTGAACGTGATTTCCTTCTCGCCCAGCAGCAAGAGTTTTTTCGACGAACGAATCTGCGCCAGCTTGACCTCGACCGTGGCGGTATCGACGATGTCCGGCGCCTCGCCCTGCAGGCCCAGCAGCACCGCCTTGTCGCTGCCGTGGCCCTTGCCTGTCGCGCCAAGCGAGCCGTAAAGCTCGGCCTTGACCGCAACGGTCCGCGCCAGCAAATCCTGCCCCTTCAAGCGGGTGGCGAAGCGCAGCGCGGCGCGCATCGGCCCGACGGTGTGCGAACTCGACGGGCCGATGCCGATCTTGAACAACTCGAAAACGCTGATGGCCATTACGTTACCTTTGGGGGAGTTTGGATCGTGTGGGCCGGTTGTCTTTACTCGTAGTCGGAGAGCGGCGGGCAGGAGCAGACCACGTTGCGGTCGCCATAGACATTGTCCACACGCCCGACCGGGGGCCAATACTTGCTGCCGTTCTTGAGCGACTTGACCGGGAACACGGCTTCCTCGCGCGTGTAGGCGCGATTCCACTCCCCGGCGATATCCATTGCCGTGTGCGGCGCGTGGCGCAGCGCGCTATCTTCAGCGGTGATCTTGCCTGCTTCGACGGCGCGGATTTCGTCGCGGATCGCGATCATCGCGTCGCAGAAGCGGTCCAGCTCTTCCTTCGATTCGCTCTCGGTCGGCTCGATCATCAGCGTGCCCGGCACCGGGAACGACATGGTCGGTGCATGGAAGCCGAAGTCCATCAGGCGCTTGGCCACGTCGTCGACCGTGACGCCGGTCGCGTCCTTCAAGGGACGCATATCGACGATGCATTCGTGCGCCACGATGCCGTTTTCGCCGGCGTACAGGATGGGATAATGCGGCGCCAGGCGGTGGGCGATGTAGTTGGCGTTCAGGATCGCCGTTTGGCTGGCCTGCTTCAAGCCTTCGCGGCCCATCAACGCGATGTAGGTCCACGAAATCGGCAGGATCGAAGCGCTGCCCCACGGCGCTGCGGTGACCGGCGCGAAGCTGCCTTCGAGCATGCCGTGGCCCGGCAGGAACGGCGCCAGATGCGACTTGACGCCGATCGGGCCGACGCCGGGTCCGCCGCCGCCGTGCGGGATGCAGAAGGTCTTGTGCAGGTTCAGGTGCGACACGTCGCCGCCGAACTTGCCCGGTGCGCACAGGCCCACCATGGCATTCATGTTGGCGCCGTCGATGTAGACCTGGCCGCCGTTGGCATGCACGATGTCGCAGATTTCGCGAATCGCTTCCTCGAACACGCCGTGCGTCGAGGGATAGGTCACCATCAGCGCGGCCAGGTCGTTCTTGTGTTCTTCGGCCTTGGCCTTCAGGTCGGCCACGTCGACGTTGCCGCGCTCGTCGCACTTGGTCACCACCACCTGCATGCCGGCCATATGCGCCGTCGCGGGGTTGGTGCCGTGCGCCGAACTCGGAATCAGGCAGATCTTGCGGTGGCCTTCGCCACGGCTCTTGTGGTACGCGGCAATCGCCAGCAAGCCCGCGTATTCGCCTTGCGAACCGGCATTGGGTTGCAGCGACACGGCGTCGTAGCCGGTGCACACCACCAGCATCTGTTCCAGTTCGGTGATCAGTTGCTGGTAGCCCTGTGCCTGGTCGAGCGGCACGAACGGATGGATCGCCCCGAATTCCTTCCAGGTCACCGGGATCATTTCGGTCGTCGCGTTCAGCTTCATCGTGCAGGAGCCGAGCGGGATCATGGTGCGGTCAAGCGCCAGGTCCTTGTCGGCCAGCTTGCGCAGGTAGCGCAGCATCTGCGTTTCCGAGTGATGCGTGTTGAAGACCGGGTGCGTCAGGTAGGCGCTCTTGCGCACCAGGCCGGCGGGAATACGGTCGGCAGCGGCGGCTTCGCAAGCGGCAAAATCCGGCGCAGCCTTGGTGCCGGCAAACAGCGACCACAGCGTTTCGACTGCAGCGCGTGTCGTGGTTTCGTCAATCGAGATGCCGACGTGGCTGCCGTCGACGCGGCGCAGGTTGACCGAAGCGGCACGCGCGGCGTCGTGCACCGCTTGCGTGGCAGCGCCGGTACGCACCACGACGGTGTCGAAGAAGGCCTTGGTCGTCACGTCCACGTCGAGCTTCTTCAAGCCTTCGACCAGGGTCGAGGTCAGGCGATGGGTACGCGTGGCGATCGTCTTCAGGCCTGCCGCGCCGTGATACACCGCATACATGCTGGCGATGTTGGCCAGCAGCACCTGCGCCGTGCAAACGTTGGACGTCGCCTTCTCGCGGCGGATGTGCTGCTCGCGCGTTTGCAGCGCCAGGCGGTACGCCGGGTTGCCATGGCTGTCGATCGACACGCCGACCACGCGGCCGGGCATGACGCGCTTGTTGGCGTCGCGGGTGGCGAAGTAAGCCGCGTGCGGGCCGCCGTAGCCGAGCGGCACGCCGAAGCGCTGGGCCGAACCGACGGCCACGTCGGCGCCGAATTCACCCGGCGGCGTCAATAGCGTCAGGGCCAGCAAATCAGCCGCCACCACCACCAGCGCATGCTTGGCATGGGCCTTCTCGACGGTTGCCGCGTAATCGTGGATCTCGCCATCGAGCGCCGGATATTGCAGCAGCACGCCGAAGCAGTCGAGGTCATCCAAAGCCGTACGGTGGTCGCCCACGACGACCTTGATGCCGATCGGCTCGGCGCGCGTCTTGACCACATCGATGGTTTGCGGGAAGCAGTCTTGCGACACGAAGAACGTCGTGCTCTTGCTCTTGGCAACGCGCTGGCAGAAGGTCATCGCCTCGGCAGCGGCAGTCGCTTCGTCGAGCAGCGAGGCATTGGCGATTTCCAGGCCGGTCAAATCCGACACCATGGTCTGGAAGTTCAGCAAGGCCTCCAGGCGGCCCTGCGCGATTTCGGGCTGGTAAGGCGTGTAAGCGGTATACCAGGCTGGGTTTTCCAGCAGGTTGCGCAGGATCACGGTCGGCGTGTGGGTGTTGTAGTAGCCCTGTCCGATGTAGGACGTGAACACCTGGTTCTTCGCCGCGATGGCGCGCAAGGCTTCGAGCACTTCCGCTTCACTCTTCGAATCGTCCAACTCCAGCCCATCGTGGCGCAAAATCGATGCCGGCACGACTTTCTTGATGAAGGAATCCATGTTGTCGTAGCCGAGCTGGCCCAGCATGGCCTGCTGCTCGGCCGCGCCCGGGCCGATATGACGGCCGACGAAGTCGCCGTGTTGTTCCAGATCCGCCAATGCAGGACGTTGCTGACTCATGGTATTCCTCTTTCGTATATCAAATTCAATAACGGTGATGCGGGTCGTGCGCCGTGTGCTCAGCCCAGATCTTTTACGTAGGCCGCATAGGCCGCTTCATCCATGAAGCCATCGAGCGAGTCGCTCGTCTTGATCTTGAAGAACCAGCCCGCGCCCATCGGGTCTTCGTTGACCTTGGCCGGTTCGTCGGCCAATGCGCCGTTGACTTCGGTGATGGTGCCGCCGACAGCCGCATTGATTTCGCCCGCGGTCTTGACCGACTCGATCACGGCGGCTTCGTCACCCTTGGCGAAGCTGGCGCCGACTTCGGGCAATTGCACGAACACGATATCGCCCAGTTGTCCCTGCGCAAAATCGGTGATGCCCACGGTGACGGTGCCGTCAGCTTCGCTCTTCAGCCATTCATGGTCTTGGGTGTAACGGATGGTCATGGAATGTTCTCCTTGGTAGTGTGGGATTGCCGGCCTGTTTTTCCGGCCCGCCGCAGCCTGGTTTGTACCGTCGCGACGACCTCTGAATCAACCGGAAATTCTAGAATGCTACAGATTGTTTAGGTATTCAATCGTGAGGGTCAAATATTTTGAATCGATGCACAAAGCTGCATTTATTTTCAATAATGAAAAATATCACGTTTCAGTTTTCATTTATAAAAACACGTTAACGCAAGGAAGCGACACCGCAGGCATGCACCGGCGAGGGCATGCTGTAAAACGTGAATTTACAGGAAAAAGGGAGCCGCGCGGCCCCTCAATGATTCAACACGGACCAATCCGGCGCATCGATCTCGTGGGCCACGGCCGGCCCTTCCGATTCGCGGATTTCGTAGGCGATGTTGGCCAGGAACAGGATATCGCGGTATGCCGTCAGATCGAAGCCCTGGCGCCGTCCGTCGCGGTCATCGATCAGCAGGTTTTCCATGAAAGGCACGATGTCTTCGCTGGTCCACAACTGCGTGATCTTCTTCAGCAGCACCGGGAAGTCTTCCAGGTTGCGCTGGTGTTGCAACAACTCTTTCTCTTCCCAGGGAATGACCTTGCCGTTGAAAATGTGCTCGAAGCGCTCGGTCAGTTCGGTATATTTATCTTGGTCGCCGACCATGCGGTACAAATCGAACAGATAAAGCCAGGGCAAGGGCGAGCTGGGCCGTTCCGTGCCCCAGTTCGATTCGAGGATTTCGATGGCGCGCTGCGGCTGCTGCATGTCCATCCAGAATTCGGCTTGCTGAATTTCGTCGAGGATTTCTTCCGCGTCGGGCAAGGATTGGCGCGCATTGCCCTGGAACTTGTAATCGCCTTCGGTATTTTCCGCTTCCCCCGGCCGCTGCATGGCCAGGGTCGCCATGAAATCGTCCTTGCGCGGCGCCGGGGCCGGCGCCGGCGAAGCCGCATCGAGATCGGACAAATCCACATCAAGGGCATGTGCAGCCGGCTTGGGCTCCTGGCGCGGCGCCTGCTTCGGTTTGACCGGCTCGTCGAGGAAATCATCGTCCATGCTGGTGTGATAGCGCGACTTGGGTGCGTTATCCTGCACCGCATCGCCCGGCAATACGTCTTCCCAGGAATGGTTGATGCCGACCTGAATCTGGCGTGAGCGCCAGATCAGCCACGCAATCGCCACCAGGCAGGCCAGCAACAGGAAATACAGATAAAGCTGGTTGCCCTGCGACTCTTTTTCCTTGCGCGCCGCTTCGAGGTCGGCCATCTGCTTGGCGTTCAGGCGCTTCAATTCTTCGGTCTGGGCCTCGAGCTTGGTGATCTTGGTCTGCAATTCCTTGAGCGCGACATCGGTCGCGCTGGTCGCATTGGCCGCCGGCGTGCCCGCTGCGGCAGCATCGGGTGCGCCCTGCGTGGCAGTTCCGGATGGCGGATTCTTGGTATCGAGGTCGCCATTCTCGCCATGCAAACCGTGCGACATCGAAAGGTGCAAGCTGTCGACGCCGTTGAGGTTGTCGTCGATGGTGGCGTCATCGCCCAGGTGCAAGACGCTGCGGAATTCCTTGGCTGCGCGCCTGGCGCGCTTCCGCTCCAGCGCCGAGCTCGGCTTCAGGTTCGAGGCCTGGGTTGGCGCGGGCGCGACCTCCGAGGAAGCCGGCGCTGCCGCCACAGCCGCATCGGCATGGTGCCGACGGGACTTCTTTGACGCCGCGCCGGCGTCCACAGCAGGCGGCGGCGCCATCACAGGCCCGGTCTGCGGGCCCGATGCAGGGGTAACAATACCGGGGGCGACAACAGGCGGGTTCACCACCAGCGACGACGTGATCGTTTCCGGGTCGAGCAGAATCTGATAGTCGCGCTTGGTCTGCATGGCGCAACCATATTCGACGCTCAGTTGTACGGCAGGCTCGCCCACCGGCTCGCGCGTGCCGACGTAGAGCCGCGCATTGCCATCGCTGTCATTGACGTTAAATGTGACGGTGCCGAGGCGATCGCCATCGAGCGACGTAAGATTGGCCTTGAAGCAGCGCAAATCGGCATCGTTATTGACGCCGATCAGCTTGACGTCGGCCAGGAAAGGCTGCCCCAACGCGGAATGGCGCGTGATTTCACCGAAACCGAGCGCCATCGCCGGTGCGGCGGCAATGCAATACAGCAGCGTAACGCAGGCACCAGCCTTCATGACGCCGCGAAATGCCGGTGCCACGAACGTCGTGCCCAAACGGTCTCTGGGCTCAACCGCCTGCTTGTTAGGTGTTCCTGCTACTTCCATATCCGCCATTTCCCGTTGGAAATGTGAAATCTTCTTATGTTCAAAACGCGTGGCTTCGAACTTTCGACCTGTCCAACGTCATCGCGTTCCCCACGGAAACGTGATCAATCGATGCACGAACGCGGCAAGTCCTCTCTTGTTGGAGAGAGTTAGCGCTAGTGTATATGACAGCTCTATGAGCAAATGTTAATTCTTGCAAATTAACAATGAAAGTCGTGCATAACAGACAATTTACACTTGGATAATATTTTTTGCTTGTCAAAGCATCATGTGCTGTGCTTGAGCACTGGCTTCGGTCTCGATCGGCCAAAGGCAGTAGCGGGAGACAGTAGACTCAAGGATCGATCACGGCGGCACAGGCGTCGGTCGGCGCAGCTGCCACGTGCCCCACTACCGGCACCATTTTCAAGGCCGCCGACGTCACGCGGCAAGGTGCCGCCATCACGCCGCAGCCTCCTAGTCCCATCGCCATCACACTGACCGCCGCCACACCCATCCAGCGCTTGCCGCCGCATGCGGACATCGCCATTGCAAACTTGAACATCACCACCTGCCTCCAAGACACCGGCTACAAAAACCGATTCCATTGTAACCGGACGATCGAAGGCAACAAGCAAGCAATTGTTACCGTTTGCGTTTTCGATACAGTGACCTGACCCCAAGCGCTGCCGCAATGGCAACTGCCATCACCATGATGGCAACCGGCAGCGGCACGGGCGATTTGCCGTGTTCAGCCAAGGCCTGGCCGTCGCGCAGCTCTGGCGGAAAAGGCCGCGCATCGACCGGCACGATCTTCCATTGCGCATGGTCCTTGGGCGCACGATCCATGTATTCGCCGAACGAAAACACCGGGCTGGAACCGAAGGCGCGCGAAGACGGCACCTGCGGAATGCGCACCACATAGATCGCCTCGACATCGCTTTGCAGCTCCTTCTCGAAGCCGTCAAGCGGACGCGTCGCGCGGCCGCTGGCCAGATCGAGCAAGTCCTGTCCCGCCGCATCGAACGCCACGGCCGGCAGCAGGTGCGTCGTTTCTTCGGTCAGGTAATCGTAGATCTTGCGCCCGCTCTCCAGGCTGCCGTCCTTGGCAGCCAGATAGAAATACGCGGCGATCGCCTTGCTCCAGCCGGTAGGCCCGCGCTCCGGGATATGCCAACCCAGAGCCTTGAACACGTCGAGGCTGATGCCGGCGCAATTGGCTGCCGCATGCTGATAGACGAAATCGTGGCGATAGAAATGGTTATAAGTGCGTTCGACCGCGCCCTGATACGCGACCGCGGTGCGTGGATTGTTCAGCACGGCCACCAGCATGGTAGACGGCCGATAATATTGCTGGCCGCTGTTCAGGTCCATCAGGTAATTGTCCATCGGCACCGATGCCGCGATGATGCCCTTCTCACTGACCGAGTCGAGATTGTAGAAATTATTGACGATCCAGCCCGACCAGTCGCCGCCGCCGAACTTGCCTGTTGCAATCGCAAAGTGGCCGCCGTAGGCTTCGTCGTCGTCGCCCTGGGCGCCGTTCAACATCACGCCGATCACCGCCTTGTCTTGCCACTGGCGCGGCTGGCCGCTTTGGACGGGATTGCGTTCCCACAGCAGCCGGGCCGAGAATGCGCTCCTCGCGCCGCCCTGCTCCGCCTGCACGAATTCGGTCAGCGCATTGCCGTCCTTGGGCGGCGCAAGCGCGAGCTTGGCCGCATCGATATTGAAGTCGCCCGGCCAGATCGTGCGCGCAACGAACACCGGCTTGCCCGATTCATCCTCGACCTTGCCGCGCAGGCGCAACGGGCGGTTGGCAAAAAAAGCCACCGAGGCATCGTCATAGTAGGAGCGATTGCTCGCGATCTTCGGCACGACGCGGAAGTCGAACCCATTGCCGTCGCCCGTCTTGAGTGTCTTGCCGTCCGCGCCCATCGTCACGCCATCGACGACCTGGGGCGAGCCGAGCCATACCAGCGAGGGATAAGCCAGCCGCTGCGCCTCGGGCGTGGCTGACCATAGACGGATGTCGGCGAGGTTGTCGAGGGAGGTGGAATAGGAGGCGCGTGGATGCTCTGCCTTGGGCAGAGCCAGCAAATCGTCGCGGAAATACCAGAGACCTTGCTTCAGGCCGGCGCAATCGCTGCAATCGCCCTTGGCCGCACGGAAATCCTGCGCCGCAAACAAGCCGAGCTGCCCCTCCTGCAACGCATCCTTGACCGGCAATCCCTGTGCATGCGCCTGGACAGCCGACACCATCCCCGCAGCCGCGAGCCACCATGCTTTCCTCATCCCTGACCTTTTTAGCAACTTATTATCGATGCTTCGATCTTAGACGAAGCATTCGGCGGACGCAATCCATACACTCCCAGCATTACCCACCCCCGTCACCCACCACGAGGAGCAAGCATGGCTACCCCCTGCATCACCTGTTTTATCCGCTACCAGATCGACCCGTTCCAGCGCGAGGCCTTTCGCGAGTACGCGGAAAACTGGGGCCGCATCATCCCGCGCTGCGGCGGCCACCTGCTGGGCTATTTCCTGCCGCACGAAGGCAGCAACGACATCGCCTGGGGTTTGATCGCCTTCGACAGCCTGGCTTCCTACGAAACCTACCGCAAGCGCCTGCGCATCGACGAGGAAAGCCGCGCCAACTTCGCCATGGCGCAGGAAAAGCGCTTCATCCTGCGCGAGGAACGCAGCTTCCTGGAAACCGTCGGCCAGACCTTTTGCATCGCACCGCAGGTGGCCGCATGATCGCCGTCATTTTCGAAGTCGAGCCGCGCGAAGGGCAACAGCAAGCCTATCTCGACGCGGCAGCACAGTTGCGCCCGATCCTGGAGAAAATCGACGGCTTCGTCTCCATTGAACGCTTCCAAAGCCTGACCACTCCGGGCAAGCTGCTGTCACTATCGTATTGGCGCGACGAGGAGGCCGTGAAAGCCTGGCGCAACCAGGAAGGACACCGGCTCACGCAGGCGCGCGGCCGCAACGATATCTTCGCCGACTATTCGCTCAACGTGGCGCAAGTGCTGCGCAGCTATGGCATGAGCGACCGCACGGAAGCGCCGGACGACTCTCGCACCATCCACGGGTAAGAATAGCAGGGTGGAATAGCCGCAGGCGTATTCCACCAAACGCGCCAAACGGCTTTCATTAAAACCGGCACGAAAAAAAACCCGCAGTCGGAAAACCGCGGGTTAATTCCAATTTTCATTACGAATATTGGAGGAGACAGGCGCAGAATACTGCGCAGCATCACATTCAGATACTTTATTCTGGAAATAGCCCATATTCACACGGGAAATGAGTTAACAATACGTCATCGACAGGCTGGCACTTTGCAGCAAGCTCCCGCATAATGGGATCATCCTCCCACACCATGAGGGCTTGCCATGTTTCAGAAGATTCTCGTCGCCTACAACGAATCGCGCGAGAGCCGCGCCGCGCTGCAAGCCTGCATTCGCCTCGCGCCGGGGCCGCAGATCGAAGTGCATCTGGTCGGCATCATGAACATCGGCACCTACCTGATGGCAGGCGAGCACGTCTGCGAAGCCATGCTGGCGGCAGAAAAGGGCAAGATCGATAGCGAAGTCAACACCAACCACGCCATCCTGGCTGCGGCCGGCTTGAACGTGATCGACCACGTCTGCGCCGGCGAACCGGTGGCCGTCATCGCCGACCTGGTCGACAAGCTCGACATCGAGCTCGTCATCGTCGGCCACGCGCGCAGCAAGCCGCTGGCCATGCGCTGGTGGCGCGGGTCGGAAGACAAGATGCTGGCCGAAAAAATCCGCTGTCACATTCTCATCGCGGCTGACGCGAACTGACCAATCGTCAGTGCGCGCCGCCGGCATCGATCGGCGCCGAGGACTTGGCCGGCTTGGTCATCCACAACAGCACAATCAGGCTCAGGAACAGTACCGAGGATATCCAGAAGATGTCGGTCGCCGACGAGGTCGCGGACTGGACCGTCATCGTGCGGTCGATCACGGCCCAGGCGCCCTGCTCGGGCAAGCCCTGCGCACCGAGATTCTGCACCGCCTGGCCGAAGGTCGGATTGACCAGGCCGGTATGCTCGGCCAGTTGCGCGTGGTGCAGCGTGGTGCGGTTTTCCCAGATGGTCGAGGCGATCGAGGTACCGATGCCGCCGCACATGATGCGCACGAAGTTCGACAAGCCGGCGGCGGCGGGAATCCTGTGCGGCGGCTGGCCCGACAGGATGATCGAGGTCAGCGGAATGAAGAACATCGCCATTGCCGCACCTTGGATGATGGTCGGCACCATCAGGGCAGTCACGTCGACGTCGACCGTGAAACGCGAACGCAGGAAGAACACGAGGGCAAAGATGATGAAAGCCGTGGTCGCGACCAGCCGCGCGTCGATCTTGGGCAGCAGCTTGCCCACGATGGGTGAGAGGATCACGGCCAAGATGCCCACCGGCGCCATCACCTCGCCCGCCTTGGTGGCGGTATAGCCCAGTGTCGTTTGCAGCCAGAGCGGCAGGATCACCAGGTTGCCGAAGAACAGGCCGTAGGCGATCGAGATCGCCACCACCCCACCGGCGAAGTTGCGCCCGGCAAAGAGCGACAAATCGACCACCGGATGCTCGTCGCCCAATTCCCAGATCACGAAATAGATGAAGCACACGACTGCCATGACGGCCAGCACCACGATCTCGATGGAATTGAACCAGTCGAGTTCCTTGCCCTTGTCGAGCATCAATTGCAGCGACCCGACCCATAACACGAGCAAGACCAACCCCACCTTGTCGATCGGCCGTTTGATGATGGCCGATTCGCGCTTGTGGTAAATGCTCCACGTGGCCCAGGCGGCGAAGATGCCGATCGGGATGTTGATGTAGAAAATCCACGGCCAGGTGTAATTGTCCGATATCCAGCCGCCCAATAGCGGCCCCATGATGGGCGCAACGAGCGTGGTCATGCCCCAGAACGCCAGGGCCATCCCGCTCTTGGCCGGCGGATAGCTGCCCAGGATCAGCGCCTGCGACAGCGGAATCATCGGCCCCGCCACCGCGCCCTGCAGCACGCGCGCGGCGATCAGGATCGAAATATTGGGCGCCATGCCGCACAACCATGACGAGATCACGAACAGCAGGATCGACGTCACAAACAGCCGCACCTGGCCCACCCGCATCGTGAGCCAGCCGGTCAAGGGCACTGAAATCGCATTGGCCACCGCAAACGAGGTGATGACCCAGGTGCCCTGCTGCGGCGAGACACCGAGGTCGCCCGAGATCGCGGGAATCGACACGTTGGCGATCGACGAATCGAGAACGTTCATGAATACCGCGAGCGACAAGGCAATCGTGCCGAGCACCAGCGAGCCGCCTTGCAGCGGTGGCGGCGGCGCCGGGGGAATCTGCGGCACCTGTGGCACCGGCGGGATGGGCGGCGCCGGCGGCGTGGTAGTGGAATCGCTCATGGTCTGGGCCTGTCGAATGCGTGCCGCTTATTTGGCTTCAACTTTGCCGCTTTCAACTTTGCCGCCTTCGCCCCTGGCGCTATTTTCCGCCACGATGCGCGCAATCACGGCAGTGGCTTCGTGGTCGGCTTCATCGAACACCTTGGTCTCGTAAGCGGGCAAGCTGCGACCCGGCGCATTTTGCGTCAGCGACGTGCCGTTGTCGTTGGCCACATCGACCTTGAGCTGCATCGACAAGCCGATGCGCAAGGGGTGCGCTTCGAGCTCGCCCGGGTCCAGCGCAACACGCACCGGCACGCGCTGCACGATCTTGATCCAGTTGCCGCTGGCGTTTTGCGTGGGCAACAGCGCAAAGGCCGCGCCGGTGCCGGCAGACAGGCCCAGCACCTTGCCGTGATAGGTCACGTCGGAGCCGTAAATGTCCGAACGCAGCGTAACTGGCTGGCCGATGCGCATGTGCGCCAACTGCACTTCCTTGAAGTTGCCGTCGACCCACAAGGCATTCAAGGGCACGATGGCCAACAGCGGCGCGCCCGGGGCGATGCGCTGGCCCACCTGCACCGAGCGGCGCGCGACATAGCCGGTGATCGGCGCCGGCAGCGTGGCGCGCGAATAAGCCAGGTAGGCCGCTTTCACATTGGCAGCGGCGCGCAGCACGTTGGGGTGGTTGGCGACCGAGGTATGGTCGGTCAGCACGCGGTTCGAATTCAATTGCTCGCGCGTCGCTTCCAGCGCCGATTGCGCAGACTGCAGCGCGGTCTTGGCATGCTCGATCTCTTCCTTCGACACGGCGCCGGTGCCGGCCAGTTCCTGGCGCCGCTTCAGGTCCGATGCCGCGCGCTCGACTTCATCGCTCTTCACCTTGACGTTGGCTTCGAACGTGCCATTGTTGACGTAGTAGGTGCGCACTTCGCGCACGGTCTGCGCCAATTGCGCTTCGGCCTGGTCCAGCGCGACCTTGGCGTCGGCCTGGTCAAGCTCGACGAGCGGCTTGCCGGCCTGCACCAGGTCGGTGTCGTCGGCATTGATCGCCGTCACTGTGCCGCCGACCTGGGAAGTCAGTTGCACCAGGTTGCCCGCCACGTAAGCGTCGTCGGTCGATTCGTAATGGCGCAGGTAAATCATCCACCAGGCGCCGTAGCCCACCAGCACGATGATGAGCAGGATGGTAAAACCGATCAAGAGGCCGCGGCGTTTGCCGCCGGCTGCCGGCGTGGTTGCGGTGGTAGCGTTCATGATGCGGTTTTCCCGTTATTGGAATTGGTGGAAGAATCGACAGGTGCGGCAGAAGATGTGGCAGGCGCGGCGAGCCCGGCGGCATTCGCATCGAAGCCGCCACCCAGGGCCTTGATCAGCGAGACGCGCAGATCGGCACGGCGCGCATCGATATCGAGCTGCAGCTTCTTCTGTGTGAGCCACGCCGATTCGGTGCCCAGCACTTGCAGCATGTTGGTCGTGCCGACCTGTTCGCGCTGGCGCGCCAGTTTCAGATTGGACTCGGCCGCTTCGGTAGCGACGTGCTGATTGTCGCTCTGCAGTTTGGCGAAGCGTGCCGACTGCACCTGGTCTGCCACGTCGTGCAAGGCATCGTTCAAGGCCTGGTTGTAACCGGCAATCGCACCGTCATAGGCGGCGACCTTGCCCTTCAATTGCGCACGCAGGCGTCCGCCTTCGAACACCGGCATGGTGATCGCCGGGCCGACGCCCAACACGCGGCTGCCGGGCTTGAGGATAGAGGACCATTCAAGCGACGACTGGCCGACGAAGGCCGCAATGTTTACGTTGGGATAGAACTGCGCCTTGGCGTCGGCAATGCCGCCTTGCGCCGCTTCGACACGCCAGCGCGCCGCCACGATGTCGGGCCGGCGGCCCAGCAAATCGAACGGCAGGTTGTCCGGCAGATCGGCCGTTGCCGTGACCGGCAGCACCGGCGCGGCAATCGACAAGCCGCGATCGGGCCCCTTGCCGAGCAGTGCGCCCAATTGATTGCGCGATAGCGCGATCGCTTCCTGCCATTGGGCTGCTTCATTCTTGAGCGCTGCGGTTTGCTGGATCGTGGTCTGCTTCTCTGTTTGCGTATCGAGTCCGACGCTCAAACGCAATTGCGTCAAGTGATCGACCTGCGCGCGGATATCCTGCTGGCGCTGCACGATGTCGAGTTGCTCGTATTGCCGCGCAAGCTGAATCCAGGTGCGCGCTACGGCGGTGGCAATCATCAGCCGCGCATTGTATTGTTCGGCTTCGGCAGCTTTCTGGTCCGACACGGCAGCGCGCAACTCGGCGTCGTGCTTGCCCCAGAAGTCGAAGTCGTAGGAGAAATTCAACCCCAGTTCGACGTCGGAATAATATTCGCCGGCAAACGGCGGCGGAATCAGGCCATTCTCGGTAAAGCGCTGGTAGGTGTCGCTGGCCGAGGCGCCCACCGTCGGCTTCTTGGCCGCGCCGGCGGCTTCAGCCATCGCATATGCCGCACTGACGCGTGCCTGCGCGGCCTGCAGGTTCGGGTTGCCGGCCAAGGCTTCATTGACCAGATCCTGCAGCGCCGATCCGCCGATGGCATCGGCCCAATCCTGCGCCGGCCACTTGCCGCCCTGACCGGGCAGGCTGGCATTGGTGGAAAATTCGCCGGGCGCATCCATGTGGGCGCTACTGTTGATGCCCTTGAAATTGGCACAGGCCGCGAGCAGCACTGCAGAAGCGCACACCGCCATCAGGCGCATGCGCCGCCGGTGCGGAAGCAGAGATTCGAGCATCATATCGTCCATCCCTTTCAGTTTATTTTTCTGCGGGCGCCATGCCCAGCAACTTGGCCAACAGACGGCGCAGCACCGCCACCTCGTCCACGGCAAAGCCGTCAAAACTGCGATTCATCGCCGCCGCATACAGGCCCGGCAGCTTTTCCGCCAGCACGTGGCCGGTTGGCGTCAGGCGCAAATTGATCACGCGCCGGTCGTCGCCGCGCGGCATGCGCACCGTCAGCTTGCGTTTTTCCAGGCGGTCTATCATGCGCGTCATCGAGGCCGCATCGACGTACAGCTCGCGCGCCAGGTCGGTCGCGGTGGAAATCTTGCCCGAGGCCAGCAGCCACAAGATGCTGCCTTGCGTATGCGTAATGTCGTATTCGGCCAACTCCGCGTCGAGCGACTTGGCCAACAGGTTGCGCGCACGCGTCAACATGTGGCCCAGGCTATCCGGGCAGCGAAATTGGTCTTCGGAGAACAGGTCTACCATTGCATCAGTCATGATCTTCACATCAATAGTTGCTCAGTCAAGCTTAACCCCACAGCAAGCACTTGCAAGACATAAATCTTGCATGTGGTTTATTGGGGAGTTTTGGAGAGTCTAGGCTAATGACGCGACTCAATAAACAACGCGAATAGGAAAGGACTATTGCGCAATGAGGAATAATCAACCCAGGCTCGCCAATGCCTTATCATGTTTGCCTTTGCACAACAGCCTTCACCACCGCATGCTTTCCCGAATCCGAAGCGCTTTACCTGCCCTTGCCATCCTGATTCTGTGCCTTGCCATGCGTGCAGCGCATGCTGAAGATGCAAAATGGCCAACGATCCCCGGCAAGGGCGTCACGGTATTCGCCGCCGGCGACATCGGCGAATGCTGGAAAAAGCGGGTGCGCCTGTCCGGCCCGGCGATCACCGCCGCCATCATCGAACGCGGCATCGCAGCCGACCCGACGGCACAAGTGCTGACGCTGGGCGACAACACCTACCCTGTCGGCCTGCCGGCGGAATTCACCGATTGCTACGAGCCGACCTGGGGCAAGTTCAAGGCCGCGACCCACCCGGCCTCAGGCAACCACGAATACTACACACCCAAGGCCAACGGCTATTACCTCTATTTCGGTGCAGCAGCCGGCCCGGCGCCGGGTTTCTATTACAGCTTCGACATCGGCAACTGGCATCTGCTGTCCTTGAACAGCAACTTGAAAGGCGCCGCATTTCAGGAAGAAGTCGCCTGGGTGAAGAAGGATCTGGAGCAATCGAAATCGCGCTGCACCCTGGCCTATTGGCACCACCCGCGCTTTTCCTCAGGCGGCCACGGCAACAACCCCGAGATGGGTCCACTATGGGAGCTGCTGCAAGCGGCCCACGCCGACGTGGTCTTGAACGGCCACGATCACGACTATGAACGCTTCGCGCCGCAAGACGCCGACGAGCGCGCCGACCCCGGACACGGCATCCGCGAGTTCGTGGTCGGCACCGGCGGCGCGCACCTGACGCCGATATTCTTCCGCAAAACCAATAGCGAAATCGTCGACAACGACACGCATGGCGTGCTGAAGCTGGTGTTGAAGGATAGTGGCTACGAGTGGGAATACCTGGCTGAGCCGGGCAAGCCGCTCAAGGATAGTGGAGCCGCCTTCTGCCATTTGTAGGCTGGGACGAACCCCAGCCTGCATCACTGCGACCGCAATTCCTCCGCTTTGAGGTAAGGGAGCGGTGAAAGAAGCAGCATGACTGCTTGCACGGCGAATAGGGCGGTGACGCTAACCAGACAGGCCGTCATGCCGAACGCGCTGCCGATCACGCCGGCTGCCGCCGCGCCCAGCGGGCGGGCGCCATAGGTGGCCAGCGAATTGACGGACGTGGCCCGCCCCAGCATGGCCGCAGGCGTCACAATCTGGCGCAGGGTCGTGAAACTGACAGTCCAAAGTACCGGTCCGCCGCCCAGGAGGAAGAAGCACAGCATGGCGAACGGGCGGGCAGGATGCCACAACGTAACCAGCATCGCCATCGAGGCCAACAGACCCGTGACGCAGCCGACCACGAGCATTTGCCCCATCGAAAGCCGCCTGACAAAGGTGGGGATAAACAGTCCGCACAACACCATGCCGATGCCGTAAAAGGAGAGCGTGATGCCGATGTCGGCCGCACTCATTCCCAGCCGGCCGGCTGCATAGGGAATGAAGACGGTCTGCAGGATGAAGAAGGCGGTATTGTAGAGCACCGACAACCTGAACGCGGAGCCCAGCAAGGGGTGCTTGAATGCGAAGCCCGCGCCCTCCGAGAGTTCTACAAAAAAATGCCGCGCTTCCGTCTGACCGCGTTCCGGTTCCGCTATACCGCGCAGCAAATAAATCGCCAGCAACGACAGCAACGCGGCAAGCCCAAAGGCGGCGTCGATACCGGTCGAGGCGATCAACATGCCAGCCAGCGCCGGCCCACCGATGAAGGCGATGCTTCGCACCAGTTCCAGCCTGCCGTTGGCGGCGGGCAGCGCATCCCGTTGGACCATGCTGCGCGTCAGCGATGGAATGGCCACGCTATAAGCCAGTGAACCCATGGAACCGGCCAGCCCAAGCAAGGCAAGAACCGGCACATTGAAGAGGCCGGCGAGCGCGATGAAAGGAACGCAAAGAAGCGAAACGGCACGCAGCGCCTCGCCCGATATCATCAACACCTTGACGGGCAGACGATCGGCCAACACACCGGCAGGAATGGAAAACAGCAGGAAGGGCAACATCTGGCCCAGTTGTATCCATGCAGTCTGCCCGATGCCGGAGCCCAGCACGGTCACCGCAACAATGGGGGCTGCCGCCATGCCGACTTGTTGCGCAGCATGTGCCGACAAGTTGGATGCGGCAAGGCGCTGGAAAGAGGATGGATTGGGCTGCGCTTCGGGTGTCGACACGTTGCTGCTTCCCTGACGATACGATCGCTTCGTATCGACCTTGTACAACATCAAAAACCGGCCTAGGCGTCGGCCGCCAGCTTGTTCAACACGTGCGAAGCGGCCACCAGCCCAAACGCCGCCGTCACCACCATGGCCGAGCCGAAGCCGGCGCAATTCAGGCCGGCGATGCCGCTCTTTTCGTCATCGTCGTCGTCCCCGACTTCACATAATTCGGGAAAACGCAGCGGCTCGGTGGAAAACACCGCGTCGATACCGAACTTGTTCTTGGTCCCACGTGGGAATCCATGAAAACGGCGCAGGCGCTTGCGCACCTTGGCCAGCAAGGGTTCCTGCTCGGTGCGGCACAGGTCGCGCACTTCGATTTTCGTCGGGTCGACCTGCCCGCCCGCGCCGCCTATGGTCACAAGCTTGATGCCATTTTCGCGGCAATACACGATGAGCGCCGTCTTGGCGCGCACGTTGTCGATGGCGTCGATCACATAATCGTAGCGCTTCTCGCCTATCATCTCGGCCACGTTGTCGGGCGTGATGAAATCCTCGATCTGCGTGACGCGGCAGGTCGGATTGATCTGCCTGATGCGCTCAGCCAGGGCAAACACCTTGGCCTGGCCCAGCGTATCGCTCAAGGCGTGGATCTGGCGGTTGACGTTCGATTCGGCGAGATTGTCGAGATCGATCATCGTGATCGCGCCGATGGCGCTGCGCGCCAGAGCCTCGACGATCCACGAGCCGACGCCGCCGACGCCGACTACGCAAATGTGGGCATTTTGGAAACGCGCCAGTGCCGCATCGCCATAAAGGCGCGCGATGCCGCCGAAGCGCCGTTCATAGTCGATGTCATGCGCAGCATCGAGAGGCAGGACCTCCGCAACGACCGCACTGGTAAGGGGTGGAATGCTCGTCATGGCGCTATTGTATCGAAGCGGCCAAAGTTCGGCATAATGAAAGCCTTGAACCAACAGGCCGTTGCCATGAATACCACCCTGATCGCCGGCGCCCCGGACTTCGACCAACCCATCGCTGTCCTCAAGCACTGCCACGACAAGATACGCAAGAACCTGCAAACCCTGCAAAAGCTGCCGGCCCATCTGCAAGCGCAAGGCGCCGATGCCGAAGCGCAGCAAGCTGCAGCAGCAGTGCTACGCTATTTCCGCGAAGCCGCACCCAACCACCATGCCGACGAAGAGGAAGACTTGCTGCCCATGCTGCAAGACAGCGCAGCGGGGGCCGACCGGCAGTTGCTCGAAGCACTCACGCCGCAAATCCTCGACGAGCACAAGCAGATGGATTTGATCTGGATCAAGCTGTCCGCCCAACTTGACGCCATCGTGTCCGGCAGGAGCGTCGCGCTCGATAAGAACGATGCCGAACAATTCGCCGCGCTCTACGCCGCCCACATGGAAAAGGAAGAAGGCAACATCGCCCCCATGGCCAAGCGTCTCTTTTCCGACGCGCAGATGCGGCAGTTGGGCAATGCCATGCGCAAGCGCCGCAACATAGAAACTGGAAAATCATGAACCGTTCCATCGCCGACCTGCGCCTCGAATACAGCCGCGCCTCGCTGACCGAAACCGACACCGATCCCGACCCCTTCAAGCAGTTCGCCAACTGGTTCGATGAAGCGCGCAAGGCCGACGTGCCCGAAGCCAATGCCATGAGCGTCTCTACCGTCGGCGCCGGCAGGCCGTCTTCGCGGATCCTCCTGATCAAGGACTTCGGCCCCGAGGGCTTCACCTGGTTCACCAATTACCACAGCCGCAAGGGGCACGAGCTCGACGCCAATCCTTACGCCGCACTGCTGTTCTTCTGGATTCCGCTGGAACGCCAGGTACGCATCGAAGGCCGCGTAGAGCGCGTGCCGGCATCCGAGAGCGAAGCCTATTTCAACAGCCGCCCCGTGGGCAGCCGTCTGGGCGCGATCGCCTCGAACCAGAGCGCGGCGATTGCCGATCGCGCCACGCTGGAAAAGCAATATGAAGAGGCGCAACAGCAATATGGTGACCAGCCCAAGCGCCCCGAACACTGGGGCGGCTACCGCCTCGTGCCCGACCTGGTGGAGTTCTGGCAAGGGCGCCCTTCGCGGCTGCACGACCGGATTCAATACACGAGGCAAGGCAGCGGCTGGGTCCGTCTGCGCCTGCAACCCTGACGCTGCCAAGCTTATTTTTATACCGCCGATGACTTATTTTCTCGGCGCGATGCAATAATCGCGCTTCTGATTCGTCCTCCAACAAGCCATCCCGCTTGCATCGGAACCCACATGACCGACACCAAACCCGCACCTCCCCCGTTTTCCGGCTACCAGAAGCTCGTGGTCGCCATGCTGGCCCTGCTGCAATTCTCCATCATCCTCGACTTCATGCTCATGGCCCCGCTGGGCGCCATCATCATGCCGGCGCTCTCGATCAGCCCGAAGCAGTTCGGCCTGGTCGTCTCCGCCTATGCCTTTTCCGCCGGGATATCGGGCCTGGTCACGGCAGGCTTTGCCGATCGTTTCGACCGCAAGAAGCTGTTGCTGTTCTTCTATATCGGCTTTCTGCTTGGCACCGCGTGGTGCGGCCTGGCGCAGAGCTTCGAGTCGCTGTTGGCTGCACGCGTCGTCACCGGTATCTTCGGCGGCGTGATCGGCTCGGTGGTGATGGCAATTACGACCGACCTGTTCCCCATCACCATGCGCGGCCGCGTCATGGGCATGATCCAGTCCGCCTTCGCCGCCAGCCAGGTGCTGGGCCTGCCGATCGGCCTGTTCCTGTCCAACCAATGGAGCTGGCACGTGACCTTCCTCGCGATGTCCGGGTTCGGCTTGCTCGTGGGCCTGTTCGTGATCTGGAAAATGCAGCCGGTCAATGCCCACCTCGGCATACCGCAGGAGCACAGCCCCTGGATGCACCTGTTCCACACCGTCACCAACCCGCGCCATCTCTTTGCCTTCCTGGCCGTGGGCTTCCTCACCACGGGCGGCTTCATGCTGATGCCGTTTTCCAGCGCCTATTCGGTCAACAATCTCGAAATCGGCCTCTCCAACCTGCCTACAGTCTATTTGGTAACGGGCCTGTGCACCGTCTTCTTCGTGCCCATGATAGGTAAGGCGGCAGACGCCATCGGCAAGTTCCGCGTCTACCTGTTCGGTTCGGCAGTGACGATCACCATGGTGCTGATCTACACCCACCTGAGCCCCGTCCCGCTCGCCGTCCTCATCGTGGTCAATGTCGTCTTGTTCGTCGGCATCTTCTCGCGCATGGTCCCGTTCCAGGCCCTCTCGTCGTCGATACCCGCGCCCACGCATCGCGGATCGTTCAACGCGATCAGCTCGGCGGTGCAGCAATTGTCGGGAGGACTCGCATCGGTGGTTGCCGGCCACATCGTCACGGCGACGGCGAGCGGCAAGCTCGAACACATGGACATGATCGGTTACGTCGTCATCACCATGACCGTGCTGGCATCGTTCCTGGTGTGGAACATCAACCGCCAGGTGAACAGCGAGCAGGCGGCGCTGAAAGCGGCCGCCGCCCGGACTTGAAACAGGCTATCGATCAGGCTTCAGCCAGTTTATGGGAAAAGGTCTTGCGGAACTTCGAGACCTTGGGTGCCACGATGAAGGCGCAATAGCCTTGCAGCGGATGCTGGCGGAAGTAGTTCTGGTGGTATTCCTCGGCCTTGTAATAGTCCGGCAGCGGGCTTAACTCGGTCACCAGCGGCGCATCCCACACGTTGGCCATTTCGGCGATCACATGCTTGGCGGTTTCCTGCTGTTCCGCCGTATGGTAGAACACCACGGAACGGTATTGCGTGCCGACGTCGTTGCCCTGGCGGTTCAAGGTGGTCGGATCATGGATGGTGAAGAATACTTCCAGCACTTCGCGGAAGGTCACGACGTCGGTATCGAACGTAACCTGCACCACCTCGGCATGGCCGGTTGTGCCTTCGCATACCGCTTCATAGCTGGGATTAACCACCCGCCCGCCGGCATAGCCCGACTCGACAGCCGTCACGCCCTTCAATTGCTGATACACCGCCTCCAGGCACCAAAAGCACCCGCCGCCCAGAGTCGCCACTTCGCTTGCCATGATCATTCCCCTATCTCAGTTTTACCTATTGTAATCCAGCCGATCTTATTGCATAGCGGAAATAGCGCGCATTCTCCCGCCCACTTTCATTTGGATTCAAAAATTGGGGTTGCGTTCCATTCACTCCGCGCATTTTAATTGACTGCAAGTTCGATCCGTCGCAGTGTGGAATCCCGCCGGGCGACAAAATCCACCACCGACTCCACCGTCACCGTGTCGATACGCCCCGCCATGCGTTCATCGAGGGGATGGTCGTTGAACGAGATATTGGCGCGGAAGAAGTCGGCGCCGAGGCGCTGCATCATCGGCACATTGAGCGTCGTTGGGCGGTAGCCGGCCAGCTTGAGCCAGGCCTGCGCGTCGCTGCGGCTGGCAATCACCGTGTCCTGCGCCATGGCCGACGACAGCGTTTCAAGCAGCCACTGGTTGGAATTCTGGAATTCGGTCGAGAACGGGTAGGCCACCATGTTGTAGGGCCGGCCATGGAATTTGCGCATGTCGCCGGAGGCCAATATCGCAGCCATGCGCTCCTGCGTTTGCGCCGAAGGGATCACGATCAGCGTCTGGTAGGAAACCATATTGTCGAGGAACAGGTTGCCCAGGCCTTCATCGAACAGTGAGGAGTTCGCCGTGCCGCACTGATTCAATTCATGGACCACCGACCAGGGCTGGCCTGCTGCCTGCCGCCAGACGAAGGCCATGTGCGAATACTTCAAATGATATTGCGACAGATCCTGCCCGACGCGCGCGATCATCGCGACCTTCGCGCCCGAGTCGTCCAGCGCTTTGCTGCTCTTTTGCGCCAATTCCAGGGCGCGCATGACGTTCCTGGCATCGGGCGCCGTTTCGGTGCAGGCGCTGCCGGCATGGGCCTGGGAGAAAACGGTAAGAAAAAACAACACGGTGAACAGGCGGCGGATTTTCATGGCTCAATCCAGTTTATTTTGATGCAACAGCGCCAAGCCGATTTCATTGGGGATGAAGGCAATCGCCCTGCCCGACACGACCAGCAGGTTGCCGGTCGACACGGCGACCACCTGCACCGACTGGCCGACGGCAGCAGAACATTGCCTTGCCACGTCGCCCGTCACGCGCACCGAAGCCTCGACCCCGTTGGCTACGCCCTTCAACACAACCACCGAGCCATCCCCCACCGCCGTCACGCTCTCGACGATCACTGAACCCGTGCCGGCGGCTAGCATGAGGCTGCCACCCACCACGACACCGGAGGCGTTGGCGATACGTGTTGATGCGTTGGACGAGCCGCAGGAGGCGCAAGGCTCTGCAGCCTGCACGGCAACGTTGGCAATGAAGCCAAAACCGGCGGCGACCAGCGCGGCGGTCCACTTCCGGGAAAACGCTTGCCTATTCACGTTCCTGCTCCTTTGGGTTGACGATGCCCGAAGCATGTCCCATACAGCGCGGGGCGCCAACGAAGAAAAAGCGGGTAGCGCGGGGCCGCGCCTGGTGTATCATTTTCCGATACTTTTCCACTGGAGCTCCCATGCTGCACGCCACCACGCTGGTCGATTCCCTGAAGCGCGAATTGAAGGCGCGCGGCATCACCTATGCCGAACTGGCCGCGCGCATCAAGATGTCGGAAGCCAGTGTCAAGCGCATGTTTTCGCAAAAGAACTTCACCTTGCAGCGCCTGGACGAAGTGCTGCAGGCCGCCGGCGTCGAATTCTCCGAACTGACTTCGGGCGTACATGATGAATCGAAGCTGATTTCTCAGCTCACCTACGACCAGGAAAAGGAAATCATCGGCAACCCCAAGATCTTCGTCGTCGCGGTGTCGGTGCTGAACCTGATCACGCTCGATCAGATCGTGCGCGTCTACGACATGACTGAGGCCGAAGCCGTCAAATGCCTCACGCGACTGGACAAGATCGGCTTCCTCGAACTGCTGCCCAACAACCGCGTCAAGCTGCTGGTGTCGCGCACCTTCCACTGGATTCCGAACGGCCCGATCCAGAACCACTTCCGCGACCTCGCTTACCGCGACTACCTGGCATCGAAGTTCGATGCCGAAGACGAATACATGCAATTGGTCAACGTGCTGCTATCGAAGCCTTCGATTGCGGCGTTGCGTACGCGATTGAAGCAGGTGGCGCGCGAGTTCTCGCAGTTGCACCAGGACGAGATGAAGATTCCCTACGACGACAAGACGCCGCTCAGCATCCTCCTGGCGGCCCGCCCCTGGCTGCCCGAATCGTTCAAGGCGCTGGTACGCAAGGAAGTGCTGCCGCACACCATCGGCGCGCGCAAATGACATCGGCTTCGTAGCTTGTGCCGGGCGGCGTCAAATACCGCAGCCTATGCGCGATGCTGTAGCCAAAGGCTCACGCCGCAATTCTTGAACGGGCTGCCTTCCGGCTGCACCGTGCATAAGGGCAGGCGCTGTTCGAGAAGGTCCCAATGGCGATGGGCGAACCAGTCGTTGAAGAACAGAATCCGATAATCGCGGTTGTGCGCCAGGAAGGCCTTGAGCAGGTAGCCTTCGTTCCAGGCGCGCCCTTCCGTCAGCCATTCGCGCGGATAGTCGAAGTTGCGGAAGATGTCGTGGAAGTGCACCACCACGCCGTCATTGAGCAATGGCAGTATCTTGAACAGCAGGTGATTCACGTCGCTGCCGAACTTCGCCACGTGCGAGGAATCGATGAACAGGATGTCGTTGGCCTGCAGCGCCTGGAACACGGCGGGGTCGACCTCTTGCACCTTCTGCGCCAGGATGCGGTAACGCGCCAGGTCCTGCGGCAGCAGACACTTGTGCAAGGTTTCGGGGTAAGGCTCGATAAAGGTGATCTCGGTTTCGCCGCCCAGGAAGCGCTCGCAGGTATCGATCATCGCTGCCGATGAATAGCCGCTGCCGACTTCGATGATGCGCTTCGGCTGGAATTCGCGGATCATCGAATACAGCGCGATGCCATCGAAATAATTGAAGGCGCCGTTGTTGAGATAGTAGCGATGGGCTGCGGTTTTGTCCTTGGGAAACGGCAGTTCGCCATAGGTGGCGGCGAATTTTTCCAGGTAGGCGAGTTGCGTCGCCTCATCGACTTCGATGCCGTCGGGGTCGGGCAAGGACAGTTGTTCGAAATGATCGCGGTATTCTTCGACCGCGGGAACCGGCGAATAAAAATGGCCTTCGGGCGCGAAGCGCTGCGACACGCTCGCTTCGCCCGCCGAACCGGACTTGCCGTTGAAGCGGCCGACAAATTCGTCGCTGCCGACGAAGGCATGCAACACCGCTTCGCGCGTCATGCCGCCGGCCATGGCGGCGAGAAAATGCGCACGCCCCCCGGCATCGGGTTCGCGCGCAAAGAAATAGCGGTAGGCGTGCTCGAGGAAGGCTTCGTTGGAGGATGCGGCGAGAAATTTATCCATCTTGACGGCTCGGTTGGAACGGAGAGCCGCAAAGGTAGCACGTGTGAAGGCTACAGGGAAGCGTGCAGCGCATTAACACCCCTCTCCCGCAGGCGGGAGAGGGGCGACCGGCTTTGCGCGATGACGCTTACTTCTCGATTTATTTCTTGAACTTCGCAGCCGTCTCAGCCACGCGTTTGCCAAACAACTTGGCCGTTTCCAGGTCGCCCGGCAGCGGGCCTTCTTCGGGCGAAGAGTCCGACGGGCTTTGCGACATCGCGCCAGAGAACGAGCCGACGTAGTTGATGTCGTTACGCGTTGCCGCCTTCGAATTGGACGGCATCAAGCCGGTGCCGACCCAGATCATGCTGTGCTGCTGCGACAGCGTGAACAGGTAGTGCAGCGTCGACAGCTTGTCGCCGTTCATGGTGGCCGAGTTGGTGAAACCGGCGGCGATCTTGTCCTTCCAGGCTTGCGTGAACCAGGGCTTGGACGAAGCGTCGGCAAATTTCTTGAACTGCCACGACACCGTGCCCATGTAGGTGGGCGAGCCGAAGATGATGGCGTCGGCCGCACCGAGGTGCGCCCAGTCGGCTTCGCTGATGTTGCCTTCGGCATCGATGGCGATCAGCAAAGCTTCGGACGTGACCGATGCGGCGCCGGCCAGCACAGCTTCGGCCTGCTTCTTGGTATGGCCGTAGCCGGAATGATAAACGATAGCAACTTTGGTCATGATTTCCTCTCCTTGGGGAATAATTTATACAAGGTCGAACAACAGCACTTCGGCATCCTTGCCGCCGGAAATGCGAATCTCTTTTTCATCGACAGCCTTCATGGCATCGCCTTCCTTGAGCACCACGCCGTTGGCCTGCACTTCGCCGCGCGCCACGTGCAGGTAGGCACGACGGCCTTGCGGCAGGCTGACGGTGGCTTCTTCAGCCCCGTCGAACAGGCCGGCGTAAAGCCTGACGTCCTGATGCACCATGACCGAGCCTTCGGCGCCGTCGCTGCTGGCAATCAGGCGCAGGCGGCCGCGCTTGTCGGCAACTTCGAAGCGCTTTTCTTCGTAGCCCGGCGCAATGCCGCGGAACTTCGGTTCGATCCAGATTTGCAGCAAGTGCGTGACCTGGGTCTGCGAATGGTTGAATTCCGAGTGCATGACCCCGGTGCCGGCGCTCATGCGCTGCACGTCGCCAGGACGGATCACGCTGCCGTTGCCCATGCTGTCCTTGTGCGCCAGTTCGCCATCGAGCACGTAGGTGACGATTTCCATGTCGCGGTGGCCATGCGTGCCGAAGCCGGCACCGGCGCCGATGCGGTCGTCGTTCAACACGCGCAAGGGACCGAAGCCCATGTGGCGCGGGTCGTAGTAATCTGCAAATGAAAAGCTGTGGTGCGCGTCGAGCCAGCCGTGGTTGGCATGGCCGCGTTCCTGTGCGGGGCGTAGTTCAATCATTTTCAACCTCCTGTTCGGTGTTTTTGCCTGTGGGCTTGCTGCTTGTTCCCAATAGCGTTGTCCATGGACACAATATAAGGGCTTGCCCCGGCAAAGAACAGGTGTTATTTTTCTATAAATCATTCAATATTTTTGAATAATAATGAATTTAACGCTCGAAGCCCTGCAAATCCTCGACGCAATCGACCGCAACGGCAGCTTTGCCGGCGCCGCATCGGAAATGGATCGCGTGCCGTCGGCCCTGACTTATAGCGTGCGCAAGCTCGAAGACGATCTCGACGTGCTGCTGTTCGACCGCAGCGGCCACCGCGCCAAACTGACGCCGGCAGGCCAGGAGTTATTGAATGAAGGGCGCCACCTGCTGCGTGCGGCGGATGAGCTGGAGCAACGCGTCAAGCGCACGGCAAAAGGCTGGGAAGTCGAGCTGCGCATCGTGTTGGACAACATCGTGCGCTTCGAGCACATGCTGCCCCTGATCGCCGAGTTCGACCGCGAAGGCTCGGGCACGCGGCTGCGCATTTTCAGCGAAACGCTCTCAGGCGTATGGGAAACCATGCTCACGGGCCGGGCCGATCTGGCCATCGGGGCGGTGCATAGCAGCCTGGAGACGATGCGCATGAGCGGCGAATTCCGCACCATGCCGATGAGTTCGCAATCGTGGATCTTCGCCGTTTCGCCGGATCACCCGCTGGCCGGCATGCCCGAACCGCTGACGGCCGAGCAGATCAAGCAGTACCGTGTCGTCGCGGTGGGCGACTCCGGGCGCAGCCTGCCGACCTTTTCCACGGGCCTGCTGAGCGGGCAAGAGACGCTGACGGTGCCGTCGATCACCTCCAAGCTCGCCGCACAAGTGGCAGGCCTGGGCTGCGGCTACCTGCCGCCGGCGCTGGCCGGGCCCTACCTGCAAAGCGGCGCGCTGGTGAAGAAGCAGACCCAGGAAGTGCGCGCGCCGGTCAGCAAGCAGATCGTCTGGCGTGCCTCCGCGCGCGGCAAGTGCCTCAAATGGTTCCTCAACAAATTGGCCGATCCCGACGTGCAGCAATCCTTGAGCGTGGAGTGAGATGAGCAGCCACGTCGGACCTTATATTGGACGCTTTGCCCCCTCGCCCTCCGGCCCCCTGCATGCCGGCTCGCTGGTCGCGGCGATGGCCAGCTATCTCGACGCCAAGGCGCATGGCGGCATCTGGCTGGTGCGTATCGAAGACATCGATGAGGCGCGCACCGTGCCGGAATCAGCCGAGTCCATCCTCGAGACGCTGCGGGCCCTGGGCATGCAATGGGATGGCGAAGTCGTGTGGCAAAGCCGGCGCAAGGACTTGTACCAAGCCGCGTTTGAACAATTGCACGGCCACACCTATCCCTGCGGCTGCACACGGCGCGAGATTGCCGATTCGCGCATCGGCATCGCGTCGGACGGCGCGGCAGTCTACCCCGGCACTTGCCGCAACGGCCTGGCGCCGGGCCGCCTGCCACGTGCCTACCGGCTGCGCGTGCCCGATCCCGGCGCCGATCTGGTGTCGTTCCACGACGCCTGGATCGGGGCGGTGAAGCAGCATCTGGCGAGCGAAGTCGGCGACTTTGTGTTGAAGCGCGCCGACGGATTCTGGGCGTACCAGTTGGCCGTGGTGGTGGACGACGCGCTGCAAGGTGTGACGCACGTGGTGCGCGGCATCGACCTGCTCGATTCGACGGCGCGCCAGATCTACCTGCAGCGGCAATTGGCACTGCCGACGCCGCATTACCTGCACGTGCCGGTAGTGACGAATGAAGTGGGGGAAAAGTTATCGAAGCAGACTGGCGCGCACGAACTCGATGTGCAGAATCCGCTCGACACCTTGCACACGGCGGCGGCCTTCCTCAAGCTCGAGGTGCCGCGCGCTGCGTCGGTGGAGGATTTCTGGCGGCAGGCGACAACGGCCTGGTGCCGTCGCTGATTGCCTGTTTATTACTGCTTGGGCCTGCCGCCCAACAGGGCTGCAACCTTGACCTTGCCCGGTTTGATCGAGGACGACTGCGCCGGCGCGGCTTGTTCCGGCGCAGTTTCGACTTCGGCAGTCGGTTCGTAAGGCTTGAGGAACCACGGGTCGACCTTTTCCTTGCGCGGCAAGCCAGGACGTTCGCTGCGTTCACCGCGCGGGCTGCCGTATTTGTCGCCATCGCGGGGGGGGCGTTCGCTGCGTCCGCCACGCTCTCCACGCTCTCCACGCGGTCCGCCGCGTGATTCGCCGCGTGATTCGCCGCGTGATTCGCCGCGTGATTCGCCTCGTGATTCGCCACGCGACTCGCCGTACTGGCGCGCCTTCGGCTCAAAGCCGTCGATCTGCCTGGGCGTAAATTTTTGCTTGATCAGCTTTTCGATATCGATCAGCAGCCGCTCGTCCTTGTCGGAATAGAGCGAGATCGCGTCGCCCGATGCCCCGGCGCGGCCGGTGCGGCCGATACGGTGCACGTAGTCTTCGGCGTTATAGGGCAGATCGTAATTGATCACGCAAGGCAGTTCGGCGATATCGAGCCCGCGTGCCGCCACGTCAGTGGCCACCAGCACGTCGATCGTGCCGTTCTTGAAGGCGTCGAGCGCGGCCATGCGTTCGGACTGCGATTTGTCGCCGTGGATGGCGGAGGCGTTGATGCCTTGCTGTTCCAGCACGCGTGCCAGGCGCGATGCGCCGATCTTGGTATTGGAAAACACCAGCACCTGCTTGACGCCGTGCACGCGCAACAGGTGCACCACGGCATCACGCTTGTCGTCTTCGGCGACCTTATATACCACCTGGGTCACCTTGTCGGCGGTGGCATTGCTGCGCGCGACTTCGATGGTGACGGGGCTGGTGAGGAAGGTGGCGGCCAGCTTCTTGATCTCGGGCGAGAAGGTGGCAGAAAACATCAGGTTTTGCCGCTTCTTGGGCAGCAGGTTGATGATGCGCTGCAGGTCGGGCAAAAAGCCCATATCGAGCATGCGGTCGGCTTCGTCCATCACCAGGATTTGCGTCTGTCCCAGGTTCAGCGTCTTTTGCTGCACGTGGTCCAAAAGGCGCCCCGGCGTGGCGATCACGATTTCAACGCCCGCGCGCAAGGCTGCCGTTTGCGGCGACATATCGACCCCGCCGAACACTACAGTCGAACGCAGCGGGGTATGGCGCGAGTAAGCCTTGACGTTTTCCGCAACCTGGTCGGCCAGTTCACGCGTGGGCGTCAGGATCAGTGCGCGCACCGGGTGGCGCGCCGGCGAGGCGCTGGTGCTGGCCTGCGCCAACAGAAGCTGGATGATGGGCAGCGAAAAGCCGGCGGTCTTGCCGGTGCCGGTCTGGGCCGCGCCCATGACGTCGCGCCCTTGCAGCACGATCGGGATGGCCTGGGCCTGGATCGGCGTGGGGTGCACGTAACCTTGATCGGACAAGGCGCGCAGGATGTCCGGCGACAGGCCAAAGTCCTGGAACCGAACCGTTTTCGGTTCGGATTGGGTTTCTTGCTGAGCCGCAGTGGCGGCTTGGTTATCTGACATAGCAATGGTGCGGAGTCTGCTCTGCCCCGGTCACGGGGCCCGGCACTCCGGGCTTTCCTTCAATGAGCTAGTGAACGTTGGCGGTTAATACACCTTCCAACACGATTTGCGGCCGCAGGCCCGCCACGGCTGCCATATCGATCAGGGTGTCGAGGGAAAACAGTTCGATCTTGCCGCGCGTTAAGTCGGAAATGCGCGGCTGGGTCACGCCCAGCCTGGCGGCGGCTTCCTTCTGCGTCCATCCCTGGATTTGTATCAGTTCGGACAACTTTTCCATCAATTCCGAACGCGCGGCGAAACTGGCCTCGACTTCGCTGCTGTGCATCTTGTTCAAGCTTGACTCTCGTTTTTGCAATACGGCGACGCATTATACAAAATTTTGTATAGCTCTGTTGAAACAACCTATATAAGGCAGCAAGTCGCGCTTAGGCGTATGGTTGTCAAGCCCGCAATCGGAAGAAGCCCCGCATGCGCTATCGCCGGTCGAACGGTTCGGAAGACGAGCGAGGGGTTTCGGCCGCCGAAGACTCGAGCAGCGCATCGAGGCGATTGTTCAGTTCGCGCTGCTTGACCAGCTTCGCCATGTCGGCGGACTTCGATTCGGCTTGCGATTGGATCTGTTTCAGCGCGCGCATATCGAACTCCATTTCCACGGGTTCGAATTGCTTCGGTCGAAGCGACCGTATGACCGCGGCAAGGACGACGGCGACGACGGCAACTCCAATGCCGATCCATAGCCCAATTGACATACCCCACTCCTGTTGAAAACGTTCTGAAGATTTTAGCACCCAAGCCACAGCTTCCGGGTTAGTCAACCTGGCGCAATTCGCGCACCCCGCGCCCCAGCTTCTTGCGCAGCAGCGCACGCAGGCTGTTGCCGTCAGCATAGCCGACCTGGGCGGCGATCTGCTCTATCGTCCCGCTGCCGGTCTTGAGCAGATGCACGGCGCGCTCCACGCGCAAATCCTGGAAATAGGACAGCGGCGTCTTGCCCAGCACCTCGCGCAAGCGCCGCGCCAGAGTGCGCTTGGACGTCGCCAATTCCGCCGCGGCATCGTCGAGCGAAAATCCCCGGTCGAGCCGGGCGCGCGCCCAGCGCTCGAAGCGCTCGACCATCGGGTCGGCATGGCTCAGGTGATCGACAATGGCGTAGGCCGACTGGGCCGGGCGCGCGTCGACAATCAGGTACCTCGCCGTCAAGGCGGCCAATTCGGGGCTGACCTGGCGGATCAAGGCAAGCGCGAGATCGATGTGCCCGAGCGCGGCACCGGCAGTCATCAGCCTGCCCGACTTGACCACCATGCGCGATTCGTCCAGCCGCACGCGCGGATAACGCTGGCGGAAAAAGGGCGCGAGCCACCAGGTCGTGGTCGCCTGCTCGTCATCCAACAGGCCCGACTCGGCCAGCACGAAGGTGCCGATGCAGGCAGCGGCAATCTGCGTGCCGGCCGCTGCCGCCGCGCGCAAGCCAACGGCTGCGGCGGCAACATCGGCGCGCGCCAGCGCCGCCTGCAAACCGGGCGGCATCTTTTCGCCGATGGCGGGCACGACGATCCAGTCGGCGCGTCCATCCGTTGCCAGGCGCGACACCGGCACGCTCAAGCCTTGCGCCGTCCTGACCCTGCTGCGCACACCTGCCGTGCACACGTCGAAATGCAGCGAGTCCCAGCCCTGCATGGCCGCCAGTTCGTTGGCCGTGCCGAAGGTGTCGCTGACGATGGCAAGGCCGGTGTCGAATACGCCATCCAACGCCAGTATGTCGATTTTCATGCTGGAAAGCCATTTCCGCCAATTGGCAAGAACAGCATCAAAGTAGTCAATATTGACAGTATGCACGAACTGGCCGCGAGCGTACAGTGGCGCCTGTCGCATGCCGCTTCGTCCATCACCGGACAGCCGGCGATGCGCTTTCCCATCATCAACCACCAGGAGATTGCCATGATCAAACTAGCACTGTTCGCCCGCCTCGAAGCCAAGCCTGGCAAGGAGGCCGCCGTCACGGCTTTCCTCGAACAAGGACTCGCCATGGCACGCGAAGAAGCGACCACGCCGATCTGGTTCGCGCTGCGCCTCTCGCCCACCACCTTCGGCATCTTCGACGCGTTCGAAAATGAAGCAGGGCGTGAAGCCCACCTTACCGGCCCGATCGCGCAAGCCTTGATGGCCAATGCGGCTGAGTTGCTGGCCGCGCCGCCTTCGATCGAAAAGATCGAGGTGCTCGGCTTGAAGAATACGCACTAAGGGATACGAATCCCGGCTTCTGCCATTTCTGCCGATTCTGCTATCCTTGGCCCGGAACTTCGTGTTGCAGGAAGGCTCCAAGCTTTCATCGATACCGGGCCATTTCCATGAAAATCTTCTTCGCCATCGCCTGCACTTTGTTGACCTGGCAAGCCTCGGCCTGCACGCTCTGGGGCGCCGCCGGAACGTCGAGCGCCGACGGCACCTTGCTGGCCAAGAACCGCGACTGGATTCCGGATCACGTGCAGACGATACGCCTGCGCCATCCGGCCAACGGTCTCTCGTATGTCGGGCTGTATGCCGAAATGGGCGCGGACAGCGGCATACGCGAGGGCGTGAACGAAGCGGGCTTGAGCATCGTGTCGGCCGAGGCGAGCAGCCTGCCCAAGGCCATCCGCGATGCGCAGCCCAGGACGCATGGCGTAATGACCACGGTGCTGAGCCACTATCGCAATCTCGCCGAGGTCGCCGCCGACGCCGACAAGCTGTTTGTCGGTATCAAACCGATGTTCCTGATGCTGGCCGACAGCAAGGGCTTGATGACCGTGGAAGTCGGCCAGGACGGGCACTATGCCCTCACGCGCCAGGCCAACGGCACCATGACCCACACGAATCACTACCTGAACACCGGCCTGATCGAACAGGAACAGAAGATCGGGCCGAGCAGCGCGACGCGCTATGCGCGCATCAACACGCTGCTGGATGAAAACAAACAGGCACACACGCTCGATGAATTCTCGCGCATCAGCCGCGACCGTCACGACGGACCGGAGAACAGCCTGTGGCGCAATGGCCGCGATTACACGCTGGCCGGCTGGCAGATTGCGCTGCCGGCGGGCGGCCCACCGCACCTGCACCTGCTGGTCGCCAATCCGGGCCAGGCGCAGCAACACTTCGATCTGCGTCTCGACGCGGCATTCTGGGCGCAGCCGGAACAGACCTTGATCGGCGAGCGCGTTGCCGACGGCAGCTAATCTGCGGCGCGAGGGGGCGCAGCAAAGGCCCTGATCGGCCTCAGGCTTTTTAGTCCGGAGCCTTGGTGCGCGCCGCCGGGGCGAGCTTGCGGATCAGGCTTTCGGGCCCGTGCTTGAACAGCACACTCATCCAACGCATCTGCCAGGGAAAGCTGAAGGTCTTCTTGCGTGCTGCAATCGCGGCAACCATGATGTCGACCGCTTCGTCGCAATCGATCAGAAACGGCAGCTTGTTGTCGAGCACTGCCGTCAAGGGCGTGCGCACGAAGCCGGGGCACAATGTCATGGCGTGCACGCCGGTGCCATGCAGATCGAGCCGCAAGGCATCCATGAATACGCGCGCCGCAGCTTTGGAAGAACTATAGGCGGCACGCCCCGGCAGGCCGCGATGCCCTGCCATCGAACTGACCGCGACCAGCACGCCCGAGCCCTGCTTCACCATGGCCGGCACGAAGGGCACCACGGTATTGGTCACGCCGATAACGTTGACGCGCATCAGCTTGGCGATGGGTTCCGACTCGCCCTGCAGCGTGCGATGGGGGATGCCGATGCCGGCATTGGCGATCACCAGATCGACCTTGCCGCAGGCCGCGACGAATTGCCCGGCCGCCTGCTGCATCGCCGCCGTATCGGCCACGTCCACCGCATAGACGATGGCCTTGGCGCCCTTGGCTTCGATATCGCGCGCAAGCGCATCGAGCAACTCGGCGCGCCGCGCGCACAAGCCTATGGTTGCGCCCGGCACGGCATAGCGCCGCGCCAGCCCTTCGCCCAGGCCGCTGCTGGCGCCGGTGATGAATACGTTCATGTCTGCCTCCCTGCAAATTGTTCTTGATCGGTGTGCGGCACGGCCTGAATTGCGAAACGGCGCTTCATCCCGCGCACCGATGCATTCGCACCCTGCTCATGACTGCGCATACGCCTGCCTTCTGCCGCAATGGGCGGACGCGCTAAGGTTTCGCGCCGCGGCGGCACATGTCGTCGCGGTATCCTGCTTCAAGCTGGTCGCCGTTTTGCTCCGCTTGCCGCGCCCAGTCGCAGGCCGCGCCAAAGTCGCCGCGCAGGTAGTAGACGAAGGAGATATTGGACTTGGCGTTAGGCGCCTTGGGCGATATCTGCAAGGCCTGGTTCAATAGCGCCATGCTGCGCTCCAGCTCCTTTTGCGTCCAGAGAAAGCGGGCGTAATTGACATAGGCATCGACCGCGACACCGGGCTTGGACAAGGCAAGCTTGAACAGCGACTCGACCTCCTGCGGCGAGCCACGGCGCTGCGCCGTCACGACGGCAAAGCCGTCATAGATATCGCCGTTTTCCGGATTGAGCAGCCAGGCCTGGTTGAAGCGCTGCATGGCCGTGGCCGAATCGTTTTTGCCCACATAGGCCCAACCCGCCGTCACGATCTGGCGCGCAGCATCGACATGCGACAAACCCTGCTTGTCGATCCCGGCAATGAAGGCCTGGTCAGCCGCCTTCATGGCGTCGGTTTTTTGCTTGCCGCCATACATGGGCAATTGATTGAGCGGCAGCTCATCGGCAAAAACCATCGCGGCCTGCACGAAAACCAGGCAAGCTGCAAAGCGCGCGATATTGAAGCGGGTAAACCATTTCATACCAATCTCCGTGAGCGAGACGAGTCGCCTACTATGCCAGATGATAGCGGTTCGTGCCACCGGAGCCGATTCGCCCGGTTTCGGCGGCAAGCGTGCTTTCAAGCAGCCATGTCGCTGAAACGGCGCCGCGCCTGCTGCAGCGTCTCGTGCATGGACTCGCCTTCGTCGGTCATTTCCAGGTCCCGGTCGATACGCCGCATCAGCGTCTCACGCAGTTCGGCAAAACGTTCGGGCTTGAGCACGTCACGCGCGAACAGCACAGGGTCGCCCTGCCATCGATAGCCAAGCCCGAGCTTGCGGATCAGGTTGAGGGAGAATGGCGCGCACATCAATCCGTCCAGCGCCAATTTCGCGGCAGCTTTGCGATCGAGCCGCAATGCCGCACGCTGGCGAACCAGCAGGATGGCCGAAGCGACGAGGAATAGATAGGTTTCGGCAACCAGCGCCAGCAGCACGCGAATCGTGGCGAGGCGGCAGATGGCAAACGGCAGCACGATCAAGAGCAACGCGAACAACACCACGACCACAGGCCGCAGGAAACGCTGCGCGTGAAGAAACGCGCGCATCGCATCGGTATCCACCCGTGCCGCCTCGGGAATGTGCCAATTGAGCCGATACAGCGTCTGCACCGGCAGCAAGGGATTGGGCAGATAGACATACTTGCCGCCGAACTGCCAATCCGACGCGGGAACAAAGAAATTCCAGCGCCCGCCGGATTCGCGCAGCACCAGCTCGCCGGGCTGCAGCGTGACGAGGGAATCGTAGAGATAGAACCCGACGATTCCCAGCACCAGCCAGAATTCGATCGGTACGCTCATTCCTTCTTCGAAAAGAACGAGCGGATCTTGGCGAGCACGCCCAGCACGGCAACCGCAATCACTTTCCATGCCGCCGCCAGGAAGGCCAGGATGGCGCCGAAGAAACCCTTCTTGGCCGCCACCGCCGCCGCACCGCCCAGGACCAGCGCACCAAGCCCGATCTCGGCAACGTGGTCGCCGGCGCGGAATTCTGCGTAACGCTCACCGCTGTTGAAATCGAAGCCGTTGAGCACGGCTTTGAAAGAACGCACATCGGCGTCCAGCGTCTCGGGGCTGGACACGAGCGTGGCGTCCATGACGCCGGTCCGGCCGAGCAGGCGTATCGTGTAATTGAGCGTGACGTCCTTGGCGCTGTGCAGCTTCAGGCCCCACTCCAGCCGCTTGGTGGCGCTGTCATAATGCGGCGGCACATACCAGCCGTCGGTATACAATTCGCCGAAACCGAGCTTGCGCCTTTCTTCATTGGAGCGGCTTTCGTTTTCCTTCATCGTCTTGAGCAGATCGTCGGCATCGATTTTTTCGTCGTCCTTGACGTAACCGATGGGATCGAACGAAAACGTGGCCCACCATTTGTCTTTCTTCGAGTAGACGATGAAATTGCCCGGATCGGGAATATTGCCCGTCATCTGGAGGAATTGCTTGCTGTTGGCTTCATCGATGAACATGACGTCGGCCGGCACATTCAACATCGCCTTGGCAGCGATCGGGTCAGCCCCCGGGCCGCTATGCCATTGCAAATCGCGTATCGACTTGCCTTGATCGGCTTCATCGGCGGCGTGCGCATAGAGGGGAAACAGGCAAAGCAATAGCAATCTTGAGATGGCTCTCATCAAATAGCTCCAGGCAAAGGAATGAACGATCGAAGACAAGCCGACAAGGTGGAGTATTACGTGGAATTGTTGTTATGGAGTACGGCTTTTTGTTGCTATCTTAAGGCAAAAAAAGCGGATTGGAGCGGCGTTGGGGGATTTTTTCAACGTTTGTTCGAAGAGGGTCGGAACTCGAATTTAAGCGCGGACAGAGGATTGAAATCCGCCCCAAAGCACTGTTTTCAATCGCATATCGTGACCCCATATGTACATCCAAATTTGACACCAGCGTCTCAATTGTCTGCCTATACGTGCCCGCTCGGGTGCCCGCCCGGGTCGCCCGGAATGATCTTGCCCCTGTTTTCCGTATCCCTTAGCCGCTCACATTAAGCTGCTAGCCTGTTCTGGCCGGCAAGCCAATTCTCTTCGAATTTCATCGGACTGACGTAACCCAGGGTCGAATGTAGCCGACGATGGTTATAGAACGCCAGCCAGTCAATGACTTCATCC
>OUWB010003768.1_pt1 | contig 39415 bp, 42 predicted proteins | sample 1779821 | NCBI WGS metagenome assembly OUWB01 (sample SAMEA3914806, study PRJEB12502) | metagenome | biome: forest; material: soil | place: Canada | collected 2011-08-03 | depth 0.1 m
CGCATAGGCTCGGGCGCGCAGTCGCGCTTGCCGGGCCTGCGGCCCGGAGATGGCGCTCAAGCGCCGCGAGGCCCGTGGGCTCACGCGCCGCATAGGCTCGGGCGCGCAGTCGCGCTTGCCGGGCCTGCGGCCCGGAGATGGCGCTCAAGCGCCGCGAGGCCCGTGGGCTCACGCGCCGCATAAGCTCGGGCGCGCAGTCGCGCTTGCCGGGCCTGCGGCCCGGAGATGATGAACGCCCGGCGGGGGTTACGGCGATTTAATTTGACCCTGGACACAGCGCATGATGGCCTTCCCTGAAATCACAGGGGAAACCTCATGCGCCCGATCCTGTCCGTCGCCGCTTCTCTCCTGCTTGCCATGCCCGTCGCCATACCCGCCCCCGCCCACGCCGATCCGCGCGACGCGGAGCTGCAAAAGCTGTCGCAGAGCTTTTCCGACGCCTGCGCCAAGGGCGATGCGCAGGCGATCGGCCGCATGGTCGACGATCGCGTCGTTTTCATGAACGAAAACGGCGACATCGCCGCCAAGGCGGATCTGCTGCAGATCACACCGCCCCCGCCCGGCGGCCCCCATCAGAGCCTGGTCCAGCGTGATTTCCACGTCGAATTCCACGACGACGTCGCCGTGACGCGCTTCGAGGACGATTCCACCGTCGAGATGTACGGCCAGACGCTGAAGACCCGATACCTGTCGACCGAGGTATGGCGCAACGAAGACGGTCGCTGGCAGATGATTTCCAGCCAGACCATGGTCTCGCCCGATGACCCGCCGGCCGTTGCCCTGACCCCGGCGGATATGGCCGACTATGCCGGCCGTTATGCCGCCGGCGACGGCTACGTGCTGACCATCACGCGCGACGGCGACACCTTAAAGGGCAGCCTCAACGGCGGTGCGCCCTACCTCATCGAAGCCGAGGCGCGCGACGTGCTGTTCACGCCGGGCCAGCCGCGCCTGCGCCGCATCATCGAGCGCGACGCGTCCGGCCGTATCGTCGCCCTGCACAGCCGCCGCGACGGGCACGACTTCATCCTGAAACGTATTTAGGGCTGATCCATGCCGACGGCCTGGGTCACCGAGGCGAAGCCGTCGGCGGCCAACAGCGCCGCCAGCTCCCGCCGCACCGTATCGGCCAGGCCGGGACCACGGTAGACCATGGCCGAATAGAGCTGAACCAGCGACGCGCCGGCGCGAATCTTGGCATAGGCCGTGGCGCCGTCGCGCACGCCGCCGGCGCCGATAAGCAATAATTGCCCACCTGACGCCGCCCGCGCCATGCCTAGCGCCGCGGTCGCCTTTGCGAACAGCGGCGCGCCCGACATGCCGCCCGCTTCGTCTTTAAACGCCGAAGTCAGGCCGTCGCGGTCGAGCGTGGTGTTGGAGACGATCATGCCGTCGAGGCCATGCGCGATCGCCGATTCGACCGTATCGGCGATTTCCGCCTCGGTGAGGTCCGGCGCGATCTTGAGAAAGATCGGCATGTTGCGGCCGCTTTCGGCCTTCAACACCGCCCGTTCGGCGGCCACCCGGTCCAGCAGTTCGTCGAGATGCGAGCGGCCCTGCAGGGCGCGCAGACCCGGCGTATTGGGCGAGGAAATATTGATGGTGAAATAGCTGCCCCGGCCCCACAGGCGCTTCAGCCCGGTGATATAGTCGGCGACACGGTCGGCGGCGTCCTTGTTGGCGCCGATATTCAGCCCGACAACCCCGCCGCGCACGCTTTGCAGATGGTGGGCAAAGGCATCGAGCCCCTCATTGTTGAAGCCCATGCGGTTGATGACGGCTTCGTCCTCGCTCAGGCGAAACAGGCGCGGCCTGGGGTTGCCGGCCTGGGGCAGCGGCGTCACCGTGCCGCATTCGACGAAGCCGAAGCCCGAGCGCAGCATCGCGGCGGGGACCTCGGCATTTTTGTCGAATCCCGCGGCCAAACCTATGCAGCTGGGAAAATGCAGCACCCCGCCGTCAAACGGGACATCGACCGCCAATTGCGGCGTCTCAAGGCGCGACGCCGGCCCCAGTCCGGCCTTTAGCAGATGGATGGTCGCCGTGTGGGCGTCTTCGGGCGGCAGCGCGTGCAGGGCGCGGGTGGCGAGGCGATACATGGACATGGAGGGGCCTTAAGCCCCCATCACGTCCTTGGCAAGATAGAGCCCGTCATAGAGCGGCCGGCCGGCGACATCGATCTCGAACACGGCGGCGCTGGCCGTGGGAAAGCCGCCGCGCACCTTTTCGATGGCGCCGGCCGAAGCCGCGCCTTCGAACATGTAGTCGGCCGCGAGATATTGGATGCCGGGATTGTGGGCGACGACCAGGATGCAGGCGCCGGCCTCTTCGTGGGCCTCGATCGCCGTGCGCAGGGCCTGCGCGCCGGCATTGTAAAAGGCCTTGTCCATAAGAACGGGGATGTCGCCGAACACGCCGCGGACCTGTTCGAAGGTCTGGCGCGTGCGGCAGGCGGGCGAGACGATGGCGAAATCCGGCTTGAGGCCGTAGGCCTTCATCGCCTCGGCGACGCTGGTGGCCTCATCGAGCCCCCGGGCGGCCAGCGGGCGATTGAAATCCTCGCCCGACGGCGAATCCTTTTCCGCCTTGGCATGGCGCATCAGAATGAGGTGCTTCATCATGCGCTTGGTATGCCGCAGAATCCCGGCGGTTCAAAACAAAAATTTGAGAAGGGTTCTCACCCCATGCTGTCGCGTGAGGTCGGCACCGGCTGCTGGCTGGGGACCAGGACCTCCTGCAATTCCTTGAGCAGGGATTTCGGCGCGCGCACCGTATTGGCGACGAATGGCCGCCGGGCTGCCTCCATCAGGATCAACCCGCCGGGCAAGGGCCAGATCCTGGGCATCACCGCCTCGATCGCATCGGCCCAGCCGAGCAGAGGCCGCCAGGGCGGCACGTGCAGCGCATAGGACCAGGCCGATGGTTCCAGCTCGGCGTCGCGGATGGCGCTTTCGAGCTGCGAGCGGCTATAGGGCTGGCCATAGCCGAACGGGGTCTTTTCGGCGTGGGCCCAGAAGCCGCCACGCGCCGCCACCGCGACGATCAGCCGGCCGTTGGGCGAGAGCAGCCGCGACGCCTCGAGCAAAAGCGCGTGCGGCGCGGGTGATTCCTCAAGCGCATGGACCATCAGGACGCGATCGAACAGGGCCGTCGGGAACGGCAGCGCCTCTTCTTCGACCAGGGTCGAGCGCACCTTCAGGTCCGACGGCCAGATTTCCGCGCCCTGGGCCGCCGGCATGGCCTGCAGCACGCGCCGCGCGTCGGAAAAACCGTCGAGAAAGGGCGTGCAGTAACCGATGCCGAGCACATCGAGGCCGCGCACGTCCGGCCAGGCGTCGCAAATCTTGCGCCGCACCAGGCGCCGCGCCGCCGCGCCTTCGGGCGTGGCGTAGAAGCGGCTGAGGTCATCGACGGAACGGCGCAACGGAAATCCTTGATTGCAGGCTGATTGTCCTCATATAGGCCAAGCCGAAAACATTTTCAGGGGAAAACGCAAGATGGGCCTGAAGATCGACCTCTTTCCCTGCCTGACCGACAATTACGGCTTCCTCGTCACCGACGAAGCCTCGGGCCTGACCGCGGCCATCGACACGCCGGAGGCGGAAGTCATCGCCGCGCGCGTCGAGGCGCGCGGGCTCAAGCTGGACTATGTTCTGAACACGCACTGGCATCCCGACCATGCCGGCGGCAATGCGGCGATCAAGGCGCGTTTCGGCTGCGCCATCTGGGGACCGGAAGAGGCGCGCCAGCTTGGGCCGGTCGACCATATCCTGTCGGGCGGCGAGGTCTTCCGGCTGGGCGAAACACCGCTCGAGGTCATCGCCTTTCCGGGGCACACGCTCGGCCTCATCGGTTATTACGATCGCTTAGGCGGCAATGCCTTCGTCGGCGACGCGATCTTTACGTTGGGCTGCGGGCGGATGTTCGAAGGTACGCCGCAACAGATGTGGTCGAGCCTGCTGCGCATAGCGGGCCTGCCGGGCGAAACGCGCCTGTTTCACGCCCACGAATATACGCTGGCCAATCTGAAATTCGCCGAATCCCTGGGTTTTGACGCGGCCCTGGCCGCGCGCGGCGCGGTCATCCGCGCGATGCGCGAACGCCATGAAGCGACGGTGCCGACGACGGTGGCCGAGGAAATCGCGACCAATCCGTTCCTCGTCCATCCGCTGCGCGAAGCCGGGCTCGACGCCCAGGCGGCGAAATTCGCCGAGCTGCGCGCCGCCAAGGATGTCTTCAAGTAGGCGACGATCGTGGCTTAACGCCGTATCTCTTCGTCGCTGCCGTTCATCACGACATTCATGATGCGCTTCGACGAGGGATGGCCGCCCCAGGTGCCCCGCGACGGGTCGAGCTTGATGATCAGCACGCCGTTGTCGACCTGGGCGCTGGGTGGACGGCCTTCGATCAAATAGACCTCATGCAGCTTGTCGAGGGCGTGCCGGCTGTCGGCCTGGGAGGCGACCTGGATCAGAGCGTCGGTCGCTACGGACGCTGTTTCGGCGAAGAGGGTGATGATGTCATCATGCGGAACCTCGAAATCACCACTGAACAGGACCTGGTGGTTGCAGGCGCGTGTGACCCGCAACGACGACTTGGCCATGTGCAACACCAGTTCGGCCGGGTTCAGATGATCGGGCGTAAAGGCGTTGGCCTGGCCGGTCACGGCGGCCGGATCGCCGACCTCGGCGTGGGCGCCGGAGAACAGGATCATGCCGCCCAGGCGGGTCGCCTTCAGTACCGGCTCACCGACGTCGTTGCGGAAGGTGACGTCGCCATTGGCGCCGGGCTTGGAGGTCAGTTGAAAGACTTCGTCGTCGCCGTCGAAGCGCAGCAGGGGGGCGCCAGCCTGGGATTCGTCGAGTATAAAACCCTCGCCGCGGGCGGACACGAAGTGGGCGACGATCGGTGTATGGCTATTGTCGCGGCCGTCGTCATTATGTTTTCCGAACATCGCCTCGCGCAGGGAGCGCATGACCTGAGCCTCGGCCGCACCCGCGGCCAGTATGCCCGCGATCATGCCCGCTACCACGACCAGCGCCGAAAAGCGCGCCAGGAAATGTCCAAACCTCGATCTCATCGCCCGCAGGTTTACGGATCGACTTGGGCCAAAGTTGGACGCGAATCGATTTAAATAGCGGCGGCAAAGCCTGTGGCACAAAGGCCACGCTGACGAAAAGCGCCCCCCAGGCAGGCCTGGGAGGCGCCGAAGAGTTACACCGTAGGCTGAGCCGTCAAGCTGAGTCGAAACGAAGTTCGGCGCAAGCCAAAACCGTTGGCTCGCGAGAAACGGAGCGGAGCGTACGCTTGTACGTGAGCACCGTATCGCAGCGAGATGACGGTTTGCAGACCAGCTTCACGGCTCAGAGCATGTGTTGGCCGCCGTTGACGGCTATGGTGGCCCCCGTAATGAACGACGCCATGTCGGACGCCAGGAAGGCGCAGATCTCGGCGACTTCCTCGGGCGTGCCGAGACGGCCGACGGGAATGCCGGCGACGATCTTGTCGAGCACCGCGGGCGCAATGGCCGAGACCATTTCGGTCGAGGTATAGCCTGGGGCGACGCAGTTGACCGTGATGCCCTTATTGGCCGATTCCATGGCCAGGGCCTTGGTGAAGCCGATCATGCCGGCCTTGGCGGCGGAATAGTTGGTTTGGCCGGCCTGGCCCTTCTGGCCGTTGATCGACGAGATATTGATGATGCGGCCGTAACCGCGCTCACGCATGCCTTCGATCACCTGGCGCGTCATGTTGAAGACGCTGTCCATATTGGTGTGGATGACCTCTTGCCACTGCTCCAGCGACATCTTGTGGAAGAAGCCGTCGCGGGTAATGCCGGCATTGTTGACCAGCACGTCGATCGGGCCCAGGGCCGCTTCGACTTCCTGGGCGCAACGCTTGCAGTCGTAGAAGTTATCGACGCTGCCCTTGACGATGAACACGCCATACTCCTCGGCGACCTTCCTGGCGTTTTCCTCATTGCCGGCATAGCCGGCGGCGACCGTCAGGCCCGCGTCCTTGAGACGCTTGACGATCGCCTTGCCGATGCCGCGCGTACCGCCGGTAACCAGTGCAACTCTACCCATAATTTCTTCTCCTCGAATTTCTATTATTGATCAGGCTTCGACGGCCAAAGCCACACCCATGCCCCCACCGATGCACAGTGTTGCGAGGCCCTTACCGCCGCCGCGACGCTTTAGCTCGAACAGCAGGGTGGTCAGGACGCGCGCGCCCGAGGCGCCGATCGGGTGACCGATGGAAATGGCGCCGCCGTTCACATTGACCTTGGACAGGTCCCAGCCCAGCTCGCGGTTGACGCTGATCGCCTGGGCGGCAAAGGCTTCGTTGGCTTCGATCAGGTCGAGATCGCCGACCGACCAGCCGGCCTTGGCCAGCGCCCTCTGCGTGGCCACGATCGGGCCGGTCCCCATGATCGCCGGGTCGACGCCGGAGATGCCGGCGGCGACGATGCGCGCCAGCGGCTTAAGGCCGCGCTTTTCGGCCTCGGCGCGCGACATCAGCACCACCGCCGCGGCGCCGTCATTGAGGCCCGAGGCATTGGCCGCCGTCACCGTGCCGTCCTTGGTGAAGGCCGGCTTGAGGCCCGAAATGGCTTCCAGCGTGACGCCGTGGCGGATGAACTCGTCCTTGTCGACGACGGTGTCGCCCTTGCGCCCCTTGAGGGTGAGCGGCGCGATTTCGTCGTCGAACTTGCCGGCCTTTTGCGCGGCCTCGGCCTTGTTCTGCGAGGCGACGGCGAACGCGTCCTGTTCCTGGCGGCTGATGCCGAACTTGGTGGCGATGTTCTCGGCGGTCTGGCCCATATGATAATTATTGAAGGCGTCCCACAGGCCGTCCTTGATCATGGTGTCGACCAGCGACAGATCGCCCATCTTCTGGCCGGCGCGGATGTAGGCGGCGTGCGTGGCCATCGACATGCTTTCCTGGCCGCCGGCGACGACGATCGCGCTTTCCCCCAGGGCCACCTGCTGGGCGCCGAGCGCGACGGCGCGCAGGCCCGAGCCGCAGATCTGGTTGATCGACCAGGCGGGCGCGTCGAACGGTACGCCGGCCTTGACCGAGGCCTGGCGCGCCGGGCCCTGGCCCTGCGCCGCCTGCAGCACCTGGCCCAGGATAACCTCGTTGACATCGGCCGCGGCAATGCCGGCGCGTTCGATGGCCGCCTTGATGGCGTGCGCGCCGAGGTCGTGGGCCGGCAAGGCGCCGAGCGCGCCCAAGAAGGACCCGACGGGCGTGCGGGCGGCGGAGACGATGACGACATCGTTCAGGGACATGGCGGGGAGTCCTTCGGTTTCGGCGCGGGCGGGAGGATCCCGCGTCCGGTGAGAAATTAAGAAGTTCCCGCGACTTAAGGCACCTGACAGGTGAAATCAAGGGACTTGGGACTCTTCGCCGCAGCGGGACATTCCACACCGCGGTGCGATGCCGGGGTGCGGTAGAACGCCTGTTTTGTGCGCAATATCGACGTGCACAATTTCGTGATTGGGTATGCCGGAAAGGCCTTGAATGATTGGGATTTGCGCATGTTTTGCAGGCGCAAAAAGACCCCTTTACGCAAAGGCAAAAAAGCGCTTATGGTACAGTGCACACAACGGCACCAAATAAGCCGGGCTATCGCCAATCAGGGGCGAAAAAACAGGAGTATGGAAGCATGAACGAGACCAGGACACGGGCGAAGAAGGGCGAAGGCGAACGCGTCATTATCAAGAAGTACGCCAACCGGCGGCTCTACAATACGGCGACCTCGTCCTACGTTACGCTCGACAATCTCAGCGACATGGTGCGTCAGGGCGTCGATTTCGTCGTCTTCGACGCCAAGAGCGGCGACGATATCACACGCGGCGTGCTGGCCCAGATCATCTTCGAAGAGGAAAGCCGCGGTCAGAACCTGCTGCCGATCCAGTTCCTGCGCCAGTTGATCAGCTTCTATGGCGACAGCATGCAGAACCTGCTGCCGACCTATCTCGAAATGTCGCTGGACGGCTTCTCCAAGCAACAGGAGCGCTTCCGGTCGCAATTCCAGCAGGCTTTCGGCGGCGCGCCGGGCCTGGGCTTTTTCGACGAACAGGTCTCGCAGAATCTGGCCATGTTCGATCGGGCCATGCGGATGTTCTCGCCCTTCAGCTTCAGTAATGGTGTGGGCGGCGTAGCGCCGGGCACACCGGGCCATGGCGACGACGCAGCGGTTGCGGCAGCCGCGGCAGCCCCCGCCGCGCCGGCCAGCAGCCAGGTCGATGAATTGCGCCAGCAGGTCGAGGCCATGCGCGCCCAGATCGACGCCCTGGCGCGCAAGGCGTAGGTCGCAAGGCGACCTGGCCTTGTTACCTCCCCAGCTCTGCTGGGGACGGGGACCACGCGCCTTCTTCAGGCGCGTGGTGGCGGGGTATCTTACTTGCGGTGCATCGAAAGCAAGAAACCGCACCCTCGCCAGCCCGCGCCCAACAAGTTGGGGAGGCACAGAATGTTTCACATTCTGTCTTAACGCTTGCCGTGCTATGACAACGGGATGAGCGACAAGCCCACTCCGCCGGTCGTCGCCGGCCCATTGATCGACCATAGCCGTGAGATTCCCCGGCCGCGCCGCGCACGCTCGCGGCCGGCCGCCGATGGCGCGGATGACGCCACCTTCGCGGCGCAGGTGCTGAGCGGCGGCGAAAAGCGCGGCCTGCGCGGCGGCCCCGAGACGCTGGAGCGGGCAAAAACGACCTATCTGAAGTCGGAATATTCCGGCCCCAATGACCGCCGCCCGCGCCCCGGCCAGGTCACAAAGACTGAAATCTAAAAGCTTTTTCCGCGGCACGGGGCTTGCAACGCCGACGACTCCTTCCGTCCGGAGTCCGTCGTGCCCGCACAATCCCTGCCCCGCGCCCCCCTGCGTCATCACAGGCGCCCGTTTCGTGACCGCCTGTGGCTAAGGGCGCTCGATACCCTGATCGTCACGGTCATCTTCTCCGTGTTCGGGTAACGGGACAATTTTCGCCCGCCCGACTACGGGCAGGCGAAAAAGAGGCGGTCGCTTTGACGCAGCAAAAACCCCGGACCTTGACGGGACCAGGGTTCAATAGCTGAGCCGCGAAGGCAAGACCTATCCGACTTCGATATCCTTGCGGGCGGCGATGGCGGTGACGATGAAGCCCGCCAAGACGTCCATGAAGGTCATGGCCGACATCAGGAAGAAGGTCGAGGTGGCGAACGGCCGCATCAGCAGGAACTCGACCAGGCAGACGACAAACAGGATCATCGACAAAGAATGGTTGACGATGGCGACGTTGTCGGACTGGGTCGACTTCAACAGCTCGAAAAACAGGCAGATCAGCGACCCGAACAGGATGATGTCGCCCAAACTCACACCCCAATGCGATCCCTGGGACGGCATGGGAATGGAGATGATGATGGCGGTCATGGTATTATAGGCCCCGTCGGGGCTGCCCAGACTAAACAGGGCGAAAACATTGTAGACGAAGACCGGGATGAGCAGCAGCGGGAATGCGGTAAGCAAGCTGGCGTCCTTTCTGTTGGTCGTGCGGTTGTTGGGATCGAACAAACCAAGGACCGACCCTTGAGCCGCTACAGAAGCCTTCCGCGACGCCATGGAAATTCCCCTCTATGTTGCCCTATACCCAAACTTTGACGCCTCATGTTTACCCCAAAACCGGTTCGCCGGTGCGGTGCGATCGACATTTCGCGCCACTTTTGGGCATGAGGCTATCCGCCGTATTCGCTGATGACACCCGGCTTGCGATAACGGCGGTTTAACCACATTACACCCGGCAGGTCTGACAGCGCCACCCATAATCGGCCAAGATTAGTGTATTTTGACTGACCTGTGGTGCGCAGGCGATCCCCGACGGGCTCGTTCAATGTCTTATAGCCTTCGCGATTAACCAACGATGGCAAATAGCGATGCATCTGATCAAAATAAGGCAAGCGCAGGAATACCGCACGGCGGATGGCCTTCAAGCCGCAGCCGGTGTCGTCGCAATGGTCGTCGAGCAGCGATTTGCGAATCGAATTGGCCCAGCGCGACGCCCATTTCTTCGAGACGCGGTCCTGGCGATTCTGGCGATTGCCGGCGACCAGGCCGACATCGGCCGGCGCATCGAGCAGGATGCGCGCCATGCGCGCGGCGTCCTCGGGGGGATTCTGGCCGTCGCCGTCAAGCGTGACGATGACCTCGGCGCGCGCCGCGAACAGGCCGGTGCGCAGGGCGCAGCTCTTGCCGGCATTCTTGCCGTGATGCAGCACGCGCAATTGCGCAATCGACGGCGCCGCTTCCTGCAACCGCGCCAGGGTGGCGTCCTTCGAGGCGTCGTCGATGAAGATCACCTCGAATTCGTCGGCGGCGTAAGTCCTTGAGAAAACCGCCGCAATCTCCCGGGCGACTTGTACGGCGGCGCCTTCTTCGTTATAGACGGGCACCACGGCGGAGACGAGCAAGGGCATAGGGCGGGCTTTCGGTTGCAGCGAAGAGGCGTCTTATACGCTTTTCGCTTCCGCCGCAAATTCAGCCGTTTAGGGATTGAATCGCCCATGTCGACCTCGCGCGCGCGTCTTTCCCATTTTAGCCTGAACAAGACCTTGGCCGACCTCAACAAGACCTTGGCCCAACTGAATCAAGGCCTCGCGGCCGTCATGGATTGGGCCAGCCGAGGTCTGCGCGCGCCCGTACTGGCGGCCCTCCTCACCTTTATCTGCGCCGTGCCCTGCGCCATGCTGATGCCGCCGCTCGACCGCGACGAATCGCGCTTCACCCAGGCGACGGCGCAGATGCTGGAAACCGGCGATTATGTGCGCATCATGTTGCAGGACGTGCCGCGCAACAAGAAGCCCGTCGGCATCCACTGGCTGCAGGCCTTGAGCGTCGCCCTGACGTCGAAGGTCGAGGCGCGTCAGGTCCTGGCCTATCGCTGGCCGTCGATCCTCGGCGCGGCGCTGGCGGCCTTCGCCTGCGCCTGGGGCGCCGGCAAGGCGTTCGGCACGCGCACCGGGCTGCGCGCCGGCGTGCTGTTCGGCGTCAGCTTCATGCTGTCGACGGAAGCCTTCTGGGCCAAGACGGACGCCGTGCAGTGCGGCTTCATCACCCTGATGATGGCGGCCCTGGCCCAGATCTACCTGCGCACGCGCGATCTCGCAAAAGACGAGACCGTTAAGCATGGGCCCGCACCGAAACTGTTCTGGCTGAAGCTGATCTTCTGGCTATCGCTCGCCGGCTCGATCATGATCAAGATCATTATCGGGCCGATGGTGCTGGCCACCACCCTGGTCAGCCTGTGGATCCTGTCGCTGCTGAAAAAGGAAGTCGGCCTCGGCTGGCTGCGCCACATGGGCTGGCGGCTGGGCCTGTCCCTGGTCCTGCTGATCTGCGCGCCATGGTTCATCGACATCACCATCGTCACCAATGGCGACTTCTGGCGTGGCGCCGCCGGCACCGACTTCGCGCAAAAGCTGACTGGCGGCTCCGAGGGCCATTTCGCCCCGCCCGGCCTTCATACCCTGCTGCTGTGCGTAACCTTGTTCCCGGCCAGCTTCCTGCTGGGCGGCGCCATCCAGACGGCGATCCAGCGCTGGCGGGAGCCGGCGGTGAAGTTCGCCCTGGCCTGGTTCATCCTGGCCTTCATTATCTTCGAACTGACGCCAACCAAGCTGCCGCACTATCCGCTGCCGACCTTCGGCGCCCTGATCTGGTTGTGCGCCCTGTCGCTGGAAACCAAGCTCAAACCGTGGGCGCGCATCGTCAACCTCGTCTTCGGGCTATTGGGCGGCGCCGTCCTGACCGCCGTGGCCTTTTTTGGAGTCAAGTCGTTCGGCGACCCTTCGGCCGATATCATGGTGGTTCTGGTCGCCGTCTCGACCCTGGTTCTGGGCTTCCTGGCATGGTGGCTGATGGGGCGCCAGCGGCCGTCGGCCGGCCTCGGCTTCCTGATCGCCGCCGGCGTCATCGGCCACCTTAGCGTGGTCAGCCTCGTGGCCTCGCTGAAGCCGCTATGGATGTCGCGGCAGATGGAACAGGCCCTGGTCGCCGCCCATCTTGATCCGCGCCAGGGCGACGCGCCCGGCCCCGTGGCCAGCCTGGGTTACAGCGAGCCCAGCCTGGTTTTCCGTCTGGGCACGCAGACCGAACTGCTCGATGACGACGCGGACGGCGCGGTCGAAGCGCTGAAGAACGGCCAGCCCGTATTCGTCGAAGCGAAATTCGAAGCGCCGTTTCAGGCGGCGGCCAAGGCGCAGGGGATCGCGCCGCACGCGGTGACCCAAGTCAAAGGGCTGGACTATTCCAATGGCCACAAGATGACGATTACGTTGTACGACAATACGCCGGCGACATAGAGCGACGGGCGCTACTTTTCCTCGTCGTCCCGCAGGCGCGGCCGAAAGGCGGCCCGCCCCAAGGATACGCCGACGATGACCGGCGCCAAGGCCAGGACGTACAGGCGCCGCCACAGGCCGCGCGCGCGCTTGCCGAAATAGTAGATCAGGCCCCAGGCCTTGTTCCATTCGACGAATACGGGCTCAACGCGCGACGTATGGCCCTCGTGAACGACCTCGGCGTGCGGATGGAACAGCACGGTTCCGCCCATTTCGCGGGCGCGCCAGCACAGATCGACGTCCTCGACGTGCAGGAAGAAGCTGCTGTCGAAGCCCTTCAGCACGGCAAAGTCGCGCCGCGACACGGCAAAGCAGGCGCCGGATATGGTCGGGACCGGCAAGGGCGCCAACGGCACCGCCTCGTCCTCGAGATGGATTTCGAAGCGGCGCAGGCTTTTTACCCGGCGCGACAGCCGGCTCAGGCTCAATACGGTGGTCACCGGCGTGACCTCGCCACGGCGGGCGCCACGCTGTTCGGTCAGGTCGGGATTGAGGACGCGCGCGCCGACAATGCAAGGCGAGGGCTGTGCCCTGGCGGCGTCGATCAAACGGCCGATGGCGTCGCCGCGCATATAGGCGTCGGGGTTGAGGAAGACCAGCCACGGCTCGCGCGCCAGATGGCCGCCCAGATTGGCCGCCTTGGCGAAACCGATATTGCCCTGACCCTGCACCAGCAGGATATGGCGATAGGTTTCAGCCAGATCGCGCAGATATTGCGCGACCTTCTCGCTGGAGCCGTTGTCGATCAGGATGAATTCGGTGACGCGCGGATCGCTCAGCACACGCTCGATGCTGTCATACAGGATGCTGCCGGTATGATATACGATCATGACCAGACTTACGCCCGGGCCATCGGCCGGCGTCGCGTCGAGCGAATGCAGGAAATATTCCGTCTCGTCCGTCGCGAGCTTGCGCGCCTTCAGAATCTCGATGACTGACGGTGGCAGATAGCTCATCCCATTCCCCCCTTACGCGCCTGGTTGCAAATCCGGCGGCAGAGCTTCGCCCCTCAATCGCTCAGCCGCGGCATCAAGATTCAATGTGGTTTGCCCCTCACTCCCCAGGAAGCGCAGAACTACCTCACCCGTTTCGGCCTCTTTCCGGCCAACCACGGCGATCACCGGCACCTTGGCCAGCGAATGTTCACGTATCTTGTAGTTGATTTTCTCGTTACGTAAATCACTTTCAACGCGCAATCCCGCAGCTCTCAGCCTGTGTGCGACCTTTTCGCCATAGTCATTGGCGTCGGAGGTGATCGGCGCGACCACGACCTGCACCGGCGCCAGCCACAGGGGGAACCGGCCGCCGTAGTTTTCGATCATGATGCCGATGAAACGTTCGAACGAGCCGAGAATGGCGCGGTGCAGCATGACGGGCCGCTGGCGCGACCCATCCTCGGCGACATATTCGGCGTCCAGCCGCTCGGGCAGGACATAGTCGAGCTGCAAGGTGCCGCACGTCCATTCGCGGCCGATGGCGTCCTTGACGATGAAGTCGAGCTTGGGCGCGTAAAAGGCGCCGTCACCTTCGGCGATCACCGGCTCGACGCCGGCGGCGCGGGCGGCTTCGAGCAGCATGCCCTCGGCCTTGTCCCAGAATTCGTCGCTGCCGGCGCGTACCGGCGGGCGCGTCGCCAGGTTGATATAGGCCGTCTGCATGCCGAGGTCGCCGTGGATCAGGCGCGTCAGGCGCACGAACCTTTCCGTCTCATCGACGATCTGGTCCTCGCGGCAGAAGATGTGGGCATCGTCCTGGACGAAGCCGCGCACGCGCATCAGCCCGTGCAGGGCGCCCGACGGCTCATAGCGGTGGCAGGCGCCGAACTCGGCCATGCGGATCGGCAGCTCGCGGTACGAGCGCAGGCCGACCTTGAAGATCTGCACGTGGCCCGGGCAGTTCATCGGCTTCAGCGACAGGGTTTCGCCCTCGACCGTCTCGCAGACGAACATGTTCGGGCGGTACTTTTCCCAATGACCCGACTTTTCCCAGAACGAGCGGTCGAGCACCTGCGGCGTCTTGACCTCGACATAGCCGGCGGCATCGAGGCGGCGGCGCATATAGGCTTCCAGCGTCCGCCACAGCGTCCAGCCGTGCGGATGCCAGAACACCATCCCCCGGCCCTCTTCCTGCATGTGGAAGAGTTCCATCTGGCGGCCGAGCTTGCGGTGGTCGCGCTTTTCGGCTTCCTCGATACGCGTGACATAGGCTTCGAGCTCGGCCTCGGTCGTCCACGCCGTGCCGTAGATGCGCTGCAACTGCGCATTGTTGTGGTCGCCGCGCCAATAGGCGCCGGCCAGCTTGGTCAGCTTGAACGCACGGCCGATGAATTTCGACGACGGCAGGTGCGGCCCGCGGCACAGATCCTGCCAATGGTCGCCGTGCTTGTAGACGGTGATCGTCTCGGTGCCGGGCAGATCGCGGATGATCTCGGCCTTGTAGGTCTCGCCGATGGATTCGAAATGCTTGATGGCAAGGGCGCGATCCCAGACCTGGCGCTGGATCTTTTCGTCGCGGTCGACGATTTCACGCATGCGCTGCTCGATCTTCGGCAGGTCGTCGAGCGAGAACGGCTCGGCGCGGGCGAAATCGTAATAAAAGCCGTCCTCGATCGCCGGACCGATGGTCACCTGGGTGCCCGGGAACAGTTCCTGCACGGCTTCCGCCAGGATGTGCGCCGTATCATGGCGGATCACCTCGAGCACCTCGGGCGCCTCGCGCGTCAGGATTTCCAGCTTTCCGGAATGCGGCAGTTCTCGGTCGAGGTCCAAAAGCTCGCCATCGAGCTTGATCAGCACGGCCTTCTTGGCCAGCGACTTCGACAGACTCTCGGCGACCGCACGGCCGGTGGTCCCCGGATCAAAGCTGCGAACGGCGCCGTCGGGGAACGTCAAGTCTATCATCTCAATACCTTTTGCGACCTGTAGCCCTTACCGCAGGCTTCATCGCGTTCATATTCACAGAACTCACGACACACCTGTCATGAGTCGCACATTTTGGCTTTCGTTTTGTGACAAAAGCCGGTTAAGGCCCGGGCGCCCCGTTTTGGGGCGACTCAGCCCCGGGGCGGCCCTTCGCCGGGAGGCACGGGATCGTGGCCGGAGCCCCCGCCCGGACGGCAACGGCAGATGCGCCGTACGCCCAGCCAAGCCCCCTTCAGCGGCCCGTGGTCGATCAAGGCCTGGGCCGTATATTCCGAGCAGGTCGGGGTAAAGCGGCAAGCCTGGCCGATATAGGGCGACAGGGTCAGCTTGTAGGCCCGAAGGCCCGCGCGGACACCATGCTCATAGAGACCGGTCATGGGCGCAAAAACCTTAAAAGCGACCCTGGGTCAACCCTCAAGGCGTTTCATATTGTTGCAGTGACGAAATAGCCTCGCTGGTCGCCTCCAGCGCCAGCAGGGTCGAGGCGTGGCGCGCCGGGAAGTCCTTGACCGAGGCCAGGATCGCGAAATCCTTGAAGCGATCGGGAAATTCGGCCGCCTGGCCCTTGAGCAGGCCGCGCAGACCGTCGCGCGCCCTTACCACCTCCTCGGCCTTGGCGCCGACAATGCCTCGGCTGAGGATAGCGGCCGAAGCCTGACCCAAGGCGCACGCCTGGACCTCCTGCGCGAAGTCGCTGACCGTATCGCCATCCATGGTCAGCTCGACATGGATGGTGCTGCCGCACAGCTTGGCCACCTTGTCGGCGCTGGCTTGCGGCGCCGCGAGCCGGCCGACATGCATCAGCTGGGTGGTGCGGCGCAGGATTTCGCGGGAATAGAGCTCGTCGATCATGGACCTTAGATAGGATCTGTGGGCTGGAAAGTAAGATACCTCGCCGGGCCGCGCCCTCCATCCCACTTCGCCAAGGCTTCCCCCTTCGCCGAGGCTCCGGGGGACGTGTCGTGGGACAAGCCTTCGAGAAAGAGGGGCTTGCCACCCGTAGCTTTAGCGAGGGGTGGAGGTAGGTTTCACTTTTTCTTTTGCCCGAACTGCCCGAAAAACTGCGTGCCTTTCCAATTTGGCTTGGGCGGCGGCAAGAGCTTGTCGGGTATGGCCTTCGGCGGCAGGTAGTTGGCGGCGCGCTCGTTTTCCGGCTTGGCGAGATAGGCGGCTTCGGCCTGGCTCTTCAGGGCCTCGGCGAAGGCGACAAAGCCCTTGCGCACCGGCTTGGCGATCAGCCGGCCCTCGCGTTCGGACAAAAAGCCGTTGAACATGGCGCCGACGGCAAAGGTCGAGCCGTGCGCCGACAAGGCGTCGAACTCGAAATAGCGGATCAGGGTGCCGGCATAAAAGGGTTTCGGGATTGCCACATGGATGTGCGACAACGGCTGCCAGTCGGCGACAGAACCGGTAAGCTCCCAGGTGCCGAGGCCCTCATAATATTCCTCGAGCGTGACGGGCGCGCCGAATTTAAGCTTACCCGTGGCCTTCTTGTGGATCGGCGACCACTGCGGCCAGGCCTCGATCTGCGCCATGATGTCGTAGGCGTCGTCGACAGGCGCGGCGACGCCGATGCGGTGTTCGATGCGGAACATTACGCCGCTCCTTTCATCTTCCAGGTCGCCCCCGTGGGTCCGTCCATGACTTCGACATTGAGCGCATTCAAGGCGTCGCGGATGCGGTCGGCCTCGGGCCAGTTCTTGGCGGCGCGCGCGGCGGCGCGTTCGACGATCAAGGCTTCGACCTTGTTCGTCAATTCGTCGTCGGCGCCGGACTTGAACCAGGCCTTGGGGTCTTGCCGCAAGACGCCCAGAAGCTCAGCACCGGCGAGAAGCTTGTCGCGCCAGAGCCGTGCATCCGCGTCGCGTCCCTGCGAAATCGCACTTCTTATATGTGTGGCGATCTCAAAAAGCGCCGCGATCGCGGCCGGCGTATTGAGATCGTCGCACAGGGCCGACACCAGGGTCTCGTAGGGCGCGAATTGGGAACGGCTCGCATCGTTGCCATCGGCGCCCGAGGGATCGCCCAGGAGCCGCGTGGCATCCAGCAGAACCTGATACAGGCGATCGAGATTTTTCTGGCTCTGCTCCAGCAGATCCGGCGTCCAGTCGAGCGGCGAGCGATAATGCCCGCTCAGCAAGGCCCAACGGATGACCTCGCCGGGATAGTGCTTCACCAGATCGTGGACCAGGACGACATTGCCCAGGCTCTTCGACATCTTCTCGCCGGAGAAATCGAGAAAGCCGTTATGCATCCAATAGCGCGCATAGTCCGACGCTTCGGTCGAACCGTGCGCGGCGCACGACTGGGCGATCTCGTTGGTATGGTGCGGGAAGATCAGGTCGTGGCCGCCGCCATGGATGTCGATCGGCAGGCCGAGGTTCTCCTCGATCATCGCCGAGCATTCGATGTGCCAGCCGGGCCGCCCTTTCAGGCCCTGAGGGCCCGCCCACTCGGGTTCGCCGGGCTTGGACGGTTTCCACAATACGAAATCGGCGGGGTTGCGCTTATTGTCGGCGACCTCGACGCGCGCGCCGGCGACCATGTCGTCCAGGCTGCGTCCGGACAGCGCGCCATACTGGCCGCCCTTCGCCTCGTAGGCGGCGACGTCGAACAGGACCTCGCCGTCGGCGACATAGGCCATGTCGTTGGCGACCAGCCGCTCGATGATCGCCGACATCGGCGCCATATGGTCGGTGGCGTGCGGCGTCAGGGTCGGCGGCAGGGCGCCGAGCGTCGCCATGTCCTCATTATAGATGGCTTCGAACTTCCCGGTGACCACCGAGATATCGACCCCCTGGTCCATCGCCGCCTTGTTGATCCGGTCGTCGACATCGGTGATGTTGCGGGCGTAGATCACATGGTCTTCGCCATAGAGCCGGCGCAGCAGGCGAAACAGCACGTCGAAGACCACGACGGGGCGCGCATTGCCGATATGGGCGTACGAATAGACCGTCGGACCGCAGACATACATTGTCACCCGCGCCGGGTTTTGCGGTTTGAAAACGCGCTTTTCGCGCTTGAGCGTGTCGTGAATATACAGGGGCATGAGGATTTTCAGTTGATATCGAGGGTCCGGCTCCCATATAGAACCGGTCAGGCTTTTGCACCACGTTAATTCACGTCCCCTATGATCCGACAACGGCGTATGGCGTAGTGTAATCGCCACGGCTGCGGTTCGCCGCCGCCATCGGTGAGTTCGCCGCGCGTCATTCCGCGACCTTCGTCGCGGCGCTACTGGGCGGGCCCATGGGGAATAAGTATGGATAGTCTCGATCCGGTTTCCAGCCTGGAAGACCGCCTCAACAGCTCGCCCGTCCAGAGCATCGTCGCCCACACCCACCGTCCGTCGCGCGAAGAGGCCCTGAAGGCCGTGCGCACCTTGCTGGCCTGGGCCGGGGACGACCCTAACCGCGAAGGGCTGAAGGATACGCCCAAGCGCGTGGTCGAAGCCTATGACGAATGGTTCTCGGGCTATACCGCCGACCCGGCCAGGGAGCTGTCGCGCACCTTCGAGGACGTGCAGGGCTATGACGACATGGTCATGCTGCGCGACATCGACGTCGAATCGCACTGCGAACACCATATGGCGGCCTTCCTCGGCAAGGCCTATGTCGCCTATATGCCGACCGACAAGGTCGTCGGCATCTCCAAGATCGCCCGCGTGGTCGAGATTTTCTCGAAGCGGCTGCAGACCCAGGAAACCCTGACCAAGCAGATCACCGACGCCATCGAGCAGTCGTTGAATCCGGCCGGCGTCGCCGTGCTGATCGATGCCGAGCATCAGTGCATGACGACGCGCGGCGTGCACCACAAGCACGTGTCGACCATCACCACGCGCTTTACCGGCGCGTTCAAGACCGACCAATCCCTTCAGGACCGCTTTATGCGGCTGACTCAGAAGTAGGGCTGGGCTCAGAAGTAGGGCTGGGCTCAGAAGTAGGGCTGGGCTCAGAAGTAGGGCTGGGCTCAGAAGTAAGGCTGGGCGCAAAAGTCGTTCCCCCGTTTCAAGGGCGGCCCCGTTTCGGCGAGACCGCCTTTTTGATGACCATATATCTTGCTTTACAAAGTATCTTGTAGAGCATAAATTGTGGCCTTGCAAGAATGCAGGGAGATTTCACCATGGCCATCCGACTCACCGCCGCCGCCGGCGGCCGTTATACGATTCAACATAATGCCGACATCAACGTCACGCCGTTCGTCGACGTCATGCTGGTGCTGCTGATTATCTTCATGGTGGCGATTCCCCCGGCCACCGTGGCGATCAAGCTCGACATGCCGCCGCCCTCGCACGCAGACGGCCGCAAACCGCCGGTTTTCGTCTCCGTAATGGGCCCGGACGACCTCTATGTCGGCGGGCAAAAGAGCTCGAAGGCGCGGCTGATCCACGATCTGATCGCCGCGCTCGGCTCGCGCGATCCTTATGCCGAAAGGATTCTGGTGCGCGGCGACAAGGATATCGCGTATGACGATTTCCTCGGTGTGCTGAACGAATTGCAGCAGAACGGCTTCACCCGTGTCGGCCTGATCAACGAGGATGTGGCTTAGGGTATGGATTCGCAGTTGGCGCGAAAAACCCGGCGACCGCTTCGGCTTATCTTAACCTTACGCCGTTATGGCATCGTTTTGAGGTCTTTCTGACTTTACTTTTGTTCGGGAAATGGCCTAAATCGCAGCGTAAACGGTTTTGGCCATGGCGACCTTCGTGCGCCCGCGGCCGTATGGAACAATTTGCCTCCGCCGCGTTCACGCGTTCCGGTGGCCTCAAGGGAGTAAAACCATGGGCGCAAAGCTCGGCGGTGGCGGCGGTGGCAAGTACACCGTTCAACAGAATTCCGACATCAACGTGACGCCCTTCGTTGACGTCATGCTCGTGCTGCTGATCATCTTCATGGTGTCCATCCCGCCCGCGACCGTGTCGATCAAGCTCGACCTGCCGCCCGCCAAGGCGCCGCCGTCGAACATCAAGCAAAAGGATCCGGTGTTCATTTCGGTGATGGGCCCGGACGACATCTATGTCGGCCCGAAGAAGACGACGCTCGACCAACTGCCCGGCGACGTGATCGTGGCCCTGAACGATCCGCACCCCTACGAACAGCGCGTTCTGATCCGCGGCGACAAGGACATTCAGTACGACGACTTCGTCAAGGTGCTGAACACCCTGCAACAGCATGGCTTCCTGAAGGTCGGCCTGATCAACGAAGACATCGAATAGTCTTTGTTTTCCAGAGATTGAAAAACGCCGGAAGCCTCGCGGTTTCCGGCGTTTTTTTATTTTCCCTCCCCCCGCAAAAAGCATTCATGACCGATCCGATCGACCCCGATATCGAAGATGACGACCTTGCCGCGGACATCGGCGAGGCCGAGCGTCTGACCGCCGAAGTAACGGCCGACGACGCCGGTGAGCGACTCGATCGCGCGCTGCGATTCGGCGATCTGTCGCGCGCCCGCATCCAGGCGCTGATCGCCGAAGGCCGGCTGACCTTCGCAGACCAGGTGATCCTCGACGGCAAGCACAAGGCGCGGCCGGGTGTCTATACCCTAAGCGTTCCCGCGCCGATCAGCGCCATCCCCGAACCCCAGGACCTGACGCTCGACGTCCTGTTCGAGGACGCTCATCTGATCGTCGTCAACAAGCCGGCCGGCATGGCGGCGCACCCCGCCCCCGGCACGCCGGACGGCACCTTGGTCAATGCCCTGCTGTTTCATTGCGGCGCGACGCTGTCGGGTATCGGCGGCGTGGTGCGCCCGGGCATCGTCCATCGTCTCGACAAGGAGACATCGGGTGTCATGGTCGCCGCCAAGTCCGACGCCGCCCACCGCGGCTTGAGCGCGCTATTCTCGGCGCACGACATCGACCGTGAATATGTCGCGGTGGTGCGCGGTGTGCCGAAAAAGGCCGCCGACACGGTGACCACGCGCCTCGGCCGTTCCATGCACGATCGCAAGAAGATGGCGGTGCTGAGGACCAGCGGCCGCGAGGCGATCACCCACTATCGCCTGCGCGAAACCTTCGCCGGCAAGGCCTCCCTGGTCGTCTGCCGGCTGGAGACGGGCCGTACGCACCAGATCCGCGTCCATATGGCGCATATCGGCAATCCGTGCCTGGGCGACCCGGTCTACGGTTCAGGCGCGCCGGCGCGCGACGTGCAGACCGCCTTGCGCGACAGCGGCTTCTCGCGCCAGGCCCTGCACGCCGCGGTGCTCGGATTCAAACACCCGGTCACCGGTGAGGCTCTGCGATTCGAAACCGCCCCCCCGGCCGACCTTCAGGGCTTGATCGACGCCCTGCGCCGGCTGGACTCGGAAAAATAAGGCGGCAATGCCCCCGGCGGGCACAATGTGTTGCGCCGCACTCACCCTTTTGTGAAATCCGCCTGCGTCCCCTCGTGTTAAAAAAACGGGACGAAGTGAACCGAACCGTACGTTTTCTGTTTTTACGGGTCTTTAATATCTGCGGACCCTTCCCATATCCATTGCAGGCGCCGGTCATGACAGACGCCGCCTGCGTGCTCCCCCTGCGCAGGCCGCTTTTCCAAGGGCGCTCGTCATGACCGACACTGATCTTTCGGATCGCACCTCCTCTCTGGGCGATCCAGTCCCCGAAAGCGAAACGCCTATGAGCAATTCTCTCGCCTTGACGAGCTCCAACGTCGGAGCCCTGCCCGCCCTGTCCCCGGACGGCGGGCTGAACCGCTATCTGTCCGAAATCCGCAAGTTTCCCATGCTGGCCAAGGATGAGGAATTCATGCTGGCCAAGCGTTGGCAGGAGCATCAGGACCCCAAGTCGGCGCACAAGCTGGTGACCTCGCACCTGCGCCTGGTGGCCAAGATCGCCATGGGCTATCGCGGCTACGGCCTGCCGGTCGGCGAAGTCATCTCCGAAGGCAATGTCGGCCTGATGCAGGCGGTCAAGAAATTCGACCCGGATCGCGGTTTCCGCCTGGCGACCTACGCGATGTGGTGGATCAAGGCGTCGATCCAGGAATATGTGTTGCGCTCGTGGTCGCTCGTCAAGATGGGCACCACGGCCGCGCAAAAGAAGCTGTTCTTCAACCTGCGCAAGGTGAAGGCGGAAATCTCGGCCCTGGAGGAAGGCGATCTGCGCCACGAACAGGTCAGCCTGATCGCCACCAAGCTGGGTGTCACCGAGGACGAAGTCATCAGCATGAACCGGCGCATGTCGTCGCCGGATTCGTCGCTGAACGCGCCGCTGCGCGCCTCGGAAGGCGAATCGGAATGGCAGGACTGGTTGACCGACGAGGACACGCCCTCGCAGGAAAGCGTCCTGGCCGACAAGGAAGAATATAATCTGCGCATGGACCTGCTCAACGTCGCCATGGGCGAGTTGAACGACCGCGAGCGCGAAATCCTGACCGAGCGCCGGCTGAAGGACAATCCGTCGACCCTGGAAGACCTGGCCGAACGGTTCGGCGTGTCACGCGAACGCGTTCGCCAGATCGAGGTGCGGGCGTTTGAAAAGCTGCAAAAGGCCATGGTCACGGCCGGCCAGGCGGCCTAAGTCATCAGCCCATCAAGATCAAAAGCCCTTCCGGTCCGCCGGGAGGGCTTTTTGTTTGGGAAGGGCGGCTACACGCGGCGCCTGAGCGGAAAAAAGCATTTAAGCCGCGGCTGTATCGTTTTCGGCGCCGAGTATGACGACATCGCCGGCGGCGCGAGCGACGTCCAGCTTGTCGAGATTGAGCGCCTGGGCCAGGATGGCGACGTGCGGCATCAGCGACACTTTGTTGAGCGTCTTGTTGCGCAGCTCGGTGACGATGCCGGTGACGGCGTTGACGAAGCGCGGATCCTTCACCGTCTTGCAGGCCGGAACGAGCACGGCCATCTGGGTCATGACGTTTTGCAACGCCACGGTCATGTCGATGTCGAAATCGCCCATCCCCAGGTGCAGGGCCGTTACGGCGGAATCGAGCTGGCTCTTCAAGGCGCCGGCGACTTCCCCGCGGCGCTTCTTGGCGCCGGAATAGTCGCCTGTGTTGAATCGGCGGCGATCGGGTCCGGTATAGCTAACGACCTCGATCCATTGCCGCGGCTTGAACAGCACGTTCTGCAGACGTTTCAAAAGGTCCTGCCAGGCAAACGGCTTGCTCATCATCTCGTGCACGCCGCAATTGCGCGCCTCGGTCAGTTGCGCCGGCGTGAGGTCGGCCTTGACCATAATCACCGGCACCTGCTTGCATTTGCCGCCGCTGCGGCGCAGTTCCCGCGTGAAGCCGATTCCGTCGATCTTGGCCGTCTTGTATTCGCACAGGATCAGTTGCGGCTCGAGGTCGTCGACCAGGCTCATCGCCTTGCGGTCGTCGGATTCGACGATGATGGTATCGGACCCCAGAATGCGCAGCATATCGGCCAGCATGCGCGCATAGGCGGGATTTTCCTCAATGATCAGCACGCGCTTCATCGTCTGACGCAGGCGAGTTTGCAAACGTGGATCGATATCGAACATGAGCGACGCTGGCCTTCACAAGGTGAATCTCCCGCTCACCCTACCCGACAGCGCTAAAGATCGCGTTAGAGGGCATGGTTAACCAGGCGTTTCATGATGGCCCGGACGCCTGTCTAATCCTGGAAAGGATCCCGCATGAGGATCGTATCTTCCCGTTCCGGACTCGTCGACAACAGCGCCACCGGCGCGCCGATCAGTTCCTCGATGCGGCGGACATATTTTACCGCATTGCCGGGCAGGTCCTTCCACGAACGCGCGCCGCGGGTCGATTCGTTCCAGCCCTCGATCTCCTCGTAAACCGGCTCGATCGCCTGCTGCGCCTGGAAGCTGGCCGGCAGGTAGTCGAGCACCTCGCCGCCGACCTTGTAACCGACGCAGACCTTGATGGTTTTGATGCCGTCGAGGATGTCGAGCTTGGTCAAGGCAATGCCGTCGATGCCGTTGATGGCGATCGACTGCCGCGCCAGGACGGCGTCGAGCCAGCCGACGCGGCGCGCCCGGCCGGTGACGGTGCCGAATTCGTGGCCACGCTCGGCGATGCCCTTGCCGACGTCGTCGAACAGCTCGGTCGGGAACGGCCCGGAGCCGACGCGGGTGGTATAGGCCTTGAGGATACCCAGCACATAGCCGACGCTCTTCGGGCCCATGCCCGAGCCGGCCGCCGCCTGGCCGGCCACGGTATTGGACGAGGTGACGAAGGGATAGGTGCCGTGGTCGATGTCGAGCAGCGCGCCCTGGGCGCCTTCGAACAGGATGCGTTTGCCGTCATGGCGCGCCTTGTCGAGGATGTACCACACCGGCTTGGCGTGGCTGAGCAGGCGCGGCGCGATGTCCTTCAGCGACTGGACCAGCGCCGGCACGTCGACTTCGGCCAAGCCGAGGCCGCTGCGCAGCGCATTATGGTGGGTCAGCAGGCGATCGATCTTGCCTTCGAGCGCATCGAGATCGGCCAGGTCGGCGACGCGGATGGCGCGGCGGCCGACCTTGTCCTCGTAGGCGGGGCCGATACCGCGACCGGTGGTGCCGATCTTGTTGGCACCGGCGGCGGCTTCGCGCGCCGTGTCGAGCTCGCGGTGCAGCGGCAGGATCAGGCAGGCATTGTCGGCGACAACCAGCAAGTCGGTGGTGATCTTCAGGCCCTGGGCCTCGACCCGGGCGATTTCGTCGAACAGCGCCCACGGGTCGATGACCACGCCATTGCCGATGACGGAGAGCTTGCCCTGGACGACGCCCGACGGCAGCAGCGACAGCTTGTAAACCTGGTTGCCGACGACCAGCGTGTGGCCGGCATTGTGGCCGCCCTGGAAGCGCACGACGACATCGGCGCGGTTGCTGAGCCAATCGACGAGCTTGCCCTTGCCCTCGTCGCCCCACTGGGCCCCGATTACCGTCACATTCGCCAAGGGAAATCTCCGTTTTTCAGGCGGAGGTCTAAAGGCCATTCCGCAAACGGTGGCACCCTATAGAGCAGGAATCGCGGCTTGTAACCTGCTAAATCGGGTTATTTGGCAATTCCGTGACAGCGCGGGCATCTTGCCACGAAGTGGCCCTTAAGATGGTTACGGAAGTAAGGTTTTTAGCCACGGAAAACACGGAAACACACGGACGTTCTAACCCTGAAACTGCCGACGCGAGGAAATGCGCTACGCGTGGTTGCTGCTCTTGTCCGTGTGTTTCCCTGTCTTCCGTGGCTAAATCTTCCTAAGCCGGCGACACATCCGCCATGACGGTGGCCAGGGCGTGGGCGTACGCCCATTCCAGCCACGGCAGCAGCGCCGAGACGTCGTCGGTGTCGACCGTGCAGCCGCACCAGATGCGAAGGCCCGGTGGGGCTGCGCGATAGCCGGTGACATCGTAGGCCACGCCTTCCGAATCGAGCAGCGAACCGACCTTGGCGGCCAGCTTGGCCTGGATCTCGGCCGGCAAAGCCGCCACCGCTGGATCCACGAATTTCAGGCACACCGAGGTGGTCGAGCGCCATTCCACCTTTTCAGCGACGAAATCGATCCACGGTGTCGCTTCGACCCATTCGCGCAGCTCCGCGAAATTGCGCTCGCAACGGGCGATCAGGGCGTCCAGCCCGCCCTCGCGTTCAGCCCAGCGCAGGGCGTCGAGATAGTCCTCGACCACCAGGAAGGAATAGGTGTTGATGGCGTCGCCATCGAGGATCGACAAATCCGCTTGTCCCTTTTTCTTCAGGCGCAGCACCTTGGGGATCGGCCGGCCCGAATCGAATGTGTTCAGACGCTCGACGGCGCGCGGCGACAGGACCAATACGCCGATGCCGGCCTCGCCGCCCAGCGCCTTCTGGAAGGAAAAGCTGGCGACATCGAGCTTGGCCCACGGCAATTCCATGCAGAAGGCCGCCGAGGTGGCGTCGCACAGCACGAGGCCCTGGCGGTCGTCGGATATCCACGACGCGTCGGGCACACAGACGCCCGAGGTCGTGCCGTTCCACGGAAAAATCACGTCGGCGTCCGGCCGCACGCGCGACACGTCCGGCAGGCGGCCATAGGGTGCGTCGAGCAGCTCGGCATCGATCTTCAGGTGGGTAAGCGTATCCTCGGCCCACAATTGGCCGAAGTTTTCATAGGCGATGACCTGGACCGGGCGCGGGCCGAGGAGATTCCATAGCGCAGCCTCGAAGGCGCCCGTATCTGAACCCGGCGTCATGAAGACCTTGTAGTCCGCTGGTATGCCGAGCAACGAACGCGTCAGCTCCAGCGCCTGCTGGATGCGGCCGACGGTGATCTTCGAGCGGTTGGAGCGGCCGACCGGCGCGGCGCGCAGGACTTCGGGGCTCCAGCCGGGACGCTTGGCCGTCGGGCCGGACGAGAACCAGGGGCGCTCGGGCGTGCGGGCGGGCTTGGTGACGCTGGGCTCGGACATGGGCTAAACTCCGGACGAAACTGCCGCGCTTTTGCGCCCAAGTCGCCGTCCGGGCAAGGGGCTTTGCTGCCGCATCGCCGATTTTTCAATCATGCGCCCACGGCCGGCGACTGAACCGAATATGAACCGCGGCGTTCAGATTAGGCTCAGCCAGGCTGTGTTTATATGGCTCATCGCTTCCAAGTTTCTAGTTGGAGACTGAGCGAGGAAGACTTCCGGACTCTAAGCCGGGGAAACAAAAAGGAGACCGACCATGAAGACCACGATTAAGATGATGATCGCCCTGGGCGCGCTGAGCGCCGGCCTGACCGCACTGGCGCCGATGGCCAATGCGCAGCCCATGAACCCGGGCGGTCCGATGATTCCCGCCGGCCCGGCGGGCCATGCCGAGCGCCAGGTCGCGCGCAATGACGAACTCGACGGCCGTATTGCTCACGCCCGCGCCAGCCTGGATCGCGGCCGCGCCAGCCACCAACTGGGCCGTCACGAATTTTTCCGTCTCAGCGGCAAGCTCAACGCCATCGTCGCCGAAAAGCACCGCGCCGACCGCAGCGGCGGCATCGACCGCGACGAGTTGGCGCGCTTGAACGCGCAACTCGACGACCTGCACCGCGACACGACGATCCAGAAGTTCGACAACAACGCTTGGTAGTAGCTCAAACGCCGCATGGCTCGCGCAAACGTGCGCGGCGCGCAAGACGCGAAAGGATTGGCGCGCTTGCCGCATGGCGAGCCATGCGGAAGGTTTCCTCAGAGAAGCCAGTTATGCCGTAGCGGCCCGTGACCGGTGCCGAGTTGCGGCGCCATCAAGATCGCGCCATAAAGATAGTCGCGGCCCATGCCGACCGTTTCGTCAAGCGTGCGGCCTTCGCGCCCCAGGGTGGCGATGGCGCTCGCCAGGGTACAGCCCGTGCCGTGGGTATGCGCCGTATCGATACGCGCCGACGCATAACGATATTCCTTTTCCGGCGTAAACAGGATGTCGACGACTTCGGGGCCGCGGATATGCCCCCCCTTTATCAGCACGGCCTTGGCGCCGCCGCGCAGCAGAACTTCGCCGGCGCGGCGGATCTCGTCCTCATTCTCGACCGAAAGCCCGGTCAGGGCGGCGGCCTCCGGCGCGTTCGGCGTCAGCAGGTCGGCGTGCGGCAGCAACAAGGCCTTCATGGCGTCGACCGCGCCGTCGCTCATCAAGGCCGCACCGCCCTTGGCGACCATGACCGGATCGATCACCTTGAACGCGCTCGACGTCAGCAGGACCTCGGCCACCGCCTCCATGGCGGCGACATCGCCGATCATGCCGGTCTTGATCGCGTCGGCGCCGATATCGTCGAGGCAGGCCCGCGCCTGGGCGGCGATGGTCGCCGGCGGTACCGGATGGACGCCGCTGACGCCCAGGGTGTTCTGCACGGTCAAGGCGGTGATCGCCGTCATGGCGTAGCCGCCCAGCATGGTGACCGCCTTGATATCGGCCTGGATGCCCGCCCCGCCGGACGGATCGGAACCGGCAATGATCAGAACGCGATGCATGTAGGTTCCAGACCTTTTACAAGAATGAACTTCGCGCAGAATTTGAATTGTCCCGGACGGCCAACAGGCGCATGAAGAGCGTAAAGATTCCACATAGGAGTGGGACATGCCCCTGACAACCTCGTTTTACAAGAGCGCCATCCGGCGCGGCGTCTATCGCCACTACAAGAACAAACTGTACGCCGTCATGGGCACGGTCACGCATTCCGAGACCGAGGAGACGCTCGTGCTTTACGCGCCGATGGGGCAGCAGGCCGGCCAGGCGCAACTGTGGGTGCGGCCGTTGGCCATGTTCACCGAAAGCGTCGACGCTCCCCAGGGCCGCGTCCCGCGCTTCGCCTTCGTCGACGATTTCAGTGCGGCGTGCAACGCTGACGCTTCCGAAAAAGCGGACGCCTGATGGCGCGGTGGAACGAACTGGCGCCGGAGGCGTTTGCCGACCGCAACCACCCGATTCTCAAGGCCATGCGCGGGACCTTGATCATGGTGCGGCTGAACGAGATCGGCGCCGATGATGAATTGCTGTCCTACGAGGTCATGGCCGGGCGGCTGATTCGCGCCAACCGCTCCGAGGGCTTTGTGCTGTCCCTGGTCGGCAAGAAGTCGGGCCAGGAAGTGTTCCTGCCCCTGGTGCCGGCGGCGTTCACCCTGCAGCCCCCCGGTCAGTTTCAACTGTCGTGCGGCACGATCATCTCCAACCCGATGTTCCTGGGCGCCTTCGATATCTATCGCGACCGGAGCATTTAGAGCGCAGTCCACAGCCGTAGCGCCTGCTTCATCTCGGCGACGTCGTGGACGCGCACCATTCGCGCGCCGCGCTCGATAGCGTAGAGATGCGCCGCCAGGCTGGCGCCCAGCCGATGTTCGGGCTCCGACGCCACCGCGCCGTCGCGTTCCTCGAGCGCGGCGATGAAGCGCTTGCGCGACGCCGCCATCAGCAGCGGAAAATCGTGCGAGGCCAGCCGGCCCGTGGCGCGAAGCAGCGCCAGATTGTGGTCCAGCGTCTTGCCGAAGCCGATACCGGGATCGATCCAGATGTGTTCCGGCCGGACGCCGGCGCGCACGGCCACGGCGGCGCGCTCCAAAAGGTAGGATTCGACCTCGGCCACCACGTCCTCGTAATACGGGTTCGACTGCATGGTGCGCGGCTCGCCCTGCATGTGCGTCAGCACGATATCGCAGTCGAGGCGCGCCGCCGTTTCCAGGGATGCGGAATCGTGGCCGAGCGCCGTGACGTCGTTCCACACCATGGCGCCGGCGTGGCGGGCTTCCTCGGCGACTTCGGGCTTCAGCGTATCGATGCTGATGGGCGTGTCGGTGACCTGGGCGATGGCGGCGATCAACGGAATGACGCGGCTGATTTCTTCGTCGAGCGAGACCGGTGCGGCGCCGGGCCGGGTCGATTCGCCGCCGATGTCGAGCACGTCGGCGCCGTCGGCGACCAGTTGCAGCGCGTGATTAAGCGCCGCGGCGTGATCGTGGAAGCGGCCGCCGTCGGAAAAGCTGTCCGGTGTGACATTGACCACGCCCATGATCAGCGGGCCTTTGGAGCGGTAGAGGTCGATAAGCGCCATGCACCCTCGCCTGAGTTACGCTGGCTTGCCCAGACGCTTGATTTCCCAGTGTAGATCGATTCCCAGTTTCGTCTTCACATCCGCGCGAACGGCTTCGCCCAAGCCTTCGAGGTCGGTCGCGGTCGCCTCGCCGGTATTGATCATGAAGTTCGAATGCAATTCCGAGAATTTGGCGCCGCCGAACAAACGCCCGCGCCAGCCGGCCTCGTCGACACATTGCCAGGCGCTTTTTCCATCCGGGTTCTTGAAGGTCGAGCCGCCGGTCTTTTCGCGGATCGGCTGGGTCTGCTCGCGCCGCGCCGTGATGGCGTCCATGCGCGCGGTCACCACTTCGGGATCGTCGGAAACGCCGCGATACAGCGCGCCGGTAAAGATCAGCCCGCCGCGTTCGGCCACGTCGGAATGGCGATAGGCATAGCCCATCTCGGCATTGGAGAACGTCACCTTTTCGCCCAGGCGGTTGATGGCATAGGCTTCGACCAGAACGTCCTTGGTTTCCGAGCCGTAGCAGCCGGCATTCATGACGATGGCGCCGCCGATGGTGCCGGGCACGCCGCGATAGAATTCCAATCCGGCAATGCCGGCCTGAGCGGCCGCCTTGGCGACCTGGGCGTCGAGCGCCGCGGCGCCGGCAAAGATGGTGGCTTCGGCGCGCGGCTCGATATGGGCGAAAGCCTTGCCCAGGCGGATGACGACGCCGTCGATACCGCCGTCGCGTACCAGCAGGTTAGAGCCGACGCCGATGGTCAATACGGGGATTTCCGGATCGATGTTTCTTAAGAATTCCTGAAGATCGGAAACATCCTCGGGCAGGAAGACGATGTCGGCCGGGCCGCCGACGCGGAACCAGGTAAAGGGCGCCAGCGCCGCGCCCTTCATGACACGGCCGCGCACGGGCGGTAATTCGTCGATCCAGGTGCTCATTCGCCGGCTTCCCCTTGCAACTTGACCATACCCTTCGTGCGCGGATCGGCTTCGATATCGCCGGTTTCCTCTTCCGGCAAGCCGTCGCACAGCTTCAGCCACGGCAGTCTGGATTCGACACCATAGTGATGCGCGATCGGAACATCCTCGGGATGGTCGAGCGAGCCGAGCGTGACGCTGAAACGATCGCTGCGGTCATAGGCGAAGCTCAGCGGGGTGCCGCAGTCGCGGCAAAAGCCGCGTGTGGCGACGGACGAGCTTTGAAACCAGGCCGGTTCGCCCTTGGTCCATGCGATCTTGTCGCGCGGCACGCCGGTAAAGGCGGCGAACGGCCCGCCGACGGCACGCTGGCACATGCGGCAGTGGCAGAAATGCGTGTTCCCCGGCACGGCGTGCAGGGCGTAGCGCACCGCGCCGCATTGGCAGCCGCCGGTGATCGGCGGCGTGGTCACTGCTTTTCTACGCTTTTTTGGGCCTCAAGCTGGCCCGGCAGCGCATAGGCCCACTGCGTGATGTCGCCGGCGCCGAGCAGAACCACCAGATCGCCCGGCTTGGCCTCGGCCTTGACCAGGTCCGGCAGTTGCGCCGGCGTGTCCAGGGCAATGACGCTGCGGTGGCCGAAGCGGTGCAGGCCTTCGACCAGGGCCGCCTTGTTGACGCCGTCGATCGGCGCTTCGCCGGCGCTATAGACATCGGCGACGATGACCGCGTCGGCGTCGTGGAAGCACGACGAGAACTCGCTCATCAGGTCGCGCAGACGCGTATAGCGGTGCGGCTGGACGACGGCGATGACGCGGCCCGATCCTACGACCTGGCGCGCGGCGCGCAGCACGGCGGCGATTTCCACCGGATGGTGACCGTAGTCGTCGATGATGCGAATGCCGTCGACGATGCCGGTCGTGGTAAAGCGCCGCTTGACGCCGCCGAAACCGGCCAGACCCTTGCGGATGGCGTCCTCGGAAATGCCCAGTTCCCGCGCGATGGCAATGGCCGCCGTGGCATTGGCGACATTGTGGTTGCCGGTCATCGGCAGCCTGATCTTTTCCCAGGTGAACGCCTCGACGCCCTGCGGCGAGAAGATCACATCGAAGACGGCGCCGTCCGGGCCGAATTCGATATTGGCGCAGCGCACCTCGGCCTGGGGGCTGACGCCGTAGGGGATCAGGCGGCGATTATCGATGCGCGCCGCCAGGGCCTGGACTTCCGGATGGTCGATGCATACGGCGGCAAAGCCGTAGAACGGGATATTCTCGACGAAATCGCAGAAGCCCTTTTTGACCGCGTCGAAATCGCCCCAATGGTCGAGGTGTTCGGCGTCGATATTGGTGACGATGGCCAGGGTCGACTTCAGGCGCAGGAAGGAACCGTCCGACTCGTCGGCCTCGACGACGATCCAGTCGCCGTCGCCGACCTTGGCATTGGTGCCGTAATTGTTGATGATGCCGCCGTTGACCACGGTCGGATCGAGTCCGCCGGCGTCCAGCAGGGCCGCGACCAAGGAGGTCGTCGTCGTCTTGCCGTGGGTGCCGCCGACCGCGATCGAGAACTGCAGCCGCATCAGCTCGGCCAGCATTTCTGCGCGGCGGACCAGCGGGATGCGGCGGCGGCGCGCCTCGACCATCTCCGGATTGTCTTGTTTGACCGCCGTCGAATAGACCAGCGCGCAGACGCCTTCGGTGACGTGGGCGGCGTCATGGCCGATGAAGATGGTCGCGCCCTGCTTTTCGAGGCGCTCGGTATTGGCCGAGGCCTTGGCGTCGGAGCCGGTCACCTGATAGCCGATCTTCAGCATGATTTCGGCGATGCCGCTCATGCCGATACCCCCGATGCCGACGAAGTGGACAGGACCGAGATCGAAGGGGGTCGGACGCAGCTTGGAATGGGTGGTCATTGAGGGGCGGCACGCGAAATGAAAGGGAGGAGTTGACGGGTTTAGAACATCGGATTGCCCGTGTCACTTTCCATTTTACGCGGCTGGCGCGGGGGCGGATTCATGCGAAGATTGGAGCTGAAAGAGGTTCGCCGTCATGGGTAAAATTACCTTGTCATTGGATGACGACCAGGAAGCGTTCGTCAGTGCGCGCATTGCCGAAGGGCAATTCGGCGACGTCGGCAACTATCTCCGCGAACTTGTACAGGGTGACCAAGAACGCCAGAAAACGACGGAACATTTGCGTCAAGTCCTGGATGAGGCTGAGGCCAGCGGTGTTTGCGAGGATACCCCCACGGCGAGTTGGGCAGAGGTTGAACAGGAAGAGGCGCGAAGACTGAACGACCTCCGCATGGCCATTCGGGAAGGCATCGAGAGCGGGGTCAGTAAGCGGACGGTCGAACAAATTTGGGACCAGGCCAGACAGCGCCATAGAGCCAAGCATGGCTGAATACCGTTTGTCGGAGAAGGCCAGCCACGATCTCGACGACATAGCGGACTACACCTTCGAGACGTTCGGCGAGCGCGAAGCCGACACATACAGCCGAGAATTGCTGAATGCGTTCTCTGTGCTGGCCGATCGCCCGTTCATGGGTAAAACGGCCAGCGAACTTGCCCCGGAACTGAGGAGCCATCCGTTCCAGGCGCACGTCTATACTACGTTACCGAGACGGATGGCGCCCTTGTCATTCGCTCCTGCATCACAGCCGAGACGCCAGGCGCCACCTATGACGGCGTTTCCTCGACATCGCGATGCTCGAGATAAACCTTGCGCACCAAGGTATAGAGCACGACCGTGATCGGCATGGCGTAGAGTACGCCTAGCGGCCCCAGAAGCCCCGCAAATCCGATTACCGCGAACAGCGACAGGACGATGGGGATTTCGTTGATGCGCCGCTGCACATAGGGCGAGATCAGATTGGCCTCGAGCTGGGCCACGCCGAAATAGACCGCCAGGGTCCAGGCCATGGTCTCCCAGCCCAGCACGCTGGCCAGCAGCAGGCCGCAGCCGGTCGACGCCACCTGGCCGACCAGAGGTACGAACTGGGCAATGCCGGCCAACAGGCCAAGCGCCACGGCCGACGGCAGGCCGACGATCGATAGCAAGACGCCGATCAGGGTGCCGACGATGACCATGGCGATGAACTGTGCCGTGAACCAGCCGCGCAGCGCCTGGCCCGCCGCATTCATGCCGTCGCGCAGCTTTTCGTGGTGCCTGGTCGGAAACATCATGACCACGCCGTCGCGATAACGGCCCGGCTGGATGGCCAGCGTAATGCCGGCGATGGAAGCGACCAGAAGCTCGGCCATGCTGGCGGCGACGTTCGAGGCGATGATCGGCAGATTGGACAGGGCGCCGGCGGCCTGTTGGCCCAGCGAGGCGATCTGTCCCTGAACGGCGCGGCCGACATCGGTGGCCTGCAGTTTGGCCTGAATCGCCGCCCATGCGGCCGGCACCTGAGCCGACACGATCTGCGCCTGGTCGACCAGTTCGCGGCCAAACAGGTAAAAGGTAACGCTGACAAAGGCCACCACGGCGACGAATACCGTCAATACCGCCACCGCGGCCGGCAGGCGGGCATATTTGATCAGCGGCTCGGCCAGGGCGCGCAGCACGGTGGCGATCAGTATGGCGCCGAAGATCAGCAGCCACAGCGCCAGGAGCTTGAACGCCAGGCAGGCCCCGGCTATGGCCAACAGCACGAACAGCACGCGCTGGATGAACCAGGTGCTGAGCGGCGCGTCGGCCGAGGCCGGTGTAACCGCGACCACGGGCGGATCCACCTTGCGGGTTGCTGCCTGAAGCGTTGCGGTTTGGGGCGATTCAGCCTTGACCGTCTTGGCGGGCGGGCGCGTCATGTGTCTTCCCTGATGCGTTTCACGGTGCGCTCGACCAGATCGGCCAGAAGCTTGGCGGCGTCCGGCTTGGCGACCGAGCGCGCGGCGGCGGCGCGCATCGGCAGCAGGGCGGTGCTTTCCAGCAGGGTACGGATCTCCGCGGCCAGCCGCTCGGCGGTGACCTCGTCCTCGCGCACGACCACGGCGGCATTGGCGTCCTTCAGCACCTGGGCATTATAGGTCTGATGGTCGTCGGCCGCGATCTTCAGCGGGATCAGCACCGACGGCTTGCCCGCGACCGCCAGCTCCGACACGGTCGACGCCCCCGCCCGGCCGATGACGATATGGGCGCGCGCCAGGCGGGCGGCCATGTCGTTGAAGAAGGGTGCAACCTCGGCATCGATCTCGGCCTCGCGATAGATGCGGGCGGCGGTTTCCAGCTGCTCCGGCCGAGTCTGCTGCTCGACGTGCAGATTTATGCGCAGGCTGATCGGCAGCAGGGCCAGGGCCTCGGGCACCGTTTCCGACAGGATGCGCGCCCCCTGCGAGCCGCCGGTGATCAGTATGTTCACCGTCGGGTCGATTTCGGGATAGGGTTCGTCGTAAAGCGCGCGGATATCGGGACGGACCGGATTGCCGGTGACCTGAACCTGGCCCTCCAGCTCGGCCGGCGCCAGGCGCAAAACCGGGAAGGCGCAGGCGACCGCGTCGACCTTGGCGACCAGTTGCCGGTTGGAGCGGCCGAGCACCGAATTCTGCTCGTGGATCAAGGTGACATCCTTGCGGCCCGTCGCCGCCAGTAGCGCCGGATAGGACGGATAGCCGCCGAAGCCGATCACCGCCCACGGCTTTAGCCGCTTGAACGCCTTGCGCGCCTGCAGGGTGCCCACGAAGACCTTGATCGCCGCGCGGACGGCGCCGACCGGATCGGTCTTTTTGAAGGTGGCGGCTTCCAGCGACAGCCGTTCGATCGCCGGAAAATGCTCGGCATAGGCGGCGCCGCGCGCGTCCGACGCCAGCACCACGTCCCAGCCGCGCGCATTCAGCTCGCGCGCCAGGGCTTCGGCGGGAAACATATGCCCCCCCGTGCCGCCGGCGGCGACCACGGCCAGGGGCTTTTCAGCGAAAGATGAAGCTTTGCGACGCGGTTTGGTCTTGGCGGCCACCTGGTATCCCCGGAACGTATCGAAGGCGCCTCACCTTCAGAGAAAGCCGAAACACTTCTACAGAATGCAGCGCCCAAATCCAGCTTAAAGGCCAGTCTCCAGCTCAAGCGCCGTGCGGCCCGCGAGCAACCTGGACTACCACTTGGTCGGATCATCCACGGGATTCTCGTCCTGGCGCTTGCGCGTCAGGGCCAGGATGAAGCCCATGCACAGCCCCATGGCCAACATCGACGAGCCGCCATACGAGATGAACGGCAAGGTCATGCCCTTGGGCGGGATCAGGCCGAGATTGACGCTGACATTGATCATCACCTGCATGCCCAGCATGATGTACAGGCCCGAGGTGGCGATCTGGCGGAACGGGTCCTGCATCTGCATCGCCTTGAACAGGCCGCGCACCACGACGAAGGCGAAGGCACCGATGAGGATCAGGGTCAGCCACAGGCCGTATTCCTCGGCGACCACCGAATAGATGAAGTCGGTGTGCAGGTCGGGGATGTGCTTCTTCATCACGCCTTCGTTGAGGCCGACGCCGAAGAAGCCGCCATTGGCGATCGCCGCCTTGGCGCTGTTGACCTGATACGAGCTGTCGGCGTCGGGCATGAAGAAGCCCAGCAGGCGGTTTCTGAAGTGCGGCTGGATGAAATAGAGCCCGACCAAGCCCATGCCGGCCGTGACCAGCATGCCGATGATCCAGCGGAACGGCACGCCGGAAATGTAGAAGCAGGCGCCAAAGGCGATGGTGATCAGGATCGACTGGCCGACGTCGGGCTGGATCAACAACAGCACGATGGCGCAGGCATAAAGGATAAAGGCGACGGTGACGCCGGGCACGCCCTTGCCCTTTTGCCCCTCCGAAAACATCCAGGCGATCAGCACGATCAGCGCCGGCTTGAGGAATTCCGACGGCTGCAACGCGATCGGACCCATTTCCAGCCAGCGGCGCCCGCCTTTTGCGGCATGCCCGATGACCGGCAGCAGCGCCATGATCGTCAGGGAGAAGCCGTAGACGACGACGCTGACCCGCTTGACGCCCTTCAGCGACAGCATTGAGATCATGATCATGCCGATGGCCGTCAGGCCGGCGAAGACAAAGTGCCGCTTGGTGTAGTAGAACGGGTCGTAGTGGTCGGTATGGGGGGCTGCGACCGGCGACGATGAGAACGAAAAGAAAAAGCCCAGCAGCAGCAGGACCAGCATGATGGCCAGAGTCACCCGGTCCAGCGTCCACCACCACATCGCCAGGGGCGAGCGGTCGGTACGTGTAAAAGGGGCGGTATAGCTTTGGCTGCCGATCATCGGGACTCCTTCGTGCCAAGCGCACGCCAAAGCCTGCACGTCACGCGAAATACCCTCCACGATTCAGCAGAACGTGGTTAAGATCGCATTAAACATCACAGCGGAACTTAAGCCTTTTTTTATCACCTGCATGACACCGATCGGCGACAATATCTGGGCCTGGCACGACTTCTGCGTCGCGCAGGCCGGCGCGGCCGCGGCCCTGGCCGGCCTTCTCTTCGTGGCGGTGTCGATCAATCTCGGCCGAATCCTCGAATATGCCAACCTGCCCGTGCGCGTCATCGAGGCGCTGATCGCCTTTATCGCCGTGCTGTTCATCGCCAGCTTCGTCCTGGTGCCGCATCAGCCGTTGCCGGCGCTGGGCCTGGAGATCGCCGTCACCGGTCTCGGACTATGGCTGGTCAATATGCTTGCCCTGCGCGCCGACCTGAAGCACAGCCCAGCCATGACGCCCGGCTGGAACTTTCGCAAATTGACTCGCGTCGCGGCCAATCAATTGCCGCCTTTGCCATTCATCATCGGCGGCTTGATGATTGCCTTTGGGATGAATAATGGCCTCTACTGGATCGTACCCGGCACACTCCTCTGCTTCGCCTCGGGCCTGTTCGGCGCCTGGGTTCTGCTGATCGAGATCCAGAGATGATCGCCTTGTTCGCCGCGGCGGCCCTCGCTGCCGCCCCGCCCGCCCCCCCACCGGCTCAAGAAACCGCCGTCCTCGCCGCCTGCCGCGCCTGGATGAAGCCCCTCGACTTCAATGCTGAAATGACCGTGCAGACGGTCGACGGCGGCCTCTGCGTCAACGGCATGATGGACCGCGGCACCGAAGGCCCTTTCCTCGACGGCCTGAAACGCTTCGACGGCAGGCCCGTGGTCATCGTCGTGCGCTCCGGCGGCGGCGCGGCCGAGGCCAGCCTGCCGATGGGCGAAGCCGTCCAGGCCCAGACCGCAACCGTCATCGCCGACGCGCTATGCGCCTCGTCGTGCGCCGACTTCATTCTGCCGGCGGGCAAGCGCCGCGTGGTGATGCCCGACACCCTGCTGCTCTACCACGGCGGGGTGACATTGGAGACGCTCAACGCCGCCGCGCCCCAGGTTTCCGCCCTGGCGAAAAAGGACCCGCGCGTCAGCTTCGAGCACATCATGGAACAGGACCGCCAGCAGCTGAACGAAGAAATTACCCAGCAGGAAACGCTGCTGGTCAAGGAAGGCATCAGCCCGACCCTGTTCCGCTGGATGGACCTGATCAACCACATGACGCCGGCCGAACAGGCGACGCATTGCCCGGCCGGCACGGACATCATCGCCTATCCGCCGGAGGTTCTGGCGCGCTTCGGCCTGACGTTCGATGCGTACGGCGGCCCGCGCTCACAGGGCGAGGTCGACGCCATCGTCAAGAAGGACGGCCGCAGCGGCACCCATATCTGTTACTGGATCGACGGCCCGACGCCCTGAGCCGGGTCTTTTGACGCGTCGTGTTGTTCCAAAACCGGTTCGGCGGTGCGGATGCGCGCGACGCCGGGCTTCCCCGCTGCTTCCTCGGCCGCCGCGATCAGCGACTGGTTGATCTCGTCGACCGCGGCCTTGAAGGCGTCGCCGCGCACCTCGAAGTCGGTGAACTGGTCGAACGAGGCGCAGGCCGGCGAGAACAGCACGATCTCTTCCTCACCCGATTTTTCCGCATCGGCATAGGCCTGGGCGACGGCGGTGAACAGGAGGCGCGACTGGACGCACGGCGCCGCCTGACCGATGGTCTTTTCGAACAGCTCAGCCGCCTCGCCGATCAGATAGGCGCGCTTGATGCGCGGGAACAGGTCGGCCAGGCTTTCGATGCCGCCGGCCTTGGCGCGGCCGCCGGCGATCCAGTAGAAACGCTCGAAGCTCGACATCGCCTGGCGCGCGGCGTCGGCATTGGTCGCCTTGGAATCGTTGATGAAGCGGACATTGCCGATCGTGCCGATCTGCTGCATGCGGTGCGCCAGGCCGGGGAACGAGCTCATGCCGGCGACGATGGTGTCGATATCCAGCCCCAGCGCCCGGCACGCCGCATAGGCCGCCGCCGCGTTCTGCCAGTTGTGCCGGCCGGTCAGAGACTGGATCTTTTTGAGGTCGACGATCTGGCGCGCGCGCGGTTCGGTACCGTCGTAGAGAATGCCGCCGACCGCGAAAACGCCGGGCGCCAGGGTGCGCCGCGACGAGATGGCGACCAGCTTGACCGGCGACTGGGTGCGCATGTCGTTGATGATCTGCGTGGTATATTCGTCGTCGGCGCCGATGACCGCGGTGTCCTCGGCCGTCTGGTTCATGAAGATGCGCTTCTTGGCGGCGACATAGCCGTCCATGCCGCCGTGCCGGTCAAGGTGATCGGGCGAAAAGTTCATCAAAACCGCGACATCCGGCTTGAAGGTCAGGCACAGGTCGAGCTGGTAGGACGAGGTCTCGATGACGTAGATGCTGCCGGCGTGCATCGGCGGCAGATCGAGCACGCCGAT
>OUWB010000010.1_pt2 | contig 39243 bp, 37 predicted proteins | sample 1779821 | NCBI WGS metagenome assembly OUWB01 (sample SAMEA3914806, study PRJEB12502) | metagenome | biome: forest; material: soil | place: Canada | collected 2011-08-03 | depth 0.1 m
TCACGTCGCCCACGGCCCAGATACCGGGCGCGGCGGTTCGGAAGTTGGTCGTTGGAATGAAGCCTCGCGCGTCCAATTGGATTCCAAGCATAGCGACGCCTAGATCCTTGGTGAATGGTCGGCGCCCAATGGCGACTAGAACCCGTTCAGCCGTAATGGCTTCCGCTGCTCCGCCAGCGGACGGCTCAACCGTCAGCTCGACGCCATCGGTCGTCGGCCTCGAGCCGGTCACCTTCGAGCTCAGCTTGAAGTGTATGCCCTGCAGACCAAGCAGCTTTTGGAAGGTTCGGCCGACCTCCGGGTCCATACCGGGCGCGATGTGATCGAGATACTCGATGACGGTAACCTGCGTACCTAGTCGGCGCCAGACCGAGCCTAGTTCGATGCCGACAACCCCAGCGCCGATGACAACCAAGGATTTCGGGATATCGGGGAATGACAACGCCCCCTCGGAATCGACTATGCGGTCCTGGTCGACCGGCACGCCAGGAAGGGGAGTAGGTTCGGATCCTGTGGCGATCACGATGTTGCGGGCGCTGACGTCTATTATCTCGCCTGCGCTATCGGTGACGGTAAGGAGGCCCGGAGCCGTGATGCGCGCCCACCCTTGGAGCCGCGTCACCTTGTTCTTGCGCATGAGGTAGTCGACACCATGCGCAAGCTCCGCGACGACGTCGGTCTTTGTCTTCATCATTTGCGGCAGGTTGATCTTCGGTTCAGCAACGTCGATGCCGAAGCCGGCGAAGGCGGATTTTGCCGTCTCGAACATTTCTGACGTATGCAACAAGGACTTGGCGGGAATGCAGCCTACGTTTAAGCAGGTACCGCCCAGGGTCGGGCGAACATCGACGATTGCGGTCTTCAGGCCGAGCTGATTTGCGCGGACGGCGCCGGTATAGCCGGCCGAGCCGCCGCCAATGATAACCACATCAAAGTCCAGAGCGTCGGCCATTTTTGTCTCTACCTCGTCGGTTGTTTAACAGTACCATTTGTAAAAGCATGCGGACCGCATTGCGTGGCCCAAACGGATATCGCTCGCTTCGATGCTGCTGCCCTCACACTTGCCGGAAGGCTGGCCGCAAGGCGTTTCCAATTATGGCGTCACCTTCTCGCTATCTCCCACGAGCAGCCCGTCGTCCGTGACCGAAGCGTGGTTTTGCCCAGAGAGATGCGGCCATGTTCGAGCGAACCACCTTCTCTTGGAAAGCAAGCACCTCTGGCTAAAGCTGAGTGAGATCGAGAATTGGCTTCTTGCCAGGGCCTGAGGCTTCCGCCGCGAATAGTGCGCTTTGGATTTCGGCGGCGGCAAAGGTCTTGGTTTCCGGCAGTCTGAGGCTGCCACACGCCAGGCGATCAAGGGCATCCATCATCATTTTTCGCACGGTCTGCAACGGGGCAACGTCCAGCCAGTGAAAGAGGTACCATCCTTGAACGGTCGTGGCCCCATATATGAGCCTTGGGGTAAATATTGGAAGCTCGAAGGCGACGGGGGCGCTCTGGCGATGCGACGAGAGTGCCCCATAGACCAGCAAGCGGCCGCCGGGCGCGAGGTGGCGCGCTAATCTTGCACCGGTACGTCCCGCCACGCAGTCGATTGCCTTCCCGATCCCTTGTACCCCGGCCGCCGCTGCGACCCGCTGCGGCCAGTCCTCGTCCTCGGTGCAAATGACAACGTGGCCTCCCTCATGGACGATATCGCTGATCTGGTCCCGCCGCCGCACCAAGTTGATCGTCTTGAACCCCTCGGCTTGCGCAAGCTGCAATACGAGCCGTCCGACGGTCGAACCCGCTGCGGTTTGAACGAGCCATTCGCCGCGCGCGAGCTTGTGCTCCACGATTGTAAGCATGAGCGCGGTGACAGGGTTGACCAGAGCCTGGGCGGCGACGTCGTCGCTCAATGCATCCGGAACGGGTATAACCCGATCGGCCGTGCAGACAATCTTCTCTCGCCACAAACCTGGAACATTGACGAAAACCACCCGTGTTCCGACCGTCAAGCCGGCGACGCCTTCGCCGAGTGCATCGACGGCGCCCATGCCTTCGAGACCAGGGCTTGCGGGTAAGGGCGGCTGGCGGCCGAAGCGACCACGAATGACGTGCAAATCGCTCGGCTGGATGGGTGAGCGCATCACTCGCACTCTGATCTCGCCCGGCCCCGGCGCAGGCTCCGCTATATTTTGAACCCGAAGAACCTCAAGCGGTTCACCGTATTCTTCAAAGAGCAACGCTTTCATGTGAGACCTCAGGCGCATAACTATCTGGCCGCCGCCGCCGCTGGCTTGGCAAGTGTGATTGCTCGCAGATACCTCGTCAGCGTTGGCAAGCGACTTTAGGGGCGGCTGACCTGAAAGACAGAATGAAGCGGCGCACAACGAGATCCCTCTTGGACGATTCCACTAGGTGATGCGCGCCGCAGATCGGCCCCGCGAATGCAGGGCGGGATACTCACTCCGGATAATCCCAGGCGTCGGCAGGTACTGCGTCGCCGGCCAGCGCTCTCATTTTTTCACGGAAGATTTTCAATGCCGGGAAAGGGCGGTACGCGATCGTGCGCTCAACCAGCTTTCCATTGTCGTCATCGACAAGCAACTCCAGGCTTTCGAACTCATGGCCCTCAATCGTTCCTTGCCACCGGAGCAACGTCGTCCTGTCATCGACCTTACGCTCCAGAATATATTCTCCGGGATTGTCCCTGTTCTGGGCGGAGGCGACAATGGTTTTGGCAACCGCATCACGGCCGACGATGGCCTTGATCAGCAGCGGACTGTGCATGACGACGTCGTCGGCGAGAATTTCGCAGACTTGCGCATAGCTGGGTGGGCCAGCGAGGCGCAGCTTCGGTAACGGGTGCATTTGGCATCTCCAAAGGAAGGGCGATAAGAACGACCATCTTGTCCCGCGTCGGGACCACAGATCAGTTATGGCTTGGGGGAGCGGGCGGAATGGGCAGTGCTACGTCTGTGGCCATGAGCCATTCGTTCTTCTCGTGCACCCAGTCCAAAATAAGAATGAAGGGCTTCGGCGAGGGATTCTGGCCGCCGTAGGCAACACTGATGGTCACCGGCAGGTAGACTTCCACAACATTGCAGGAGAGGGCGGCCGTTCGTTCGCGGCTGTCGTCCGGCTCCATGTGGAACGTACCTTGATACAGGTCGTGGAAATGCTGCATCACCACATCTGTACCCCAGAAGCCGGCCCAATTGCCTTCCTCTGGTGTCGCAGTTTTCGCGACGAAAAGTGTATCTTGGGAAGTCCAGACAAACTTTCGCACCGCGTCGAGGTCATGGCGGTTTTCCGCTTCCAGCAGGGCAGACATCCGCTCCCTCACTTCGGCTTGGTTCGGCGTGCAATCTGCTCGCCGATTGCGCCCATCATCCACCGGGGACGATTGCGCCGCCGCAGGGCCGGCAGCCATTAATCCCAAAAGTGCAAAGACGTAATGTTTCACGACCGTTTCTCCCTGTTATGCTGGCTTGAATAGGAAGCGTTGCTGATGGTCGAGCAAGTCGCGACCGCCGTAGTCCGGGTACTTCGCAAGAAGCTTGGCTTTCAGCTCCTCGCCATTGCGCGACTCCGCGAGTGCAACGCGCGCGAATTCGAGGTAGTCGATCATTCGACCGTAAAGTTCCTTGCCGCCCGGAAGGCCATGGCCCGGCAAGACGTGGCTATAGGGTAGTTCGCGATATTCGCGGAGAACCGTTTCCCAACCGTCGAAACTCTTCTCTCCCAGGAAGAGGTGAACTCGATCATAGACAAGGTCCTGGACCATGATGATGCTGTCATCAGGGAGGCCTATGACGAGCGCGTCTTCTGTCTCGGCGTGATTTGTTACGCGAAACTCGAACGTCACACCGCCGATCTCTTCCGTCCCTGGCTCGACCACAAACTGGGGTTTCAATGGGTGCACGGGAATTACGTCAGGATCTGAAGGGAACTTTGCTCGTTCCTCTCCGGCAAGCCGGTCAGCGAGGGCGTCAATCTTCGCCTTGACGGGCGCAAGTGCATACATCGGCGCGCCGAAGGCCTCGCCACCCAGAATATGGTCCGGATGATAGTGGCTGACATACAGCCGGGTGATCGGCTTATTTAGCGTCTTGGCGTAATCCACTGCCTCCTGAGCGTAGGGGAGAAGATATTGGCCGTCGAAGGCGATTATTTGATCCGGCAATTCGATCAGCTGAGTGGTGACTTGCCAGCCCTCGTCCGGAGCGGTGTAAGTGTGGACTTTCACGCCCCGGCCGCCTGTGGTTGTGATTCTGCCCTTGAGTTTGGTCTTTGCTTTGGCCGCCGCCTGGCCCCCGATGGCCAAACCTGCCGAGGCGGCCGCCGCCGAAAACACCAGGGCTCTACGATTGAGATGATAAGAGCTAAAGCACATTGCGAATTCCCCTTTTTAAGTAGCTGTATTGGCATAATAGGACGCGAACATCGTTGCGACGAACGCGGACATCGGCTATTGGCTGTCGGCTGTGGATCGTAGCCAAGATCAATTTCGACTGCCCGCTAGCGACAGACGACAGTTCAGTGCTCAGACAAAGTATGCGTCGAGCATCGGAATATCTGAAATGTAAGTATCAAGCCGACTGATGCGGCCGTCTTTGACTTGAGCGACGGTTGTCAGATATTCATCGAGAACTCTACCGTCGTGCTTGCCGGTATTGTGGAGCACTACGGCGACGCCGCAGCGGCCGGTAAGTACGTGCAGAATTTCCAGGGAAACGCCGAACCGCTTCAATGTGGCCGCGCGGGCGAGCATTCCGGACGTTCCGGTGACTTCGCCCGACATCAAATTGCTCCCAGGAAGGGACCAGATCGCATCGGGTTGCGAAATCGCATCGAGCCGCGCTTTATCCTCGGACTTCAGGCCTGCGATGAATTCTTCGATGAGTTTAGTGTCTGTACCGCCGGTCATGCCAATTTTCCTTTAGTTTTCCAGGTTCCAGTAGGTTTCGTCGAGGAAAGCGAACTTGGGATCGTTCTCGGCAATTGTCTTGGCTTTGTTCCGGAGAACCGTCACCGCGGGATATGGGCGCAGGTAGACCGTGAGGTCATCGATTTGGCCCATGCTGTTCAGGCGGGACACCCACATGCCTTCCATCGGGTAACCGTCGGCATCACAGTCGAACAATTCAACCAAGAGGTCTGGCGTCGCTGTGATCGAGGTGAAGGATGAGCGGCTCTGTACGGAGTGAGCGAGATCAAGAGAGCGCTTAACCAGGTCGCGACCTTTAACGGCCTTTGTCAGCATCGGGCTATGAAGTTCGATGTCCGCGGCCAGTTCCAGATTTGAAAGGGAAATCGGTGTAAATTTTCGGTTCGGACCTATAGGTGCGTCACGGGGTCCTACTTCCCAAAAGCTTTCAGGGAAAAGAGAGCGAAGAGCCTTCTTCATTGCATCCCGGAAGAGCGTGACGATTGGCCAGGTCCTCATCAGAACGCGGACCTCACGGATGAGGCCGTTGTCACCATCGACGAGAATGGTAAGCGCCTGAAGTTCGTGACCACCAATGGTTCCGGACCAGAATAGAAATGTCTGCCGACCGTCGTTAAGCTCCCTGGTGTAGGTGAGGGGGCCCGCGGTCTTTGCGGCGGTCGAAATGACTTTGAATACGTTGTCGCGTCCTTCTACCGCTTTCGAAAGCATCGGTGCGTGCAGGACAGCGTTCGGGTCGAAGAGACGCTCAAACTCAGCCGGATCGCTGCCGCTCTCGATGGCGACGCGAAAAGGGTGCTTCGGCATGGAATTTTGTCCTAAACTGCGACCTTCGCACTCGGCATTCGAGCACCGTCGGCGCCGTGAGGCAAAGAAAGCGGTGTAAAAAGATGTTAAGCGGTATAAATCAAAAAAAAGCTATATAGTTCAATATGTTATTTCCATATTTCGGGGCGCTAGATTTTTGATTGTGCGGCGTTTGCCTGTAAAAGACTTCTCGCCATCAATTCGCTAACCGGGGAAAGAAGTGACGAGATCGAATGATTTGCTTCTTGAGTCCGTCCCGGTCGGCCTGGGTGCGGAACTGGTATTCGAGTTCGGGCCGTTTATATTGCACCCGGCGCGACGGTCTCTGTTTAAAGGCGATGAGCGCGTGCCTCTGGGCAGCAGGGCGTTTGACCTCCTGGTGGCGTTGCTGGAAAGCGGCGGCAAGGTGCTGTCCAGCGAGGTTCTTACGCAAAAGGTGTGGCCTGGCATCGCTGTTGACGACGCGAATTTGCGCGTGCAAATCGGAACGCTGCGTAAGGTTTTGGCTCGGTACGGCCTCATGCGAGCCGTTGAGACCGTTCCGCTCCAAGGCTACTGCCTGATAATTCCGGCACGCCGAGGATTTACAGGGGGGCAATTCGGAAAAGCATCCGACGCGGGGGATAACCTTCCGGCACAAGTATCGGCGATCTTTGGCCGGACGCAGGTCGTGGAGACTTTGGTGTCATCGCTATCGAATCGTCGGCTCACCACGGTGGTCGGAACCGCGGGCATCGGCAAGAGTACGGTCGCGGTGGCGGCGGCACGGCAAGCTCGGGAGCTTTTTCCCGACGGAGTCTATTATGTCGACTTTTCCCCACTGACAGATCCCGCCCTCGTGCCGACTGCTCTCGCGGCGGCTCTAGAACTTTCTGTACTTTCGGGCGACGCGATATCAGGGCTTCATGCCCGCTTGGATGCTCGGGAGATTCTGGTCGTCTTAGATACCTGTGAGCATGTTGTTGATGCGGTTGCGCGTCTAGTCGACAGCCTCCTATCAAAGCTACCACGGCTGAAAATTCTAGCGACCAGTCGCGAGGCCTTGCGAGTGGATGGAGAGTGGATTCAATATTTGTCGCCGCTGGACTTTCCGTCCCTTGGAGAAGAGCCCACCGGGAAAGAGTTCATTACCTACTCCGCGGTTGCCCTTTTTGCTGAGCGTGCGGCGGCAGCCGGCGTCGAGGTTACTTCTCAAGACGCAGATCTTAGGCAAGTGGCAGCGATATGCCGACGGCTCGACGGCATCCCGCTTGCGATTGAGCTGGCGGCCTCGCGCGTCGGCGAATTCGGACTTAGGGCGTTACGCGCTGAGCTCGAGGGCAGTTTTTCCATTCTCAGCCATGGGCGGCGGACAGCACTTGAACGACATCGGACGCTGGAACAAGCCTTGGAATGGAGCTACGGGCTTCTCTCGCTCGCTGAGCAAAATTTGCTGTCACGCCTATCAATCTTTCGAGGGCCGTTCACCGCCGAAGCGGTGTGCGACTTGATGGCTGTCGAGGTTTCGAGCCGAACTGAGGTAGGATCGTGTCTGTCCAGCCTATATGCCAAATCCTTGGTGACGATCGTTAAGACCGAAAACGACGTCCTGTATCGCCTGCTTGATACAACCAAGACTTTCGCAGCGAATAAGTTCTCGCGGACGGCGGAAGTGAAAAATTTGCGCCGCCGCCATGCCGTCATAATCTCGGAAATCCTCAAACAGGTCGAAAGCCGATGGGAGGTTTTAGATAGCACAACGTGGACGGCGCACTACGCGTACCTGATTGACGATGTGCGCGAGGCCCTCAATTGGTCCGTTTCCGTGGAGGGCAACTCAACACTTGGTGCGATCCTTGCGGTCCGCTCTACGCCGCTCTGGTTTTCTCTGTCTCTACTGTTGGAATACGGCCAGTGGCTGGAACGATTCCTGACTTCATCAGGAGTCCTTACACAACTCGAGCCGGAGGTGCGAGTTCGCCTTTGGGATAGCTTTGGACACGCTATATGGCATACCCGCGGTAATATGCCCGAGATGGCCGACGCCTTCAAAAAGGCGCTCGCCGAGGCACTCGAATACGACTTTAAGCATGGTCAGGTGAGGGCGCTTTGGGGGATCATGATCAGCGCAACGGCAAATGGTCAGTACGAAGATGCAGTCCACACCCTCGATCACTTTAAGCGCCTAGCTCAATCCTTGAAGGAGACGTCGGTTACGCTGACCTACCATCGTATGGCGTCCCTTTCCTTGCACTATGCTGGTGACCACGCCGCCTCGCGCGAGCATGCTGAATGTCTCCTCAGACATCCAAGCAACGCACCGGGCAGGGCCCATCAAACAGGGTTGCAATTCGACCAGCGAGTAACGGCGAGGGCAAGCCTAGCGCGCGATCTCTTTTTCATGGGCTATGCTGATCAGGCGATGGAAGTCGTAGCGGAGGCGGAGGCGCTTGCGGTAACAATTGGCCACGCCCTTTCATATTGCTATGTCCTATCAATCGCGGCGGTACCTATCGCAATCTGGCGCGGGGAAGGTGAGCGGGCTGCGGTCTTGAGCCGAAAGCTACTGAAGAGTTCGGTTGAGCACTCGTTCGTCATGTGGAACGCTTTCGCCCGAAGCTACCTGGGCGTACTGGAGGCGCGCGGTGAGGTCGGCGTGGAACCGGTGGTTGGGTTGCTCTTGCTCGAGACGATCGCCACTTTAGATGAGACCTGTGCCTCGGAGATCGTCTTGTCGCGGGCAGAAAACGGGTTTGGCGGGTGGAGCCTCCCCGAATTGCTCAGAGTACGAGCGAGAAGATTGCTGGCCGCAGATCAAAAGGCGAAGGCGGTCGAATTCCTTCACAGATCGTTGGAAAACGCTAGAGTGCAAAAGGCGTTGGCTTGGGAACTTCGCGCCGCAACGTCCCTCGGCCAGCATCATATGATTGAGGGGGAACGCGACGACGCTTTTCATATCATCGAGTCCGTGACTAGTAAGTTCACCGAGGGATTTGGGACTATCGATTTTCTTAACGCGAGCCGGCTGCTTGACCTACTCAATCGCTAGGCCGCCTTGATACTCGATACGATCGCATCGAACCGGTGAGATGATCCATGACCGTACCCACGGCCAACTGCGCTTGGGGACGGCAGCTCACGGTCGGCAGCAAGAGTGCAAATCATGCCAAGAAATCTTCCAACGAGATTTCCGGTAATTCACGTCTAAGCTCCGCGAGCTGCAGCTCGGCGGTGTGGTCGGCCTGGTGGATACGGGCCAGGTCGGCGAGTGCCCGGGCTTCCCACGCCTTCGCTCCCTGTGCACGCGCGATTGATATGGCGCGTTTGATCATGGCGATGGATTCAGACGCCGCGCCGACCTCGTGCAATCGTGCGGCCTCCAAACGCAGGACTTCGGGTGAACACCATATAGGGTGCTCGGACATAGCTCGGGCCAACTGGTCGTCTTTGCTCGGCTGGTTCGAAAATGCAGCGTATTCCTCGTCATGTCTTTTGAACCATGTAGAGGAATCACCCAAGTCCAGGCCTTCGGCGGCCGATGGTGACAATTTGGACAATGCTTGAGCATAAACCTCGCCAAAGCGATACCAGTATCCAAGACCGTACTGTCGCGCTTGGCGTTGAAGCACCTGAATTGCGGCCTTAGCAGCCATGATGTCGCGATCCCAAAGTGCAATTGGACAAAGCGATATTGCGCTAACAAAGCAAGTGGATAGCGGATGCTGAGCGGATAGAGCGCTTTGCGCGGCCAGCTCCGCATGCGAACGCGCCGTTTTCGGCTCTCCCCTCAGCCAGTGGATTCGGGACAGGAGCGCGTGACAAAAACTGGTCCACTCATAGTCGTAGAATGCATAACTCGTGGAAGCCGCCGACCTGCCCTTGCTCAGAACGTCTTCGAGGATACGCTGCGCCTCGTGTAATTCCCCGCGAGCCAGACGGGTAATCGCCTCGATCCGCTTAAAATAAAACAATGGATCTTGCGACTCGGACAGTAGTTGTCCGAATTCGTAAACGAGTTCGAGCGCTTTTCCATATTGGCCCTGGCTGTAATACCATTGCCATAGCCCTCGGGTGGCCCAGGCCTGAGCCGTTGAATTCCGTTCGCGGCAAGCGATCTTTATTGAACGTTCAAAGACGGCTCGGACTTCAGCCGTGGGACCTATTGTGTTGTAGGTTGCGGAGCCAATTGACGACAGAAGCTGCATTTCTACTTCATGCAGCGGTGGGATCTGTTCCCTGACGTGCCGAAGCGCGAGATTTGCCTGGGCGCCATATTGTTCGAGCAGCGAAAGTTGATACCAAATGAATGTCGAGGCTTGCGTGACCTCTGTGCCGACAGTCGGGTTACCACCCTCAGAAAACGCCCAGTGGAGCGCGGGACGAATTTCTTCAATTAGGCTGCGATATTCGTCAAGCTTCGGCGCATCGGCTGTGACACCCTTTGCCTCTATGCGACGCGACTCGGCTTTGCAGTAAAGGAGATGTTTGAGACGCGTTGCGGGCTCGCAAGGTTCGAACGCGAGTTTCTCGCTTGCGTATGCGCGCGTGGTCTCCAGCAATCGATAAACGACGGAGTCGTCGCGATAACGAGTCGCAAGCAGCGATTTCGCGGCGAGGCTGGTCAGGGCGTCTGTGACCTGATCGGCTGAAATGCCATTGTATACTGCGACCTCCGCCGCGGCACGGCGTGAAAAGCCGCTTCTGAACACCGAGAGCCGGGAGAGGACCAGCCTTTCAATAGGGGTAAGAAGATTGAAGCTCCAGTCCAAGGTGGCCCGTAACGTGCGGTGCCGTAACTCCGCGGTCCGCCGACCACGGCTAAGAACGGAAAGGCTGCTCTCAAGGTGACTGCAAAGTTCCGATATACTAAAGACGTCCACCCGGGCCGCCGCCAATTCGATAGCCAAGGGAATTCCGTCCAGCCGACGACACAGATTCCCCAGCGTTGGCGCGTCGGCATCCGTCAGATCGAATTCGTTCACTACGGATTTGGCTCGGCTAATGAACAACTGGACCGCCGGGTATTGAAGAGCGACGCGCGCGGAAATTTCGACTGGTTCGACTGGGGGAGCGGCAAGGGCCGGCAGCCAGTAGACAAACTCCCCCTCTCCGCGAAGGGGTTCTCGGCTCGTGCAAATGATGTGAAGTCCAGACGCGTTGCGTAGGAGGAGCTCCGCCTCCCGGGTGGCATCGGCGACAATCTGTTCGCAGTTGTCCAAAATGAGAAGTGAATGCCGGTTCCTAAAAAAGGCGGCAAGCAGTTTGTCGGAAGGCTCCGACATGAGGCTAAGCTGCAGCGCTGCAGCGACGCTGTCAGCTACGCTTGTCCCGCTTGTTATCGAGGTTAGATCGACGAAATAGACGCGGCCGTCATATTCTTCAACAAGCTTGTGACCAACGGCCAGCGCAATGCTTGTCTTGCCAATGCCACCAGGGCCGACAATCGATATAAAACGATGTTCCGATAGGTTGTTCAGTACATCGTCAAAAACGTCTTGGCGACCGATGAGTTCGGTCAACAGGTTTGGAAGATGTGGCTTTGCGCACTCTCGAAATTGCCTCGAATCTTCGATGTTTACAGGCGCACTGAACCGATAACCGCGACCCGGGACATTGGTTATATAATTGTTGGACACCTCGCGATCCCGAAGTGCTCGGCGGATGGCAGTTATTTGAACCCTCAGGTTGGATTCATCGACGAAGGTCGTTGGCCAGCCACGGCTGATTAACTCCTGATTTGTTGCGACTTCACCTTTCTTTTCCAGCAGCGCCGTCAAGATTTCGATCGCCCGGGTCCCAAGCCGTACGGTCTTGTTTCCTCTGAGCAGGCATCCGCTGTCGGACTGGAGGCAGAATGGCCCGAAACTGTAGCTTTGACCTGTCATTCTCTCAAGCATCGATCCCACTTCGGGCCAAACCGGCGCCGGGCGTCTCTATTCGGCGCCAATCCACGTCTGCGGCAACCGCCAACGGCTGCACTCCGCCCAAGCCTACATTCGTCCGCAGATTTATCGCAATGTCAACGCGACCGCCAGTGACCGCCAGCTAAGCTGACGCCATCATTCGCCGCCCCCGCTCTTGATTGCGATGGCCCCGTTTCAGCCTTGAAGCTACGCTTCATTGCCGTCTGCTGAGCGGGGTGATCGCAGCAGCGTCGACATTGCCGCAAACGCGGACAAGCGCGCCGATTGGGACGGGGGCGGCCGCATTTGATTAACGTGGCATTCCGGTCGTATCATTTCTCGAATGGATCTCTGGCGCAAGGTTCCAAGCGCCGGCGTTTTTACATCAATTTACATCGTTTTCTTTGCCTTAGCCGACGGCCTAACCGAACTTGGGTCATGGATGGGTGCCGGCGATGCCGGCAAGGAGACATAGATCGATGCCCGCATCAGTGAACCATTATACGTTCGACGGCGTGAGAGTCGTGGTTGATACCCCCCTTTCCTTTGAGGAGGTGCTGGAACGGCTGCGCGCTCAAATGGGGCAGGTAACTGCGCCTGATGTCATCGCATTAGCTAAGGGACCAATCAGCGAAATCGATTACATTCAGCTCGTCAGCGAGAGATATGTCGGCGAAAGCGGCTTTATGCTGTTCGCGGAAATCGATCACGGTGGATGGTTGCCGGTCTTCGGTATTCACCGCCGCACTACGAGATGGATACTCGGCAATCCCCTGATTGCGGTCACGATGATCCGACACGACATCACGGCAGGCCTTTTTGCGCCAGTGGAATTGCTTGTAACGGAGAACGCGGACGGCCAGGGGACAGGGGTCGTTTACGTAAGGCCGTCCTCCCTCATGGTTATCACTGACAACCCTCCGCTTCGAGAGGCGGCACTCGCATTGGACGTGAAATTCGACGCGCTGGTCGCGCGCGCAACGGCTAGGTGAGGCGGGACATGTCAGATCTTCTCGAATTGGTACTGGAAGCGCATGGCGGTCTAGATGCTTGGAAGCGTGTCAAGACGGTCGATGTAAGGATGTCTCTGGCGGGATTTCTATTCGAAATCAAGCAACACCCCAACGGTTTGAAAAATGCTCTCGTGAAAGTCGATGCTGGGCGTCCGCGAACTTTAATCGCTCCATTTCCGACGATCGGAAAGCGGGGTATTTATCAAGACGGCAAGGTCTGGATTCAGGATGATGTGGGGCTGATCGTCGAGGAGTTGCCTTATCCGCGCACTGCTTACGAGGGGCATGAGCGGTATACTCCGTGGAATGATCTGCAGTTCCTTTACTTCATTGGGTATGCCTTCTGGAACTACTTCACCATGCCGTTCATGTTGACGGACGACGGGATCGCTATCCGGGAGGTAGAGCCGTGGGAGGAAAACGGTCAGAAGTGGCGTGTCATCGAAGCAGAGTTCGACAAATCAATTGACGTTCACTGTGCCGTCCAGCGCTTTTACTTTAATTCCGCGGGTCTCCTCGTCAGAAACGACTATTTCACGGACGTCGCGAAGGGTCATGTTGCGCATTACACGACAGATCACAAAACTTTCGACGGGATAGTCTTTCCCACACGCCGGCGAGTCGTCTCGCGCGCCGACAATAATGTGACGAACACAGCCGGCCCATCGAGCGTCCTCATCGACATCGAAACGGTTGTACTCAACACGGACTGATCGAACGTTCTTGTTGAACGTTTAGGCTAGGCCGGTGGCTCTATAGTCCGCACTCCTTATCAGGGTCAGCCTTTCCACAATCATTGAAAAACAACGCTGCTATGTCGCGGGTCATTTTGTCGACGTCGGTTGGGTATGTATTCGATAACAGGGCTATTGTTAAGGGCACGGTCTCAAAGCGTTCGTAATCGGACTTGTAACCGGGCAATATCCCGCCGTGGCCGACATAGGTAAGGCCTTCGAACTTATCGATGAAAGCACCGTAGCCATAAGCCTCATACCGCTCTAGTAACAGACATGGTGCCTATTTAATCAGACGATTCAACTCAGAGGCCGGGACATCATCCGCGTGTTCTTGCCGCTTAAGACCACCGCCGCGAAAGCGCGGCGAATATCCTCTTCGTTATAGGCTTTGCAGCCGCTAAGAGTCGCGAGCCAAGCAGAAATGGCGTCAAGCTGGATGGCGGTGAAGTTGGGCAGCACGGCATCCGCCGCGTTCCTGACAGTCGAGGCGATAGACAGGAAGATTATGAGATTGATCGCGTCGGCCTGATGGCTCGGTAACGCAGCCAACGCTTCGATCATGATGCGGGAAAGGGAAGAGAAATCCGGCATGCTTGGATCGACGTCAACAACGGGAAGAGTCGGACGTCGACTTTCAAGCTGCGGAAAGGCGGCTTTGATCCGAGCGATCAATTCAGTCAGTTCATATGGCGACAGCGATTCCAAAGAGTCACCTTCTAACGCCCTATTTAGCACGGCTCGGTTTGGATTGGTCTGTGCCATGGCGGATGATACCATCAAAGGGGGACCTGAAAAAGTCTTTCGGGCCTGAACATTTTTGATCTCAGTCAATCCAACAGTCTTACGGCGCCGTCGGTCTGTCGCGATCGGAACGAACGAAATATTGACGGCCAAAGTCGATGATTTTAGTCCCACGCATCTGTAAGCAAACCTAGGCCGATACTCCCAAAGTCTCGATGCTGCCAATAATTCACCCCGCGTTCCAGACGGCTAGTTCTGGGCCTTGATGGATGCTCGATATGCTCGGGGTGAGCGTCCCATAATCCGCTTGAATGCCGTGCTGAAGGCTCCCTCGGACTGATAGCCGAGGCAGAGTGAAATCGAGGAAGCCGGATCGCGTGAATTGATAAGCCTTTCCGCGGCCAGGACCATGCGCCACCGAGTGAGATACTCCATCGGAGACTGGCCAACCGTCACCTTGAATTTCTCGGCGAAGGTCGACCTGGACATCCCGGCGCTTCTGGCCAATTCACTGACCGTCCAACGATAGGCGGGCTCCTGGTGCATGGCGCCAATTGCGGCTCCCAAGCGCTTGTCGGCCAAAGCCAAAAGCCAACCGACGTTTCGTTGCGCGCCGTCATTGAGATGAAGACGTATGGCCTGCAATAAAATCAAATGCGCCAAGTGTTCGGCAACGAGATTGGCCCCGGGTTGCGGGTCCTGAAGCTCAAGCATGAGGCGTTCGATCGACCAGCGTAAGGCTGCCTTGTCGATTTCACTGTTGAGGTGCACAACGGCAGGCATGGCCTCAAGCAATATATTTGAGTGCCGGCCCCGGAGCGAGAAATGTCCGGTAATCATCAGACTGTCGCCGCCACCATTGATGATCGCAATGCCTCCCTGTCGCGGCAACGGAAGCGCCTCGAGTTCGACGGCCGGCAGCGCGAGATCGCTGGCCAAGCGAAACGGCCGCCCTTGCAATAAGAGAAAACAGTCACCGGCGCTTAAACGGAGAGGTTCGAGTTCACCTTCGACGGACAACCATCCTTCGCCGCGAACCAGCGCATAGTACTTTATGCCGTCATAAGCCGAAAAATCGATGCATAAATCCCCGCCGACATCGAAGCCGCCGCAACCGTAAGTCCGCAACTTCATTAAAGACAGCACTTCTGAAAGGGGATCCATACTCATTTCCGGACGATTGAAGAAGTTTTGCGGAGCATGTCCCATGGATCATCCGAATTCAATCCCCTAGACTCAGCCATGGGGCGCATGACCGCCCGGCTTCCTGGTGAATTTAATGGATAAGGTAGAGCTGCGAGTGAGATCGCCTTTGTCGATCGCGGTGATAGGGGTGGGAGGGATTGGTAGCGCGTTTGGCTATCAACTCGCCAGGGCCGGCCATGACGTGACGCTGGTTGCGAGGCCGGGTTCCCGGAGGCTCGGAGAAATCACTAAGGATCAGGGGATCGTTCTTGTCACGGGTGAGCGCGTCACGACCCGTGTTTCGGGGGAACTTGATGAACAAATGCCATTTGACCTGGTGATTGTTACGACACCTTATCACCAGGTCGAGGCCTTGATTCCGGCTTTAAGTCGCAGCCAGGCCGCTTGCGTGCATTTCATGTTCAATATGTTCGAGCCGGAGCGACTCGAATCGGACTTGGGTGGGCGCGCCTGCTCTTTTGGTATGCCTTTTTTGATGGCCCGGATAAGGGACGGAGGGAAGCTCGATTTCACTATAAGTTCGAGCCGCAAAACCATGCATGGAGACCCGCGTTGGGTGGGCCTTTTCAACGGCGCTGGCATTCCATCGGTTTTCGAGGGGCAGATGTTGCTATGGCTGCGCTGTCACGCGCCCTTCTGTATCGCGTTTGAAAGCATATCGTTCACGGCGCAACAGCATGGCGGCGGCGCGACCTGGGCGCAATGCCTGAGGGTGGCCAGCGGCGTTCGCGCAGCCCTGTCCGTCGTAAAGGGCTTGGGCTATCGTCTATACCCGCGTGAGAAAGCCATAACCTATGCCTCCCCAGCATTTCTGATGGCGACCATGCTTTGGAGCCTTTCACGAGTTCGGGCATTTCGCGAACTCCTTGCGACTGGCGTAAACGAGTGTCGTGCGTTGACTGACACGATCGTTGCTGCAGCGGCAGGCTTTGCACCAACTCCAAGTCGGGACAAACTGATAAAACAGATAGAGCTCATGAAGCCCTAATACCTCTGAACCGGATCGATTATAAGTCCGGGCGGGCCGACGCGCCTTCATTGGCCGCGTCGCGAGGGGAAACGAATTTCCGACAAGAAATTTCCAGAGCCCGTTCAAATGTATGAACAAAAGGGCATCGTCCGCGCGGAGGCTTCGATCCGCGCGGCGGAGGACCAACGAATGTAGCCGTGAAGGCGGCATGCGACCGAGGCGGCTCCCCAGGCTAAATTCCGATGCTTCAGGTCTTCAGCGCTTGCTCATATAGGCGGGCAAGACGATCGGCGAAAGCGCGCGGATTGAGCGGCTTTTCGCCATCGAGAACCAGGGCTTCGTCGAGCAGCAACCACGCGGCGTCGGACCGCAAATCACCGTCCGGCAAGGTGGCCAGCCGGCCCACGAGCGCGCTGTTGGGATTGATTTCAAGGACCGGCTTTGAGGCACTCTTCAGCCGGCCGGATCCTTGGAGCAGTTTTTCAAGTTGGCGGTCAGGTCCCTGGTCGGACGCCACCAGGCATACCGCGCTTTCCGTCAGGCGCGACGACGCCCGCACGGATGACACTTCGTCTTTCAAGGTCGCGTTCAGGAAATCGACGAAGGTCGCTACTTCGGCGGTCGGTTCGGTCTTATCTCCCTCGGCGCCCTGCGCCTCGCCGACCTTGTCGAGATCGGCCAGGCCCTGGGTGACCGATTTGAACGCCTTGCCCTCGAAGTCCGGCGTATTGGTCGTCCAGAAGCTGTCCACGGCATCGGTCAGGAGGAGCACTTCAATACCCTTGGCCTTGAAGCCTTCGAGGTGAGGCGAGGCTTTCAACTGTTCGAGGTTCGATCCGGCAATGTAGAAGATATCGCTCTGACCCTCTTTAATGTCGCTTACGTAATCGGCCAGGCTGCGCCAGCCGTCCGCCGACGCCGTCGTCTTGAAGCGTGCGAGCTTGAGCAATTGGGTGCGGCGCTCGTAGTCCTCATAGATGCCCTCTTTCAGGACCGAGCCGAACAGCTCCCATACCTTCGTGAAGGCGTCCGGGTCGCTTTCGGGCAGTTTCTCGATGGCGCCCAGGATACGGCCCGTCACCCCCTTCTTGATCGCTGTCAGAACAAGGCTTTGCTGGATCATCTCCCGGGAAATGTTCAGCGGCAGGTCGGACGTATCTACGATACCGCGGACAAAGCGCAGGTAGCGCGGAAGGAGGTCGGCTTCGTCGGTGATGAACACACGACGGGCATAGAGCTTCATCCGGCCGGGGCGGTCAGCGTCGAACAAATCGAATGGCTGCACGCCCGGGACAAAGGCTAAAGTCGTGTATTCGTGGAGCCCTTCGGCCCGGAAATGGACATTGAGCAGGGGATCGTCGAACTGGCCTGAAAGGCTACGGTAGAAGTCCTTGTAGTCGTCTTCCGTAATCTCGCCCTTGGGTTTCGCCCAGAGCGCGGCGCCGTCGGTCACCTGGGTGGGCTCCGCGTCGGGCTTTTCGAGCAACTGGATCGGGACTGGGACGTGTCCGGATTGTTCGCGGACGATGCGTTCGATGGTCCATTTGGAAGTATAGGTTTTCGCATCCTCCATAAGGTGCAACCGAATTCGGGTGCCGCGTTCGGGTGCAGCTGTTTCCGCTGCGGGCTCGATGTCATAGGTGCCCTTGCCATCCGAAGACCAGGTCCAGGCTTCCGACTGCCCCGCGGCCCGCGAAATCACCTCGACACGGTCGGCAACCATGAAGGCGGAATAGAAGCCGACGCCGAACTGGCCGATGAGTTCAGCCGTCTCGCCCGCCTTGGCGGTCTCGAGCCGTTCCATGAAGGCGCGCGTGCCGGATTTGGCAATGGTGCCGAGGGCATCGATCATGTCCTCGCGGCTCATGCCTATGCCATTGTCCTCGACCCAAATCTCGCGCTTCTCTTCGTCCAGCGTGATCAGAATTTGTGGTTTGGCGCCATCGGGCGCCAGTTCCGGGCGGGAGATCGCCTCGTAGCGCAGCTTCTCGCAGGCGTCGGCCGCATTGGAGATCAATTCGCGCAAAAAGACGTCCTTGTCGGAATAGACCGAATGGACCATCATATGGAGAAGCCGGCTTACATCGGCTTCGAAGGCGTGGTGTTCCTTGGGTTTGTCTTCTGTCATGGTCGTCATTGTGTTCCCCTGATAAACAACGGTGAAATGGTTTTCGATGGGGTGCCTGTCAAGCGCCCATCTGCTCGGGCGTTAGGAGGTCAGGCCTGGGAGTTCGCTACGGATACCGGTGAAGATGAAGTTGATTCCGATCGCGGCGACAAACAGGGCCATGATGCGGGTGGCGATATTGACGCCCGTCTTGCCGATCAGTTTGTTGATGGGCGTGGCGCAGAGCAGGGTCGCGGCGATCATGGCAGCCGCCAGCAGGGCGGCTCCGACCAACACGATTTTTTCGTGCCAATCTGGATGGTCGGATGAAAGCGTGATCATGATGCTCATTTCAGCCGGTCCGATCAGAAGGGGAAAGGCCAGCGGTGTAATCGCCACGCTGTGAAGGTCGAGCTCGGCTTCTGATCGTTCTTCCGCCGTCTGCAAAATGCCCCCGTAGTGGGCCTGAAACATTTCAAAGGCGATGAACAGGGCAAGTAGTCCGCCGGCGATGCGAAAATCATCGAGGCCGACGTTAAAAAAGGCCAATGCGCGTTGGCCTAAAAGAGCCGATGCTATTAGGAGCACAGTAACGGCGACCGCGGCGATGAGGACAATTTTCGGTCGGTTGATCGAATGGCCCCGACCCGTCAGGCCGAGAAAGATAGGTGTGATACCGATGGGGTTTGCCAAGGCGTAGAGCAGGGTTGCCAGGCCTACGAAGCGGTTCAATTCCATGGGTTAGAAATCCGGGTAAAAAAGGCCCGCCGGTCACCGGCGGGCTAAAGTCGTTCTTACAGATGAAGGGTGTTACGCTACTTTTTGAATTTCAATCCGCCGCGCCGGCTCGCGCGCGTCCACCTGCCGCGGACAGGTGATCGTCAGGACGCCATTGCGGAAGAAGGCCGTGACGGCGTCGCGGTCGGCGTCGTCAGGCAGGGACAGGACGCGTGTGAACGCCCCATAGCTGCGTTCGAGGCGCGCATTGCCAAGCAGCCCCTTGTGGGTCTCCTTGTGCTTTTCACCGCTGACGGTCAGGGTGCCGTCAGCACTGACTTCCAGCTTGACGTCCTTTTCATCGACGCCCGGAACTTCGACCGTAATTATATATTCGTTGTCCTTGGCCAGGATATCGAGGCTCGGCCATAACGGCTTGACGGCATCGACTTGCGGCCAGCCCATGTCGAACGCTCGGGCGAAATTGAGAAAGCTTCGCTCGACGTCACGATGAAGCTGGAGGAGGGACTCCTGCGGTGTCGGCACCCGTTCGCCGGTAACGGCCGGTAGCCTTTCTTCTTCGTGGCGGAACCAGTTCCAAGGATTGAGTTTCTTGACGTCCATTTCGTTTACCTCCTTTCAATGGCCATCTCTGAAACAAGGGAGTTGAAACGCCGGGAGACGTTAGGCGACCTTCTGGCCGGAGCCTTCGATCGCCTTCAGTTCCGGCTTCGTCCGGATTTCGATCTGCCGCGGCTTCTGCTCTTCCGGAACCTCGCGAGCGAGCGAGATGCGCAGAAGCCCAGCTTTCAACTCGGCGGCTTTGACGACTACGTAGTCCGCCAAACGGAACGTGCGTTGGAAATTGCGCAGAGCGATGCCCTTGAACAGGTATTCGGCACCGGCGCTCTCCGGTGCCTTACGTTCACCAGCAACGACGAGCTCGTTGTTCCGGACCGTGATGTTGAGCTCGGATTCCGTGAAGCCGGCGACCGCCAGAGTGACGATATATTCATCGTCGGCATTGCGCTCGATGTTGTAAGGTGGCTGGCCTTCGGTGTCGTTCGAAGAGCCAAGCAGGGTGTCGAACAGATCGTCGAAGCGGTCGAAACCGATCGAACTGCCGAACAGGGGAGAGAGGGAAATTGTACGTGTCATGTGCGAAACCTCATCAGCATTCATGGCAAGGTTGAACATATAACTGCGAGACGTCTGCCTCACGAGCAGATATTTTGTTCAACCGTGCGAGTTCGTCAAGAGTGAGGATCAAAAATTTTTCACAAGGGAAGTTCGGTGGGCCGATGAGAGCGACTGCTTGCTTATATGAATGTCCAATCTTCTTAAGATATAAAAAATCCGTAAAAAATTCCCGTATCCATACTTTCGACTATTGAAATGCATGAGTAGCTGCCTACATCGTTGCTGCCTAACGGGCTTCGGTGACTTTGAGGCGCGTTTAGGCAAAGACCTGTAGATGTCGGTCGTGACCCGGAGCCTTGGGACGTCGGGCATTCGCAGGGGTTGGTTCGGTCTGCTTTGAAGTGAAAGGAGCAAGCCATGAGCAGACAAGATTTTAAGCCTATTCGTTCGTCTCTGATCGCCCTGTCGACGGCGATCCTTGCCATGCAATCCACCGCCGCCTTGGCCCAATCCGCCACCCCAGGCCAACCGGCGACAATCGGCGCCCAAGTCTCGGCCCAAGCAAATGCTCAAACGCCGGCGCCTGCGGGCAGCCAGGCCTATGCCGCGCAATACGAGGTCTGGGCTCAACAAAACTGTGTCGACCAGCGCAATGGTAATACGGCAGCCGGTGCCATCATCGGTGGCGCGCTTGGCGCGATCGCCGGTTCGGCGCTAACCCATGGTCACACCTCGGCGACGCTGGCTGGCGGCGCGGTTGGTGCGGTCGCCGGCGCCGAGATCGGGGCGACCTCTTCCGCTTGTCCTCCCGGGTATGTCGTCCGGACGGGAGCGCCGACTTTCGTCTATGACGGACCTTATTATCCCGAAACCGTCATTTACGAGGACGGTCCCTACGCGCCCTGGGTCTGGGTCGGTGACCACTGGGTTTATGAACCGTGGCATCACGTCTATCGGTACGGCCGACCGCATGTCGTCTACCATTGGCGATAATTTGCAAGGCTGGGGGCCAAGCTCCCAGCCTTTTTCGTGACCATATTTGCAAGAATTTCGCGGTTTGAACGCAGGGCATCAACTGCGCGAAAGCTTGCGCGAAGCGAACTCGCGGCGCCGCCAATTCAGCCACTATCAGTCGATAAATCTTGCATCGAGCTGTGATCCGACGCGCATGATCACCCGTATGAGTAAGCTATTGGGCTTGGCAGGTGAAGTGATGGCATTCGGAACGCAAGTTGTCACGCCTCGAAGCGACGTCGTTCTGGACGCAAACTGCCCCGAAACGGATAGCGAGGTGACGTCCGAGGATTTGATCCGGCGGATAGCCATCGATCGAGATCGTGTCGCATATGCTCGCCTCTTCAAGGCGTTTGCGCCGAAAATAAAGGCGTACGTAATGGGGCAAGGCTTGATTGCCTCTGAGGCCGAGGATCTTACCCAAGACGTGATGTTGAGCGTATGGCGCAAGGCGCATTTGTACGAACCTCTCAAGGCCAATGCGACAACTTGGATTTATTCTATCGCACGGAATTTGCGTATCGACCTTGCGCGAAAGGCGAAAAGGGTGCGCGATTTGCCTGAGGACCTTTGGCAATCCGAGCCGGAGCGGCACGTCGATGAGCTTTTGATAGTCGCCGAGATTTCATGTGCAATCGGCGAACGTCTTCGTGAGTTGCCGCAAGAGCAGCGGGCTATCGTAGACCTGACCTTCCAAAAGAATTTGTCACAGACGGAAATCGCGGCGGCGCTAAACATACCCTTGGGGACGGTTAAATCCAGATTGCGACTGGCTATGGCTCGGCTGCGAACCGAGATTTCGAGAATCTGAGACTGATAGTAATGTGCACGTCCCCGCATCAACACCCAGACGCGTTAATTTTGATCGATTTCCATATGGGGCGCTTACCTCTCGGGTTGGACCTTGTCGTCAGCGCCCACCTCAATCTCTGCCCGGCATGCCGACGGGAGGCCGAATTGTTGGACGCAGTCGGAGGTGAGTTCCTCGACCAAGTTGAAGGTGTCGCTATGTCCGACGATTCGGTCGAATTGGCTTTGGCAAGAACCGAACGGCAAGCATCTGGGCCTGCGCGGTCGCCTACGACGCCGGAGCAGGAATTTCTGACTGCACTTCGGCTACCTAAAGCCTTTCATAAATTTAGAGTTTGCCGGCGACGTTGGGTCGCGCCGGGCGTCTGGATCGCTGATATCGATGCGCCACGCACCGGTAAGGCGGAAAAAACGTATCTCATGTCGGCCAGGGGCGGAATGGTCATGCCAGCGCATTCTCACCGAAGCACCGAAGTCACATTGGTTATCAGAGGCCAAGTGGACGACGGCCTCGGCCTCTTTGGGCCGGGCGACTTTGTGGTGCGCGATGCTGAGATCAGTCACACGCCAGCGATGGCAGGGGATCAGGACTGCCTGTGTCTGGTGTGGCAAAATGCGTCCATTCGTCCTTCGACCTGGCTCGGGAGAGTCCTGCAGCCGCTAGCTGGCATTTAGGCGCAGTGGTCTCCCTAGAAGCACGGCCTGGCCTTATCTAACCGGCCTTTTGAGCCTGAATCAGACGAAATCATCCAGCGTCAACGCTGCGTCATCCAATGCGTAGATGGACGGCCGAAATTCGACACCGGTTAACTCTTGGGTGGCGTCGGCGTCCGCAACGGGGAATTGGCCGATATCGGGACGAAGCGTCGCCAGCGCGCGATCAAACCCTGCAGCGAACTTAGCGATACCTTCGGGTAAAACCGTCGTCGGAATTCTAAAAGCTCTTTTAGGCAACAGGGTCCTGAGGCGCTTGGCCATGTCTTGCATAGTCAGCGTATCGCTCGCGGCCAACAACCTATGACCTCCAACGGGCGTGGTCATTGCGTTTACGTGGAGCCGCGCTACGTCCCTCACGTCCACAATAGCGAAGGCAACCGGCGGCACGGCAGGGTAGGTTCCCCGCAACAACATCGAAACGACGTCGAGCGAAGTCCCGAAATGCTGATCAAGAGGGGGCCCAAGGACCAGGCCAGGGTTGATCGTGACTAAGCGAGTCTTTCCGCCGTTAACACTCGCAAAGTCCCACGCCGCGCGCTCTGCGAGTGTCTTCGCGATAATATACGGTGTACCGAGCTGCCACTCCGGATCAGACCAGTCACTTGGATGAACAACGTATTTCTTCGGTAAACCGGGGCGATACATCATCGCCACGATCGACGATGTCATGACCCACCTTTCCGCTTGGCGGGATGCATCCAACACTCTCAACGTGCCATCCCTTGCCGAGGGCAGCAGACTGTATCTGTCGCGGGGCTGCTTGATCGGGAAATGCGATGCAATGTGTTGGACGAACCGGCAGCCCGCCGCCGCCTCGGTCCATCCGCTGTCATTTTGAAGGTCAGCAACCGCAAAACTTAGCCGATCGGTAGGTACGCCGGCGTTTGCGATTGCGGCAACAACCTCATCTTCACGCTGGGCGGACCTTAGCGTGCCGCGTACGCTATATCCGTCTCGTAAGAGCTCGGTCGCGACGTGCTTAGCGATAAAACCGGTAATGCCGGTGACCAATACGAGATCGCTCATGCGCTACTTCCTGCCTAACCAAAGGAGATGGCCGCACGAGATAAACGCCATTATTTGGCAATTATCCCGCCATTGGCGCGCATGTCCAAAAGCATGGATAGCATGGTGCGCCCCGGGCCGACGAAAGGGTTAAGCTTTTGATGTGTGGAATATCTTAGCAGGTGGCCGGGGTTGAGCTTGTCAATACTGGCTTGGCCCATGGACCAGTCTCCAAAGGCACGCTCCTGGATTTCGTCGAACACCAGAATTGTCACGTGCCTATGCCTACCGTCTTGCATGATTTTGACGAGAAGACCTGAAACCTCATCCCGCCCCCCTTCGAGGATTTGCATGAAAATCCCGTCGGTGTGACATAAGATACCTGTGATACCCGCTGACGGGTTATTTCTGCGGGAAGCCGAAAGCACTGAAGCCAGTGTACTTTCGGTGATAGGCTCGACGGATCGGCTGGCGTACAGACATTGAACGAGCATGGCTGACTCACGGCTTCATATTGATGAGGGCGAGAAACTCCCGGCGCAAGGCTGGGTCTTTTAAAAACGCGCCGCGCATGACGCTGTTCAGCATTTTTGACCCGCTATCCCTTACACCCCGCCATTGCATGCAAAAGTGATCGGCCTCCATCACGATCGCGAGGCCATCGGGACGCACGCGCTCGACCAACTGGTCGGCGAGCTGTGTGACGGCCTCTTCCTGAATTTGAGGCCGTGTCATTACCCATTCGGCAAGTCTCGCGTACTTCGAAAGTCCGATAAGGTTGGAATGCTGATTGGGCATCAGCCCGATCCATAGCCGTCCCATGATCGGGCAAAAATGGTGACTGCAGGCACTGCGAATGGTGACCGGCCCGACGATCAGCAACTCATTTAGGCTCGAAATGTTCGGAAATTCTGTCACCGCGGGCGGCGAACCATAGCGCCCTGCGAAGACTTCATTGAGATACATCTTGGCCACGCGTCTGGCCGTGCCCTGAGTATTGTGGTCGTTGTCGATGTCTATGACCAGGCTTCTTAACACCGCCTCGAAGCGCTCGGCAATTTCAGCCTCTAAGGCTTCTAGTTCGCCCGGTTCTATGAAATCGGCAATATTGTCATTGGCAAAGAAACGGGTCTTCGATGTCGCGAGCCTTTTTCGAATACGGTCGGATACGGCTTCTTGGGCGTCCAGAAGATTTTTTTCGACGGGTGCGGTCACGGCTGGAGCCTTGTTGCTTGGATTGTCTGTGACGTGAGCCTTCATTGAGCCGGAAACTCGAGCTGCGTCGTGTCATAGCCAAGGGCGCTGGCCTTGGTGACCATCACGGTCTTAAGGTCATCCGTCGGTTTTTGGCGCGCATAGATCCAAAGATTCCGCATCGCTGGATCTGCGCTTATAAACCAGCTGTGATCCGGCGCTTCGTATAGCACCCAATAATCGAAGGTGATGAAAAACGGGTAGTGGACCCGAAGCTTGGCGTGAGTGGTGCCGACGTCTAAAAGTTCGCCCTTTGCGGCAATCGTTTTCAGCTTACCGTTTGGCGTGCCCTGATGGCATCCGTCCACCACGCTGACTTCGCCCGCCGTTCTGCCTGGGGCGTAGGTTGTGAAGCCAGCCACGCATCCGTTTGTGATAGCCATGGGGCGGCGTCCGATTTCAAGCCAGGTCCCGGTGTAGTGATCCGAGGACACTACTGCGGGCGTTCGAGCCGCACCGACCGGCGCGGGCATGGAGCTACAGCCGCTGATCAGGCCAGCGCTCAAACCGGCGACAGATAAAAGACCTACCGCTTTGAACATGTCAAACCCTTTGCGTAGTTGTCAAAGGTACGTTGGCATCATTCCGACGGATCACACGCGGGCGCCGGCTGTAGAGGATGGGGGGAACCGATCGACCAAATTCTTTGATCAAGTCGGCGGGACGGCGGGCTTTGTCCGGGCCCATCTTTCAGACGGAGATGTCCTTCCATACAGCGGCATTCTGTCGCAGCCCTGGTCCGGTCGCACCTTCGACACGTATTCAGGCTGTATTCATTGGATATTGCGATGCGTGCTCTTGTGATCGGCGCTAGCCGCGGAATCGGTTGGGAAACGCTCCCGGCTTTGACGGCCTATGGTCATACAGCTGTGGCCTTGGCCCGAACGTCCCCTGCCAACGCTCAGGCCGGTGTTGGCTCCTATCTCTGGATCGCAGGGGACGCGAGAGATCCCGACGTTTTACTTCGAGCTTTGGAAAACGCCGACGCCGTCATCCTCACACTCGGCATCAGCCACGGCGAACTTTTCAAGCCCGTGTCCCTTTTCTCCGAGGCGACAAAAGTCCTGATCGAAGCGATGAAGAAGCGAGGCGTTTTGCGACTCATCGTCGTGACAGGGTTCGGCGCGGGTCGGAGTCGGTCATCGATCCCATTGCTGCAGCGGCTGCCGTTCAAACTCCTGTTTGGGCGCGCCTACCGTGATAAGGACCTGCAAGAAGGCCTGGTCGTCAACAGTGGACTTGACTGGACCATAGTTCGCCCAGGCGTGCTGACCAATGGTCCGCGCACTGGAGCCTACCAGGTCATCTCGGATCCGACGAAATGGCGCAACGGCCTAGTCTCAAGAAAGGATGTCGCAGCCTTCCTGGCCCAGCAGGTGGCGGATCCGACCTACATCAAACGGGACGTGGTCCTGGTATCCTGACTATTCATTATCCAGAAGGTGCAACGGAAGTGGACATCTTAATCGATATCGCTATTGGAATATCCTTGCTGGTCGTTCTGGTGACGTTTGTGCTTGGCATGTTCGCTTTCGCCAAAAACGACGCGAACTCCGGCGCCCGCCTGAATCGCCTTATGGCCTGGCGCGTTCGCACGCAGTTAATTGCTGTTGTCGTCCTGGCCGTCGGCATGCTGTTGAAGGCGGGTCACGCTTGAGCATGAATCGCCGTTTTTGACATCAGCAGAAATCCACACGCGTTGCGTGGACGTATGCTCGTCAGGGCCTAAGACCCTCGCCCGGACCCTCACCCTAGGCGTTTTGAGCCCCGCGGACAGCGTAAAGCTGTCCGCATTTTTCCGAGACGCGTCTATATCTGGGAAAGGCAAAGTCAATTGGGCTGGCCTTGCAAATGGGTTGGGGAAGATCCGGCAATTCATACGGCCTCGGGACTGCGGCCATATCGCTCTTCTGCAGCAACCTTCTGCATTTCCAAGGCGCGTTCGCACCGATCTAAAAACCTAACAGTTTGGGAGCGTCAAATTCGCATCTTGGGGCGCACCCTCGAAAGTCCACCGTCCACGCCAAGCACCTGGCCAGTGATCCAATTATTGTCCGGATCGAGCAGGAAGCAGATGGCGCTGGCAGCATCGTCCGCTGTCCCTAGTCGCCCAAGGGCATGCATGGCTTCCGAAGCTTTGCGTGATAGGTCGTTTTTGACAAGGCTCTCCGTGAGGGGGGACGCGATCAAACCTGGAGCAATCGCATTGAAGCGAAGGTTATTGGGGGCGTAGGTGGCGGCGGCCGATAGAACAAGGCCGATAATGCCGGCCTTCGCAGCGGCGATGGCCTCGTGGTTCGACAACCCTTCCAACGCCGCGGCTGAGGAAATGAGGACGACAGAGCCGCCCGAGGTCATGTGACGGCCAGTGGCGCGCACCGTTGCAAAGGCGGTCGTCAAGGACGCGCCGATGGTGTCCTCTAACTGTTCTCGGGATGTCATGTGCGCCGCGCGAAGCAGCAAGGATCCGGCGCAATTGACGACCCCGTCGATGGGGCCTGCGCTTTGGAAGACGTCATCGATCGCCTCGAAGTCTCGTGCATCGGCAAGGAAATCAGGGGTGATGCGCGATGCATCGCGCGCGGTCGTCAGCACTTCGTGGCCGATGTTGCGAAGCCGTTCCGTACAAGCTTGGCCAATGCAACTGGAACCGGCAATGACAAGAAATCGTGCCATGAAGTCACCTATTGAGTAAAAAGACGCCCGCGTTCAGCGCCGCGGCGAAACAAATCCATGCGAGATAGGGGGCCAGCAGCCATGCGGCGAGACGGTCCAGGCGGGCGAAAGTGACAATCGTCAAAAGCACCGAAACAATGAGCGCCGCGATCGTCGCAAGCCCTGCGATCGGGGAGTGGAATCCGAAGAATGCAAAGGACCACAGCCCGTTCAGGACGACTTGGACAACGAACCAGATAACCGCCATGTTTCGTTGCCTGGTATCGGGCAGGGTTAAAACACGCCAGAAGGCGACAGCCATCAGTAGATAGAGAAGGGGCCATACGGGCCCAAAAAGGAAATTCGGCGGTGTAAACGATGGTTTGTTGAGCCGCGCATACCATGTCGGGATATTGGGGATGGTGGCCAGGCTTCCTATTCCTCCCGCGCCGAACACCGCGCCGAGCGCGATCAGGGCCGAGCTTATCTTATGCTGACGTATGGGGTGTGAGTCGGGCATCGTGGACCTCGCGTGCTACATCTACGGCGAAACGCGCCTTGCGGTTCAATCCGTCTTGGCGTTCCGGCGAGAACGACAGGTGTCGGAGCAGTATCTGACCTCATCCCAAACCTTCTCCCACTTCTTGCGCCATGCGAACGGTCGACCACAGACAGCACAGATTTTTACCGGAAGGTTTTGCTTTTGGTGCGCCCTCGGCATTAGAGCGTTCCCGAATGCATCGCGCTGATATGCTGGCGGGCCTGCGCCCTCAGGGCTTCTTGCTTGGCCTCTCCCATCTTGTCCCACGTGGCGTAGACATAAGGCATTCGGACATTGCGGCTGAAGCGGTCTCGGTGCCGCGCCAGAAAGTCCCAGTAGAGCGCGTTGAAGGGGCATGCTTTCTTGCCGACAGATTCACCTGGATCGTAGGCGCAGCCGCCGCAGAAATTGCTCATCTTGCGAATGTAGTTGCCGCTCGCCGCATAGGGCTTTGAGGCCAGAAGGCCCCCATCGGCGTGAAGCGCCATGCCAATCGTATTGGGAAGCTCCACCCACTCGTAGGCGTCGGCATAGACGGCTAGATACCAGTCGTGCACTGCCTTTGGGTCGATGCCGGCAATAAGCGCGAAATTGCCGGTGATCATCAGGCGCTGAATATGGTGAGAATAGGCATGTTCGAGGGTATGGGAAAAGGCCTCGTGCATACACTTCATTCGGGTTTCACCCGACCAGTAGAACCAGGGCAGGGGCTCATTGGCGTTCAAGGCATTGCTATCGGCATAGCCCGGCATGAAGCGCCAATAAATCCCCCGTACGTATTCGCGCCAGCCGATGATCTGGCGGATGAAGCCTTCGACGCTGTTCAGGGGCGCCTTGCCTTCACGGTAGGCCGTTTCCGCCCGGCGGCAGACCTCAAGTGGATAGAGCAGTCCGGCGTTGATGTAGGCCGAAAGCAGGGAGTGGCTCATGTACGGTTCGCCGGCAAGCATCGCGTCCTGGTGATCGCCGAAGGCAGGGAGGATTTCCTCGATGAAGTGATCGAGCTCGCGAAGGGCCTGCCTTCGCGTTACCGCGAAATGAAATGGCTCGAGCTTTCCATATCCGTCGGGAAATCGCTCCCGGACAAGGTCGAGCACCTCAAGCGTGACCTCATCCTTGCGGAAACTTGGACGGGCGGGCGAATTGAAGGTTTTCGGCGGCGGTTTGCGATTTTCAGCATCAAGGTTCCATCGCCAGCCGCTGGGCTTGCCGTCAGCCTCCATCAGCAAATCGTAGCGTTGGCGCATCTCCCGATAGAAATATTCCATGCGCAGTTCGCGGCGGTCTTCCGCCCAAGCGTTGAATGCGTCATGCGAACACAGAAACCGCGTGTCCGGTAGAATGTCGATTGGAATGGCCAGGGCCAGCTTCAGGGCTTCGAAGGCCTCGCGCAGTCTCCATTCGCCGGGTTCGGTGACCACGACGCGATCGGGCGAAAGGGCCTGCACAGCGCGCAGTATTTCGCCTTCCAAGCTTTGGCTGTTCGCCATGTCATCCAGTTTTATGTAGCGCACCTCGAACCCGGCCGCACGCAGCGCATTGCAATAATGGCGCATAGCCGAAAACAGAAACGCGATCTTCTTGACGTGGTGGCGGACGTAGGTCGCTTCCGCCATGACCTCGGCCATGAGGAAGACATCTCGGGCCTTGTCGGCCTCGCTGACGACCGCTAATTGTGTGGACAATTGGTCGCCGAGGATGACGCGCAAGGTGCGCTTGCTCATCGGCGACTGCCATTTGCAAAAACGCCCACCGCGCCAAAATCGAGAAATAATGGCGGAACGGACGGTGAGGGTGCCAAGGCAAGCTGATCGCCGATCATTGTCGAAAGCCTCCTCGATGGCCCGCGGCTTGCCGCCCAATTGGAGGTTTACGCATGACAAGAAGAATTGGATCTCGGCCGCACGCGGCCTAGGGCTAATCGGACCGCCGACCGCTGTGCACGCTATATAGTAAGGCGTTGTCAGCGTAAGTCCGCAACCGCTGCCGCGAGCACCGGGTCGTTGCCCGCAACGATATCTTCGATCGACGGGGCAACGTATACATCCGGCGCGAGCCCGGCGTCGGGCTTCGGTTTCAGGGGAAACGTCCCGACCAAAGGCAAGTCGGCCTCCAGCCCGCTCTGCGGCAGGCGCAGGAAGAAGAAGCAGCCGCCATTGATGCCGCGCTGGTTGCCTCCGGTCGGTTCGCCGTAGACGCGGGCTAAGCCGTGGCGTTGAACCAGGTCGATAAAATTGAACGTCGCGGAGCTGTTCTGGGCACCGCAGAGCACGGCGACCCGGCCCGTAAAGCGCGGTCCCTGAGGCTTGATCGCTCGCAGATCATCATCATTGGCCAGGCGGTAAAAGCCGTCGCCGAGGTCGGCCGCGCCTTCGCCCAGATGTACGAAGGAGGAGTCCCAGGTGTCGAGATAGGGGACCAAGTCGGCCGGCGCGCTGCGAAAGCGCACGCGTCGCTCGTATTCGGCAAACAGCGGCAGCTCGAAATCGATCAGGTGGGCGATGATCTCGTAGCCGCAGTCGAGACCACCTTCATTGTCGCGCAGATCGATGACGAGGCCGTGCGCGCTGCGTCGCGCCAGGTCTTCGAACATGGCATTGATGCGCCCGCGCCAGTCCCACTTGCTGTTGAACAGCGCCCAGCCCGGCATGACGATGCGGCCGATGCCCGCCGCCGGATAGTCGAGAGGCCAATAGCCGGGACCGCTGTCGTCGGCCGCGGCGGGCGCCATGCCTCGGCGCTGGTCCAGGTCGATGGCCTCGACCACAAGCGTCTGTACCGGCGCGTCCGGGCGTTCGCGGACCCGGAGGCGGAAACGCTGCCCCTTTGGCGGGAAAAGCAGGGGGTAAAAGACGTCGAAGGTCTCGAAACGGTCGCCGCCGGTGGTGTCGAGCAGCTTGCGACGCTTGGCGTCGTTATGGCCGTCTGCGCGCAGATAGGGCAGCAGCCGCGCCTGGATCTGCGCCACCGGGACATCGTCGATGGCGATGATCTCGCTGCCACGGCGCAGGCCGTCGATGCCCAGCGGATTCGCGCTAACCACCATCCGCGCGCCCAGCCAGATGAAGTGGAACGGCAACTTGTCGCGTCCGGCGAACAGCCGTTCGGCGACCGGCTTCGACTGGTTGAAGAAGTTGGCGTAGGTGTGGCCGCAGCGCACAGCGGCCGTCAGCCGCGACAGGGCCAGATAGGCGCGTCCAAAGTCCGGCGACGGGCCAAGCGCTGACTTGGCCTCGTTGAGACGCGCCTGGAATTCGGCCGGGGTTTGGTAGCGATAGAGGCCCGGGTGAAGGGTCCCGTAGGCGCGCTGGAGGAGGGGCAGGTCGGCGGCCAAAGCTCCTGGGTCGACCGTGCCGGGATCGGCACTGGCCGGCGAGGCTCCGGCCGCGATCAAACCCGCCACTCCGCCCATCCATTGCCGCCGCGTCATCATGTGTGCTCTCCCGTTTACGGCTGACAGGGTGCGGGCTCAGCCTGCGTCCGTCGCCCCATTCGGCGTCAACATCTCTTGTTGGCGGATTTTGCGCCGCGCCTGATCGCGATAGGCCGACGGCGTCAGGCCGGTCTGCGCGCGAAAGGCGCGGTTGAAGCTGGCCTTGGATGAAAACCCGGCCGCCAAGGCCAGGGCCAGCAGGTCGTCACGGTGGCCGGCGTCGATCTGGCGGATGACCTCGGCGACGCGCAGGCGATTGACCACGCCGGTGAAGCTCTCGTCCAGCCCTTCCGACAGGCCGCGCGAGAGGGTGCGTTCGGAAACGTTCAGGCGCCGGGCCGCGACGGCTAAACTCAAATCCTCCTCTGCCCACCAGCGCGCCTCGGCGATGCGGTCGCGCCAGGCGCGCGCCAACTGGCCGTAATCCTGGGGCGTGCGACCGGGCACGGTCCTCGTGACTTGGGGGAGGGCCGAGCCATAGCGCCAGCCCAGCAGGCCCAGGGCGTAAACCCACAGGCAATAGCCGGCCATGATTGGAAAACGCTCAACATAGCTCAGAGGCCGCACCCACCAACTCCAGGCGGTGAAGCCCAGTGAGACCATCCATTGCACGGCGAACAGGGCGACCAGGCCGGCCAACCACGGCCGCCCTGGCCAGCGCACACCGCGCGCCGCTATGAGAATGTAGACGCCCTGCTGGACCAGCATGGCGCCTTGCAGGACGGGGCCGATCAGAAGGCGGTCGGCGCCGGTATAGATATTCCATTTGGCGTCCAACGGCATCAGGAAGCAGGCCAGTTGATAGAGGGCCTGAACGGCGGCGGGTGCCAGGTGCCACGCCAGACGCGGAGTAGAGGCCTGCGTCGTCAGTGCGTGCGTATAGGCCCAGAAAAGTGGTCCGAAGGCCAGCGACCAGTCGAGGGGGCAAAAAGTCAGCCAACGCCACCTGTCGAAGGCGCCTGCGTAGCCGAGTATGTAGATCGAGACGCGCAAAACCACTGTAACGATTAATGCGGCGAGCAAGCGATTGGCTTGTCGGTTACCACCGGCGCGCGCCACGGCGCCAGCAAGAATGACGCCGTTCGCTGCGCCAATGGATAAGACGATCGCGTAAAGTCCCACTCATCACCTTTCTTTCGAAGGTATACGCCTCACATGGGCGGACGGATCAAGTGATATACTTTGTCTTTTGCATTGACGGAATGCAGCTTCGAGGCAAAATGAACATGAGATAAGTTAAATCGAATTTGTCTCTTAGGGCGCATTAGTGAGTTGCTCACAAATCGACGTTCAAAGCCGTTCCACAATTCTAGCTCGAATTCTGAAGCAAATCCTCTAACCTGCTCATCATATGGAATTTTTATTTGTGTGGGGCGAAAAGGGTTGATTGGGAAAATCAACGAGAGGTTTTTCCGGTTTTGAGGGAAATCCATGCTAAAGGAGATCAAGGCCGAAGGCGAACTTGGGCTATTTGAAGCCCTTGCTAACACTTTACCGGCTCTCGTCCGGATTTGCGATTCCTCTGGTTCGTCGATCTGGTTCAACAACGAATGGCTGTCGTTTCGTGGTAGGACTGCCGGTGAGGAAACGGGCGCCGGATGGCTAGAGGGTTTGCATCCCGATGATGCCAAAACCTGCTTAGGTGTCTTAGCTCACAGGTTTGCCGAACACAAACCTTACGAAACCAAGTATCGGCTCCGTCACCAATCGGGACAATACCGGTGGGTGCTGCACCGGGCGGCGCCGCGCTTCGATTCAGCTGGCGAATTCCAGGGCTTTATCACAGCATGTGTGGACGTACACGACGCGACCGTGGCCGAGTACGAGCGCTCCCAATTTTTCAATGTTGCCAGCGACATTCTTCTCACGTCCAATAATGATGGCCGAATCGGCAAGGTCAGCAATGCCTGCGAACGCGTTCTGGGCTGGACAGCTGAGGAAATGGTGAGTTCGCCGCTGTCGACCCTCTTGCATCCCGACGATCTTGAAAGAACATTAGCCACCTCCGAAATTTTCGCGCGTGGCGAGGAGCTGATAGACTTCGAAAACCGCTATCGCCATAAAGACGGGACCTACCGCTGGCTCTCCTGGCGGGGCCGACGGGACGAAGGCACCGGCCTTGTCTATTGCTCCGCCGTTGATGTGACCAACCGCAAGGCTATAGAAGCCGAACTGCAGGAAACGATTGACCGCTATAACCTGGCCATCAGCGCGACGTCCGATGGCATATGGGATTGGAATATCGACACCGATGAACTCTACGTCTCACCGCGATATAGTGAGATGCTGGGCTTTTCAGGTCACCCCGTGGAGCCGAGATCGGCCGCCGAATGGCGAAGCCATTTGCATCCAGACGACGCGGCCGCGGCGAAAATTGCATATGAAGCTTATTTGAGCGGTGAGAGCCCCGACTACCGGGTTATCTTTCGCATGAGGCACGCTGACGGCAACTGGCGCACAATTCTTTCGCGCGGGGTCGCACTTCGTGATGAACAGGGAAAAGCCACTCGCATGCTCGGTGTGCATGCGGATATCACCGAGCAAAAGCAATTGGAGCACAGCCTTCGTATTCTCAAGGAACAGGCCGAGGCTGCCAATCAAGCTAAAAGCGACTTCCTCGCAAACATGAGCCACGAAATACGGACGCCGATGAATGCAGTGATCGGCGCCACTCAGTTGCTCGCTATGGGCGCTCCGCTGAACGACAGGCAACAAAAACTCGTGGCGGTGCTTAAGGACAGCGCCAATTCGATGATGACTCTGCTCAACGATTTCCTCGACCTGAGCAAGATCGAGTCAGGTAACTTTCAGTTCGACCAGGTACGGTTTGATGCTCGTCATGTCGTTGCGGAAGTCATTCAAATTCTGGGCGTGCAAGCTGAGACAAAGGGACTCGTGCTCGAACAGGTCAATGACTGTGCATGCGTAAATGAGAGGCTATTCGTTGGCGACCCCGCCCGCATTCGCCAAGTCCTGCTCAATTTGTGCGGCAACGCCGTAAAATTTACTGAACAGGGCTGCGTCCGCGTCGAAATCAGTTGCAGGCCGACAGCCGACAAAGATGTCGAGGAATTGATTTTTGTCATACGCGATACCGGTATCGGCATTGCTCCCGAAAAGCTTTCGGCCATTTTTGGCAAGTTTGAGCAGGGCGACGCAACGATCACTCGGAAGTTCGGGGGCGCCGGTCTTGGATTGGCCATCGTCAAGGCCTTGGTGGAAGCGATGGACGGTAGGGTCGAGGTTCAAAGTGAACTCGATCGTGGCTCGACGTTTACGGTGCATCTGCCTCTTCGTCGGGCACAAGCGGCCGTTGAGGCCGCTAACGATGCCGGCTTCAAAGCGCCTTCGGTGATCGTAACACCCCGAATTCTGCTGGTTGAAGACATTCCTGCCAACGTCATGATCGCCCAGCATTACCTCGAGGAATTCGGCTTCAAATATGAGGTTGTCGCGGATGGCGCGCAGGCAGTCGCCCGGATCGTTGCTGGGGAAACCTATGATGCCGTTTTGATGGACATCCAAATGCCGATTATGGATGGCCGCGAAGCCACCCGACGCATACGGACCTTTGAAAGCGAAACGGGCCGGCCGCCGCAACAAATCATTGCCGTAACAGCGCACGCTATGGCCGACGATCGTGAGAAGTGCCTGGCGGCTGGGATGGATGACTATCTGTCAAAGCCGTTCGAAACCCAGGCCCTTGAACAAAAGCTCGTTAGAGCCATCGCCGCGTGGCGCAAATCAGAGGCCCGCTTTCTAGGCCAAGTGCCGCCTGATGCGCGGGGAGATCAGCCAGAACCCGTTTTATCCGATACAGCAGTTGAAGTTAAATAAAGGAATGCGAGACCTGTTTGTTCTCCCGCGGGCTCATAACACTGCATGGCGGTGGCGTTATCATTGCCGCAGAAATGTCAGCGAAACTTCCGGCGTAGACGTTGCGGGATAGAGGCACGGGGACCGCATCTGTAACCCCTGCCTGACTTGCCCGTTGCAGCGTCGCGACTCATAAAAAGCAAACAAGGTCCCCGTGTCGTCGAGATGAAACGTTTCACCGAGATCATTCCCAGGCGACAGCAATATTGTCAAAGGTAGCGTCAGTGTTCGTGCCGCAGAGAAAAATGACCGGCTAAAATAGTCTTTTGCGGACATTACGTCCTATTTTGTTGAACTATCCGCCTGGGGATCGTGCGCGGCGGAATCTGACGGCGGGCAGGGTTTGCGGGGGGAGTTCCGACGGTGAAAACGAGCTTCGTTAAAAGAGAGGGGGGAGGCTTTTGGATTCCGAGTTGAGACCCTTGCGGTGTAGATTTGCGCTGATTGTTGAGTATCACCCAAAACTGACCCAGGTGGTTCGGTAAAAGTATCACGCAGGGCTTTTGGCAAGCGCCGAGTTACCTTCAGCGGGTTTAGGGTGTCCGTGTCGCGAGATAGGCGGCGATGGCGACCCGATCCACATCGGTCAGGCGGTCGGCGATCGGCTTCATTATCGCGGCATTGGCGCCATGTCTCGCTCCGGAATGGAAATCGTAAAGTTGGCGCACGATATAGCTAGGGGAACGTCCCGCGAGGCTGGGAATAGAACCAACGCCGCGCACCTCGGCCCCGTGGCAGCTCACGCATGCTGGGCCGCCTTCTGCCCCCCATCCTTGATCAGGGATCCCCCTGGCGATGCTTCCGTTGGGCACATAGGCTGTGAAAGTCACGCGATTGTCGCGCAGCTCAAAACGTTCAAAGTCGTCCGCCACGCTCGTCTTCGACAATGGCGCATAGGCGCGCTTTGACATAGTCGGGCGACATGCCCTCGCCATAGTAGAGGGCTTGCGAGTCGCAGTCTTTCAACCGCTTTGCTTCTGACGCACTGGGACGGTCCGCGGACGGAATGACGGACGCACCAAGGCGGCGGCATATGGCCTTGCTTTGCTCAAAGCTTGAATCGCCGGCCACCGTGTCAATGGCCGTCCCCCAATTCCAAACCGTCTTCTCGGTTGCGGCCGCACCGCCGGCGAAAGCGAGCACAATTGCGAACCATAAAACCTTTTCTCTGATCTTCATGGCGCGTCTTCCCCGTCTTCACGGCCAAGTTAAGAACAGAAGATATGGCAACAGCGTGCAAGAATGCTTACGGACACCGGCCAATCGGGATCTTGGCCGGGGGGCTCGGCAAAGTCGCGCTAAGCAAGTTTCTGATTTAACTGAGATCTATCTAAGTTTTTTCAATTAGCGTATTGAAAATTATGAATAATTATGTTATTGAATCGCTTTACTCTTGAATCTATCTCGTCTACGGTCGTTTTTGGCAAATATTATTATTTACCCATTGTGGGGGAATGAGACTGCCCCGCACAGCCGTTGCAATTGGGCGCGATCGCGCTCCTAGCTGTTGCCTCTTCAGCCGCCGTTGGGACCAAGCCGGCGCATATGGGCTGCGTGGAGGCACCTTTGTGGGTTACCATGGATGCCAGCGACAAGCGGTTGTCGCCGTCGAAGCTTTCCTGAAATGCTCACCTTTGGACCTAAAGACGACACTAAACCTCGATGGCGGGCCCATAGCCTGTCAAAGTGAGGCTTCACGGCTTTCAGCGGAAATTTTATGCGAAATGGGAGGCGCAAACCGCCGGTGCACAGGTTCGGCTTTTGACCTGGCCGTTCTCACAGGCGCACTGGGCGATGCCTGTCTTAATGACCGTAGAGAGGCGGTGAAGACTTTGGATGCGGCGCATCGCCCGCAGGCATTTCCCCGCGAGCTTGCGAGCGTGATGAAAGCCTTATAACATATTGAATATTAGAATATATTTCCCAGGATAGTAAGTAGCCAGAATTTGCTTCCGTAGTTATGTCTATGAATTTACGAGGCTTTCAAAAAATGGCGCCTCGGTCAAGCATCATTTCTCTATGCCGGTAACAGAGGCGGGGAGGGGGAAAATCGGCTCGGGGCACACCCAGTCTAGGTATGCCCCGAACATAGATTCACTTCGGTTGGATCGCCGTCACTTCAGCGTCGGCGCCCTTGACGGAAACGTTGAAAGTCACGGTTTCTCCGACCTTCAGGCCTGACAACAGCTTTGCCGGATTTGCCTTGAACGTCATGGTCATGGCCGGCCAGCCGACGGAAGGGATCGCATCATGCTTGATCGTGATCTTATCGTCCTTGGCTTCGATCGACGTAATAACGCCCTTGCCCGTGCCGGTCTTGGCCGCGCTTTTCATATCCATCCCGGACATGTTGCCCATGCCGGGCATGTGCTTCATGCCGTCCTGCGCATTTGCGACGGAAGTTATCGAGAGGACAGCAAAGGCCAGCAACGCCGAAGCGGTCGTGAGGTGTTTCAGTTTCATGGAACTCTCCTAAGGTTGGGAGGTTGAGGAAAACGAAGGCGAACGCTTGCGCCGGATCAGGAGATACGCGGCGGGTACAACCAGCATGGACAGAAGGGGCGCCGTGAGCATGCCGCCGATCATGGGCGCGGCGATGCGGCTCATGACTTCGGAACCGGTTCCATGTCCGAAGAGGATAGGCAAAAGGCCAGCCAGGATGACGGCGACGGTCATCGCCTTGGGCCGGACGCGCAGCAGCGCCCCCTCGCGGACGGCTGCGGCGACCTCGGCCAGTGACGGATCGGGGCCCCGGTGCTTGAGGGCGTCCTTGAGGTAGATCAACATGATCACACCAAACTCAGCCGACACGCCGGCCAGGGCGATAAAGCCGACACCCGTGGCCACCGATTGATGGAATCCCAGCCAGTAGAGCGTCCAGATACCGCCGGTCAGGGCGAACGGCAGGGTCAGCATGATCAAGGCTGCCTCGTCGAACCGGCGGAAGGTCAGGTAGAGCAGCAGGAAGATGATGACGAGCGTCGCCGGCACGACGAGCTTGAGGCGTTCGACGGCGCGTTGCAGGTATTCGAACTGGCCGGAATAGGCGATCGATACGCCCGGCGACAGCTTGACGTCCCTGGCCACCGCCCTTTGCAGATCGGCGACGACCGAAGCCAGGTCGCGGCCGCGGACATCGACATAGACCCAGGTCGAGGGCCGGCCGTTTTCGGTCTTCAGCATCGGCGGCCCCTCGGCAATCTCAACCTTCGCCACCGTGCCGAGCGTGATCTGCTGACCCATCGGCGTCAGGATCGGCAGATTACGCAGGCCTTCGAGGCTATCCCGGTCCTCGCGCGGATAGCGGACATTGATGGGATAGCGCGCCAGGCCGTCGACCACCTCACCGACGTTTTCGCCACCGACCGCGCCGGAGACGATGGCCTGAACGTCTGAAATGTTCAGCCCATATCGTCCGGCTGTGGCACGGTCGATATCGACATCGACATAGCGTCCGCCGGTCAGTCGTTCGGCCAGGGCCGAGCTGACGCCCGGCACGGTCTTGGCGGCGGTCTCGACGTCGTGCGCGATACGGTCGAGTTCGGCCAGATCGCTGCCCGAGACCTTGACGCCGATCGGGCTTTTGATCCCGGTGGCCAACATATCGATACGGTTGCGGATCGGCGGCACCCAGACATTGGCTAGACCTGGCACCTTGACCGTCCGGTCGAGTTCCTCGACCAGC
>OUWB010004311.1_pt1 | contig 38893 bp, 44 predicted proteins | sample 1779821 | NCBI WGS metagenome assembly OUWB01 (sample SAMEA3914806, study PRJEB12502) | metagenome | biome: forest; material: soil | place: Canada | collected 2011-08-03 | depth 0.1 m
TTTTGCACCTGCTGGAACGTCAGACCAAGCGCGGCGGCCAGATCGGCTTGGCTCATACCAAGGAACTTACGCCGCAGCCGAACACGGGCCCCGACGTAAATATCGACGGGGTTGGGCTCGGAGGTATTGGTGTCGAACGCCATGATTGCCTTTCTTACGTTGAAATTTGAGAGTTGAATCTTCTGAGCGGTTATGTGCGGGAACCGTTCAAAGTGGCAAAAGATAAGGTGCCAAACTTCGAGCACTGCATAGCGACCTCGCCATGAGGGAATTTCAAGGGAAATCTAAGCACACTAATGATCCCAGTACTCACTTGCCGGCTTAATGCAACTACCGATGGATCATTTTTGCATCAGCGCTGTTTCTGGATTGAAATACCTTCGCGAAGGCGCCCCAGGCAATGATATGTTCGAGCCAAACACGGTGCTCGCCGGTACGCGAATTGAGGAAGTCCGCGCAACTCGACCGACACATGGGAACCCCGCAAAGCGCGCAACTTCTCTCCGGCATGCGAACCAAGAAAGTACAGCGAGACACCTTAGAATCGAAGCTGGCGATGGCACGGGGATAACGGAGCCAAAACGCATTTTGGGCGGCCCACTCATAATTGAGTAGAACGATCGGTTCCGACCTCAACGGCGTTCAGTGACGGGGATCTTATTGTGACGCACACTTGGCGCGTCATATCACCTTTAAGCCCTTGAAGCTGATGCCCGCGACGATACTCACGCTTGTGAATTGCATATATCCCGATTTAGTGTAGGGTTTTTCTGCTTGCGTGCGAGTTAATTTATTTCAACTCATTCGCGAACCCAGAGTATTGAATTTCTTGATGTAGACTCTCCGGAAGATCGATTTCGGAACTATTTGCGTTAACGTGAAATCCACTTTGCTAAAGAACTTGGCTATGACGCAGTACTGTAGAAAATTCTCGAAAAAGGGGCACGCATGCCGGTATTTGATCCAGAGAGCGACGCGTTACAAAAGTATTTAAGCGGTGAAAATTTCGGGGAGCAAGTGGCATTTGAATATGCTTTTAAAACTCCGCTAAAAAATAGATCGCACATTATATCAGATATCGCCAAAAATCGAAGTATTTTGCATATAGGATGCTGCGACCACTCGCCACTACTCAGAGAAAAAATCTCAAAAGGAACGTGGCTTCACGGCATTTTATCAAACTTGGCCAATATGTGCATTGGCATAGATATTGACCGCAGCGCAATTCAAAACGCTCGCACGATATCTGGACTGGACAATATCTACTTTGGAGATATCACGTCAGAAAATAAAATAGCAGAGATTTCAGAAAACCAGTTTGATTATGCAATATTCGGAGAAGTCTTAGAACACATAGGGAATCCCGTTAATTTCATCGCACAATTTTTAGAGAATTACGCACCGAACGTGAAGAACGTCATCATAACAGTGCCAAATGCACTTCGCGGCGGCAATGTACTCAATATTTTTAAGGCACGCGAAGCCATCAACACGGACCACAGATTCTTCTTCACGCCGTACACGCTAGCTAAGGTTGCTTGGGACGCAGGATTGTTACCGACTTCTGTGCAAATGGCCCATTACTCGCCTGCCCCGCCGATTAAGGCGGCGATCCTCAATCGCTTTCCCCTCCTTGCTGAAGACCTCATCCTTATCGGTCACCCGAGATGAATGGATTGGATGCATCGTCCGCTCGGCTTGACGGTATCTATCGAAACGTGAACACCTGAAGCCGACGGTCACCTGCTACCCACGTAGAACAGCGGTCTGGAAATATGCTTCAGCAGCAATGAAAATCGATTTGTTGGCTTTATCCATCAAATTGCGGAATTTTGTTGGATATTTCCACGTGCAAAAAAGATTCCTCGTCTAGGACTTTCTGCGCCCCAAGAGAAATACAGGGAGCGGGCTGGGCTCCCTGTATCCTCGATGTCGACCACGGCGCTAAGCTTGAAGCGTGGGCCGCTCAAGCACGACCGAAGTCTTCACCACCGATGAACCGGCGAAAAAATGCCGGCCCGCCATCCTGGGACAGCCTTTCTTTTACGGGCTTCCGCTCCAGAAGGATTAGTGGGAATGCAGAAATATTCTCCGCCCTCTGCATCCGAAAGGACCTAGCGCCACGTAGCGTCAGCGAATTCGCCAAGCTCGAGGGTTACGCTATGAAAAAGATAGTTTTGACGACATCACTCATCGCTGCCGGCGTCGTGGGGCTGGGGCTCCCTGCTCTCGCCCAGGAATGGGCTGGTCCTTATGTCGGAGTGGGACTGACTTCAGGCATGCCGGTGGACCACGGCAAAAGCCTTCAGTTCGATAACAATCTAGATGGAAGCTATGGAGACACAGTACATAACTTCATGGGCGCAGACATCTTCGCGCCCGGATTTTGCAAGGGCCTGCCAAACGGGACTACAGCGGCATCCGGCTGCACGAAACAACAGAGCCGGTTTGGATTAGACGGGCGTGTCGGCTACGATTGGCAGACAGGCAGTTGGGTCTACGGCGTGGTCGGCGATTACAATGGCGCCGTGTTTCACGATAGCGTCACGGGCTTTTCATCCGAACCCAATATCTACAGCTTTACCCGCCGGGTCAGCAATATCGCAGCCATTCGCGCTCGCATCGGTTATTCGATGAATCGCTGGCTCATTTATGGTACGGCCGGCGCTGCGACAGCGAGCATCGACCACAGTTTTGTGACCAGCAATACACTAAACAGCTTCACCGCGGCGTCTTCCCACGGCAATAATGGGTTCCAAGGCGGATTCGGCATCGAAAAGCATTACGGCGCGGATTGGTCGGTCAGCCTGGAATATCTCTATACATCGATCGACAACAAGGGCGGTGCGATCCTCGTCGGGCCCAGCCAAGAGACATCGGGATCGAACCCATTCGTCCTGGTCAACGCAGCCGGCACGGACATTCGCCGCAGCGACGACAAGTTTCAACTCAATACGGTGCTGTTGAGTGTCAACTACCGTTTCGGCAGCTGGCATTAAATCCCCGGCATTTTCAAATGAAGAAACGCGCCGTCGCAACGGCGCGTTTCTGTGACCGCATGCCGCGAAAGCTCATGGCTTCGACGTGGGAGTGCCGTCAGGGGAGACTTCATCCTTCAAGCCGTCCTTAAATGCCTTCATACCACGCCCGGCGTCACCCAGCAGGCTGGAAATCTTTCCACGCCCACCAAAGACGACCATGGCCAGGGCAGCGAAAATCAAAATATGCCAGATGCTGAAAGTGCCCACTTTGTGCTCCTCTTTAAGACGGAAGATCGATCGTCGCGGTTAATTTGCGATGAGCCACGTCACGGTGCGAACGACCAAATCATGGCCGGCCTGCGCCAGCGGAGAAAAGGGGCGCTTGCGGCGATGATAGAGGCGCGGGCCGCCTGCCGTGGTCGAATTATTCCGAAGAGGTGGGGTCAAGCTGTCCATGATCGAAGCTCCGGTTGCACGGTTGTTGTCACCGCTACGTTGCAGACCTCGCGTTCGGATGCATGGCCCGGTCTTTTTCCTGAGCTCGCGGAAAGGGTCGTAAATGCTCGGTAAGAAAGTCGAACGAATTCAGAACGAATTGGGCGCACGAAAATAATTTGTCCGTTCATGCGTCCGGCAAGCATCCCCTCCCCGTAGCGTTGCTGAAGGGGCTTTTTTTTCAGCGGGAGTGCCGACTATGTCCGAGCCAACCATGACCGATCCGGACCGGATCATCGACGTTTTCGACGCCCGCGTTAGGCGGCGGGAAGACCGGAGAGATTTCTTCAAGCTTTTCGCCGGGGGGGCTGGGCTGGCCGCTGGCGGCGCTGCATTATCGCTGGCGCCGCGCGCCGCTCAAGCTGCCACTATCGGCGATCCGGATATTCTGAATTTCGCGCTGAACCTGGAGTACCTAGAGGCGCAGTTCTACTCTTACGCAGCTACGGGCTCAGGCCTACCCAATAGCATGCTGACCGGCACTGGGACGCAAGGCACGGTGATCGGCGGCCATCAGGTGAACTTCAGCGATCCCGTTGTCGCCGCCTATGCAAAGGAAATTGCCGCCGATGAGGTCGCGCATGTTAACTTCCTACGCCAAGCGCTAGGCAACTCAGCCGTTGCCATGCCCTCCATCGACGTTGGGGGCACCGATCCGAACGGCGCATTTTCCAGCGCCGCGCGCGCTGCCGGTCTCGTCGGCGCCGGCGTCGCTTTCGATCCTTACGCCAATGACGAAAACTTCCTGCTGGGTGCCTTCGTCTTCGAAGACGTAGGCGTGACAGCCTATAAGGGGGCCGCCCCCCTGATCACCAGTACGACCTATCTACAGGCGGCGGCAGGCATCTTGGCTGTCGAAGCCTATCATGCCTCGCTGATACGGAGCACGCTGTATGCAAAGGGCGTCCAGACGCCATCCCTACGCACCTCGGCGGACGCCATTTCTGCCGCCCGAGACAGCTTGGACGGCCCGACAACCGACGACGAAGGCATTAGCGGCACCTCAACCACCGCCAACATCGCCCCTCTCGACAGCAACGGCATCGCCTTTAGCCGCACGACTGGCCAAGTACTGAATATCGTCTATCTCAACCATCTGTCGATCAACAAGGGCGGGTTCTTCCCGGCCGGTGTCAACGGCACGATCAATACCAGCGCCGCGAACTGATCGCCATTGACCCCTTGCCTTTAGGAGGCGTCCTATGACTACCGACGATAAAATGATCGAGATGCTCGAAGCGCGCGCGCAACGTCGCGAAAGCCGTCGATCCCTTTTCCGCCTGAGCGGCGGCCTGGTTATGGCTGCGGCAGGCTCATCCGTACTGGCTGCCTGCGGCGGCGACGGAGGCCCCACAAGCGTCAGCACCGGCGGGGCTGGTGGTGGTGGTGGTGGTTCGACCTCAGCGGTCGCCATCGGTGACCCCGACATACTGAACTTTGCCTTGAACTTGGAATATCTGGAGGCTCAGTTCTATTCCTACGCCGTGTTCGGTACCGGCCTGCCTAGCAATTTGCTAACAGGCCTCGGTACACAAGGCACGGTGACGGGTGGCCAGCAGGTCACTTTCAGCGATCCAGTCGTTGCCGCCTATGCCCGCGAAATCGCCGGCGATGAGGTCGCGCATGTGACCTTCATTCGCGCGGCACTTGGGGGCTCCGCTGTCGCCATGCCGTCTATCGACGTCGGTGGCACCGACCCAAACGGTGCGTTCTCGACAGCCGCTCGCGCCGCTGGCCTGGTGGGCCCCGGCGTTGCATTCAATCCTTACGCAAACGACGAGAACTTTCTTTTGGGAGCCTTCATCTTCGAAGACGTCGGCGTAACGGCTTACAAGGGGGCTGCGCCCTTGATCACCAACAAGACCTATTTGGAAGCCGCGGCTGGGATCATGGCGGCGGAGGCTTATCATGCGGGCTTGATCCGAGCCACGCTCTACTCCAAGGGGATCGCGACACCCAGTTTGGCGACGAGTGCGGATGCCATTTCCGACGCTCGCGACAGTCTGGACGGGCCATCCGACGACGACCAGGGCATTTTGGGGGCCAACGCCTCAATATCCAATATCGTGCCGGCCGACATGAACGCCATCGCGTTTAGTCGTTCCACTGGCCAAGTTCTCAACATCGCTTATCTGAACAGCGCCGCCGTCGCCAAAGGCGGATTCTTCCCAAATGGCACCAACGGTACGATCGATCTGAGTGCCGCCAATTGATTGTTCGGCGGGATGGCAAATTTTGCTCTCCACCATCCCGCCTCCTTTTTTCCTACGACAGGCCTTCGCATGAGCCCGCCTCCCGAGTCCGCCGCGTGCCCCGATCCAACGGCCCTGCCAGGCTACGCGCTGCAAGGCCCACGCGGGATAGCCGTGCCTGATCTGTCCGGCGGATTTCTACGCAAACTTCTCGCGTTCGCCGGCCCGGGCTTCATGGTCGCAGTCGGTTACATGGATCCTGGCAATTGGGCTACCGACATCGCCGGCGGATCGGCCTTCGGCTACAAATTGCTGAGTGTCATTCTTCTCTCCAACCTGATGGCAATGGTGCTACAGGCGCTTGCCGCCAAGCTGGGCATCGTCACGGGCCTGGACCTAGCTCAGGCTTGTAAGGCGCAGTATGGCCGTGTCACACGCACCTTTTTATGGCTGACCTGCGAAATCGCGATCGTGGCCTGCGACCTGGCCGAAGTAATTGGAACCGCGATCGCCATCCAATTGCTGTTCGGCCTGCCCCTGGTGGCTGGTGTTTGCATAACGGCGCTCGACGTCCTGCTGATCTTGACGCTCGAACGACGCGGCATTCGCAAGCTTGAGGCGTTCGTCACGGCCCTAATTGCCATCGTCGCCTTGTGCTTCGTGGTGGAATTAGCGCTTGCCCGACCGGACATCCACGCCATGGCTGCAGGATTGCTGCCGTCGCCGGACATCATTAGTCATCCCGCCATGTTGTTCGTCGCCATCGGTATCGTGGGGGCGACGGTCATGCCGCATAACCTTTACCTACATTCGTCTATTGTGCAGACCCGCCGCTTTAACCGCACCCCAGCTGGGAAGCGCGACGCAATCAAATTCTCGACGCTCGACAGCAACCTGGCCCTAGGCCTGGCTTTGTTCATCAATCTGGCAATTCTGATCCTGGCTGCCGCCGTGTTCCACCGCTCAGGCCACAGTGAAATCGCTGATATAGCCCAAGCGTACAGATTTCTCGCCCCCCTGGTGGGCGTGGGCGCCGCCAGCCTGCTTTTCGCTGTGGCACTGTTAGCATCGGGTCAAAACTCGACATTGACGGCGACCCTGGCGGGCCAGATCGTTATGGAAGGGTTTGTCGATTTGCGTGTTCCGGACTGGCTGAGGCGCCTAGTCACACGGTTGCTGGCCATCGTGCCAGCTGTCATCGTGGCGGCGCTGTACGGCGCTTCAGGCACGACCAAGCTGTTGATGATCAGTCAGGTGGTATTGAGCCTCCAATTACCGTTCGCCGTCATACCCTTGGTCAGAATGACGAGCGACCGCGCAAGGATGGGCGAATTCGTCAACCCGCTATGGCTCAAAATCGCAGCCTGGAGCATCTCCGCAACGATCGTCAGCCTAAACCTGGCCCTGATGGCTACTTGGCTTTAGGCCTGCAAGTGCAAGTCGGCACGAACATATAAGAGCGCGCCCGTACGGCTGGTCAGAATGCCATGGCGTGTGTCGGCGAAGGCGATATGCACGTCACCAGTCTTGGCGATCACGCCGTCGACCTCTATTTCGCCATCGAGCACAAGGCATTCTTCGGCTATCAAGTGGCTATGAGCGGCGAAGGACGTACCCGGCGCGACGCGGTACAGTACGATCTGGGCGCCCATGGCGGCGTCCACGTGCAAAATCTTACGTTCGATTCCTGGGGCGAAGACTTCCCAAGCGAGACCCGACGGCCGGACCGTGCGTGTTTCCGGCGTGTTCTCTATTTTGTCTATGCTGGAATTAATCCAATCCCACACAGCTGGCGGAGGGGTCACCTGTTGATCGCCCCCCTCCATTTCTGAGAACAGGGCGTCATACCAGCCGACGCGATCGACAAAACCGTTCTCATCGGCGATGCGCCGTTCAGCTATTCTGATTTCAGCGGCCGACGCAACGCCTAGGGCGTAGCGTGCGGCTAGTACATCTTCGAATTCTTTCAGGTCGGGGTCATACATAATTTCATTTGCGCCAGCCCGCGCTTGATCCAACTCTTTGCCGTACCCAAAGGGACCTTCAATTCGTAAGCCAGTTCCTCATGGGTCAGGCCGTGATAATAACACAGTCTCACCGCACGTCTGACCTCAGGTCTCAGGGCGTCAATTGCGCGTGCCAGCGTGATATGCGTCTCACTGTCCAGGCGGGAGGCCCACGACTCGTCTGGTTTATCGAGCGACGCAATGTCGTCGTCCAGACCAAGTCTCTCCCGATCAGCAACGCGCAGCCGATCTATGGCTTTACGTCGCGTCATTGAGAACAGCCAAGCGCGAGCATTACCCCGCTGGCAGTCGAATTGATGCGCTTTCTTCCAGATAGTCACAAACGTGTCGTGCAAAAGTTCCTCAGCGATGTCACGTCGTCTTACCATACGTAGAAGTATGGCAAAAAGACGCGGGGAGATAACGTCATAGAGGCTTTTTAATGCCTGTCGGTCGCCTGTGGCAATAGACAGTAGCATAGCGTCCAGATCGGGCTCACAAGCCAATGGGACACATTCGAGAGCAGGTCGTTCAAGAACAGCGGCAACCATTTGGTCCTCCCGACGGGTGGCCACATTGCGGCCATGAAGCCATAAGGATTCAATTCGCTGACACCCATGGTTAAGACGCTGAGAGGGTGCCTTTGGATCACCGCAAAAACAGAATTCGCCGAATTAAGACCAAATTCCACTGGGTCAACCGTGCCTAGGTTACCTGAAGGCATTCAGTATAAAGCTCGAAACAATTGCCCTATTCGACGCGCTCAACCCAAAAGCCAACTTGGAGGTCGGGTTTGCGTATGCGGCGAGTGCGAAATTTGCCGTCGAGCTTGCGCAAGTGGATCAGCACCTGATGCTGGGTCAATGCCAGGGTTTCGACCGCAATGATCTCATTGACCTGCATGACTTGTGCTCGAGCGAACCAGGCGGGCATGGGCTTAACCATGGTTTATAAGTTTCCTTTCGACCTTTTCGACGTTTACGACGAAGAGGCCTGTTTAGACGCATGACAGGCGATACGCCGGACGTAGGCCTAGGCGCGGCGATAGAGGCGTCTCATTGGCTGCGACGTCTGGGATGGGGTTGCGACGTTAGCGCCACCCTTGCGGTTTAGGCTGTGGCATTGGCAGTGAAGACGCGGCGAGACTGAGTATCGAGGACTTTCCCTGCCTAAACGGCGGCGTCTGAGACACAGGACGATGGGCGCAGCAACCCGAGGCACGGCAACGGTCCCTGTTCGGAACGGCATGTCATTTGGACCGGGACCTACATTGTCCAACAAGGTCCGCCAGCTGAGGCGCCCACTCCTTGCTTAGCAACCTCGACGACGCCACCAATCTATGCAGGGGATGACGGCGAAACCCCCATATATGCTCCTTGTGCATGGCGCTGACTTAAAGTGCTTTTCGGCAGGCTTACTGGGCCGCGGGGGCCGATATGGTCCCTATAGAAAACATCTCAACGCAACTGTTATCAGTTTCCGGCTTTATGATAGAGCCTGATACCGGAGGGGCGGTGAAAATAGTCTCGACGCGCAAATGGAGCGGGCCTTTGACGTACGCGAAGCTGTGATTGTTAGACATACTGCTGCTCCCTGCAGCGGACCATCCAGAGACGCGCGCCATCTGGTCGAGCTCGCGAACCTGAAAGCAGCTATCTTCTGAGCCCTTTACAACGTTGAAGCTCCCCCAAATGCTGAAGCTGGTTCGTGCGTGAGATAGGCGATTAACTGTTTCGGAATAGGACAGTAATGGTTCAGTCTCTGAGCGGTTGGAGGGCACCTTAATCACAAAATCAACCTCATCCTCGTCAATGCTGGCCCAGATCGGCGCGAAGCTTTTGCGCTCGACGTCATATCCTAGTAGAGCTTTTGTCGATTCTGGGCTCATGTCGTCGCCAACATCTGCCAACAGATGAGCGAGTTCAACATGACCGATCGGGCCTGCAACCGCGCCGCCTTCGCCCTTGGAAGGCGTTTGAGCTAGAGCTCTAGCGGGACAGAGTGCCGCTGTCAGTGATGAGGCCATCACCAGAACCGCTATTATAAAGCTGCGGTGATCTGAATTTGACATGTTCCCCCCAAGTGCGGAGACAGGATCTTGCTGTAATCAATCAAGCAAGCAATGAAAATCAATTATAAGGCGTCTATATGTCACGCTCTGGCAGCCTAGTCTCGGCCAGCTTATGCCCCACAGCAATTTCCGTGGGGCCGCCAAACCTGTCTGCCAACGCCTTTCCAAGCGTGCGGTCGTCTTTGTCTTCGGACCTCTGCAAGGTCTCGGAAGCCAACGCTAGGTAGGTAAGCCGATCAGCTTCAAGTCTGATGGCTTGAGACTTCCGAGATTTGGCCTCTTCGACGCTTCGCTGATCCCCGGCCAACGGCCCCTCCCCTCTTTCCCTGAGAGCGAGGACCGCACGCTTGATGCCGCGCTCGCGCTTTAAACGCGCCAAACGCGTTGTGGCATTGGCTTCGATGCCATGGGCCCGAAGCTGAGAGGCGAAGTCCTCGCGCCAGCGCTGCAAATCAGCCTTGCGCGGATTGAGACGACGTCCCGAGCACCCCTGCGATTTTACGGAGAGGTGGATATGAGGATGGGCCGGCGGGTTCGGATCGGGGTCGGTGGAGGGCGTGTGGTAAGCAAATACGAACTGATGACCTTCGAATGTTGTTTGCGCGAAGGCTCGGACCGCCCGCTTCAAGCTGACCTCTTCGGTATGAGCTGGCATGCTAAAGACGATATTGAATGTGTCTCTCACAGAGCTTTTCGTGGGAATTGTCTCGGGGCCGCCTACACGCCAATCTTCCTTGAGCTCGTCGAGCTGATCTTTGCCGATAACGCTCAATCCGTCTTGGTCTTCCACCTCAATCTGACCTTTGCGGCTGATGTAATCGAGGTGTCGTCCGATCTGGCCCATACCCTTGCAGGAAGATGTAATCTTGACCATGACCTCTGGCACGCTCAGCACGGTGCGCGCCAGCCTTTCCCGCACCGCTTGGGCACGGGCAGCCGTTGACCTTTCGGTGGCCTGCCCGCTCGTGGCAAGGCTCGGAATTTTGGGAACCAGACGCTGAGATTTTTGGCGCATGGACTTCACCTGCGCTTCGTATTCACCCGCCTCCCATTCAACCAGGAAGCCGTCGACATAGGTCTTGGATAAGGTCATCGACGCCACCTGGCTTCATTGGCGTTCAGAAGCGCTCCTACGGCCTCTGTATGGCTCTTGAGCTGCTCTATGAGGAATTCGATCTGGGCCAAGGTTAGAACGTCGCTATTGGTCCGCGCGCTTAAATTCCGGCCGATCTGGTTGATATTTCGCGCCAGGGCGAGCAGCACCTGGTTAGACCTCGCAAGGGCTTCGATTTCCTTTTCGCCGAATTGCCGGTCCCCAGTCAGGTGCAAACGCACCACACCCCTCAGCCAACGCGGCACGGTCATCCCTTCCTGAGCGGCTAGAGCAACAAGGGCGGCGTGCTCAGCCGTAGTGAGCGTCACTTGTAGCCGCCGGTTCCCAGTGCCCTCCCCATCACTTTCATCGTCTTCCTTCAACGGGGGATCGGCGACTGGATCGGTGGACAGCACGGTACGCAGGACGCGACGAACAGCCTCACTCGGGGTCAAATTGCGGCTGGCACACCAATCCGACCAAGGAGCTTTCAGGTCTTTTAAATCGACGTGAAGCAGGGTCGGCCTGGCTGGTTTTGATCTATCAACTTTCATCCGATCACCTCAAAAGTCGAGCGTGTGTGACAAAGTCGGCCTACGGCCTATCCTGCCAACCCTTAACAAAACTTAAATCAACAGATGTTCGCATGCGAACATTCCGCGGCACCCAACAAGGGATTATGTCTGGGGGTAAGGGACTATGGCCCCACTCGCGTGCGTGGTGCCGCGGTTCAGCGGTTCGTAGCGGCCTGCGTCGTCAAATCTGAGCACGCGAATGTCACGACATTGGACCGTCGAAACCTCGCCGGACTCATCCCATTTAACCAGAACGTGGTCGTTCTGTGCCGCCCGCCTGTTCAGGATAATAATGCCGAACCGGCCCTTGACCTTGACGACGATAACCGGCCGCCTAACCTCATCGGGCCGAATTATATTGAGTTTGCGGGAGTTCCGCATCGACCTGGTTTCGCCGTCTCCCTTAGACTGCGTCAGTTCGATTAGCTTGTGTCTAAGCTCTGCGACGCTTCGCCGGGAAATTTCGGCGTCCGTCGCCAGCCACGCCTTGGTGTCTTCAGGAAATTGGGTGTAAAGCGCCCGCAGATCAAACAGCGTATCGGGCGAGGTGTTTCGACCGGATGAGTAAACAGCCTCGATTTCCGCAGGTGGATTGATCAGAGCAAGATATTTTGTGACGGCGGTGCGGCTTAGCCCAAGTTTTTTGGCGATTTCGGAGTGCTTAAGCCCCGAGGACGCCTTGTCTGCAATGAAATTCGCCATCTCTATTGGGGTCAAATCTCTCCGATGGACATTCTCGATCACCTGTTCGAAGTCACTTGGCCGGTCCTCAAGCAAAGCTGGAATCTTTGCCAGACCTGCAGCAAGCGCGGCCCGACGTCGACGCGCCCCAAATTTTACCATGTAGTGGCCATCGATGAACGGATGCGGCCGCACGGTAATCGGCACTTTGATGCCCACTTCCGTGATACTGGTGGCCAGGTCGACAATGTCTTCAAACTCCTGGCGAGGCTGATCAGGATCTTCGTGGACCAATTCTATGTCCAGCATCAGGGGAGTGCCCGCGCCCCTCGCCTTGGGTTCTGTAAAGTTGTCTAAGGCTGTGAGATCAATTGAGGTCATGCCCCCGCCTCCCCGGCCTGCGCCAAGCCCATGGCGGCTCTGATCATATCAAATACAGGCTTAACCTCACGCCAAGTGTCGCGCGCGCTGGTCTTTCCCAGGTCGGGAATGAAAACACCGGCGGCCTGGGCTTCAGCAATGGCGGTGCGCTTGTTGATGAAGCCGAAGACTTGGCGGTTTCCGTCTCGGCAGGACAAAAGCCGCCCACCATATTTCGAGACGATATTTTCGAGATTGCCTCTTTGGAAAGGCGTCGGCTCGACGAGATTTGGGAGGATGCCGAGGAAGACCAGGGAAGTATTGAGAGTTGCTGCAATCCGGAGGACGCCATAGCGCGGATGTCCCAGCACGCCTGCAATCGCCGCAATAGCTTCTTGGTTTAGCTGGACCGGGGCAAGGACGTATTGGGCACTTATCAACGCCGAAGCGTAGCGAATGTCTGGGTTTGGATTGGTGTCGACGACACAGATATCGAAATGATTCCAGGTTTTCAGGGCCGCACGATACCGCCCGGCGAAGAGGTTGTGCATATCCGCCTGTCGCTCCAGCATTGTTAGGCGGTCGTCACCGGGGACGACGACAAATGAAGCATCAGGCAACCGGGGGGCTTCGCATGACTCAAAGATGGAACTCGCGGTGAATTCGGCGGTACGCACTTGGTCGGACGCACCGAGCGGCCGAGACGTGTTCCCCTGGTGATCGAGGTCAATCACCAGCACAGAATGGCCTAGGCGGTGAAGGTAGTGCGCAAATTGGGTTGCGATCGCGCTTTTGCCGACGCCCCCCTTTTGATTGATTAGGGCAAGGGTCTTCACGGGCCGGCTCCGATAACGGTTAAATATCCGGGAGCTTACCATTATGCCGAAATCGGTAAATCATTTTATGCATTACGAGTTGTCATTATAATGATTTTGATCTGGATTTGTCCGCCGCATTGATCGCTTTCGCAATCGTCAAAGAAATGCCCGTGCGTTGAAATAGCCCTCCAGCGGTTGCCGGAGGGCCTCTCTATTCCGATCAAAAACTGGCGTCGTCGTCCATGTCTCGGCGCGGTTCTGGGCCGCGCTGCCCGCGACTGGAATTCGGCTTGGGCTTCGACCCGGACGCCGTCTCACGAGGGACTGGCGCCAAGAGAGATGTGGTTCCGGTCAGTTCGGCGTTGAAATACTTGGCGCCTTCCCGGTCGGACTGACTGTAGGACAGCCGGCCGTTGAATTGGACGAGGTCGCCCTTGCCGTAATGCGTTTCGATATAGTCGATACGCTTGTCGCCCCAGACGGTAATTCGGTGCCAGGTGCTGCGTTGGACCCTTTCGCCATTGCGGTCCTTATAGCTGTCATCGGTTGCCAGGTTGAGGTTCACTACGCGTGTGCCGTCGCTAAGCGTACGGGTAACTGGCTTATCGCCCAGACGGCCGATGAGGATGACGAGGTTATTCATTTTAAGTCTCCATGATTTTTACCCTCGGGGCCCATCCCCGTTCGGGCCGCGGCTTTACCGCGATCATGCGACCAAGAAGACCGGCTAGGCCGGACGTCGCACCCGCAGGGGCGAAACGCAGTGGCGCAGGGCGAAGCCCTTGCGGCGGATGCCAGCTGGGCTAGGTCCGCATGATTGATCGAGGTGATTGCCGCCCGCGGGGTAGATTGGCCCGGAAGTCAAAGCCCTGAGACGAAACACCCTGCCAACCTCGTCAAATGGACACCTGGCGGGATAGCCGGCGGCTTCGACTTTTGCCCCTGCCCCACTTCGTGAATTCTGGCCGCATGTACCAAAAAGTGAGATGAGCAGCAGAGGCCACGTGGTTCTTCGTTACCTGAAGGCAAGGCTGTCGGCTGCGGCGGGTGTCATCGGTTGTGCGAGTGCAGGACTGAGGCGGTTCGGTCTTTCACGTTCAAGGTCGTCCGGGAGGATGACTGGGGTGTGGAAGCCTAATCCCGATCGTTCTTTGGACACCCCTCTTCCCGGGACCGCCGAATCCAGATTTACTCCTTATTAATGATTCGACACGGGCCGGATTCCCGCGTGGCTAGGGGACATTATTTAGCCGCAAGCGATGACGACCTCTCTGGCCTGGCGATGGTTTACGCGGGGCCTACTGCCGAAAAAATACGTGTAATCATATAGTTAGGGTATGCGCAGTTGCACATATGCGCTCTTGGGCAAATACAGAAATCACCAAGTCAACAAAAGCGGGCTTGCGTTTCTGCGCACTGGCTTAAGAGCGCACTTGAGCAAAAGCAGATCTGCGCACATACTATTGTGCGTAGGCGCGTTTTTGCGCATAATTGCAAAAGCGGAGATACACATGCGTATCTGCAGATGTGGTTCCACACATGCGCAGGCGCGCTTATCCACATCTGTATCTGCGCTCACGCGCACATGGTTAAGCATTCATTAGGTATATCATACATACACATGTGCAGATACGTATTTGCGTTTCTGAGAGGTCACCATGGCTGTCATCGCGCTCAACTCACCTAAAGGCGGGGTCGCAAAGACGACACTCGCAATCCTGTTGTCGTCGGAATGCGCCTTTAAGGGCTACTCGGTCGCTCTTTTGGACGCCGATCCCAACCAGCACGCGGCTTTATTCGGCGAAAAGTCGACCATTGCGAACCTTGATTTCCAAGGCGAAGTGACCGACCAGAACGTGATCAGCGCAATTCGTAAGGCTTCGAAGGAATACGATCTTGTGTTCATCGATCTGCCTGGCGCAACCACCACGTTAAATCTCAAAGCCTTGCAGTTGTCCGACTTTGTGATCCTGCCATGCCAGACCTCACGACCCGACGTTCGCGACGCCATGCGCGGTATCCAACAGATCGCCGAAGCTGGCGAGTTGAAGGGCCTGTCGGACGAACAGACCATTCCGTATTCAATTCTTTGGACCAGAATTCCCTTTAGCTTTGAATCGAAAGCGGCGCGGTCGATCCGCGATGCGATCGGCAAGACGGGCGCCCGGACAATGAATGCGATCCTCAGCGAACGTGCTGTTTACAAGGAAATGCATATCAACAGTGAGGTTCCGCGGCAGATTGATCCTAAATCGAAGGCAACCGACGAAGTTGCAGCACTGGCCGACGAACTATTGGAAAATCTCTACAAGCTGAAGGAGACGGCAAATGCAGCCTGACGCTAAAAAGCCTGATGCGTCAGACGCCTTGGCCGAAGATTTTGCCCGCCTGGCTAAAAAAGCTGTTCGTATGCCGGAAGAAGAGGGCAGAGGAGTGCTTTCGCGCCCCAGTCTGCGCGGCAGTTTGAGCAAAAATCCGCTCGTTGATGAAGATACCGAGATCGCGGAGATTGCCGACAAGGTTGCCCGCGGCCATAGCGGATTTACGGGCGTAAAGGACCGCTTGCCTGAAAAAATTGAGATGGAGCGACTGACCTTGGCCATTCCGGCGGCTACGGGACAGGATTTGGCAGAAAAAGCGGCCAAGGCGCGCGTCACGAAGACTTTTCTGCTTCTCAAGGCGCTTAAGGAAGCCGGCTTTGACGTTCCCGATGCCGCCTTGATCCCTGATGGCCGTGCGAGGCGGTTCTAGGCCCGTTCTAGCGCGATTGGCGGGGGATTACGGTCTCTTGGCCGGGCTTGCCCGCTCGGTGCGCGTTTGCCCCGCATTTTGGCCTCGATAAGGCATATTGGATGGCCTCAGCACCGGTTGACGACGCGCGCATCCCCGCCAAGCCCTCTTGCGCCGACGAAGACCTCAACTGTGGCAGATTTATCCACAGTCTGCCCTTCGTGTTATAGAATGAATCGTTAGACTCGTGTTAAGCGGGTTAACGGCATTTGCAACGTGCTGTTTTCATTGCGATTTCACCGCCTTTTTTTGTTGTCGCTGTATTTGATACGCCGAATGCATGTATCTGAAACGCCGTGCGGTGTGTATTTGAAACGCCGAATCGCCTTGACGGACTTATCAACAGGGGCATACGCTCAAAAAGAGTGATTTTTGTGCGAGTGAGTCTCTGTTGGGGCCGAACTTGTCACGGAAATCGACAATTACGGTCTCTGATTTGGGACTGTTGGGGCCAGAAGGCTATCCGAACCGTATTTGAAACGACGAGTTTGGCCAAAGTGTATGTGAAACGACGATAGCGATCGCCTTGGGTGGTCCAAATCGTCCTCAGCCGGGCGTATCTGAACCAACGAAGTTAGAGCATGCGTATATGAAACAACGAAAACAAGCTGTCCGTATCCGAAACGACGATAGTTCGATGCCTGTTTCACTGGGTTCGATGCCCGATTTGCCCGACCCGGAACAGCCGTCCATCTTTGACGAAACACAAAGCACCGCCTTTCAGAAGGATATTCTGAGCCGGCAGGCCAAAGTGTATGTGAAACGACGAAAAACGGACCCCCGTATCCAAAACGACGAAGAAGAGGAAGGCGTATCTGAAACGACGAGCCTAGAGGCAGCGTATCCGAAACGACGAAAGTTCTCGCCGCGTATCCAAAACGACGAATCCAACGTCGTTCGTGAGGTTCGAATCAAGGCTGATGCTGGTCGTTCGGCGCTTCTTCCGGAGCGTTACCCGAACGAAGACCTCTTCATATGCGACGTGCTCGATGCCATTCCAAAAGATGACATGGCCAGCATGGAACATCCCATGTTTACTCTGGCGACTAAGCCTGACATGCGCAAAATTCTGTATGAGCACAAGGGTAGCAAGGTCGAGATACTGCCGAGTCAGTTTGGCCTGGCGACCATTCACGACAAGGATATCTTGATCTATTGCGTGTCGCAGCTGATCGCTAAGCTCAACAATTCCGAGCCAGTCAGCCGCAATGTCTATCTGAGGGCCTACGATTTGCTTGTTTGGTCGAACCGGCAAATTTCGGGGGACGGCTACACGCGCTTGATTTCTGCTCTGGACCGGCTGGCGGGAACCCGGATCAAGACAAACATTATGGCTGGCGACGAGGAGATCAAAGAAAGCTTCGGTTTGATCAATGCGTATAAGGTCGTACGTCACAAAGATACGGGCGTAATGTCCGAGATCAAGATCGAGCTTTCCGAGTGGTTGTTCAAGATGGTTCAGGGCAAAAGCGTGTTGACGCTACATCGGGATTATTTCCGACTACGTAAGCCCCTGGAGCGACGTATTTATGAGATTGTCCGAAAGCACTGTGGTGCTCAGCCGAGGTGGAAGGTATCGGTCGATCTTCTGTTCAAGAAGTCGGGTTCCGCAGGTAATATCCGCTTGTTCCGTCGAACTCTGCGTGAGCTTGAGGACACAAATCATCTACCCGACTATGTGGTTGAACTTGTCGATGACGGGGCAGTATTTACACGCCGTGACCAACTTCCGGCCTTAGGAAGCAAGGCGCCCCGCATTCCGTTTGTTGATCCGGAGGGCATGCACGACGCGAAGTTGGTGGCCCCTGGCTACGATATCCACGCCCTTTACCAGGAGTGGGGGGACTGGTGGATGGATAGCGGTTGCCCAGAATTGAACAATATCAACGCAGCCTTCGTCGGCTTTTGCAAACGCAAGGCTCAGCAAGCGCCACTGCGATGAGAGCTTATCCGCACCGTCGCGACCGAGCGTGGCGGCCAATTGTTGGATGCCAACTAGGGCAACGAGGGTGGCTGGCATAGTTCGCCAGCTTCATGTTTTTGAAGGGCCGGATCTTGCTAGAGCATAAGATTTATCGAGTGGAAGCGCGCTTCAAGGAAGCGGTGGAGTTGACCGGTCCGGACCATCTGTATGTAAGGGAAACCCCGGACAAGACCTTCATCATCACTGCGGCGCATTTGGCTAAGGGCGTGGAATACATTTTGTCGACACAACGCAACTCAGGCGCGCCTAGGGAATTTGTGGATCTTGGCAGATGCGTTCAGTTCGCTGTCAATCTGACGGGCGTGCAAATGATCCAATTCAATCTACGGCCGTTGGCGGAGTCGGAAAATAAGTGACTGTTATTAAAGGAATTTGGGGATTATCTTGAGGTCGATGGCTTGGCCAGCATCGCTCGTTCAATTGCGAATAGCGAGCCCTAAGCGCATAAATTATATATTTATCAGAATTTAGCTATTGATAATAATCAATTTGCAGTGTTATCTGGCGGTGACCTCGCGATTTGGGGTCTTCCAACAATCAATGCAATTGGTGGCGTGCGAGCATGGATTTCGCAGCAATGGCGGAGCTTTGCGCTCCGAGCGTGGAGCCGGATACGCTGAGGCGTATTGCGGCAGTGGAGTCGAGTTTTAACCCTTACGCCATTGGTGTTGTGGGTGGCCGACTTCAGCGTCAGCCCCGAAATGGGGCGGAAGCGGTCGCGACTACTGGCATGCTTTCTGCCAACGGCTGGGACTATTCCGTTGGTTTGGTTCAGGTAAACCAGAAGAATTTTAGCAAGTACGGTTTGACCCCGACGACTGCATTCAATCCCTGCGAAAACTTGCGTGCCGGCAGCCAGATACTGGTTGATTGCTACAGGAGGGCAGGGGGCTCGGCGACGCCGTTGGGTGATGCGCTTAGCTGCTACTATTCCGGAAATTTCAGCGCCGGATACCGCCTGGGGTATGTCGCCAAGGTTCTTGGTGGACCTCAGCGCCCACCGATAGCGGGCATTGTCCAGCCCATCCCCGTCGTTGCCACGGCCCCTACGCCGCGTTCGAGAAAGCCTCAGGTTGTTCACCAAGCCCAGACCCCGTTGCTGGCTCGGGGTTTTTTCCTTTCGGCGCCCGACGCCTTGGCGGGTGGCGGTGGCTCTTCCACCTCAGCGGCCGGTTCTACGGCCTTACTTTTCTAGGAGATTGTTTTGAAACCTACGAGCAAGAAATGGCTTTCGCGCGCCGGCAGCCTGACTGGATTCGGTATCGTTTTGGCGAGTCCTTCCTATGCGATGCAGATCAGTTCGCTGACTTCAGGCCTTAGCTGGATTCAAACCACAATTTCCGGAATCGGCGTTGTGGTGATCGTGATCGCGATCATGTGGACGGGCGTTAAAATGATGTTCCAACACGCAAAATGGTCCGAAGTCGCCCACATTTTCTTTGGCGGAATCCTTGTTGGCGGCGCGGCGGCGATCGGTCCGCAGCTGTTTGGCGGCGGCACGAGCAGCTGACTATGCACTTCCGTGACCCCGTTTTCCGTGGTGCGACCCGCCCGCCAATGTTTTTGGGGGCCCCGATGGTGCCATTTATCCTGGTGACGGGGCTCTGCGTCATGCTGGCGATGCTGGGGTTGTTTGTAAGCCCCTACATTTTCATCGGCGTGATCACGGTCTGGGTGCCGGTTTTCGCCTGGATGCGCCTTGTAACCAAGGCAGATGACCAGCGCCTAAACCAGTTGCTTCTTCGGGTTCGAATGCGGGCCCGGATGACGAGGGGGCGCCGGTTTTGGGGGGCCGTGACCTTTATTCCGCTCAAACTGAAGAAGCGCTAGCCCATGAAATCCCGTGGAAAAATCAAGGATGCCGTTAACGCACAGATGCCCGTGGGCGAATATGTGCCTTTGGGCGTCCATCTTGCACCGGATGTCGTAAAGCTCAAGCGCACTGGGGACTTCATCGCGACATGGCGATTGGCGGGTATTCCGTTTGAAACCCAGGACGAAGGCGATGTGTCTGCGGCCAAGGAAAGCTTCGTCAACTTGCTGCGTAGTCTCGGCGGTGGCGCGTTCGCGATCTGGTCGCATAAGCTGCGCCGGAGGGTCCAAGAGCGCCTGGATGCCAGCTACGACAACTCCTTTGCGGCGCGGCTCAACGACGAATACTACGAAGGGTTTGAGCGTCATCGACAGATGCGGACTGAGCTCTATATCACCTTGGTCTATCGGCCCAACATCGGCAAGGTAACGAACCCGCTCGCCAAGCTCTTTGGACTTAATCGGCGCACGCTTGAAGACCTGCGGGCGGCTGATCGCGAAGCGCTTGATGAGCTGAGTGACGCCGCCAAAATGGTGGAGCGAACGCTTGAGAGCTATGGCCCGGAGCGCTTGACGACTTACCAGAAGGGCAGGGTGGTCTATTCCGGTATGCTTGGTTTGATGGCGTATCTAACAAATGGCGTCTGGGAGGATATTCCATATCGCCGGGCCAGCATCGACCAGTACCTGGCCTCAAGCCGACTGCATTTTGGTGACAACAATGGTCGAATGCAGATCGTTCACCCAGCGGGACAACGGTTTGTGGGATTTCTGGATTTCCAGGATTATCCAAAATGGACCGAGAGCGGCATCGCCAACCCGATCCTTTATTCGGATTACGAATATATCGAGACGCAGAGCTTCTCGATCCTCAATCGACGCGATGCGCAATCGGCGCTTGAGCGTCAGCGCGGCCATCTGTCTGCGGCGGAGGACGCTTCGGAAAGCGAAATCAACGAAATCACCGAAGCGCTCGACGACTTGGTTGCAGGTCAAATCGAGCTCGGCGAATATCACTATAGCCTGGCCATCCTGACTGAGGACCTGAATTCTCTATCAAAGGCGATGTCGGACGCCCGCGCCGCCTTGCAGGACCAGGCAGGCTTCAAGATGTCAGTCATCGACATCGTGCCGGAGGCCGCCTGGTTTGCGCAGCTCCCTGGCAATTGGGACCTCAGGCCCCGAGAAGCCAAGCTGACCAGCCGCAACTTCGCTGGGCTGTCTCCGTTTCACAACTTTGCCACCGGCAAACGCATGGGCAATCCCTGGGGCGAGGCTGTGGCCTTGTTTCAGACGCCGTCGGGCCAGCCGTACTATTTCAACTTCCATGTTTCGCCTGCAAAACGCGACGTGGAGGGCGAGGCGCTGGCCGGCAATACCTTCATCTGCGGTACTACGGGTAGCGGCAAGACGGTTTTGCAAACGAGCCTGTTGGCTTTCTCGCTCAAATTCGCGGGTCTGCGCGCGGTCTGCTTTGACAAGGACCGGGGCATGGAAATTGGCATCCGGGCGCTTGGCGGCAATTATCGCCCGTTGGAACGTGGCGAACCTACAGGCTTTAACCCGTTTCAATTGGAGCCCACGGAAGAAAATGTGCAGTTTTGCGAGCGTCTAATCCGGCTCTTGGTTGGTGGGAGTGTGACCGCAAGGGATGAAAACGAGATTTCCCATGCCGTGCGCACCGTCATGGGGCCTAACGTTTCCGCTAAATTCAGGACGTTGTCGGTTATCGCACAAAATCTTTCGGCGGTCGGCGATAATTCGCTTTCGGAGCGCCTGCGCAAATGGTTGTCGGGTAATGCTTTGGGGTGGGTTTTCGACAATCCGACCGACCAGCTTGATTTCACAAAATCTAGAATATTTGGCTTTGATTATACCGAATTCCTCGACGATCCGGAGATTCGCACGCCCGTTATGGCGTACCTGCTGCACGTCACGGAGCGCCTGATCGACGGTCGGCCGTTCATGTACATCATGGAGGAGTTCTGGCGGCCGCTTATGGACAGTTATTTCAGCGACTTTGCGCTGAATAAGCAAAAAACCATCCGCAAGCAAAACGGTCTCGGGATCTTCGTGACGCAAAGCCCGTCGGACGTACTTACGCACCCTATCGGCAAAACCATGGTCGAACAGTCGGTGACGCAGATCTATCTTCCCAATCCGCGTGCCGACCGCGCTGACTATGTCGACGGCTTCAAACTGACCGAAGCCGAGTTCGAGGTCATCCGGAACCTCGGCGAGACCTCACGGACATTTCTGGTCAAGCAGGGCAGCAACAGCGCCATCTGCCGTTTCAATCTGACCGGCATGAGCGAGGTGCTGAGCATTATCTCCGGTACGACGGAAAGTGTTGCCGCACTGGATGTCATCCGCGCCAAGGTTGGTGACACACCTGATGCCTGGATGCCGATATTCCTCAACCGAAACCAAACCCGCCAGTTGAAAAGGAGGACCGCATGAAACGGCTGATATTCGCGGTGGCGATCTTCGCCGCGGCCATTTCGAATCCTGGGACAGCCCGAATTCTCCCGAGGTCCGCCCTTGACGGTTTCCAATTCGATGGGGTGCTATCCGACGCCGCCTTGAAAACAGCTGGATGGACCCGATGGCATTGGCTGGAGGTGTATCACATGAACGCTCCGGAATATTGGCGGGCTTGGGACTGCAAGGATAAGCCCTGTGACTCGAAGTGGCAGGCCAACATTCGGGCTAAGGCGGTCCTGATTCCCCGAATATACAAGGATCCGCCTCCTTCCGATACGTCGCTTCCTTCGAAGCATTGAGGTCGGACGACTATGGATTTCTTCGAGTCGCTCGAACAGGGAATGGACCAAAAACTTGCTGGGTACGTGAGCAACGCAGCCGCCAACCTGTGCGCGGTCATAGCGCCTGTGGTCGCCACAGGTTTGGTCATCTACGTCATGCTGATCGGCTATGCAATCATCCGGGGTGAAGCCCAGGACAGCCTGCATTCGGCGATGTGGCGAGCGGTCAAGTGGTCGCTGATCTCGGCGGTCGCCCTCAGCGCGGGAGGTTTCAATACCTACATTGTCGGAGGTTTGAACGGAATTGAATCGAGCCTGTTTCAAGCGGCAACTGGTTCAGCCAGTGGCGGTCAGCTTCTTGATATTTGCCTTGCTCAATACATCAACCTGTTCAACCTGCTTGACCAGAACCTCAACGCCGGCGGCATCACCCCAATTCCAAACCTCGGCGTTGTTGTGGCGATCCTTTTCCTTGGCGTTGGATCACTCATTTTCTTCGGTTTGGCAGCCTGCGTGTTCATGCTGGCAATGGTGGCCGAGGTCCTGGTTATTGCCCTTGGTCCAGCTTTTATCGCGACCTTGATCTTCCCGCCGATCCAGCGTTTTGCCGATGCTTGGTTGAGTGCGGCTTTGAATACGGTCATCATAAAAGTGCTCGCAGGTATCGTCCTAACGATCAGTACGACCTTTCTTCAGGGCTTGGTCGAAGAGGTCTCCGGTTCATTCAACGCGACATCCGTTGCCATGGATTGCTTGAAGATACTGCTCCTGTCGGTGTCGTTCGGCGCCATCTTTGGATACCTGCCGATGTTGTCGGCGCAACTCGTCGGCGGCGCGCCCTTGCCGCATGTGACGATGCCTCGCTTTAGCCGCGGGGGAGGGCGGCGATCGATGGGCTCCAAGGCGTCTTCATCGAACACCGGTGGCTCCCTGCAGCCGAGCCGCAATCTTCCCTATACCAGCCGCACGCCGGCCTACCGCGCCAACAGTATCGGCAACTTGAACCGATAGGAGGATCCTGATGCGCTATCGCCTGCCTATGAACAGAAAATTTGCGGTGCCGCTTGCCGCCATGCTGGTCCTTGCCGTGCCAGCGACCTCGGCCTTTGCCATCGGCGGCGTCGGTGACGTGGTCTATGACCCCTCGAATTATGCCGAGGCGGTCAAGGAAGTGCAGTCGTGGGAACAGCAGTTCCAACAGATGACCCAGGCCCTAGCCAAGGCTGACTCGACTATTCAGCAGCTCCAAACCCAGGTCTCGTCGATGACCGGCAATCGGGGATTCGGCGACGTCTCGAATAATCCCGCGCTTATGGCGACAGTGCCGACTAATTTGCCTACGACCATGTCCAGCCTGAACAGTACCGGGACGCTAACCGGCAATGCGGCAACGATCCGCAGCTCGACGGCGGTCTACAATTGCACCGACATTACCGATGCCGCGTCCAAAATCGCCTGTCAGGCGTTACTGGCTCAGAACGCCCAGCAGCAATCCCTGCAGCAGCAGACCATGGCCTTGCTGAACGAGCGCACCACGCAAATCGAAGCCCTACGCTCGCAAATTGACGTGACCAACGATCCCAAGTCGATCGCTGAACTCCAGGCCCGGCTTACGGCCGAGCTCGCCCAGGTGGCCAATGACCAAAACAAGATCGCGCTGATGAACGCCATGCTGATCACCAGCCAGCAGGCGGCCGCACAGACTCGCGCGGAGCAGGGCAATTCATTGATGGCGACGAATAAGACATCAGCGTTGGACGGCTTCTCTTTTGCCTCGCTTGGCATCCAGCCGGCCACCCAAACTGCTGAAGTGGAGCAATAACCCGCATGCCCTTGGATTCAGTTGTGCCGGCCCAGGCGTCGAGATTTTTTGGCGAGGCTCAGAACTGGGAAGCGGACAGGATGTCACGCATTGAACGCAGTGAGCGGCGGGCGTGGCAGATCGCCTGGTCAGCCTCATTGCTGACTGCGATATCTCTGGTAGCCCTTGTGTCCATACTCCCGTTGAAACGGGTCGTGCCTTACGTCTATTCGGTCGATCGGCAGACGGGTGAGCTGACCTTGATGGACGCGGCAGGCCAGCGTCAAATGGCGGGGCGGCAGGACCTCATCGATAAGCACTTTGCCAACGCCTATGTGCTGGCGCGCGAGTCCTACGACTGGAAGCTCCTGCAGACCGATTACAACGACACCATCGCGTTTTCGGCGCCTATGGTGGCGAGAGACTATGCCGCGCGATTTGACGGGCCCAAAGCCGTCAACAAGGTCTGGGGTGCGAACACCGAGCGGGCGGTCACCACTACCTCTATCCAGCTCGCGCCGGATGGGGTCAGCAAAAAGGCGGTCGTCCGTTACACGGTCCAGCAGCGAAACCTTCAAACCAACGTCCTGGAGCCGCTAGAGCATTACATCGCAACCATCGCCTATGAGTACCATCCGGACCGGGCCGGCAAGGAACAGGACCTGATACGCAACCCGCTGGGCTTCACGGTAACGAGTTTCCGTGCCGACCCCGAAATCGGGGGCATCCCCGGGATCCTTCCGGGCACCGAAGGCCAGGCGCAAGTGGCGGGGGTTCAGCCATGATTAAATGGCTCGTGACTGCCGGTACATCGTTGGTCACTGTGACGCCGGTGCTCGCCCCTGCGGTCGCGCCCGCGATCGCTCCAATGTCGACCACGGGCATTATCCTGGCCCATCCGACCGACAGTCGTATCCGTACGGTCGATTATCGGCCCAACGAAGTGATTTCGGTGCCAGTTTCGACAGGTGTTGTAACGCGGATTACCTTGGAACACGGCGAGAAGATAATCGCCGCAGCGACGGGCATGCCCGGTAAGTGCGATAGCGACGCCAACGTCTGGTGCGTTGTTGCGGATGCCGATGCCAATGAAGTCTGGGTCAAACCGAAGACGGGCGCTAAGCACAACAATCTGGAGCTTAAGACTGATCGTCGCGACTATAGCTTTGACCTGAAAGTCGGCAAGGTTACGACCTATCGGGTTGTGTTGCGCTATGCCGGCTTATCCGCCGTTGGACCCGCGCGAGGGCCGACTGATCAGGAGATTGTCGCCGCCCGCTTGGCGCAGGCCCAGCCGACACCGAAGAACCTCAACTATTCCCTGGAAGGAAACGAAAAGGGTGGGGATATTATTCCCAAGGCCGTCTTTGACGATGGCACCTTCACCTACTTTAAGTTCCCAGGAAACACGGAACTTCCAACCATTTTCGTGATCGGTGCGGACGGCAAGGAGGCGCGGGTCAATTACAACATGACCGGCGACTACATGGTCGTCCAACGCTTGGGCCATCAGTTCGTGCTGCGGCTCGGCAAATCCGTGGTTTCAGTGTGGAATGATAGCTTCGACGCTCAGGGCGTGGCGCCAAAGAGCGGCACGACGATCGCCGGCGTGGAGCGTGAGACCATAGGGGCTGATCATGCCCATTGATGAGCAACCACGGGTCAATCCAACGCTCAAAGCTGAACCCCCGGCTAATCAGCCGGCCGACAGGATCGTCAGTGTCAACGATGTGGGTCGCCGCAGCGGTAACCGAGCAAGCCCCTTTCTGGTGATGGGGGGTATCGCTGCCGTTGTCCTGATCGGTGGCCTTATGACGGTCAGTGTCATCAAGTCAAAGCTCACCGGCGCGAAACCTCAAACCTCAGCGTCGGCCAACTCTGCGAGCATCTATAGCAAGTTGTTTCCCACCGATGGCCAACAGCCGCCGCCGTTGCCTGGACAGGACGCGGCGACTTCATCAGCTTCGTCGGCTAACGGCAGCCCCATGACGGGATCGGCGTGCTCTGATGGGTCAATTGGCAACGCGCTACGCGGTCGTGACGGTGTTGTGGTCCGCAATGCGCAAGGAGAGGGGGTGCGCGTTTGTCCTGATGGCCAGGTTGTGGGCACTACAGCGCCCTCAGAGGGCGCTACGAGGGCGATCCCCGTCGAAACGGTCCATCGCGGCGGCGACGCGCCCCTTGCCTCCACAGCGCGATCTATGGGCCTGTCGGGAGCATCGGCCGGTGGGGCCATGCTGAATGACGGTAAATATGGGTCGGCGCCTGTGGTCCCCGATCTGACGAACCCACCGGCCGTTGCGGGCGCGGTCGCTCAAGCTGAGGCGGCATTGAAACCCAAGACCGAAGGTCTACTGACCACTGCGCCCCAGGGGTCGTTGGAGGCCGAATTGACCCCGTCAAAGACCCCGACGGTCCAGGCGGCGCGGATCGGCGATCTCAATCTCCTTCTGCCTAAGGGCCATACGATCGATTGCGCGCTTTCGATGCGGATTATCTCGAGCCTGGCGGGGCAGGTGAGCTGTGTCGTCACTTCGAACGTCTATTCCGCTAACGGCAAGGTTGTTCTGCTTGAACGGGGCAGCGAAGCTGTCGGTGAATATCGTTCGGGTGCATCTGTTGGGCAGGAGCGGCTTTTTGTGCTGTGGACCCGGATCATCACACCGGCTGGCGTCGTCATCAACCTCGACAGCCCGGGGGGCGATGAGTTGGGGGCGACTGGCCTAACGGGCAAAGTCGATGATCATTGGTTCGAGCGGATTGGCTCGGCCTTCCTCTTGTCGACCGTTCAGGATGCCCTGCAGTACGAGGTCGCCGAGGAACAGGCCAAGTCCGGCGGCTCAACGCTGGTGCTGTCGAATACAGCACAGACCGGCAACACTATGGCGGAGAAGGTTCTCGACGCCACCATCAATATTCCGCCGACCCTGTATAAAAACCAAGGCGACCGCGCCGTTATCTACGTTGCCCGTGATCTGGACTTTAGCGATGTCTATAAGCTCAGACCCCGGCCCTGAGGCGAGCGGCGGGTCCGGCCGGGCAATGAAGCTCGGTCGTGACACGTCCGTGCGTGAACTGCTTCGCCCGCTTGAGCCATTCTTCGCGCTCGACGGGGTCACCGAGGTCGTCGTCAACCGCGCTTGCGAAGTCATGTACGAGCAAGGCGCCGTCTGGGTGACTGCGGCGGTTCCCGACTTGCCGCACACGCGCCTGTGGGCCCTGGCGCGTGCTATCGCCACCTATACGGACCAGGATATCGGACCGAGGACGCCGATCTTGTCAGCGATCTTGCCGGACGGGCAGCGCATACAGATTGTCGTGCCGCCGGCTGTGGCGCCTGACACGATCAGTTTGTCGATTCGCCTGCCGACTCAGACCCTTCGGGCACTCGCCGACTACCAGGCTGAGGGGGCGTTTTCTCGATTTGTCTGGGCATCTGCATCGGTCTCGGATGACCGGGTGGCGCATCTGGACCGGACCGACCTCGCCTTGGTCGAGGCACTGAGCGCGTCGGACCTGCCGGCGTTCTTTTCATCGGCCATCGCGGGGCGTCGCAATATTGCCGTCGTCGGCGATACAGGCAGTGGCAAGACGACCTTGATGAAGAGCTTGTGTCAGCAGATACCCGGTCGAGAGCGCATCGTTACGATCGAGGACGTTCGCGAATTGGCGTTACCGAACCACGATAATCGAGTCCATCTGCTTTATAGCAAGGGCGGGCAGGGTGTTGCGGAGGTTAGGCCCGCCGATTTGATTGCGGCCTGCATGCGTATGCGGCCGGACCGAGTACTTTTGGCTGAGCTTCGCGGGTCGGAAGCCTTCGATTTTTTGAAGCTTCTTACGACCGGCCATAGCGGTTCGATCACCTCGTACCATGCTGAGAGTTGTGCGCTGGCCTTGGAACGGTACGTCCTGATGGCCAAGGAGCATGCAGATGCCGCGATTTTTGACGCGGAAGGGCTAAAGCGCCTGGTCGGGTTGACGATCGATATCATCGTTCACATGCGCGCAGAGGTGTCGGGCGACGGCAAGACCAAGAGCCGCTATGTTAGCGAAATTCACTTCGATCCTGTGGCGAAGCTTCATCATCGCTTTGGCGGTCGAGATGAGCAGGGCGTTTTGCCGTGAGGGATCGCGCCCCCTTTGTCGCACCGGCAATAGCGATCACGTATCTGGTCGTAGCGTCTGTTCTTGTGTCTTGGGCTGCGGGCGCGGTCTTTTTTCTCATTCACAAATCCCTACCCTACGGGGTGACGCCGGTCACCTGGCCCACCTATGCCCGTTACTATTGGCATGACGGGCGCCAAAGATCGGCGCTTCTGATTTCAGCTCTGGTACCTGCAGCCATGGCTCTGTTTCCTCTGGGCCCGCTTCTCAGCTGGTTTTCTGGCCCCGAGCCGGAGCTTCATGGCTCGGCTCGCTTTGCCACGCGTCGCGAAATAAAGAGAGCTGGCTTAATGGGCACCGCTGGCATCATCGTTGGCAAGGTTGGCGGCCGCTTTCTTCAGTTCGCCGGACAGCAATTTGTTCTGGTTGCGGCGCCAACCCGATCTGGGAAAGGGGTTTCAGTCGTCATCCCCAATCTCCTGAACTGGCCGGACTCGGCCGTCGTGCTCGATATCAAGCTTGAGAACTTCCTTCTGACGTCGGCGTTCCGGGAAAGTCACGGTCAGCAGGTTTTCTTGTTCAACCCCTATGCTGAGGACGGTCGGACCCACCGTTGGAACCCGCTTGATGGGGTCAGCCCTGACCCAAATCTTCGGGTTGGCGATTTGCTGAGCATCGCGGGGACGCTTTATCCCGCAAATCCGGGTGATCGGGACGCGTTCTGGGCGGACAGTGCGCGCAACTTGTTCCTGGGCTTGGCCTTGATGCTTTTCGAAACACCCGGACTGCCGGTGACGCTTGCAGAGATCCTGCGGCAGTCTTCTGGCAAGGGGACCGGGCTGAAGGACTACTTGACCGGTCAGATCAATCAACGTGCCCTAGCCGGACAGCCATATTCCAATGCCTGCCAGGATGCGTTGAGCCGGTTTCTGGGCGCGTCGGAAAATACGCTGGCAAACATCATTAGCTCTTTCACGGCGCCCCTGGTGTCATTTGCCAATCCTCTGGTCGATGCGGCGACGGCAGCTAGTGACTTTGACATTTCTCGTGTGCGTGACGAGCGGATGACGATCTACATCGGCATTCAGCCAAACCGGCTGGCGGACGCTGCCCTATTGATCAACCTGCTTTTCAGCCAGCTGATCAATCTGAACACCAAGGCGCTGCCGTCGGGCGAAAGGCACGCGTTGCAGTGCTTGATGATACTCGATGAGTTTCCAGCGATCGGGAAGATCGCGATCCTGGCGCGCGCTAACGCCTTCATCGCCGGCTACGGTCTGAGGCTTGTGACGATCATCCAAAGTATTGCGCAGCTTGAGGGCGTTTATGGGCCAAGCGACGCGCGCACCCTGGCCACCAATCATGCCCTGCAGATTCTGTTCACCCCAAGAGAACAGAAGGATGCGAACGCCTATAGCGAGATGCTAGGCTATTACACCGTCAAGGCAATGTCCAAAGGCAGCTCGATCAACCGTGGCTTCGCCAGCGGGGGGTCTCGTAGCGAGACTATTTCCGACCAGCGCCGTGCCTTGTTTTTTCCCCAGGAATTGAAGGCTTTGCCCGAGGACGAGCAGATCGTCGTGCTTGAAAATACGAGGCCGATCCGATGTGCCAAGGCTCGCTACTATGAAACCGCGGCTTTCATCGACCGCCTGAAGGCCGTCAGTTCGACCTTGGCGTCGTGCAAGACGGTGCCCGACCGGGTGCTGCTGGAAAAGGCGGCCTTCGCACGCCGTGAGTTAGCGGTCAGCCTTCCAACCCTGGATATCGACGCCCACGTTGCGCGGGTCGAGCAGAGGCTACGGCCGCTCGAGGCTAAAGATGTCATCGATCTTAAACGCCTCAACGTCGACCTTTCCAGCTTGCCGACCTTCGCCGATCCAGAAAAGCCGGCGGATGTGGAGACAAAGGTGATCTTGGACGCGTTTTTCCATCTGGGCGGCGTCGAAGCTGGAGACGGTCCGATCGATCTCGCGGTTGAAAATGACCAGGCGGAAGCGGCTGTTGTAAACGAACTGACGGAGGCGTGAATGAGACGGGTCCTGGCGTTTTTATTGTTTCTGGCCGGGGGAGGGCTCTGTGGGTGCAGTTCTGACGCCCCCAGTGCGCCGATCGGGCTTAACCGGCGACCGGCCAATCCAACCGTGGCCAGCCCGGTGGCAAGCTCGGCATCGGCCGCCGTGCAAGACACAGCCACCCCACAACCTTAAGGCTGAATGACATGGCCAGGCCTAACAGGACTACTGATATGGACGTTGATGCTTTGAGCCGGGAAGTGACCCAGCGTTTCGTCGAGATGCCGTGGAACCGGTTCAATTCACAGAATTTGTCGGAGCGGTCGAGCATGCGCTCTGAGGTGCTGCAGGCACGTGAGGACCTTTTGAAGGTGGCGGCGGTCGACGCAGGCCGCGCCGGCCGGATTTGGGACGAGCATGTTCCGTCCTATGTCCCGCGGCCATCGGAACTGCCGGAGGCCCAGGCGGATTTCATGCCTACCAACGGTATTGAAGTTGGCAGGCGCCGAAAGCGTCCTAGACCCGAGGCTTACCTTGATGCATCTGCAGCCGAGCCGCTGGCGGCCAAGCCTAAGCCAGCGGATGAAAGGGGAGCAAATGCGTCGGCCCGAGCATTACCAGACGCGGGCGTCGAAGCGGAACCGGCTCAAGCTGAGACGACCAGTCGAGAGACTTTGCGAAGCGCGCAGGCAAAGCCGGCTATCGATGAGGTGGATCGTCGGGACAAACGCACCCGTTTGCTTCTGGAGGGATTGGAGAAGCAATATCTACGCACTGACGACAAATACCATTTCCGGGATCGGGGTCGCGAAGTGGCGTTTGAGGCGCGCGAGAAGAAGTTGCTGACCTCTTTTGAAACGCCCGCCGTTGTTGGCTCAATGATCGACTTAGCGGAAACGAGAGGCTGGACCTCCTTGAAGGTGTCCGGAACGAACGAGTTTCGGCGGGAAGCTTGGCTGCAGGCAAGCCTGCGGGATTTTGAGGTCAGCGGCTATCGCCCGTCCAAGCTTGATCAGGCGCGTCTTGATGAGTTGCGGACGGAGCGCGGCGGAGGGCAGCCGGGCAACGTCATAGCTAATCAAGAGGGAGGGGAACGCAATGGCGGGCCTTCGAAGGGATTTTCCCACATCGTTGTCAGTGAGGGTAGCGAGCCTCGGGTTGAGTTGACCGGCGCCCAGGACACATATGTTCGGGTTCTAGAGGCCACGATGCGGCACCGCGGCGACCCGCCGCAAGCAATCAGCAAGGCGCGCGAGCTCGCGACAGACCGATTAACGAGCAATCGCGTACATGTCGGCGAGCTCGTTGAAGTGGGTACGGCGCCGTATCAGGATCGTGAGGGAGAGGCTCGAAGCCATTTTGTGACCTTGCGCGACGACCACGGGACGTTGTCGAAGATTTGGGGTGTGGACTTGCCGCGAGCGCTTGAGGTCTCAAAGGCGCGCACGGGCGACCATGTCGCGATCGCATTTAAGGGGCGTAATCGCGTGACGGTCGATGTTCCTGTCAAGGATGGGGCGGGCAATACGGTGCGCACAGATCAGAAAACCGTCGATCGCAACACCTGGGAGGTGGTGCCTTTCGACAGGCTTCGTGCGGATGCGAAGGCTGCGGTCCTGAAAGCTGTCGAGAGGCAGGTGGACCCAGGGAAAATCAAGGTCTTTGACCGATCAGCCAAGTCGGCCATCCCACCGCTCGAGCTTAAGACTGAGCGGTCCAGGTCGAAGGAGAGGACACTTTAATTCGGTTGGAAGCGCCGGAATGGGCGGGAGCCGATTGCCGGATTTGGGAAGATGGATTTCATGAACTGTAGGGGCCGAAGAATGTCGAGCGACGGGCGGACGCTTGAGCGTCTAGAGGGGTGGCTAAACGAAGCGCCTTGCGGTTATACCCCGTGCACGGCAGGCGTGCTTGGAGGGCGGGCGCGTGCCGAACGGGGCGAGGTCGCGGTTATTAGGGCGATCAGCCCAGGGGGTTACGTGGTTCTCGTTTGCGATCCGGTAACGGGCGTGGAATTTGGTCTTGGATATGACGTCGAGCCAACACGACTGAGACTATTCATTAACCTCGGCGACGCAATTAGAGTTTTGGTGAACGATCTGGCGGTTACGCGTATTCGGTTTGAGCTTCTGGCCAGTTCGTCGTGACGCCGTCGCATCGCTTGTCAGCCTCCCTCAGCATACACAAAGCGAGACAGCTGCGCTTGAAGATGCACATGCGCACTTGCGCATTTGCATGAACCCATTCTCCGTTGTCGGGAGGAGCGCTACAGGGGCAGAACAAACGAAACGTGCGGATCTGTAGAATAAGCGGACAAAGCAGCCGTATTCTCGATTGAAGGGGCTGAGGCCCAACAGGTTGGCGGTCTGCCGCTTGAGAAGCGCGCAGCCGAAATGGCTAGAACGTTAGATCGGCTCGTACGGGAAAATGGTCCGAACCGACAGGCGGTAGCACTCGCCATACTCCGGCTCGGGCACCTCGAGTTAAGATCTGGTCGATTTGAATCATCATTTGCGGTTTGCCCACAGGCCAACTGTAGGTGAAACCGGATCCGGCTGGCCATTGCATTCCCGCCTGTATTAATGGCGTCATGCTATGGGACCATAAGGTGGCGTTTAGGTCGCCAGCAAGGATCACTGGCTTGGTCGATGCTCGCGCCAAATTTGCCAACTCATCGAGGTATGCACGGTTCTCGGCCGCGAGACCGGGACGCGCAGGCGGTTGCGGGTGGGCAATTAGGACGACCATATTGTCGAATTCCAGGCGGCCTAATGGCATCTGGTGTCGTCCAATTCGGAAAACTTGAGAAGTGAATGGGCGGCGGGAATAGGCCGCGATGCCGAAAATGCCAGGACCCGCGTAGAACCGGTAAGGGTAACGGTCCTTGAGCGTGTCGAGATGTGTCATCCACTCCGGAGTAGTTTCGCTGGCAATGAAAAGGTCTGGCGCTTGGGCTCGGACCATTGCCGGCACGCGATCAAATTGCCGGTTGTCGCAAAGCACGTTGGAGAAAACGACGCTAACAGAGTGACCTCGCGCATGCGCCGGTAGTTTGTCACGCACGATCATTCGCTCGGTGATTGGCCCGAGATCGCCGAGAACGACGAAAGCGGCAAAAAGATATAGGTTGCGCTGACGCAGTGGTATGGTCAGCAGACCAAGTACCGTTGCGGCAAAGAGCAATTGCAAGCGAAATGGCGTGATGATGTCGCTTTGCCAAAGCCACTGGCCCGCCAAAGCGATCATTTCAGCGCCTAGCAAAGCTGCCAGAGCCACGCCGAGCGCCCAGCTGAATAAACGTTTCATTCCCCCCTCCATTGCTCGAGACTGTTATATCCCTTTGATCGGAACGGTCTGCCGCCATCCCAGATCGGCTTTCGTCTCGAGATAATCATAGTCCTCGTCACCAGCGCGTGGGCGCTACGAATAATTGTTCAACTGCGAGAACTTAGTAAAACTGAGGCCTTGTTTGTGGCTTCATTGTGTTTTCATTGTGGCGATATTCGCCAAATGCGAACACTGTTGCAACACACATTCTCCTAATTGGAGAAATAATCCTGCCAGGCCTCAGAATAGAGAGGGGCACCAATTGCAACCAAGGAGACTTAGAATGAAGTGGGTTCTCGTTGCAGTAAGCGTTCTAGGCAGTGGTATGTTGGCGGCTTCGGCGGCTAACGCCAACTCGTGGTCGGCATGGCAAATGCCTGCGACTGATGATGGAAAAGCCGTGACGTACAAAATCAACGTCGCGGTCACTGACAAGACATCGATTGCCGCCAAGGGCACGCCGTTTGAGCAGGCATTTCAAACCTGCGCCGACTCTACGATAAAGGATATCGGCGGTAGCTCAACTATTATGGCTCAGAAGGACCAAGCGGTAGGTCCGTTCGAGACTAAGTTCCAGGCTTGTATGGAGGCCGCCAAGAGCGATCAAGGCATGTCCATGTGGGATCTTGGCGAACTGCACGCCTCGCAATTCACGTGGGCTGAAGTCAAATAGGTACTTGATGTGCGTGACCGCCCCGGAGAAATGGGGCGGTCACAAATGCCAATCGCTCCTTACAATGTTCGAAAGCCGCAATCATGTCAGGCAGCGACAGGCGGAGCATGTCCGGTTATTGGTCGACTATTGCCTGTTTTGCTTGCTGGCTCTCGCGTTTTGAGCGTTGCGCGACGTTTGGCACGATTGGCGACTATACTGCTACCTTAACACCGGGTTTGCGCCCACGCTTGGCGGGTTGTGGTACGCGGCCGCTTTGACCGAGGCCCATTTTTTTCGCCAAGTCGGAACGTGCCTGAGCGTAGGCGGGGGCGACCATGGGGTAATCCTTCGGCAGGTTCCACTTCAGTCGGTATTCTTCCGGCGACATATTGTATTTGGTGCGCAGGTGGCGCTTCAGCGACTTAAACTTGCGCCCGTCCTCGAGGCAGATGATGAAATCAGTGCCAATCGATTTCTTGACCGAAACAGCCGGAGTCAGCGGTTCAGTCGACTTGGTTTCTTCCGTATTTTCAAGGCCGGAGAGCGCCCTGTGAACGTTGGTGATCAGCGAAGGCAGTTCCGCGGAAGGGACTGAATTGTTGCTGACGAATGCGCCAACGATCTCTACCACCATGTTGGTCAGGTTGTTTTGCGTTTCCATTTTACTTCCGCAGTTAAAGTTCACGAACGCGGAAGGATTTACGCCGGACTCGAAGATTCGCAAGTGGGAATTACAAAAATACCTCCGCGACGCAAAATATATTTGCCGTTATCTTAAAAATGACTCTCAAAAAAACAACCACAGACCTTTTTGCAACCCGAAGATTTCGCGCATGGATTGCGTACTTGCCGCTTGCAATCCGCGTAATCTCGTCAGGAAATTCGGGAATGCCGCGTTCTAAGAGGGATCTTTGGCAGCGCCCGGTTTTGACAGTTCGAAGCTGTCATGCATCAGGGGTTACGTCTTGCTGCCAAATGTCGACGCTATTAAAGCGTGTCTTGTTTTGCTGTGAGTTGCCAATTCACGCCTCAAAACGGCAAAACCGGGTCGTGTTTGCCCACGACCCGGCTTATGGTGCCGTCGAATACCGGCAAACTATGAGTTGGGTCTATTACGCGGCATCGCTGGCCAGCTTGCGGCCACGCTTGGCGGCTGGGGAGGTTCGGCCGCCTTGGCCCAGCCCCATTTGCTTAGCCAGATTTGAACGGGCCTCGGCGTAGGCCGGCGCCACCATTGGGTAATCTTTCGGCAAACTCCACTTTGCGCGGTATTCGTCCGGGGTCATATTATATTTGGTGCGAAGATGACGCTTCAGTGACTTAAATTTACGGCCATCTTCGAGACAAATGATGAAATCGGAACTGATCGACTTCTTGACCGAAACCGCAGGCGCCTGAGGCTCAACCGACTTCACTTCTTCCGAACTATTTAAGCCGGTGAGCGCCTTATGCACGCTGGTAATCAACGAGGGCAGTTCGGCGGAAGGAACAGAGTTATTGCTGACGAACGCGCCAACGATCTCGACGACCATACTGGTCAGAGTGTTTTGATCTTCCATATTACTTCCAATATTAGGGCTGTGGTTGGGAGCAGTCTTTACGCGTTATCTCAATATGCGCAAGAGGTATTTTCATAAAATACCATAATCTATTTCTATTATTTAGATGTTCGCAGACATGGTTAAGATCTCAAGGCGTCTGAACAGAACGTGGCGGGAGCTGAGCTGACGACCTTATCGTGCTTCGGCTCAAAGTTGTCTTTAAGCTGGCCGCGGTTACAAGAACGGTTGCAACCCGTTGAGGCGCGTTCAGGGTCCCCGAATCCAATTCTCCTTCCAGGCTGACAGTAAAGGGCAGCGGTCACCAAGACGGAGGTTACTCGCGAAAACGGTGGTGTATGCAGTAAGGGCCGAAAATGCAGTCAAGCCTCTCCCTTTGGGCTGATGATGGTGAAAGCCAATGGCTATAAGACGCTTGACGTTCGTATACGGCCCGATTTGCGGCTTCTTGATCTTAGGCACTGGGGTTTCGAGTAAATTCCCCTTGGCCACAAGTCTCGACTCCCACAACCGGCAAGTGAACGCTCGTGGCATTGACCGGATATTCAATTACTCTGCAGCCGACGGATACATTTCAACTTCGCCCAAAGGGCCAGGCCATGAGCGATATGAACAGAGAGCAAGGTAACGCGCTTTTTGCGAATGTCGCGTGCCTGATTTTTACGTTAACCGTTCTTGCCCTCGCTTGGCTTGGCTGTGTAATGCTTTTCGGCGGCTGGCTGGGAGGACTGTTAGGATGGATCCCCGCCATGATGTTGGCGGTGGTGGCGCGCATTCTAGTGTTTCTTTGCACGGAATTGGTCGAGGATTGGAGCCATTCGTCGCCTAGTAAATTGTCGCAAATCGTGGATCGTGTGCCTGATCGCCATTGGAAATGGTGGTTGTCGGCAACTATCCTCGGCCCGACAATCGTTCTTGCGGCATTGTTCGCGATTTTAAATGTCCTGCAAAAGCGCTAGATTTTGAAGGCGACCCTTAAACTTCGGAATTTCTTATACGATCGTCCATGCCAAGTTGGCAGTGCACCGCGGACCATTCCGACAGGGCCTGCCGAACGCGAACGGGGTCCGTAGTTTGCCAACTGCATACGCCGCGTGAGCGGTGCCAGAAAACAGGTGTTTTCCGTTACTTGGGCACGCATTCGCAGCTATATTCGAATGGTGGATATGCCTTCTCACCTATGATAGCGATGCGATGTCCGCGAAGTTATCTCAGGATCCAAAATGTCAAACAGCAGACTCGTTGGTATAAGCCGCCGTAAAACCATCGGCGGGCTTATTGGAACTGCCGGATTGATTGCGTCGTGCGATGCATTCGGCGGTGAAGCCCAAAGTTACAAGGCCTCCGCGACCAATCCTCGTCTTCTATATGCATTTAATCCAAGAGATTTGGAGCGAGCCACTTTGTGCGACGGCCTGTCGTTCAGTCGCTCGGGTAAATACCTAGCTATCGTGAATTCGTCAGCGACTTATTCAAGGCCGGCATTTTCCGTTTGGGATGTCGAGGCTCGACAATGTTTGTTCAAGACATCAGATGGAGAAGTTATCTCGGGTGTCTCCTATAAGTCTAAGCCTATATGGGGAAAAGATGACGAATGGGTGGCGGTTGGTCAGCCTATATCCAATGGAACTCTTCTGTGTCTTGACCCGAAAACAGGAAAAAATATCCGCAGAATAAAGGGCGTAACCGGAGATATAAAGCTGAATTTGTCCGGAACGAAGTTATTGATTAAAAATTTCGGACCTGGGTTAAATACGCCGAAGGTCTCTATTTTGGATATAGAAAGTAACGAATCGCGGCAGATTTCATTAGTGAATTGCAGCAATAAATTCCAGCTAATTTGCCTCGCGCATGAATGGATGCGTGACGACGATATATTCCTATTGGGATACGGTAGCATCTCCGAAAATAATAAATGCGATTCCGCAGATATACAAAGGTCTTTGGACGATAAACAAAATTCTGCTCAGCACTATTTTGTGTCTGTAATAAATTCAAACGACCTAAGCACAAAGCGCATATTAAATTGCGACGGGTGGCCACCCACACACGGCGAATCAAGCATAAATTATGCGACAAACAAAATATGCTTAGCTGGACGCTGCATAGTAGATGCAAATACGTTAGAAATTACTCCCATTGCATATTATCAAGACACAACACCTCCAGGTGCAACTGACTTTAACCCGGATGGAAAGTTGATTTATATTCCGGAAACGAGTATAGATGTTCAAGTGCCGTCAGGGTCCAATGGAAGGAAGGGCGGAATTTTTGACACAACGACCGGCGACCGAGTTAGTCAATTTCCGTCGGCAACATATCAAACCCAAATCTCACTTAGCCCCGATGGTCGATATCTCGCATTGGCGCGGGATCTTAATGTTGAGATTTACCAGATAAGTTAGATTCTGTGTTCCGCAACAAGGCGTCGTTCATGGTTTGTCCCCTATGCTACAAATCTGCAAGTTTCGTTAGAAGCTATGGGGCGGCGGAGAGCGGCTTTACAATCCGCGCCGCAATCCTGCTAGCGGAGCCGTTCCATGTCTCAAGCAAATGATCTCAGCAGATCCCTTGTTCCCTTCGATCAAGACAGCTGCCTTGTCGCGGTAATAGAACTGAGCCAATCAAGCTGGCTAATCGCCGGCGCCGTCCCCGGTATCGATCGACAACCGCTAAAGAAAATTCTGCCCAACGAAAGCGAGTTGGTCAGGGTATTATTCCGCTGGCGTGACGAAGCCATCGCAAAGGGTAGTATTGTCAAGCGGATTGCCGTGGCATTCGAGTCAGGCCGTGACGGCTTCTGGCT
>OUWB011209514.1_pt1 | contig 38588 bp, 36 predicted proteins | sample 1779821 | NCBI WGS metagenome assembly OUWB01 (sample SAMEA3914806, study PRJEB12502) | metagenome | biome: forest; material: soil | place: Canada | collected 2011-08-03 | depth 0.1 m
TGCGTCAAGCACAACTTCCTCGTCAAGGACGTCAAGGATGTCGCTTCGACGATGAAGAAAGCCTTTTTCATCGCCAGGACCGGCCGGCCCGGCCCCGTCCTGGTCGATATCCCCAAAGACATCAGCATGCACAAGACCGCGTTCGAGTATCCGAAGGAACTCGACATGCGCTCGTACAAGCCGGTCGACAAGGGCCATGCGGGTCAGATTCGCAAGGCCATGCAATTGCTGCTGGCGGCCGAACGGCCGATGATCTACACCGGCGGCGGCGTGATCCTGGCCAATGCCGCGCCGGAGCTGAACAAGCTGGTCGACAGGCTCGGTTTCCCCTGCACCAATACGCTGATGGGCCTGGGCGCCTATCGCGCGTCGAGCGCGCAATTCGTCGGCATGCCTGGTATGCACGGCACCTATGAAGCCAACATGGCGATGCAGCACTGCGACGTGCTGATCGCCATCGGTGCGCGTTTCGACGATCGCGTGATCGGCAACCCCAAGCACTTCGCCAGCATTCCGCGCAAGATCGTCCATATCGACATCGATCCTTCGTCGATTTCCAAACGCGTCAAGGTCGATATTCCCATCGTCGGCAACGTCAAGGACGTGCTCATCGAAATGCTGTCGCAGCTCGATGCCGCCGATGCCAAGCCGAACAAGTCCGCCTTGTCGGATTGGTGGAAGCAGATCGAAGGCTGGCGCCAGCGCGATTGCCTGAAGTTCACCGATTCGAAGGAAGTCATCAAGCCGCAAGCCGTGGTGCAAAAGCTCTGGGAAGTGACCAAGGGCGACGCATTCATCACGTCGGATGTGGGCCAGCACCAGATGTGGGCTGCGCAATACTACGGCTTCGACAAGCCGCGCCGCTGGATCAATTCCGGCGGCCTGGGCACCATGGGTGTGGGCCTGCCTTACGCCATGGGCGTGCAGATGGCCAACCCGGGCGCGACGGTCGCTTGCGTCACTGGTGAAGCCTCGATCCAGATGTGCATCCAGGAATTGGCCACCTGCAAACAGTATCACCTGACGCCGAAAATCGTCCTGTTGAACAACCGCTTTCTGGGCATGGTGCGGCAGTGGCAGCAGATCGATTACGGTTCGCGCTATTCCGAGTCCTACATGGATTCCCTGCCTGATTTCACCATGCTGGCGGAGTCGTTCGGCCACGTCGGCATGAAGATCGAAGACCCGCGCGACATCGACGGCGCCATGCGCGATGCTTTCGGCATGAAAGACAAGCTGGTGTTCATGAACTTCATCACGGACCAGGCCGAAAACGTCTGGCCCATGGTCAAGGCGGGCAAGGGCTTGACCGAAATGCTGCTCGGCTCGGAGGACCTGTAACATGCGCCACATCGTATCGGTACTCCTGGAAAACGAAGCCGGCGCGCTCTCGCGCGTGGTGGGCCTGTTCTCGGCCCGCGGCTACAACATCGAAACCCTGACCGTCGCCCCGACGGAAGACGCCACGCTCTCGCGCATGACTATCGTCACCTCCGGTTCGGACGACGTGATCGAACAGATCACCAAGCACCTGAACCGCCTGATCGAAGTGGTCAAGGTGGTCGACCTGACCGAAGGCGCCCACATCGAGCGCGAGCTGATGCTGATCAAGGTCAGAGCGGTCGGCAAGGAGCGCGAGGAAATGAAGCGCACCGCCGACATCTTCCGCGGTCGCATCATCGACGTGACCGAAAAGACCTACACCATTGAGCTGACCGGCAACAAAGGCAAGCTCGACGCCTTCATCGAATCGATCGACCGCGCCTCCATCCTCGAAACCGTCCGTACCGGTGGCTCGGGCATCGGCCGCGGCGAACGCATTCTCAAAGTCTGAGATTTAAAAACGATTTTCGAATTTCGTTAATTATTCCCCCCAATTTTTTTACCAGGACCATCATGAAAGTTTTCTACGATAAAGACTGCGATCTCTCTTTGATCAAAGGCAAGAACGTCACCATCATCGGCTACGGTTCGCAAGGCCATGCCCACGCGCAAAACCTCAACGATTCGGGCTGCAAGGTCACCGTCGGCCTGCGCAAGGGCGGCGCATCCTGGAACAAGGTCAAGAATGCCGGGCTGAACGTGGCCGAAGTCGATGAAGCGGTCAAGAGCGCCGACGTCATCATGATCCTGCTGCCGGACGAAAACATCGCCCAGGTCTACAAGGAAAACGTCGAACCGCACGCCAAAGAAGGCGCCGTGCTGGCCTTTGCCCACGGCTTCAACGTGCACTACGGCCAAGTCGTGCCGCGCGCCGACCTCGATGTCATCATGATCGCCCCCAAGGCGCCGGGCCACACCGTGCGCTCGACCTATAGCCAGGGCGGCGGCGTGCCGCACCTGATCGCCGTGTACCAGGACAAGTCCGGCATCGCGCGCGACATCGCCTTGTCCTACGCCATGGCCAATGGCGGCGGCCGTGCCGGCATCATCGAAACCAACTTCCGCGAAGAAACCGAAACCGACTTGTTCGGCGAGCAAGCCGTGCTGTGCGGCGGCACGGTCGAACTGATCAAGGCCGGTTTCGAGACCCTGGTCGAAGGCGGCTATGCGCCCGAAATGGCCTACTTCGAATGCCTGCACGAACTGAAGCTGATCGTCGATCTGATCTACGAAGGCGGCATCGCCAACATGAACTACTCGATCTCGAACAATGCCGAGTACGGCGAATACGTCACCGGCCCCAAGGTCGTCACCGACGACACCAAGAAGGCCATGAAGCAATGCCTGAAAGACATCCAGACCGGCGAATATGCCAAGAGCTTCATCCTGGAAAACAAGGCTGGCGCGCCGACGCTGATCTCGCGCCGCCGCTTGACGGCTGAGCATCAGATCGAAGAAGTGGGTGCAAAACTTCGCGCGATGATGCCGTGGATCGCCAAGAACAAACTGGTCGATCAATCGAAGAACTAGGCTTTTCTTCAAGTAGCCAGCGGCATCATACGGCAAGTGCAAGCATGCACTTGCCGCGTTCGGACTAAAAGCTGTGCGCAGGCACAGCTTTTTTAACGTCCTCACGTGCCGTGGATCGCCAAGAACAAGCTGGTCGATCAATCGAAGAACTGATTAAGATCGGTAGGGTGGGAAAGCCGTAGGCGCATTCCACCAAGCGCTTAAAGAAAGTCATTTGCGGCACATGGTGGGATGCGCCTACGGCTTTCCCACCCTACCGCACTAAATCATTTCACCGTCGTCGCTGCGAAACGCCAATCGGTTCCCACAAATGCAAGCGGTGGCTTGGAACCCCTCTCCCGCAGGCGGGAGAGGGGCAGGGGTGAGGGACGTCATGATTTGGCTGTGCTAGTCAAGCCCATTTGGTGAAGCATGTAGAGCGGTCTTCCAATATGGCGTAGTCAGCTCGCAATCTCCCTCATCGGCCCGCCGCCCGCCCCGCCCCTCTCCCGCCTGCGGGAGAGGGGCGTTAGTAGTACCCCGCGACATTAGTGTGAAAACGGGAGGCACAATGCCTCGGTTACAGGGTTAAATGTGGTTCCCTGTTTCCACGGGGATGACGGTTTGAACTGGGCATGCAACCGCGCGCAAGCGCGGTTTTTTTAATTTTGCGACTGTAAGATTCCAATCGTGAGTAAAATCCATGGATTGAACACGTTTTGCCATGGAGACCAACATGTCCACCGAAAAGACCATCTCAGCGGTTCTGGCCGCTGCTTTCGCGCTGAGCCTGGCCGCCTGCCAGCCTGCAGATCCTCCACCCGACATCATCAAGACCCAACGCGAAGACCTGGAAAAGGCCAGGGCCGTCAAGGATGTCCAAGACAAGGCCGTCCAGGAACAATATAAATCCGTCGACGAACAGATCAAGGCGGCCGACGAGCAAGCCGGACAGGGCGACGACACGAAAAAATAACAGCCGCGGGCTGGTTTTTCGCTGTCGTTTGCGGACGATATGCGCCCCAAACTCACTCGGTTAGATGCAATCCCGATCGCGCGTCTCGCTCAATGCGCCGTGCTTGCGTGTACTTTGCGCCGGTAGCGCGAAAGTAATCGGCGCCAGGACGTAGACGGAGAGGGCGATGCCATTTTCCTTGAAGGGCTTGTAGCGGGCCTCCATCACGGCCCGGTGCGCCTCTTCATCGAGCAAGGGGTGGCCGCTCGATGTTTGTACGTCGGCCGTTGTCGCCTGCCCGGTTGGGCTGACCAATACCCGTAATATCACCAGCCCTTGTTCGGCATTGCAGCGGGAGATGCGCGGATAGTCGATCTCGGGGAGAACCTCGTATTCCGCATTGGCGTACCGGATTGTCGGCCGGCCTTCGCTACCCAACCCGTTTCCCGTGTTGCCGGTATTGCCTTCGCCACGGATTGGCGCTGTGGCTGCCCTGGCGCCGTCAGACGGTTTCGCCGCACTCACTTGCGGCACGTCCTGCGTCTCGACCGGCGGCAAGTCGAGCATGGGCAAAGTGGGCGGCGGCACGCGGAAGATGCGTTCGAACTTCACTGCGCCGGGCTGCTCGCTTTTGGGCTTGTCGTGCTGTAGCTGAGCGGGAGCGAGCGGCAGTAGCGTCACGTCCAACTGCTCGGCGGCCGGGCCGGCATACCGTATGTTTTTAAACCAGACCACCTGGACCCACTGCAGCAGCAGGAAATGCAGAATCACGATCAGTGCGATGCGGCCGATCATGCTCCAGGGAGCCGGTTTCGAGTCGAAATTCATCCTTGTCCTCCACGTTGAGAATGGTAAAGCCCCGCGGCTGTCGCTGCTTGAATGTTGGCATGGGCTTGCCGATAACGCAATTTTTGCGGGCAGGCCGTGTTGCGCATTGCTGTTAAACCCGCCCATTGAAGGGCATCGAAACGCTAAAATAAACGCCCCGGCCCAGGTGGCCGATGGCGGGCCGGCTGGTCGAGGGGATGACTGGCTGGCGATAAATCGCCTTTGCCGGTCTGGCATTGTGCGATTCCAGCAAACTTACGCGCTAAAATAGCGCTACTTTTTCCCAGGGGTACGGTTTTTGCTCTTGGCGAGGTTTTATCCATTCGCTCAAATAATCGGAGACGCGTTGAATAATAATTATCCCCATCCCATCATCGCCCGGGAAGGCTGGCCCTTCCTCGCCATTGCCGTGATCGTGGCCCTGCTGGTCAATGTCTTTGCCGGTGTCTGGTCGATTCCATTCTGGATCATCGCCGTGTTCGTGCTGCAATTCTTCCGCGATCCGGCACGCACCATTCCGCAAAAGGAAAACGCCGTGCTGTCGCCGGCCGATGGCCGCATCGTGGTGGTCGAGAAGGCGCAAGATCCCTACGTCGGACGCGAGGCGCTCAAGATCAGCGTGTTCATGAACGTGTTCAACGTGCATTCGAACCGCGCGCCGGTCGACGGCAAGATCGAGAAAGTGGCCTATTTCCCCGGCAAGTTCGTCAATGCCGACCTGGACAAGGCCTCGATCGAAAACGAGCGCAATGCGCTGACCATCACCGCCGCCAATGGCCAGACCGTGACCTGCGTACAAGTGGCCGGCCTGATTGCGCGCCGCATCCTGTGCTACGTCAAGGCCGAAGACAAGCTCTCACGCGGCCAGCGCTATGGCTTCATCCGCTTCGGTTCGCGCGTCGACGTCTACCTGCCGCTCACCGCTGTCCCCAAGGTTGTCGTCGGCGACAAGGTCTCGGCCACCGAAACCATCCTGGCCGAGCTGTGAATTCAACTGTGAATCCAACGGTGAAGCCATTGTTTGCCGCCGATGATTGACCATGCCTAAATTCAATCGCCGCAAGCCGAAGCAAAAGCTGGCTTTTCCCAAGCTGCGCATCAATCGTTTCGGCCAGAAAACGCTGTACGTCGATGTCGACGGGCCGGCCCTGCTTCCGGCCAAGCGGCATCGCGGCGTCTATCTGCTGCCCAATGCCTTCACCACCGCGGCGCTGTTTTGCGGTTTCTATGCCATCGTGATGGCGATGAACGGGCGCTTCGAGTATTCCGCCGTTGCCATCTTCGCCGCCATGATCTTGGACGGCATCGACGGCCGCGTGGCGCGCCTGACCAATACGCAAAGCGAGTTCGGCGCGCAGTACGACAGCCTGTCCGACATGGTGTCCTTCGGCGCCGCGCCATCGCTGGTGATCTACGAATGGTCGTTGCGCGGCCTGGGCAAGATGGGCTGGCTGGCGGCCTTCGTCTATTGCTCCGGCGCCGCATTGCGCCTGGCGCGCTTCAATACCAATATTGCCGTGGTGGACAAGCGCTTCTTCCAGGGCTTGCCCAGCCCGGCTGCCGCCGCGCTGGTGGCCGGCCTGATCTGGTCGATGGACGATCTGGGCATCACCGGTACGTCCGTCACATGGATAGCCTGGGGTATCACCGTCTTTGCCGGCCTGACCATGGTGTCCAACGTGCCGTTCTACAGTTTCAAGGACGTGAACTTCCGCAAGGTCGTGCCCTTCATCATGGTGTTCCTGCTGGTGCTGGTGGTGGTGTTGATCTCGTCCTATCCGCCCGGTGTGCTGTTCGGGCTATTCGTGCTGTACGGTATTTCAGGCTATGTCGGCTACTTCTGGCGCCTGGCCAAGGGCAAGCCGGTCAGCATTGTCCAAACCGACCCGGACAGCCTCGAAGACAAAGATTTGCCATAATCCGCGTCCCATTTTCAAAAAAATAACCACATGGCTTCGCGGCATGTGGTTATTTTTTACACAGTTACTTAGGTTATCCTAATAATATGTGCGCCAACATAGAACTTACCTAAATATCGCTTGCAAGATATCTTAGGAAATCCTAGAATCCAAGCATGGACAAGGAACTCACCACCGACCAGATCATCGACGCCTTGGGCGGCACGTCGGAAACGGCGCGGCTGTTCGGCATTGCCGCCGCCTCGGTTTCCGAATGGCGCAAGGAAGGCATTCCGAAGTCGCGCCTGATGTATCTGAAAGTCGTTCGACCCGATTTATTCGTTTCGGCCACACCTGCTGTCGTGGCTGCTGCCGAAATGCCAAGCCATCTTGTATCGACAGCAACGTCGCCATATTTTCCCAGGGAGCGCAGCATGACCGACAAATTGATCATTTTCGACACCACCTTGCGCGATGGCGAACAATCGCCCGGGGCGTCGATGACCAAGGACGAAAAGATCCGCATCGCCAAGCAGTTGGAGCGCATGCGTGTCGACGTGATCGAAGCCGGTTTCGCGGCCGCTTCGGAAGGCGATTTCGACGCCATCAAGACGATCGCCGGCCTGATCAAGGATTCCACCATCTGCTCGCTGTCTCGCGCCAACGACCGCGATATCGCCCGCGCCGCCGAAGCGCTGGCGCCTGCCTCGAGGAAGCGCATCCACACCTTCATCGCCACCTCGCCCCTGCACATGGAAAAGAAGCTGCGCATGACGCCGGACCAGGTGTTCGAGCAAGCCAAGCTTGCCGTGCGCTATGCGCGCAAGTTCACCGACGACATCGAATTCAGCCCGGAAGACGGCAGCCGTTCCGACATCGATTTTCTGTGCCGCGTGATCGAGGCCGTCATCAAGGAAGGCGCGACCACCATCAACTTCGCCGACACGGTCGGCTATGGCGTGCCTGAGTTGTACGGCACGATGCTGCGCACGCTGCGCGAACGCATCCCCAATTCGGACAAGGCGATCTGGTCGGTGCATTGCCACAACGACCTCGGCATGGCGGTGGCCAATTCGCTGGCCGGCGTCATGATAGGCGGCGCGCGCCAGGTCGAATGCACCATCAACGGCTTGGGCGAGCGCGCCGGCAACACCGCGCTCGAAGAAATCGTCATGGCTGTCCGTACCCGGCGCGATCACTTCAACCTCGACATCGGCATCGACACCACGCAGATCGTGCCGGCTTCCAAGCTCGTGTCGCAGATCACCGGCTTCGCCGTCCAGCCCAACAAGGCCGTGGTCGGCGCCAACGCCTTCGCGCATGCTTCCGGCATCCACCAGGACGGCGTGCTCAAAGCGCGCGACACCTATGAAATCATGCGCGCCGAAGACGTGGGCTGGTCGGCCAACAAGATCGTTCTGGGCAAGCTCTCGGGCCGCAACGCCTTCAAGCAGCGCCTGGAGCAATTGGGCATCGCGCTCGATTCCGAAACCGAAGTCAACGCCGCCTTCGCCCGCTTCAAGGATCTCGCGGACCAGAAATCCGATATCTTCGACGAAGACATCATGGCCCTGGTGTCGGACGAGCAGCACTCGCACGACAACGAATATTACCGTTTCGTCTCGCTGGCCCAGCAGTCGGAAACCGGCGAAAAGCCGCGCGCCCGCGTGGTGTTTTCGATGGGCGGCAAGGAAGTGGCGAGCGAAGGCACGGGCAACGGCCCGGTCGACGCCGTGATCCATGCCATCGAATCGGTGGTCGCAAGCGAAGCCGAGTTCATGCTGTTCTCGATCAATGCCATCACCGGCGGCACACAGGCGCAGGGCGAGGTGACGATACGCCTGTCCAAGGGCGGGCGCATCGTCAACGGCATGGGGGCCGACGTGGACATCATGGTGGCGACAACCAAGGCCTATCTGTCGGCCTTGACCAAGCTGCATTCCAAGACCGAGAAGCTCAATCCGCAGAAGTCGCTCGAGGCTGCGGCGGCGGCATAAACCGGCGCGGTGGCCGGTGCTTCGCTGCGCTCAGTGAGCGCCAGCCTGCACCTTGGCATTGTTCACCGCCAGCCTGTCGGCCCAGGCCAGCGCAATGGCCGACACCAGGAAGGTCACGTGGATCGCAATCCGCCACATGATCACGCGATCCTCCAGGTGTTCCGCATTGATGAAGGTGCGCAGCAAATCAATCGATGAAATCCCGATCAAGGCCATCGCCAGCTTGACCTTGAGCACGCCGGCATTGACGTGCGACAGCCATTCCGGCTGGTCGGGATGATGTTCCAGATCGAGCCGGGAGACGAAGGTCTCGTAGCCGCCGACAATCACCATGATCAAGAGATTGGCGATCATCACCACGTCGATCAAGCCCAACACCATCAGCATGATATCGGCCTCGCTCAAGGTCGAACTTTGCGCCACGAGATGGAACAGTTCAAGCATGAAGCGATATACGTACACGCCCTGCGCCACGATCAGGCCGAGGTAAAGCGGCGCCTGCAGCCAGCGGGTGGCAAAGATGACAGACTCCATGGATTTTACGAAACGGGACATGTGAGGCTCCAGATGCAAATTAATTAAACCAGTCCATCGAAAAGAATCACGCCGACGTTTTCGCCATCGGCGACGTCACCGCGATCGTGCTCCAGCACGATGATGCAATTCGCCTCCGACATCGAGCGCAAAATCCCCGAGCCCTGTTCGTCGAAGGCGCGCACGCCAGAGCTGCCTTCGCCGTCATGCACCAGCACGCCGCGCTGGAACTCGGTCCGACCGGGCTTCTTGCGCAAGGTTCCGCGGCACGGGATGCGCAACAACGGCAGCGCCGCGCCGCGCGCTCCCGCCAGGTGCAGCAGCGCATCGCGCGCGATCAGGTAAAAGCTCACCATCACCGCCACCGGATTGCCCGGCAGGCCGAACAGCCACGCGCCGTTGCCGAGCGCATTGACGCGGCCAAAGGCCATGGGACGGCCCGGCCGCATGGCGATTTTCCAGAATTCCACCTCGCCCATGCGCGCCATGACTTCGCGCGTATAGTCGGCAGCACCGACCGAGACGCCGCCCGACGTGACGACGGCATCGGCTTCCACGCAGGCGCGTTCCAGCGCCGCTTGCAAGGCAGCGGGATCGTCGCGCACCACGCCAAGATCGATTGCCTCGACGCCGAGCCGGCTCAACATGGCGTGCAACGTGGTGCGATTGCTGTCGTAGACGCAGCCCGGTTCCAGGTCTTGACCCAGCGAGCGCAACTCGTCGCCGGTGGAAAAGAAAGCCACGCGCAAGCGGCGCATAACAGCAACGGCCGCAATGCCGAGCGAGGCAAGCAGGCCGACGTCGGCCGGACGCAACACCTTGCCCGCCGAGAGCGCAATCGATCCGGCGCGCAAGTCTTCACCGGCACGCCGGCAATTGGCCCCGGCCTTGACGATGCCGGGCGCGACCTGGATCACCTCACGCGAAGCGGACGACACCAGTTCCTGCGGCACCACGCAATCGCAACCGGCCGGCAGCACGGCGCCGGTCGTGATCAATACGCATTCGCCGGCGCCGAGCATGCCTGCGTAAGGACGGCCGGCGAATGCTTCGCCCACCACACGCAAAGCGATTTCCCCAGTCTCTGCAACGCTGCCGATGTCCTGTGCGCGCAATGCGTAGCCATCCATGGCCGAATTGTCGTGCTGCGGCACGTCGATGGGCGAGACGATATCTTCCGCCAGCACACGGCCCAGCGCCGCGCGCAGCTCGACGCGCTCGATGTCGGCGATCGGCGTCAAGCGCTGCAAAATCGCCTGCTTCGCTTCGTCCACGCGCAGGACCTGTTTCACGATTGCGCCCCTTCGTAGTCGCGCAGCTCAGCCTGGCTGTTGATGTTGCGGAAGGCTTGGGCGTCGGCAAAATGTACCTGGGCCGATTTGAGCGTGGACTGCCATGCACCAACCTTGCGTCCGCCGCCTTCGAGGTAGGTTTGCAGTTGCGGCAGTAGAGCGGTGCGCAGCAGGCAAAATACGGGATGGCTGCGAAGTGCTTCACCCTCGCCGGTCGCGGCAAAGGCGATATCGGCGTCGGCTTCCACCGCGCCATCCGTCAATCGGGTAACGAGATCGCGAGGCGGCGCCGGTGAATCGCAAGGGACACAGGCAAGCCAGGGTGTGGTGCAATGAACCAATCCGGCATGGATGCCGGCCAACGGCCCGGCATAACCGGGAAAATCATCGCCGAAAACCGGTACGCCAAGTGCGCGATATTGTTCCGGATTACGGTTGGCGCTGATGCACAGGCTGCCTACCTGTGGACGCAACCGCTCCAGCGCATGCTGCGCCAGCGGGCGGCCATGCAACAGTTGCAAGCCCTTGTCGCACTCGTTCATGCGCGAACCGCGCCCGCCGGCCAGGATCAATCCGGTGATGTCGGCAGGAGAAACCGGCTGCGCCATCTCAGCCGCCGATGTAAGACATCTCGACACGCGGCGCGTGCGACGGTTCTTCGCCATGCGCCGCCGTTCGCAGCGCCGAATAGCGGTCGCTGCGCTTGCGCCAGACATGCGCCACGGCATTGGAGATTTCGGCATCGTTCTTCCCGCCGCGCAACAGCGCGCGCAAGTCGTGCCCGCCGGTTGCAAACAGGCAGGTATAGAGCATGCCTTCGGTGGAGAGGCGGGCGCGGCTGCAACTGCTGCAAAATGCCTGCGTCACGCTCGAAATCAAACCGATCTCGCCAGCGCCATCCTGATAGCGCCAGCGGCCCGCCGTATCGCTCAGGTGCGAGCGCGGCACTTCGATCAGCGGCATCTCGCTGCGGATGCGGCGCAGCACTTCGGTCGACGGCACCACTTCATCCATCTTCCAGCCATTGGAGGCGCCCACGTCCATGTATTCGATAAAGCGCAGCACGAACGGCGTTCCCTTGAAGCGGCGTGCCATCGGCAAAATCTCTTGGTCGTTCATGCCGGCCTTGACCACCATGTTGATCTTGATGGGTCCCAGCCCGGCATCATGGGCCGCGTCGATGCCGTGCAAGACTTCGGCCACCGGAAAGTCCACGTCGTTCATGCGCTGGAACACGGCCTCATCGAGCGCATCGAGCGATACGGTTACGCGTTTGAGCCCCGCCTGCTTCAGCGCCCGGGCCTTGCGTGCCAGGAGCGAACCGTTGGTGGTCAGGGTGAGGTCGAGTTCGCGGCCATCCGGCGTCCTCAGTTCGGCCAGCATCGCCACCAAATCCTCGATATTCTTGCGCAGCAGCGGCTCGCCCCCGGTCAGGCGGATTTTCTCCACACCATGCGCGGCGAACAGCCGCGCGACGCGCACGATTTCCTCGAACGTCAGCAGCGAACCATGCGGCAGGTAAGGGTAGTCGCCGCCAAAGACTTCCTTGGGCATGCAATAGACGCAGCGGAAGTTGCAGCGGTCGGTGACCGAGATGCGCAGGTCCTGCATCGGACGCGCCATCGCATCGGCCAGATGACCGGTGGGCGCTTCCAATTGCGCGGGGATGATCGGTATCGCATGCGCATAACGCAGGTCGCTTACCGGGATGATTTTTTCTGCCATGGTGTGAAATCGGCGCAGGCCGCATAGCCTGCAACTTAACCCAAGTAAGATACCACGAGCCCGGCGATAGCACAGGCAAACAGGGTCTTGATGGTATCCACGCGAAAACGCAGCATAGCAATGAATGCTGCGGTGCAGATCAGCATGGCGGCATAGTCCCAATGTCGCAAACCCGCATCGAGGTGGAACACGTGGCGCGCAAAGAACAATGCCAGGCTTGCAATCACACCGACCACGGCGGCCGAGATGGCGGTCAAAGGCGCGGTGAAACGGACTTCGTGGCGCATCGCTTCCACCAGTGGCGCGCCGGCCAGCACGAACACGAAGGAAGGCAGGAAGGTGAAAAAGGTGGCGATGCATGCTCCGGCAATCGCCGGCAGGAGCGGATCGCCTGCCGCCGTCTGCCAGCCGCCCAGGAAGCCGACATAGGTCACGATCATGATAAGCGGCCCCGGCGTGGTTTCGCCCAGCGCCAGACCATCCATCATCTGCGACGGGCTCAGCCAGTGCGCCTGTTCCACCGCGCCTTGCACCACGTAGGGCAGCACCGCATAGGCCCCGCCGAAGGTCAAGAGTGCAGCCTTGCTGAAGAACGTACCCATCTGCGTCAGGGGAGATGCCAAGCCGAGGGCTGCCGCCAGCGCCAGCCAAACTGCAGCGCCGATCAACAGGCCAAGTGTTATGTACCCGGCCAGCTTGAGCCAGGAAAAGCGCGCATGCGCGGGCGACGCAGTAACGTCGTCAATCAGAGCCGGCCCATACGACGTCTGCGCGGACTGATGCGCGCCGCCCAGGCGAAACCTGCCGGGCACGATCCTGCCGCCGACCCAGCCGGCCGGCGCCGCGGCCAGCACCACCAGCGGAAAGGGCAGGTCGAATACAGAGAGCGCCACCAGGGCCGCCAGCGCCAACAGGCACAGCCAGAGATTGGTCAGAGTGCGCGCGGCGATACGTTTGCAGGCGCCCAGAACGATCGCCACCACCGCCGGCTTGATGCCGTACAGGATGGCGGCCACGAATGGCAGCTTGCCAAACACCAGGTAGACCCACGACAAGCCGATCAGGATCGCCAACGAGGGCAGGATGAACAACAAGCCGGCCGCAATTCCGCCGCGCGCCCTGTGCATCAGCCAACCGATATAGATCGCAAGCTGGGTCGCCTCGGGCCCGGGCAGCACCATGCAGTAATTGAGCGCATGCAGAAAGCGCTTCTCCGAAATCCAGCGCCGCCGTTCCACCAACTCGGCATGCATCATCGCGATCTGCCCCGCCGGGCCGCCGAAGCTGATGAAGCCGAGCTTGAGCCAATAGCGCAAGGCGGCGGCGAAGGAAACCGGTGAAGGTTTTGCGGATTGATTCATCGGGTGCGGACAAAAAAATGGGGGAACCGAAGCTCCCCCATTATGCCGGTTCAATCCGATTTTCGGATCAGTCCTGGCGCGTATGCACCTGGACCAGCGGCTCGCTCGAAGGCGGCGCCACCGGCTTGCGCTCGCGCGGTACGCGTGGCGGCACGACGATTGCAGCAGCTTCCTGCGCGGCACGATGCTTGGCCGGATCGGTCTTGGCCAGAGCCAGGCCGGCAGCAGCGAGGACGGCATTCAAGTCCGGCGCAGGTTCGGCCTTCGGTACAACAATGGGTGCGGCTGGCTGAGGTGCGACTGGCTGAGCTGCGACCGGCGACGTCGCGGCAACGTACATCGGCTCGACCGGGGCGGGAATAGCCCTTTCCAGTGCCGACGCATGCGCCACGACTTCTGCCACTGCCGGGGCTGGTTCATGTGCTGCTTCGCTCGCTGCATTGCTCGTGGTCACAACAGGCTCGATGGCAGGCTCATGGTGCCCAGGTGCGGCAACCGTCTCGGCATGCTCGACATGGGCAGTCGGCGCATCGAAAGCCAATTCCGGCTGGCGTGTCACCGGAGCGACAGCCTCTGCGGCAATACCTTCATCGGCTTCGTCGCCTTCCTCGCCCGCTTCACCTTCGACGGCGCCTTCGGCACCAGCGGCTTCGCGGTCACGGCGATTGCGGTTACGGCCACCACGGCGGCGGCGGCGGCGTTCGCGCGTCTGCTCCCCGCCTTCAGCACCTGCTGCGGCTTCACCTTCGACGGCGGCTTCAGTTGCCTCCTCGCTCGCCGCATTCAATGCGACTTCTTCGGCCTTGGCCTCGGCCGCCACTTCCTTGCGCTCTTCGCGCGGTTGGCGCGGGGGACGCGGTTGGCGTTCCTGGCGTGCTTCGCCATCGCGCGGTTCACGCGGCTCGCGCGGTTCGCGGGCTTGAGTCTCGCGCGGCTCACGTGGTTCACGGTTGCCCTCGCGTTGACCTTCACGGCCCTCGCGCGCTTCCTTCGGTTCGCGCGGCTGACGGCCCTGACGTTGCGGCTGGGCGCCGTCGGCAGCCGGCGCAGCCTTCACGCCGTCTTCGCGGTTGCGGCCTTCGCGCGGCGGCTGGCCATCGCGCTGGCCTTCACGGTCTTCACGACCGCGGCCACGGCTGCGGCCACGCTGGTTGCGGCCCTGGCGATCGTTGCGTTCGCGCGCCTGGGTTGGCGACTTCTCTTCCACCACGGGTGCGGGCGCCGGTGCGGCAGGCTTGCTGCCGAAGATGGAAGACAGCAGGCGGCTGAAGAAGCCCGGTTGCGGCGTAGCCAGCGCAGGCGCCGGTGCTGGCGCCGCGGCCTGCACAGCTTCGGGACGTTCGACGAACGGAGCGGGCTGGTCGGGCGTAATGCCCTTGACCACGGCTTCCTGGCGCGCGCGCACTTCTTCCTTCTGGCGCTTGGCGTAACCGATGTCGGTGTCGGCCTGCTCGGCCATGGCGTAGCTGGCCTGGTTGTCTTCGAGGCGCGGATCGTCGTGCTTGATGCGCTCGAGCTTGTAGTGCGGTGTTTCCAGATACTTGTTCGGGATCAGGATGATCGTGACGCGATGGCGCGTTTCGATCTTCAGGATTTCGCCGCGCTTTTCGTTCAACAGGAACGCAGCGACGTCGACCGGCACTTGCACGTGGATCGCGGCCGAATTTTCCTTCATCGACTCTTCCTGGATAATACGCAGGACTTGCAGGGCCGACGATTCGGTATCGCGGATGTGGCCGGTGCCGTTGCAGCGCGGGCAGGTCACATGGCTGCCTTCGGAGAGCGACGGACGCAGGCGCTGGCGCGACAATTCCATCAGGCCGAAGCGCGAAATCTTGCCCATCTGGACGCGTGCACGATCGTGGTGCAGGGCGTCCTTCAGGCGGTTCTCGACTTCGCGCTGGTTCTTGGCGCTCTCCATGTCGATGAAGTCGATCACGATCAAGCCGCCCAAATCGCGCAGGCGCAACTGGCGCGCCACTTCGTCGGCTGCTTCGCAATTGGTGTTGAAGGCGGTCGTTTCGATGTCGGAGCCGCGCGTGGCGCGTGCCGAGTTCACGTCCACCGACACCAGCGCTTCAGTGTGGTCGATCACGATGGCGCCGCCCGAAGGCAGCGGCACGTTGCGCGAATAGGCGGTTTCGATCTGGTGTTCGATCTGGAAGCGCGAGAACAGCGGCACGTCGTCGCGGTAACGCTTGACCCGGTGCACCATGTCGGGCATCACGTGGGTCATGAATTGCTGGGCCTGCTCGTAGATATCGTCGGTATCGATCAGGATTTCGCCGATGTCGGGCTGGAAGTAGTCGCGGATCGCACGGATCACGAGCGACGATTCCTGATAGATCAGGAAGGCACCCGTTGCCGAACCGCCGGCGCCTTCGATGGCGCGCCACAATTGCATCAGGTAATTCAAGTCCCATTGCAGCTCATCGACGTTGCGGCCGATGCCGGCAGTGCGGGCGATGACCGACATGCCGTTGGGCACGTCGAGCTTGTCCATGGTTTCGCGCAGTTCCTGGCGATCTTCGCCTTCAACGCGGCGCGACACGCCGCCGCCACGCGGATTGTTGGGCATCAAGACCAGGTAGCGGCCGGCCAGCGAGACGAACGAGGTCAGGGCTGCACCCTTGTTGCCGCGCTCTTCCTTTTCGACCTGGACCATGATTTCCTGGCCTTCGCGCAGGGCTTCCTTGATGGAAGCATTGCGGACGTCCACGCCTTCGCGGAAGTAGGTGCGCGCCACTTCTTTGAACGGCAGGAAACCGTGGCGTTCTTCGCCGTAATTGACGAAGCAGGCTTCAAGCGAGGGTTCGATGCGGGTGATGACGCCCTTGTAGATATTGGACTTGCGCTGTTCGCGCCCCGCGGATTCGATGTCGATGTCGATCAGGCGTTGACCATCGACAATGGCGACACGCAATTCTTCCTGCTGCGTCGCATTGAACAACATGCGTTTCATTTTTGTTTCTCCGTGGCTCGAGGGCCATGTGCCGCCAAAATTGATGACAATCGGCGGCAGGTACTTTACAAAAGTACGCGAGAACGGCGTGCCTGGGGATGAATTGCCTTGACGTGGGCAAATGGCGTGAGCCTCTTTGCCGCAACGGGGCGCGGACGGTGCCTTGCACGTTGCCGGATGCCTCTGGCTGCGCGCGTTGTTCCCGCGGCGCAAGATGCAAGCGGCTGGCATTTCGCCCATCGTAGCGATGGCGAGCTTGCGCCGCTTCAGCAATCCGGCATGTTTGCAACAGGTGTATCGACACCATCAACCGGCGAGCCGATCAAATCCCATATTCGGGCAGACCAGCTTGCCAGACATTATCCTTACTAAAACCAGGCATTTCAGTTCAACGTCCCTACGCGCCATCCGATCGCAACAACGGTGCAACCTTGACGCGCGCCGGGGCGCTGCGTACACATCTTATTTATGGACACTGCCAGCACTGCTGCGCGAAGCTGCATGGAGTGCTCTCGGGCGCTTCGGGCAATTGGTGGTGTTTGCCACTAAATGCCACAGCAAGGCCGTGTCCCTCCATCGAATTTGCGAAAATGGCGAGGCCGATGGAGATGCCCCTGTGTAGAATGTGCTTTTTATTCTGACACTCGCGCCGACTTTGTCATCGGCGCGAAACAATTATATATTCAAAATGAAGGACTTAGCGAGATTTTCGGGGAAACAGGCTGAAAAGCCGGATTCCCCCGCAACCCAAGTCCCTCCCCAGGTACGGCAGCTCACCATTTCCGAGGATGACGCCGGGCAAAGGATTGACAATTTTTTACTTAGAATTTGCAAAGGCGTTCCAAAAAGTCATATCTATCGCGTACTGCGTTCGGGCGAAGTCCGCGTCAACAAAGGCCGCATCGACCAGACCTACCGCCTTGAGCAGGGCGATGTGGTGCGCATTCCGCCGATCCGCGTTGCCGAGGAGCGGACCGATGTCGTCCCCGGCGCCGAATTCAAGATATTGCTGGAAGACAACCATCTGCTGGTGATCGACAAGCCGGCCGGCGTGGCGGTTCATGGCGGTTCCGGCGTCAGCTACGGCGTGATCGAGCAATTGCGTGCGGCCCGGCCCGAGGCGAAATTCCTCGAACTGGTGCACCGGCTCGACCGCGACACCTCGGGCGTGCTGTTGCTTGCCAAAAAACGCACGGCCTTGACGAACTTGCATGAACAGATCCGAGATGGTCAAACCGACAAGCGCTACCTGACGCTGGTGCATGGCGAATGGAAAAATACACGTCAGCACGTCAAGTTGCCATTATTTAAATATAATGCCCCCGACGGCGAACGCCGTGTGCGCGTACAAGCCGATGGTCTGGCCTCGCATACCGTGTTCATCTTACAGAAGCGTTATGGACCGTATGCCTTGCTTGAAGCGGAATTGAAGACCGGGCGCACGCACCAGATCCGCGTCCACCTGTCGCATACCGGGTTTGCCATCGTCGGCGACGACAAATACGGCGACTTCGCCCTGAACCGCGCCTTGCAAAAGGCCGAGGGCAAGCGGATCGCGTTCAAGCGGATGTTCCTGCATGCGCACAGGATCACGTTCACCCACCCGGATAGCGGCAAACCGGTGACGCTTTCGTCGCCTTTGCCCGCCGAGTGCGTGCGTTTCCTGCAAAGCCTTGAGCAGGTGGCAGCGGAAGAATGAAGCGTGTACGCTCAGGTCGCAACAAGAGCGGGCGCGCAAGGATTTGAAATTTTGTATCGGGAGCCGGCGGGTTTCGCCCCGCTGGAAATGATGTCGAGAAAACAGTTTGATCTGATCGTATTCGATTGGGATGGCACGCTGATGGACAGCACCGCCATCATCGTCAAGTGCATACAGGCGGCGGCGCGCGACCTCGGTCTGCCGGTGCCGAGCAACGAGGCGGCGGCCTACGTCATCGGCCTTGGCCTCAACGACGCCATGCAGGCGGCACTGGCGCCGGGCACCGACCCGAAATATTACCCGCGCATGGTCGAGCGCTACCGCTATCACTACCTGGCGCAGGACCAGGATTTGACGCTCTTTGAAGGCGCGCGCGAGATGCTGGCCGACCTGTCGCAGCAGGGTTATTTCCTTGCCATCGCCACCGGGAAAAACCGCGTCGGCCTGAACCGTGCGCTCGACCAGGTCAAGCTGCTGTCGCTGTTCGACGCCACGCGCTGCGCCGACGAAACCTTTTCCAAGCCGCATCCCGCCATGTTGCAGGAATTGACGCGCGAATTGGGACAGGACATGCGCCGCACCGTGATGGTGGGCGACACCACGCACGATTTGCAGATGGCGATCAATGCCGGCGCCTCCGGCATTGCCGTCGAGTTCGGCGCGCACCCGGTTGAGCAGCTGCGCGCCCTGGCGCCCGCGTTCATCGCGGCCTCGATCGGCGAACTGCACCAGTGGTTGAGCGATTTCGGGTAATGCATCATGGCTGACGACAAGCTTCCCGTCTTGATTCCTGTCTGCGCGTCGGCCGATCTCGCCGAGGGCGGCCGTGGCGTGCGCTTTCCCGTCTGTGCGGGCAGCTACGACACGACCGGCTTCGTCGTGCGCTACGGCGGCCAGGTATACGGCTACCTCAACCGCTGCGCCCACGTCCCCATCGAACTCGACTGGGCCGAGGGCGAATTTTTCGAATCGAGCGGCTTGTACATCATGTGCGCCACGCACGGCGCAATCTACACCCCGGAGAGCGGCCGCTGCGTGGGCGGCCCGTGCCGCGGCGCCAGCCTGCGCGTGATCAAGGTGGTGGAACAGGACGGACAAGTCTATTGGCGGCCCGACGATTACGTCGCCGTGCAGCAAGCCAAACAGGGATAGGATAAAACGCGATGGACAACGACAATCATGAACCGCCGCAGCACAATGCGAGCACGCCGGTAGAACCCCAACCCGGCCTGGCGCAACAGCCGGCGCCAACGCCGGCACCCGCTCCGGCCGACGCGCACTGGGAGCGTGCAGTGCTGGAAAAGGTCTTGCTGGCCGCCATCCAGGAACAGCGCGCCGGCCGCCGCTGGGGCATCTTCTTCAAATCCGCGTTCCTGTTGCTGGTCCTGGGCGGCCTGGGCTTTGCCTATTTTTATAACAGGGATGACAGCGAAGCCACCGGCGCACATACGGCACTGGTGACGATAGACGGCGAGATCGAAGGCGGCGATGCCGGCGCCGCCGACACGGTGATCCCCGCGCTCGACAAGGCCTTCGCCGATGACGACGCCGTCGGCGTGATCCTGCATATCAACAGCCCTGGCGGCAGCCCGGTGCAGGCCGGCATGATCAACGATGAAATCGGCCGCCTGCGCGAAGCGTATCCGAAGAAACCGATCTACGTCGTGGTCGACGAAATCTGCGCCTCGGGCGGCTACTACATCGCCGCTGCGGCCGACCGCATCTATGTCGACAAGGCCAGCGTCATCGGCTCCATCGGCGTGCTGATGGACGGCTTCGGCTTCACCGGCTTGATGGACAAGGTCGGCGTCGAGCGGCGCCTGTTGACGGCAGGCGAGAACAAGGGCTTCCTCGATCCGTATTCCCCGCAGACGCCGAAGCAAAAAGCATTTGCCCTGTCGATGCTGAACGAAATCCACCAGCAATTCATCGACGCCGTGCGCAAGGGGCGCGGCAAACGCCTGAAGGAAACGCCCGAAATGTTTTCCGGCCTGTTCTGGACCGGCGCCAAGGCTGTCGACATGGGCTTGGCCGACGATTTCGGCACGGTCGACAGCGTCGCGCGCGACGAATTCAAGGCCGAAGACATCGTCGACTACACCGAGCACGAAGGCATCGAAGACCGCGTGCTGAAAAAGTTCGGCGCCTCGGTGGGAGCGGGCGCGATGAAGTCGATCTGGCATGCGCCAAGGCCCAAGATGCATTGATTCACTGCTGAAATATTTTTCCTCGGGAATATTAATTTCCGCGTGGATTTTCGCGTCGCCGCTATATTGAATCCCCAGGGAGAGGATAGCCCTTGCATCTTCGGGAGATTATCGTATAGTGGTGTTTAGCAGTATTCGGGATTTTCCCGTTGGAGGATGGTATCGAGGGTGAACGCGCTCTGACACCAGGATGATTACCGCATCGACGATGCGGCTGTGAGAAGCCTCGGACTTCTCGGTGGACGCCTCTCTGGAGGCAAGCAAAACGACGGCAACAACCGTCGTTTTGCATTTCTAGAGGCACCTCTGCAAATCTACTGCGCGACCTGATCTCGAACCTGTGATGCTCGTCGTACTTCAGTACGACTGCGCTTCTCGGTCCGACCTCAGGCGGCTCGCTACGATTTTCAGAGGTGTCGGAACGTAGGCTATTCGCTATTCGCTTAACAGCAAAAACACGGTGGGTTTCTTGTTGAAGTCGGGCATCTTGCCTGCTTTCACTTCACTCTTCCACGCGGCGGCAGTCTTGGTTTGAATGCATTCGCTTGCAAGCGTGATGTCGGTGGCGACGCAGATCAGCGTGCCCGGGTTGCAAGTGTTGATCAGCGTCTCCAGCATCGCTGCATTGCGGTAAGGTGTTTCAATGAAGAGCTGCGTCTGCTTTTCGCGGCGCGAACGTTCTTCCAGTTCCTTCAGGCGTTTCGCTCTTTGCGCCGCATCGACCGGCAGGTAACCGTTGAAGGCAAAGCTCTGGCCATTCAAGCCGCTGGCCATGACCGCAAGCAAGAGCGATGACGGGCCGACCAGCGGCTTGACCGGCACGCCGCTGGCATGCGCCAGACGTACCAGATTGGCGCCGGGGTCGGCCACGGCAGGTACGCCGGCTTCCGAGATCAAGCCCGCATCGCGCCCGGCCAGCAAGGGTTCGAGCAAGGCGGGCAGGGCGGCGGGGGCGGTGTTGACGTTGAGCTCGCGGATCTCGATTTCCTGCAGGGGCTTGATCAGCGGGTGCTGCAAGGCAACTAGCTTGAGGAAGGCGCGCGTGGTCTTGGCGTTTTCGGCGACGAAGTAATCGAGCGTCGCGGTAAGCGCGCGTACCTCGGTCGGGATGACGGCGGCCAGTGGATCATTGTCGGACGCAGCGGCGCCCAGCGTATTGGGAATCAGGTACAGGGTGCCTGGCATGGATTACTCGCTGAAGAAAGGGACGCCGGCTTTGCGCAGCATACCGGTCAACGCGATCAGGGGCAGTCCGGTTAAGGCGCTCGGGTCGGTGCTTTCGATGCATTCGATGATCGCGATGCCCAGGCCTTCGTTCTTGGCGCTGCCGGCGCAATCGTAGGGCTGCTCGATGCGCAGGTAGGCATCGAGTTCAGCGTCGGGCAGATTGCGGAACGTGACGAAGGTTTGCACATTGTCGATTTGCGGCGGCGTGCTGCTGCCGGCGCGCGCATCGATCAGGCACAAGGCCGTGTGAAAGATCACGCGCCGGCCGCGCATGGTTTGCAGTTGTTTGAGCGCATTGTCATGGCTGCCCGGCTTGCCGATCTGCATGCCGTCGAGCGTCGCGACCTGGTCCGAGCCGATCACGAGGCTGCCCGGCACCTCGGCGGCAATCTTTTCCGCCTTGCGTTGGGCCAGGCGCAGCGCGGTTTGTTCGGGCGCTTCGCCGGGCAGTGGCGTTTCATCGATGTCCGGCACGCGCACCGAAAAGGGCAGGCGCAGGCGCGCGAGCAATTCCTGGCGGTAGCGCGAACTGGAGGCGAGGATCAAGGGAGGCGTTGGCATGGAATTGCTTGTTATTTTTATACGGGTTTTTGTTCGATTCGTCGGCCAGTTTTATGTTGCGCGCCGGGTTTTTGCCAAAATCCGCGGAAATCATTCAAAAAATCGCGCTAACGCTTTGACGAATAAGGGAAATCCCTGTTATTATCGCAGGTTTTCCGGGTTCAGCTTTGGCTATGAGTGCGTTTGTGATCGACACGTTTGAATTCAGTCGTCTCAAGGAACGCCGGGAAGGCGAGCTTGCGGTAGCCGATTTTGCCAGATTGCGCGAAGAGACGGCAGATACTTCGGGTTCCGTGCAGTGGGTTGCAGAAGGCGGTATGCATGCGCTGGGTTACCCCCAATTGCACTTGACGGTCAAGGCCGAAGTCAAACTGATGTGCCAACGTTGCCTGACGCCGTTTGCGTTTGCCGTCGCTTCGCAGGCCACACTGGTGCTGGCCAAGGATGAAGAGGCGGCCGACGAACTCGAAGACAAGCTGGCCGATGAAGACGTGGATGTGATCGCCGCATCCAAAAGCGTGAGTCTGCTGGAGCTGGTGGAAGACGAGGTATTGCTCGCCGTTCCGCTTTCGCCCAAGCATGAGCGTTGCCCCGATCAGCTGGGACAGGAAATCGGCGGTGTGGACAAGCGTGTGTCGCCGTTTGAAGTGCTCAAGAATAAGCAGTAAAGCAGGCAGTACAGATTTTGCAGTGGCAGGTCGCGCCATCTTGAAGGCGGCGCTCAATAGGAAAGTTTGCCCGAATTATCGGCTTGCCGGTGGTCAATAGGCGAGCTGATGTGTTAAAATTTTAGAACTTAAGGTTTAGGAGTCATCATGGCAGTTCAACAAAACAAGAAGTCCCCGTCGAAGCGCGGCATGCACCGTTCGCACGACTTCCTGGTTGCCCCGCAACTGGCAGTCGAGCCGACCACCGGCGAAACCCATCTGCGTCACCATATCAGCCCGAACGGCTTTTATCGTGGCCGCAAAGTGCTGAAGACCAAGAACGACGAATAATCGTTCTCGGCCTAACAGCCTGGCAAACAACGGCGTGGCAAGTTTGGGACTTCGGTTTCCGCTTCACGCCGTTTTTGCTTATTTATCTCATGCCAAATAGTGCATGTGTCATTGTGAATCTCGCTACTTCTGGCCCATAATGCGGGTGCATTCCCGAATGTACTCCGGTTGCGGCATCTGACAATGACGATAAAAATTTCCATCGATTGCATGGGCGGGGACCACGGTCCGGCTGTGACCGTGGCTGCGGCAATTTCTTTTGTCCGGCACGAACCCGAAGCGGAACTGATTCTGGTCGGCCTCGAAGAGCCGATCCGCGCCGTGCTGAAAAAGCACAAGGCGGCGGATCATCCCCGCTTGTCGGTATTGCCTGCCTCCGAAGTCGTCACGATGGACGATCCGCTCGAAGTCGCCCTGCGCCGCAAGAAGGATTCGTCGATGCGCGTGGCGATCGGCCTGTTGAAAGAGGGCAAGGCGCAAGCCTGCGTCTCGGCCGGCAACACCGGCGCCTTGATGGCGATCTCGCGCTACGTCCTGAAGACGCTGCCCGGTGTCGATCGCCCGGCCATCTGCACGCTCCTGCCGAACCAGAAAGACAAGCCGACCTACATGCTCGACCTCGGCGCCAACGTCGATTGCGAACCGGTGCACCTGCATCAATTCGCGCTGATGGGTTCGGCCCTGGTGTCGGCCATGGAGCACCGCAAGCTGCCCACCGTCGGCTTGCTCAACGTGGGCGAGGAAGACATCAAGGGCAATGCCATCGTCAAGGAAACGGCCAAGCTCCTGCGTGCCGACCATGAAAAGGGTGTGCTCAATTTCCACGGCAACGTGGAAGGCGACGATATCTTCAAGGGCACGGTCGATATCGTCGTCTGCGACGGCTTCGTCGGCAATATCGTGCTGAAGGCTTCCGAAGGATTGGGCCGTTTCGTCAAGGTGGTCTTGAACACCGAATTCCGCAGCAGCATCCTGAACATGCTGGGCGCAGTCATCGCGCGCGCGGCATTGAAGAGCATTGCCAAGCGCTTGAACCCTTCGCGTTACAATGGCGCCAGCCTGCTTGGCTTGCGCGGCCTGGTCTTCAAGAGCCACGGCAGCGCCGACGCCTATGGCTACGAGTGGGCGATCCGGCGTGCCTTCGACGCGGCCAAGCTCGACGTGCTCGCGCGCATCTCCACCACCATCGCGGCCTTGATGCCGCAAGCCGAAGCCGCCGAAATCCACACCCTGAATCTGTCCCCCGTCACCACGAACGATTTGAGCGAACCCAAGAACGCAGCATGACTCTCTACAGCAAAATCATCGGAACCGGCAGCTACCTGCCACCCAAACGCGTGACCAACCAGGAGTTGGCAGCGCAACTGGCGCAAAAAGGGATAGAAACCTCGGACGAATGGATCGTCACGCGCAGCGGCATCTCGGCACGCCATTATGCCGAGCGCGACGTGCAAGCCAGCGATCTCGCCGTGCATGCGGCGCAGCGCGCGTTGGAGGCAGCCGACGTGGCGCCGAACGACATCGACCTCATTATCCTCGCCACCTCCACGCCCGACCATTTCGGCGGCTTTCCCAGCACCGCCTGCGTGGTGCAGCGGAAGCTCGGCATCGCCAACGGCGGCGCAGCCTTCGACGTGCAAGCCGTGTGCAGCGGTTTCGCCTATGCGATGGCGATTGCCGACAGCATGATCAAGTCGGGCGCGCACAAGAAGGCGCTCATCATCGGCACCGAAGTGTTTTCGCGCATCCTGAATTTTGAAGACCGCACCACCTGCGTGCTGTTCGGCGACGGCGCCGGCGCCGTCGTGCTGGGCGCATCGAACGAACCCGGCATCCTCGCCACCAAGCTGCATGCCAACGGCAGCCAGGGCGACATCCTGTGCATTCCCGGTACGCTCAATGGCGGCGTCATCGAAGGCAATGCTTATCTCTACATGGATGGCCCGGCGGTGTTCAAGCTGGCCGTCTCGGTGCTGGAAAAAGTGGCCAACGAAGCGCTTGAGATCGCCGGCATGGAGGCGTCCCAGCTCGACTGGCTGATTCCGCACCAGGCCAACATCCGCATCATGCAAAGCACAGCCAAGAAACTGGGCCTGCCGATGGAACGCATGGTGGTGACGGTGGACGAGCAGGGCAACACCTCGGCTGCCTCGATCCCGCTGGCGCTCGACGCCGCCGTGCGCGACGGCCGTATCAAGCCTGGCCATACCGTGATGATGGAAGGCGTGGGCGGCGGCTTCACCTGGGGCGCCGTCCTGGCAAAAATGTAATCGTATTTGAATTAGACCCCTATGCATAAATTCGCTTTTGTATTCCCCGGCCAAGGCTCGCAATCGATCGGCATGTTGAACGGCTTTGCCGACAATGCCGCCGTGCGCGACACCGTCGCCGAAGCTTCCGACGTCCTGCAACTCGATCTGGCCAAGCTGATCGCCGAAGGCCCGAAGGAAGAACTCGACCTGACTACCAACACCCAGCCCGTGATGCTGACTGCCGCCGTGGCAACCTACCGCGCCTGGCTCGCTGCAGGCGGGGCCGTGCCTGCCATGGTGGCCGGCCACAGCCTGGGCGAATATTCGGCCCTGGTTGCAGCAGGCGCGCTCGCGTTCAAGGACGCCTTGCCGCTGGTGCGCTTCCGCGCCCAGGCCATGCAGGAAGCCGTGCCGGTCGGGCAGGGCACGATGGCCGTCATCCTTGGGCTGTCCGATGACGACGTGCGCGCCGCCTGTGCCGAAGGCGCGCAGGGCGAAGTGGTCGAGGCGGTCAATTTCAATACCCCGGCCCAGGTCGTGATCGCAGGCCATACGGCAGCAGTGGAGCGCGCCTGCGCCGCCGCCAAGGTGAAAGGCGCCAAGCGCGCGCAAGGCCTGGCCGTGTCGGCGCCGTTCCATTCGTCGCTGTTGAAGCCGGCGTCGGACCGCCTGCGGCCCTATCTCGCCAACGTGACCTTCACCGCGCCCATCATTGACCTGATCAACAACGTCGACGTGGCGATTTTGAACGAGCCCGATGCGATCAAGGATGCACTGGTGCGCCAGGCCGCCAGCCCGGTGCGCTGGGTCGAAACGGTGCAGAAGATGGCGGGCAGCGGCGTGACCCACGTCATCGAATGCGGCCCCGGCAAGGCGCTGGCCGGCATGGTCAAGCGCATCAACGGCGACCTGGTGGGCGATGCCATCGTCGACCAGGCCTCTTTGGACAAAGTCTTGGAGCTGCTCAAGTGACCCTTTCTATTACGCAAGATCTGCACAATCAAGTCGCGCTGGTGACCGGCGCCTCGCGCGGCATCGGCCGTGCCATTGCCACCCACCTGGCCAAGCTCGGCGCCAAGGTGGTCGGCACAGCTACCTCGGAAGCGGGCGCTGCGGCGATCACCGAATACCTGCAAGCAGCCGGTGCGGAAACCGGCCGTGGCGCCGTCTTGAACGTCACCGACGCCGAAGCGTCGAATGCCCTGATCGAGTCGATTGCCAAGGAATACGGCACCGTGACCATCCTGGTCAACAATGCCGGCATTACCCAGGATCAACTCGCCATGCGCATGAAGGACGAGGAATGGGATAGCGTGATTTCGACCAACCTCACAGCCGTTGGGCGCCTGTCGCGCGGGGTGTTGCGCGGCATGATGAAAGCCAAACATGGGCGTATCATTAATATCACCTCGGTGGTCGGTTCGGCCGGCAACCCGGGCCAGATGAATTATGCTGCGGCCAAGGCCGGCGTGGCCGGCATGAGCCGCGCGCTGGCGCGCGAGATCGGCAGCCGCAACATCACGGTCAATTGCATCGCGCCGGGTTTCATCGATACCGACATGACGCGCGCCTTGACCGAGCAGCAGATTGCAGGCTTGTTGCAGCAGATTCCGCTGGGCCGCTTCGGCTTGCCCGAGGATATCGCCGCTGCCGTGGGCTTCCTGGCGTCGTCGCATGCCTCGTACATCACCGGCACGACCATTCATGTCAATGGCGGGATGTACATGAGTTAGGCGAATTTCCGCGTCGTTGCGCCATCTTTGAAGTATTTTGATGCGCTGCGGCGGGGAAACTTTAAAATTGAATCATTGCTGCGCAAACCTGCTAAAATGCGCGCACTTTCTGTAACACCAACCCACTGACTGGAGTTAAAACATGTCCGATATCGAACAACGCGTGAAGAAGATCGTCGCCGAGCAACTGGGCGTCGCCGAAGCCGACATCAAGACCGAATCGTCCTTCGTCGATGACTTGGGCGCCGACTCGCTCGACACCGTCGAACTGGTCATGGCACTGGAAGACGAATTCGAGATGGAAATCCCTGACGAGCAGGCTGAAAAGATCACGACCGTCCAGCAAGCTATCGACTACGCAAAAGCGCACGTTAAAGCTTAGTAGCGGTACCTGACTTTCGCATTGCCCCAAGTCGGATTTGATCGACTTCAGGAGATTCATTTGATTCGCTCACAACGTCGCGTCGTCGTCACTGGTCTGGGTTGCGTTTCCCCGGTCGGCAATAATATTGCCGACTCGTGGAAAGCCATCACCGAAGGTAAATCGGGGATTGCCGCCGTCACCAAGTTCGACGCCACTCCGTTTTCCACCAACTTTGCCGGTGAGGTCAAAGGCTTCAAGGTCGAAGACTACATGCCCGCCAAGGAAGCGCGCCATATGGATACGTTCATCCATTACGGCATGGCGGCAGGCATGCAGGCGATGCAGGATAGCGGCCTGGTGGTGACCGAGGCCAATGCCGAGCGGATCGGCGTGATCGTCGGCTCCGGCATCGGCGGCTTGCCGATGATCGAGGAAACGCACACGGAATACCTGAACCGCGGCCCGCGCCGCATCAGCCCGTTCTTCGTGCCGGCGTCGATCATCAACATGATCTCGGGGCACCTGTCGATCAAGTACGGTCTCAAGGGGCCGAACATCTCCATCGTCACGGCTTGCACCACCGGCTTGCACTGCATCGGCGACGCCGGCCGCATGATCGAGTATGGCGATGCCGACGTGATGATCGCCGGCGGTGCCGAATCGACGATTTCGCCGCTTGGCCTGGGCGGCTTCGCCTCGGCGCGCGCGCTGTCTTCGCGCAACGACGATCCGGCCACCGCTTCGCGTCCGTGGGACCGTGACCGCGACGGTTTCGTCCTGGGTGAAGGCGCCGGTGTGATGGTGCTGGAAGAATACGAGCACGCCAAGGCGCGCGGCGCGAAGATTTACGCCGAGCTGCTGGGTTTCGGCATGAGCGCTGACGCCTACCACATGACCGCTCCGCTGGAAGACGGCGACGGCGCACGGCGCTGCATGCTTGCAGCGCTGAAAAATGCCGGCATCAATGCCGACCAGGTCGATTACGTCAATGCCCACGGCACCTCGACACCTTTGGGCGACGTGGCCGAAACCATCGCCATCAAGCGCGCCCTGGGCGAGCATGCCAAGAAGGTCGTGGTCAATTCGACCAAGTCCATGACCGGCCACTTGCTGGGCGGCGCGGGTGGGCTGGAGTCGGTGTTTACCGTGCTGGCGACGCATCACCAGATTTCGCCGCCGACCATCAATATCTTCAATCAAGATCCGGCCTGCGATCTTGACTATTGCGCCAACGCGGCGCGCCAGATGCCGATCAATATCGCCGTCAAGAACTCCTTCGGGTTCGGCGGCACCAACGGCACCCTGGTGTTCGGCAAGATCTGATCTCACAGCCCCGCATCCGTAACGATCCGGGGCTTTTTGTTTCCATGTCGATCGCCGTTTCGGTGCTTGTCGGGCCTTCGAGCTTGTTGTTCGGGCTGTGCGCTGGGGTATGTTGCGGCTGCGCGATGCTTGGTGCGGTTTTTTTGCTTGGGGCCATTCCTGCCGTCCCACTGATTGCGGCGTTGATTGCAGCGCTATCCTGCTTCATCCTGGCTGGATTGGGCTTGCGCACGATCTGGCGCACGCGCCAGTCTTGGCAGCTTGATATCTCCGGGGTCGGGCAAATCAGGCTGCGCCGCGCAAGCTCCGGTGCGGCCAATAGCGGGGCCGATGCGGAAAATTCTGCTTCAGATGACGGATTATTGGTAAGATTGCTTGCCGATTCGACCATGTGGCCGAATTTCCTGTTGCTGCGCCTGCAGGACGGAGAGGGTTTGGTACATCATGTCGCCATTTTGCCGGACAATGTGCCATCGGATGCATTGCGGGCAGTATCGGTTGCCTGCCGCTGGATTTCCGCGCACCGGTTTGCAGATTGAGTTTCTGAGTTGAACTATTCTTTCAGTGCATGGTCCATTGCAAGTGAATCGCGTATGTTGCGTAACAATAAGGAAATCGGGGATTGACGACAGAACGCGAAATTGATCAGCTCCTTGTCGAGCGCGTACAGCGCGGCGACAAGAAGGCGTTCGAGCTTTTGGTAATCAAATATCAACGAAAATTGATGCGGCTGGTGTCGAGGCTGGTGCGCGACCAGGCGGAAGCGGAAGATGTGGTGCAGGAAGCCTTCATCAAAGCGTATCGTGCGCTGCCGCAATTTCGTGGGGAATCGGCGTTCTATACCTGGCTCTACCGGATCGGCATCAATACCGCGAAAAATTACCTGGTGACGCAAAGCCGGCGGGCGCCGACGTCGACTGAAGCGAATGCCGAAGAGGCGGAAACTTTTGACGACGCCGAGCAACTAAGGGATATCAACACCCCGGAGTCCATGCTGGCGACGAAACAGATCGCCGCAACGGTCAACCTCGCGATGGAGTCGCTTCCCGAGGAATTGCGCGTTGCCATCAGTTTGCGGGAAATTGAAGGCCTCAGTTATGATGAAATAGCCGAGGCGATGGGATGTCCGATCGGTACGGTGCGTAGTCGGATATTCAGGGCACGCGAAGCTATCGCGGAAAAACTGAGGCCGCTGCTTGGCACTGCAATCGACAAGCGATGGTGACAGTGACAAAAGACGAGAGTGGTAAAAATTACAATAGGGGTAGTCCTGGCAGGCACGAGGGTGTAATGGAAACGAATGACATGATGCAAGAGCAAATTTCGGCTTTGCTCGATAGCGAGCTCGGTGATGCACACATCGAGGGAATACTGGCGTCGCTGCGTCGCAGCGAAGGCCGCGAGACGTGGGACGTCTATCACCAGATCGGTGACGTCATGCGTTCGGAAGATATGGCGCGGGATTTCAGCGGCGGCTTCACGGCCAAGCTGTTGGCCCGGCTTGACGAGGAGCCGCCCATTCTTGCCCCACCCAGGCAGGGTGAAGCGCAGCCGGCCCAGTTGCAGCAGGCCGCTGCCGGTTTCCGCCTCAGGCGTTTTGCCATCCCTGTTGGCATCGCCGCGGCCGCGGTGTTTGCCGTGGTGATGGTGCCGCAAATGACGAAGAAGCAGGATGTTGTGGACGCCCAGCAAAAGGTCGTGTTGCCTGTGCAACCCGGCGGCGGCAACGTCGTGCTGACTTCGGCCACGCCCGCCGATGGCGCCATGCTGCGCGACCCGCGCATGGAGCAATATCTGCTGGCGCACCAGCGCTATTCGCCTTCCTGGAACAGCTCGGCAGAATATGCCCGTTCCGCAACTTACACGGTGACTTCCGATAACAATAAATGAGTTCCATGCCGCGAACATTGTTGTTGTCGAAGTTCATCGTCGCGCTGTTCGGTTGCGCGGTGTTGTCGGCTTACGCCGATGATGCCGCCGACAAGCGCGATGCCATGGCCTGGCTCAAGCTGATTCAGGCTGCGGCACAAAAACAGAATTACGTCGGCACCTTCGTCTTCCAGCAAGCCAATCAGGTGCGCACCTCGCGTGTGACCCACGTGCTCGATGGCAAGACCGAACTGGAGAAGCTCGAGATCTTGGACGGCCGTCCGCGCGAATATATCCGCGTCAACGACGAGGTGTCGTGCTACATCCCCGAGATTCATACGGTCATGAAGGAAAAGCGCTCGACGCCGGAATCGTTCCCCGGAATGATTGCGGCCAACGCGCCCGATCTGGCCGAGCATTACGACGTCAAGAAGGGCGAGGTCACACGCATCGCCGGTTACGATTGCCAAACCATTTTGCTTGAACCGAGGGACTCGTTGCGCTACGGCTACCGCCTGTGCGGCGAGCGCGTCACCGGCTTGTTGCTTGGTGCGCAAACCGTCAATAGCCAGAACCAGGTGCTGGAGCAGATCAGCTTTGCCCAGGTCATCATCGGCGGCGTGGACAAGAGTGCGATTCATCCGAGCTTCCCCAACACGGCCGCTTGGCACGTGGAAAACTCGGCCACGCTACAGGCGCCTTTGACCGGCTGGTCTGTCACGGGTGTGCCGCCCGGCTTCAAGAAAGTCTATGAATTGCTGCGCATGGTACCCGACGCCGATCCCGGCACGGGCGCGCCTATTTCGACGACGGGCCAGCACCAACTGGCCCAGGTCGTCTATTCCGATGGCCTGGCTGCGATCTCGGTGTTCGTCGAGCCGATCACGCGCAGCCTCACCGACGGAGCGACGCATCAGGGTGCCCTGAGCATCGTCGGCAAGCGCCAGGGAGATCATTGGCTCACCATCGTGGGCGAGGTACCCCCGGCCACGGTGAAGCAAGTCGCGGATTCGATCGAATTCAAAACCAAATAAACCTCTTTCGTCACAATCCTTTCATGAAAACCATTGCCTCGTTTTCCAGGGCCGTGCTTGGCCTGACCCTTGCCTCCTGCGTCGTCCTGTTCGTTCCTGCCGCCGCCGGCGCGGCACCGCAAGCCAGTGCCGCCGTGGCCTTGCCCGACTTCACCGATCTGGTCGACAAGGCCGGCCCGGCCGTGGTCAACATCCGCACCACGCAAAAGATCAAGCTGGGGCAGAATTCGCAGGACGATGACGACCAGGCGCGCGACTTCTTCCGCCGCTTCTTCGGCCCCATGCCGGATCAGCCGCAACAAGAGCAGCCGCAGCAACCGCAGCAGCATCCGAAGAAGCGCAAGCAGGTGCCGGAAGACCAGGAGCAGGAAGTCGACCGCGGCATCGGCTCGGGCTTCATCATTTCCGCCGACGGCTACGTGCTGACCAATGCCCACGTGGTCGACGGTGCCGACGAAGTGCATGTCACGATGATCGACAAGCACGAGTTCAAGGCCAAGGTAATCGGTGCTGACAAGGATTCCGACATCGCCCTGCTCAAGATCGAGGGCAGCAACCTGCCGCACCTGACCCTGGGCGATTCGGACAAGATTCGCGCCGGCGAATGGGCGATTGCGATCGGTTCGCCGTTCGGCCTCGACAATACCGTGACGGCCGGCATCATTTCGTCGAAGGCGCGCGAAATCGGCGATTATCTCAAGCTGATCCAGACCGACGTGGCGGTCAATCCCGGCAATTCGGGCGGACCGCTGTTGAACATGCGCGGCGAAGTGGTCGGCATCAATTCGCAGATCTTTAGCGAGTCGGGCGGCTACATGGGCATTTCGTTCGCCGTGCCGATCAATGATGCGATCCGCGTTTCGGAGCAGTTGAAGGCCAACGGCAAGGTCACGCACGGCCGTCTCGGCATCCAGATCCAGGACGTGACGCGCGAGATCGCCGAATCGCTCAACCTGCCCAAGGCCGAAGGTGCCTCGGTGGCGCGCGTCGAGCCGGGCAGCCCGGCTGAGAAAGCCGGCATCCAGGCCGGCGATATTGTCATCAAGTACAACGGCACGCCGGTCGAATCGATGGGCGATCTGCGCCGCATGGCCGGCGCCACCAAACCCGGCACCAAGGTTGGCGTTACCGTTTGGCGCAAGGGCGCCCAGCGCGAGTTGACGGTCGTGGTGGCTGAAGTCGATGCCGACAAGGCTGTGCCGGGCAAGAAAGACGGCAAGAAGTCGAAGAAGGAAGACAAGGAGCAGGGCGCCAATGCGCTCGGCCTGGTCACCAGCGACCTGACCGACGAGCAGAAGAAGGAGCTCGATGTCGATCATGGCGTCGTGATCGAGTCTGCCGAAGGCGCGGCGCAATCTGCCGGCTTGCGCCCCGGCGACGTGGTCCAGCGCTTGAAGGACACCGATATCAACGACAGCAAGCAATTCAATGCCCTGGTCGCCAAGCTGGAGCCGAAGAAGGCCGTGCCGCTCTTGGTGACGCGCGGTGGGGCTTCGCAATTTATTTTGCTCAAGCCAAGCGCGCAGTAAGGCGTTGTTCACGACCATCAACCGCAATTTCACGCATTACCCTGTCGTCCCCGCGAAAGCGGGGATCCATAAATTCACGACTAGAGGTTTTAATGTGGATCCCCGCTTTCGCGGGGATGACGGTTTAAAATGCGTCAAGTAATAGCAATGCGCAGACCATGAAATTCATCCTCTACTCGCGCAGCTACTGCCATCTTTGCGACGACATGCTGCAAGCCCTGCATGCCTGCGATATTGGTCAGCCTTATACGGTGGACGTGGTCGACGTCGATGCCGATCCGGCGCTGTTGGCGCGCTACGATGAGCTCGTACCGGTCTTGATGGGCCAGAAAAGTGCGGCAGACGCGCCGGTGCAATTGTGCAATTACCACCTCGATCCAGCTGCCTTGCGTGACTTTCTTGGGTAATGCATGTAAAAGATGCAATATGGAAACATTTCTGTCCCTTCAAGTGTTGTCCCTGGGGAGCCGGCCGGTTTTTAGAGTGTCCGGACGGTGATAAGGCGGGCTTTCCCCTCTGAAATCCGGTAAAATGCGGCCATAGAAATGACGTCAACTTCTCTCTCGGCAACAAGGCGCTCTAGAGCGCTTTTTTTGTAATTGCATTTTCAGTTAATGAATAACATCCGCAACTTTTCCATCATCGCGCACATCGACCATGGCAAATCGACGCTCGCCGACCGCATCATCCAACTGTGTGGAGGCCTGTCTGACCGCGAAATGGAAGCACAGGTGCTCGATTCGATGGACCTCGAGCGCGAACGCGGCATCACGATCAAGGCGCAGACCGCTGCGCTCTCCTACAAGGCGCGCGACGGCCAGGTCTATAACCTGAACCTGATCGATACGCCGGGCCACGTCGACTTCAGCTATGAAGTCAGCCGTTCGCTGTCGGCCTGCGAAGGCGCGCTCTTGGTGGTCGATGCCTCGCAAGGCGTTGAGGCGCAAACGGTGGCCAACTGCTACACGGCCATCGAACTCGGCGTGGAAGTCGTGCCTGTCTTGAACAAGATCGACCTGCCGTCGGCCGACCCGGACAACGCGATTTCCGAAATCGAGGAAGTGATCGGCATCGACGCGCACGACGCCGTGCATTGTTCGGCCAAGACCGGCCTGGGTGTGCAGGACGTGCTCGAATCGCTGATCATCAAAGTGCCCCCGCCACAGGGCGACCCCGATGCGCCGTTGCAGGCCCTGATCGTCGATTCGTGGTTCGATAACTACGTCGGCGTGGTGATGCTGGTGCGCGTGGTCAATGGCACGTTGCGCCCGAAGGACCGGATTTTGCTGATGGCTTCCGAGGCGCAATACCTGGCCGAAAGCGTCGGCGTGTTTACGCCCAAGTCGCTTTCGCGCGAGTCGCTGTCGGCCGGCCAGGTTGGCTTCATCATCGCCGGCATCAAGGAATTGAAGGCGGCGCGCGTGGGCGATACCGTGACCCTGGCGACCCGGCCTGCATCGGCCCCGTTGCCCGGCTTCAAGGAAGTGCAGCCGCAGGTGTTCGCCGGATTGTTCCCGGTCGAGGCCAACCAATACGACGCGCTGCGCGATTCGCTGGAAAAATTGAAGCTCAACGACGCCGCGCTGATGTATGAGCCGGAAGTGTCGCAGGCTTTGGGCTTCGGCTTCCGCTGCGGCTTCCTCGGCTTGCTGCACATGGAAATCGTGCAGGAGCGCCTGGAACGCGAGTTCGACATGGACTTGATCACGACGGCACCGACCGTGATCTACGAAGTGGTGCAGCGCGACGGCACGATCCTCCTGGTGGACAATCCGTCCAAGATGCCTGACCCGTCGAAGATCGAAGAGATCCGCGAACCGATCGTGACGGTGAATCTTTATATGCCGCAGGAATACGTCGGCTCGGTGATCACGCTGTGCACGCAGAAGCGCGGCATCCAGATGGACATGAGCTATCACGGCAAGCAGGTCAAGCTGACCTATGAAATGCCGATGGCCGAGATCGTGCTCGATTTCTTCGACAAGCTCAAATCCACCTCGCGCGGCTATGCCTCGATGGATTACGAGTTCAAGGAAAACCGCACGGCCGACGTGGTCAAGGTCGACATGCTGATCAACAGCGAAAAGGTCGATGCGCTGGCTATCATCGTGCACCGTGCCAACAGCCAGTACCGCGGCCGCGCCGTGGCGGCCAAGATGCGCGAAATCATTCCGCGCCAGATGTTCGACGTGGCGATCCAGGCGGCAATCGGCTCGAACATCATCTCGCGCGAAAACGTCAAGGCCTTGCGCAAGAACGTGCTGGCCAAGTGCTACGGCGGCGACATCTCGCGCAAGCGCAAGCTCCTGGAAAAGCAGAAGGCCGGCAAGAAGCGCATGAAGCAGGTGGGCTCGGTCGAGATTCCCCAGGAAGCATTTTTGGCAATCCTCCAAGTGGACGAAAAATGAGCGGACAGTCGATACTGAGCTATTTCACCCTGATTCTGTTTATTCTGACGGTCGTAACAGGCATCATCTGGTTCCTCGATGTGTTTTACCTGGCCAAGCAGCGCAAGGCCAAGGCGGCTGCCGCGCTGGCCGAGTTCGACGCGCGCAGCGCCAAGCTCAAGGCCGAAGGTATCAAGTTCGACGAAAGCGGGCGCGCCGCGCTGGAAGCGAGCATCTTGCGCCAGCCGACCTGGATCGAATATTCGGGCAGCTTCTTTCCCGTGATCGCGGTGGTGTTCTTCGTGCGTTCGTTCCTGTTCGAGCCGTTCAAGATTCCTTCGGCTTCGATGGAGCCGACGCTCATTTCGGGCGACTTCATCCTGGTCAACAAATTCACCTATGGCATTCGCTTGCCGCTGTTGAACAAGACCATCGTCCATGTCGGCGACCCCAAGCGCGGCGACGTCATGGTGTTCCGCTATCCGGTCGATCCGAACATCGACTACATCAAACGCGTAGTCGGGCTGCCAGGTGATAAAATCAGCTATAAAAACAAACACTTAACCATTAATGGTCAGAAAGTGGCTTACGAGGCGGAAAAGGACTATCGAGATGGGCTGGATTATCGTGCCCAATTTACGGAAAACTTGTCAGGTGTGAAACATAAAATCCTGAATTCGCGCGATATTCGCAGTGAAATGCATCCGTTTCCCGACTATCCGATGAAGGATATGTGTGTTTATGACAACGACAGTACCGAAGATTTCACTTGTAGCGTGCCGTCCGGACATTACTTTATGATGGGAGACAATCGGGACAACAGCCAGGACAGCCGCTACTGGGGTTTCGTGCCTGACGAGAACATCGTCGGCAAGGCGGTGGGTATCTGGATGAATCTTGATGACTTGAAGCGTATCGGTGGATTTCAATAAACCAATAATGGGAGCAAAACCATGATGGGAGCAACAATGAAACAGCGCGGTGTCAGCCTCATCGGCTTGATCTTCATCCTCGCGATTCTCGGCCTGGTGGGTGTGATCGCGCTGAAGGTGGTGCCGACCGTGACCGAATTCATGTCCGTCAAGAAAGCGATCACGCTGGCCAAGTCGAATGGCAATTCGGCGCCGGAAATCCGCCTGTCCTTCGACAAGCAGGCTGACGTGGCTTACGTCACGTCGGTGGCCGGCAAGGATCTCGACATCGAGAAGACGGCCGATGGTTTCGAAGTCGGCGTGTCGTATGAGAAGAAGATTCCGTTGTTTGGCCCGGCCAACCTCGAAATCGATTACGAATTTTCGACGTCGCCGACCCTGGTGCCGAAGAAGTCCGGCGGCGATCAGTAACCGCAGCAGGCCACAAGCCTGAAGGCAAGTGAACGGAGAGAAGTGAGCATGGATTTATCGTTATTGCAGGATAGGCTGGGGCATACGTTCAAGGAGGCAGCGCTGCTGCAGCAGGCCTTGACGCATCGCAGCCATAGCGGCCTGCATAACGAGCGCCTGGAATTCCTGGGCGACTCCATCCTCAATTGCGTGGTGGCTTCGCTGCTGTTCGACCGCTATAGCAAGATCGACGAGGGCGATCTGTCGCGCCTGCGCGCCAACCTCGTCAAGCAGCAGTCGCTCTACGAGATTGCGCAGCGGCTCGATCTACCGCAATTCCTGCGCCTGGGCGAGGGCGAACTGAAGTCGGGCGGTTTCCGCCGCCCGTCGATTCTGGCCGATACGCTCGAGGCGTTGTTCGGCGCGATCTTCCTCGATGCCGGGTTCGACCGTGCACGCGACGTGATCCGCTCGCTCTACATTCCCATCCTCGACACGGTCGATCCCAAGACCCTGGGCAAGGATGCCAAGACGCTACTGCAGGAATTCTTGCAGAGCAAGAAGATCGCACTGCCGCAATATAACGTCGTCGCTACCCACGGTGCGGCACACAACCAGGAATTCGAAATCGAATGCCTGGTGCCCAAGCTGGAGATCCAGGTGTTCGGCACCGGCGGCAGCCGCCGCGCCGGCGAGCAGGCTGCGGCCAAGCTGGCCCTGGAAGCGGTGCAGACCGCCCTGGCCAAGACGCCGACAGCGACGAAGAAGAGCAAGCCGCGCACCGCGCAATTGAAGCTGGCCGGCATTGCGACGGTGCAAGGCGAAGCGGCCGGCGAGACGCCCGCCAAACCCGCCAGGACGGCCAAAAGCGAAGGCAAGGGCGAGGCTGCGAAGGCCGAATCCAAGACCGACGCCAAGGAAGTCAAGGCCGACGCCAAGGCGGATAACAAATCCGAATCCAAACCGGAGGCGAAAGCCGAAGGCAAGGGCAAGCATGAGGCCGCCGACAGGAAGAATGAAGGCGCCGTACAGGAACACATCGACCTGGAGTTGCCGCTGGTCGCAGCCGGCCAAAGCAAGACCGCATGACACAATCCGAACATCCCGGCGACGCCGACGGCGCAAGCCCGGCCGACGCTTCCGCAGATTTCCGCTGCGGCTATATCGCCATCGTAGGCCGTCCCAACGTCGGCAAATCGACGCTGATGAACATGCTGATCGGCGCCAAGGTCAGCATCACCTCGCGCAAGGCGCAAACCACGCGCCACCGCATCACCGGCATCCAGACCACCGAAGATACGCAATTCGTCTACGTCGACACGCCGGGGTTCCAGACGCGCCACGCCAATGCCCTGAACCGCACGCTCAACAAGACCGTCTCCGGTTCGCTGACGGCGGCTGACGTGATCCTGTTCATCGTCGAAGCCGGCAGCTTCGGCCCGGCCGACCAGCAAGTGCTGGACCTGATGCCGCCGAACGTGCCCTGCATCCTCGTGATCAACAAGTCCGACAAGATGAAGGACAAGGCGACGCTGATGCCGTTTGCCCAGCAAGTCGCGGCACGGCACAATTTCACGGCCGTGGTGCCGGTGTCGGCCAAACAGAATTTCCAGCTCGACAGCCTGCAAGCCGAAATCCG
>OUWB010010319.1_pt1 | contig 38403 bp, 32 predicted proteins | sample 1779821 | NCBI WGS metagenome assembly OUWB01 (sample SAMEA3914806, study PRJEB12502) | metagenome | biome: forest; material: soil | place: Canada | collected 2011-08-03 | depth 0.1 m
TATGTAGTCAATATGCATAACGTCGTCGGCGCTTGTGGCATCGGGCGTTTGGGCGCAAAAGGACGCCATGTCCGGATTTGCCCCGATCAAGGCCCTGCTGACCCTGCGCAAAGGCGACACGCCGGCCGTCGGCGCGGCGCGCATCGACGTTTTGCGCGCCATTGCCCGCACGGGATCGATCACCGCGGCGGCCAAGGTTTGCGGCTTGAGCTACAAGGGCGCGTGGGACGCGGTGCAGGCCATGAACAACCTGTCGGCGCGGCCCCTGGTGCGGGCGCAGACCGGCGGCCGGGGCGGCGGCGCGGCCGAGATCACCGAGGCTGGTCACGCCCTGATTGCCGCCTTCGATCGCGCCGGTGCGGTGCTCGACGCCTTTGCCGGCCAGTTGGAGACCGTCCTCGACGGTGGTGACATCGAGACACTTTTCGGGAGCCTTGCCATGAAAACCAGTGCGCGCAACGCCTATGCCGGGACCGTCAGCTTCGTCCGTGACGGCGCGGTCAATGCCGAGGTCGGTTTGCGCATCGCTGACGGGGTGGAACTGATCACCATCGTCACGCGCGACAGCGTCGAGGCGCTCGATCTCAAGCCCGGCCGGGCGGCGACGGCCTTGATCAAGTCGAGCTTCGTCCTGCTGGCGGCCGGCCACGACCCTTTGCCGGTGTCGGCGCGCAACCGGCTTATGGGCACGGTGGTGGCGGTGACGGACGGCGCGGTCAATGACGAGGTCACGCTCGATCTCGGCGGCGGCAAGACGGTGACCGCCGTCATCACCGCCGAGTCGCGCGAAGCCTTGAAATTAGAGCTTGGCCAACCGGCCCAGGCGCTGATAAAGGCGTCGCACATCATTCTCGCCGTCGATTGAGGACCCAAATGGCCATTGCCCAGAGCGAACTTCAGGCGCGCATCGAAACGGCTTTTCCCGGCGCCGAGGTGACGATCACCGATCTCGCCGGCGACGGCGACCACTATCGCGCCCGCGTCGTGTCCGAAGCGTTCAACGGCCTGCCGCGGGTCCGTCAGCACCAGTTGGTCAACAAAGCCCTGGCCGATCTGCTGGCCGGCCCGCTGCACGCCCTGGCACTGGAGACGGTGGCGAAGGGGTAGGGGGGTTAAATTAGAGCCTCTCCTCCCATGCAAGCGCAGCGCAGCGGGGGAGGAGAGATATTTTTGAAACCGTCAAATATTCGGCGTCCTTGGCACGGCCAAGAGGCTCAGCTTTCGAAACGGATGACGGTAATGCGGTCGCCAAGGCCTATGGCGCAGCGCATGCGATCAACATCGATAGCGATATGTTCGAATGGTGGGCTTGCGGCGCGGATCGCGCTGATTTGGTTGCCGCAGGGGACACCTGGCCAGGCTCGCACGACCTCACCCGTCGCCAGGTCAAGGAGTTGCGGATGGCCGTGGAGATTCAGAACATGGTGGTCGCCGATGGCCATCAACAATCCGATCGGGCCGCTACATCGAACCTCACCGGTCATCACTCGTGAGTCGAGATCGAATACGCAAAGGCCCGTATGGTCCTGGCTGCCCCTGTCCTCGCCATCGATGTTCAGGCCGACGATCAAACGGCCATCGCGACTGAAGGCGGCACAAGCGCCCATCTCGCTCCAAAGCGACGGCAGGATACCTTTGCTGTCGAGATGTGAAGGCTCGGCCAGGGCTTCATCCAGATCGAAGACCAGGATGTCGTCATAAGGCTGCCAAGCCCAGCCGGCGCTCAGCAGATAACGGCCATCGGATGACGCCGCCAGGCGGCCGTGGAAATTGGAGCGCGGTTGACGGTCCGCCCACGCGGTCAGAATGTCACCGGTCGTGAAGTCTTCGAGCTCCAAGCGATCAACCGCCTTCGGGCAATGTGCAAGGATCTGGCGTCCGTCTTTGCGGCGAAAAACCGCTAGCGGATAATCGAACGCGTCAGCGCAGTAGAAGCTACGGTCTATCTCCCGCAAAAGAAGACCGTCGCGCAGCACCAGGCCCTTCGTGTTCAGACGTGCGAAGATCACGGCGTCGCGTCCGTCGGCAACGGCGCCATCGAAAGCGTAGGCGTAGAAGCGGTTACGTGATGTTCGTTCTCCCGTCGGTTTGTAAATCACGCCGCCGCCGGCCCAATCGACTAGGTCATCGCCGTCCCAAACCAGCGATCGCAGGCTTTCAGCCGGGAAGGTCACGATATGCGCGTCGGGAACAGCCATATCAAATACTCGGCGACGGATCGCGTTTCAGCCGCCTCAGACAGAACGTCGAGCGCGTGTGGCGGATGCCGGGGAACTTCAACAGCCGCTTGCGCAGGAAAGCCTCGTAATCCTCGGTGTCCTCGACCGCGGCGATGATGACATAGTCGTATTCGCCGGTGGTCAGATAGGCGTCCGTTACCTCGGGCAAAAGCGATAGATGGCGCGAAAAGGCTTCGATCTTTTCATCGTCGTGCTGCTCCAGATTGACCTCGACGATGACCGACAAGGGCCGGCCGATGCGCTCGGGATTGAGCAGGGCGACATAGCCGGAGATAACACCGGCCTCCTCCAGCCGCTTGACGCGCGACCAGCACGGCGTCGCCGACAGCCCGACCTGGGCCGAGATTTCCTGCGTTGTCAGCTGACCGTTTTCGCGCAACAGTCTGAGAATCTTGCGGTCGATCTCGTCGAGATCGTAAGCGCCCTTGGGGCGCTGGGTTGCCCCACGATTTGTTGTCATATTGCCCTGCAGCAGAGTTATTTTCTTCGTTCTTGCATAATGTCGGAAAAATATTCTGAAATCCAGGGTTTCGCGCCCGCACTTCGGAAGCCTTTTTTTGACGGTTGGAGTAGTCTCATCTGAAATTATAATAGCACAGGGTATGCCATGCGCGTAGCGGTCACACTCGCCGACAAGTACGAGATGGACTCGGGCCGGGCCTTTATGACCGGCGTGCAGGCGCTCGTGCGGCTGCCCATGCTCATCCGACAAATCGACCGGGCGCGCGGCCTGAACACGGCGGGCTTTATCTCCGGCTATCGCGGTTCGCCGCTCGGCACCTACGACATGCAGCTGGCTCAGGCCGAAAAGCTGCTCAAGGCCCACGACATCGTCGTCCAGCGCGGCATCAATGAAGACCTTGGCGCCACGGCCGTCTGGGGCACCCAGCACGTGCCTTTGTTCCAGGGGCACCGCAAGGACGGCGTGTTCGGCCTGTGGTACGGCAAGGGACCCGGCGTCGATCGCTCCGGCGACGTTTTCAAGCACGGCAATTTCGCGGGAACCTCGGCGCTCGGCGGTGTGCTGGCTCTGGCCGGCGACGACCATTCCTGCAAATCCTCGACCCTGCCCAACCAGTCGGAATTCGCCTTTGCCGACGCCGAAATGCCGGTCCTGGCGCCGTCGACCATAGACGAGGTCATCGAATTCGGCACCAAGGCCATCCAGTTGTCGCGCTATTCCGGCTGCTGGGTCGGCATGAAGACCATCGCCGATCTGATGGACGCCTCGACCTCGGCGACGCTCGATATGTCGCGTTACTACACACGTATTCCCGATTATGAATTGCCTGATGGTGGTTTGAACATCCGTCTGAACGACCCGGCCGAGGCCAAGGAGCTGCGTCATCGTCACCACCGCCTGCCGGCGGCCCAGGCCTTCGTCCGCGCTAATGGCTTCGACGTGACGGTGCGCGATAGTGACAAGCCGCGTTTCGGTATCGCCGCCTCGGGCAAGGGCTTCCTGCACGTCCTCGATGCCTTGCGTCTGCTGAAGATCAGCGACGCCGAGGCTGCCGATCTCGGCCTGCGCCTGTGGAAGGTCGGCCTGGTATGGCCGCTCGATCCCGTCGCGGCGCGCGATTTCGCCGATGGGCTGGAAACCGTTCTGGTCGTCGAAGAGCGCCGCGATCTCATTGAATATCAACTGAAAACGGTCCTCTACAGCCTGCCCGACGGCCGCCGTCCGGTGGTGATCGGCAAGACCGACGCCCAGGGTGCGCCGCTCGTGCGCGACACGCTCGACCTCGATACCGTCAATGTCGCTCTTGCGCTGTTCGCCGCCCTGCCGCCCGTCGCCCAGACTGAAGACCGCCGCGCGATGGCCGAGAACCTGAAGGCGCGCACCGCGGCCCGCGACACCATCGTGCCGCTGCATAGCCGCAAGCCCTTCTACTGCGCCGGCTGCCCGCATAATACCTCGACCACCGTGCCGGAAGGCTCGCGCGCCACGGCCGGCATCGGCTGCCACTACATGGTGCAGTTCATGCCGGACCGGCATTCGGAAATCTGCACCCATATGGGCGGCGAGGGCGTCACTTGGGTCGGCCAAGCCCCGTTCACCGACGAGCCGCACATCTTCGCCAATCTCGGCGACGGCACCTATTTCCACTCGGGCCTTTTGGCCATCAGGCAGGCGGTCGCCGCCCACGTCAACATCACCTACAAGATTCTCTATAACGACGCGGTCGCCATGACCGGCGGCCAGCACGTCGATGGCGAACTGCATCCCGTGACGGTGGCCAAGCAGGTCGCCTCGGAAGGCGTCAAGCGCATCATCATGGTCTCTGACAAGCCCGATCGCTGGCGCGATGCGCCGGGCATGCCAGCCAAGGTCAGCTTCTATCACCGCGACGATCTCGAGGTCGCCGAGGCTGAACTCAAGGCGATCAAGGGCACGACGGTGCTGATCTACGACCAGATGTGCGCCACCGAACTGCGCCGCCGCAGGAAGCGCGGCCTGGCGCCCAAGGCCAAGGAACGCATCTTCATCAATGCCAAGGTCTGCGAAGGCTGCGGCGACTGCTCGGCCAAGTCGAACTGCATCGCCGTCGGTCCCAAGGAAACCGAATACGGCCGCAAGCGCGAGATCGACCAGTCGGCGTGCAATATCGACACCTCGTGCGTCAAGGGCTTCTGTCCGTCCTTCGTGTCGCTGGCCGGCGCCGAGTTGAAGCGCAGCGAGCCTTCCGCCATCGATCATTTGATCGCCGACTTGCCCGACGTCACCCCGCCGGTTCTGGGCGATCAGCCCTTCAACCTCGTCCTGACCGGCATCGGCGGGCTGGGCGTGACGTCGCTGAGCGCCATGATGGGCATGGCCGCCCATATCGACGAACTGGAAGTGCTGTGCGTCGACCAGATCGGCCTGGCTCAGCGCGGTGGCGCCGTCGATGCCCATATCCGCCTGATGACGCAGGGCCGCATGATCCCGGGCGGCCGCATTCCGCTGGGCGAAGCCGACGTGCTGATCGCCGCCGACATGGTCACCGCTCACGGCAAGTCGACTCTGCCGCTGATGGACGCCGGCCACACGACCGGCTTCCTCAATTCGCGCCTGACGCCGACGGCTGAATTCACACTCAACACCAATACCGTGTTCGATCAGTTCGCCATGACCCGCAAGGTCAAGGCGGCGGTGAAGACACTGAATAGTTTCGATGCCGCAGGCCTGTCGCGGCAATATCTCGGCGACGCCGTCTACGCCCTGATGATCATGTGGGGCGCGGCGTGGCAGGCCGGCGCGCTGCCCCTGTCGCGCGCGGCGATCGAAGCGGCGATCAAGCTCAACGGTGCCGAGGTCGCGGCCAATCTGCGCGCCTTCAATATCGGTCGCGCCTATATTGCCGGGCGTCTGGAGCCTGAGGCAAAAGAGGAAACGCCGTTCGATCTCGACGCCTTTATCGAAGCCCGCATCGCCGACCTGACCGATTATCAGAACGCCGGCTATGCCGCCCAATACCGCGGCCTGGTCGATCAGGCGCGGCAGGCGGAAGCGGGTCTCGGTTCGACACGTTTTACCGAAGCCGTGGCGCGCAATGCTTACAAGTTGATGGCCTACAAGGACGAATACGAGGTGGCACGCCTCTATTGCGATCCGGATTTCAAGCGTTCGCTGGCCGCGCAGTTCGAGAGCCCGGACAAGATTTCGATCTTCCTGGCGCCGCCGCTGTTCTCGGAAAAGGATCCGCACACCGGCCTGCCGAAAAAGCGCAAGTTCGGCCCGTGGATTTTCAAGGCCTTCGCCATGCTCAAGGCGATGAAGGGCCTGCGCGGCACCGCGCTCGATGTCTTCGGCTACACCACCGAGCGCCGCGCCGAGCGTCGCCTGGTTGCCGACTATTCACGCCTGATCGAACGCCTGAGCCACGAACTGGCCGCCTATAATTACGATGCGGCCGTGGCCCTGGCCGTATTACCGCAAGACATCCGCGGCTTCGGCCATATCAAGCTGGCCAATCTCGACAAGGCCGAAACCAAGCGCGCCGAGCTGCTCAAGGCATTCGACGACGCGAAACCCCAAGACCTAGACTCAATGTCCAATCAATGGACAATTTCCGAAAGCGTAAAAAGGGAACCTGCGCATGTTTGATCTGCCCGCCTATGACGGCCACGAAAAGGTAACGATGGTCGAGGACGCGGAAACGGGGCTGAAGGCCATCATCGCGGTCCATTCGACCGCCATGGGCCCGGCCGCCGGCGGATGCCGGCTGTGGAGCTATGACAGCGACAGCGCGGCCTTGGTCGATGCGCTGCGCCTGTCCAAGGGCATGAGCTACAAGAACGCCATGGCCGATCTGCCCATGGGCGGCGGCAAGGCGGTCATCTGCGGCCCGGTCGCGCCGGAAAACCGCGTGCGCCTCTTCGAAGCCTTCGGCCGCGCCGTCGACGGTTTGGGCGGCCAGTACATCACCGCCGAGGACGTCGGCGTCTCGGTCGCCGATATGGAAATCATCGCCACCCAGACCAGGTTCGTTTCCGGCCTTGCCGGTAGCGAGGGCAAATCGGGCGGCGATCCGTCGCCCTTCACCGCGCGCGGCGTGCGTGTCGGTATCGAGTCGGCCGTCAAGGCCGCCATGGGCCGCAGCGATCTCGACGGCGTCAAGGTCGCCGTCCAGGGCCTGGGCCATGTCGGCATGTATCTCTGCGAGGAACTGGCGAGCCGCGGCGCCCAGCTGGTCGTCGCCGACATCCATGCCGGCCGCGTCGCCGAGGCCCAGGTGCGCTTCGGCGCCACCGCCGTCCATGTCGACGACATACTGATGCAAGAGGTCGATATCGTGGCGCCGTGCGCGCTGGGGGGCGCCATCACCGAAAACGTCGCGGGCCACATGCGCGCGCGTATCGTCGCCGGCGCCGCCAACAACCAGCTGCTGACGCCCGAAGCCGGCCGCATCCTCGCCCGCCGCGGTATTCTCTACGCGCCGGACTACGTCATCAATGCCGGCGGCATCATCATGGTCGCCGGCGAAATCAGCGGCAATAACGCCGAAGCCGAGGTGCTGGCGGCGGTCGACCGCATCGGCGGACGCCTCGACGACATCTTCACCCGTGCACAATCGGGTGAAGCCCTGACCTTCGAGATTGCCGATCTGATGGCGCAGAGTAAGATTCGCGCTGCTCGGAAACTTAAGGCAGCCTGAATCAGATGAGACAAATCCACCATTACATCAACGGTAAGGCGGTGGAGGGAACCTCCAGCCGCTTCGGCGATGTCTACGATCCCAACACCGGCCAGATCCAGGCGCGCGTTGCCCTGGCAACCGCTTCCGAAGTCGACGCCGCCATCGAGGCGGCGGCGAAGGCGCAAATCGGTTGGGCGCAGATGAACCCGCAGCGCCGGGCGCGCGTCATGTTCGCATGGAAGGCGCTGATCGAAGCCCACATGGACGAATTGGCGGCTTTGCTGTCGTCCGAGCACGGCAAGGTCATCGCCGACGCCCGTGGCGATATTCAACGCGGGCTCGAGGTCGTCGAATTCGCCTGCGGCATTCCGCATCTGTTGAAGGGCGATTACACCTCCGACGCCGGACCGGGCATCGACGTCTATTCGATGCGCCAGCCGCTCGGCGTCGTCGCCGGCATCACCCCGTTCAACTTTCCGGCCATGATCCCGCTATGGATGTCGGCGGTGGCGCTGGCCTGCGGCAATGCCTTTATCCTCAAGCCGTCGGAAAAGGATCCGTCGGTGCCGGTGCGCCTGGCCGAACTGGCGCTCGAGGCCGGCCTGCCCGAAGGCGTGTTGCAGGTCGTGCACGGCGACAAGATCGCCGTCGATGTCCTGCTGACCCACGAGCTGGTCAAGGCCGTGTCGTTCGTCGGATCGTCGGACATCGCGGCCTATGTCTACGCCACGGGGGCGGCCCACGGCAAACGCGTCCAGGCCATGGGCGGGGCCAAGAACCACGGCATCATCATGCCCGACGCCGACCTCGACCAGGTGGTCAAGGATATCGTCGGCGCGGCCTACGGCTCGGCCGGCGAACGCTGCATGGCTTTGCCGGTGGCGGTACCGGTCGGCGCCAAGACGGCCGACGCCTTTGTCGAACGCATGATCGACGCCGCCCGCGCACTGAAGGTCGGGGTTTCGACCGATCTCGAGGCGCATTACGGTCCGGTGGTGTCCGCCGCGCACAAACAAAAGGTCGAATCCTATATCCAGATGGGCGTCGACGAAGGCGCCAAGTTGCTGCTGGATGGCCGCGGCCTCAAGTTGCAAGGCCACGAAGAGGGCTTCTTTATCGGGCCCTCCCTGTTCGACCACGTCACGCCTTCTATGAAGACCTATCAGGACGAGATCTTCGGCCCGGTGCTTCAGATCGTGCGCGCCGAGACCCTGGAAGAGGCGGCGGCGCTGCCAAGCTCGCACGCCTACGGCAATGGTGTCGCCATCTTCACCCGTAACGGGCTGGCGGCGCGCGAATTCGCCCAGAAAGTCAATGTCGGCATGATCGGGATCAATGTGCCGATCCCGGTACCGGTGGCCTATCATTCCTTCGGCGGCTGGAAACGCTCGGCCTTCGGCGACATGAACCAGTACGGGGAGGACGGCGTGCGCTTCTACACCAAGGTCAAGACGGTGACCCAGCGCTGGCCGGACGGCGATATCGGCGACCAGGCCTTTATCATTCCGACGATGCGCTGAGATGAAATACCCCACGCTTCTCGTCGAAAAGACCGGCCGGGTCACGGTGGCGACGATCAATCGCCCCGAGGCGCTCAATGCGCTGAACGCCCAGGTGATGACCGATCTCGCGACCCTGGCGGCCGAGGTCGATCGCGATCCAACGACGGCTGTCCTGGTCATCACCGGGGCGGGGCGCGCATTCGCCGCCGGCGCCGATGTCAAGGAGATGGCCGACAAGTCGGTCGCCGACATGTATCTGGCCGACTATTTCGCCGGCTGGGACCGTTTCGCCGCCTGCCGCAAGCCGGTGGTGGCCGCGGTCAATGGCTTTGCGCTCGGCGGTGGTTGTGAACTGGCCATGATGTGCGACCTGATCATCGCCTCGGACCATGCCAAGTTCGGCCAGCCGGAAATCAAGCTCGGCGTTACGCCGGGCATGGGCGGCAGCGTGCGGTTGACCAAGGCGATCGGCAAGGCCAAGGCGATGGACATGATCCTGACCGGCCGCATGATCGACGCCATCGAGGCCGAGCGCATGGGGCTGATCAGCCGCGTCGTGCAGCACGATGCGCTGATGGAGGTCGTCATGGATGTGGCGGGCACTATCGCCGGCTACGGCATCCCGGCCTTGATGGCGGCCAAGGAGATGGTTGGCCGCGCCATGGAGCTGCCGGTGACCGAAGGCGTGCGCTTCGAGCGGCGGCTGTTCATGTCGCTGTTCGCCACCGAGGATCAGAAGGAAGGCATGAAGGCGTTCGCCGAAAAGCGCGACGCCCAATTCAAAGATAGATGATCCAAGACAGATTACGACCGGAAACATCCGGCGAATACAGGGTAGTGTTACATGGCTCTGAGTGACGAGCAGATAATGATCCGGGAAGTCGCGCAGCGTTTCGCCTATGAGCGCATGCGGCCGTTCGCCGGCGAATGGGACGAGAAAAAGCACTTCCCCGTCGACGTGTTGCGCGAGGCCGCCGGTCTCGGCTTCGCGGCGATCTATTGCCGGGAAGCGCACGGTGGCTCGGGGCTTTCGCGGCTCGACGGAGTCCTGATCTTCGAACAATTGTCGCGCGGCTGCATTGCTACGGCGGCGTTTCTGTCGATCCACAACATGTGCACCTGGATGATCGACCGCTTCGGCTCGGCCGAGCAACGCGCCCATTGGGTGCCGCGAATGGCGTCGATGGCGCTGATCAACAGCTACTGCCTGACCGAGCCGGGATCGGGGTCGGACGCCGCGGCGATGAAGACCCGCGCCGTGCGCGAGGACGATCACTATGTTTTGAACGGCTCGAAAGCTTTCATTTCCGGCGCCGGCGCGTCCGATATCTATGTCGTCATGGCCAGGACCGGCGAAGAGTCCGCCAAAGGCATCTCGGCCTTTATCGTCCCCAAGGACAGCGAGGGCCTGTCCTTCGGCGCCAATGAAAAGAAGATGGGCTGGAACGCCCAGCCGACACGCGTCGTGTCCTTCGACAACGTCCGGGTGCCGGCGGAAAACCGCCTTGGGGCGGAAGGCGAGGGCTTCAAGTTCGCCATGAAGGGCCTCGACGGCGGCCGGCTGAACATCGCCGCCTGTTCGCTGGGCGGCGCTCAGGACGCGCTTGACCGCGCCGTGCGCTATGCCGGTGAACGCAGCCAGTTCGGCCGCAAGATCAACGACTTTCAGGCGACACAGTTCAAGCTGGCCGATATGGAGACCGAACTCAGCGCGGCCCGATCCTTGCTGTATGAGGCAGCAAGCCGCCTCGATGTCCAGGCGCCGGACGCCACCAAATGGTGCGCCATGGCCAAACGGTTTGTCACGGATACGGGGTACAAAATTGCTAACGACGCCCTGCAAATCCACGGCGGCTACGGCTATTTGCACGATTATGGTGTTGAGCGTATCGTAAGAGACCTTCGAGTCCATCAGATTCTCGAAGGAACAAATGAAATCATGCGCGTCATTGTCGCGCGGTCCATGGCCGCGACGACGTGAGGAAAACAAAAAGCATGAACGAAAACAGGAAGGTAACCGTATGGATGATCTCTTGGTAGAGACCGTACCTGTAGAGGTGCGAGTCGAGAACGGCGTGGGCCGCATCACGCTCAACCGGCCGAAAGCGCTCAACGCGCTGACCACCGCGATGTGCGCGCTGATGGCTGAGACCTTGCGAAAATGGGCGGCCGACGATGCCGTAAAAATCGTCATGATCGACCACGAAGAGGGCACGCGCGGCTTCTGCGCCGGCGGTGACATCCGCAAGGTGGCGCAAAGCGGCCGCGGCGACGGGCGTGAGGCGGAGGCGTTCTTCGCCACCGAATACAAGCTCAATACGATGATCAAGCGCTTTCCCAAGCCCTATCTCGCCGTCATGGACGGCATCACCATGGGCGGCGGCGTCGGCATTGCCGTGCACGGCTCGCATCGCGTGGCGACCGAACACACGGTCTTCGCCATGCCGGAAACCGGCATCGGCCTGTTCCCCGACATCGGCGGCGGCTGGTTCCTGCCGCGGCTCGAGGGGGAACTCGGCACATGGCTGGCCCTGACGGGCGCGCAGCTCAAGGGCTCCGACGTCCAGGCCGCCGGCATCGCGACCCATTTCGTCCGCGACGTCTCGACGATGAAACAGGCCGTGTTGGCCGGCGACTATGCCGTCGATGCCGGCGCCCGGCTGTCCGCCGTCCTGGCGCGCTTTTCCGAAAAGCCCGGCCGACCGACCTATGCCGAGCATATGGAATCGATCAACCGCTGCTTCGCCAAGCCGACCATGACCGACATCATCATCGCGCTGAAGATGGATGACACCGACTGGTCGCAAGACCAGGCCGACATCCTGGCGCGCCGGTCCCCGCTGTCGATGAGCGTGTCGCTAAAGGCCCTGCGCGAAGGCGCGCGCATGACCGCCTTCGAGGACAATATGCGCATGGAGTACCGCGTCGCTTGCCGCATTACGCGCACCCACGACTTCCTCGAAGGCGTGCGCGCCGTGCTGGAAGACAAGGACAACCGCCCGCGTTGGGACCCCATCGCCCTGTCTCATATCAAGCCGGAAATGGTCGATCAAATGTTCGATTTGCTCGATCCAGAGTTAGAACTTAAGTTAAACTAAAGACTCTAAAGATGAAAATCGCTGTCATTGGCCTGGGCCATATGGGGTCGGGCATGGCCGCCAACCTCGTGAAGGCGGGCCACTCCGTCCATGCGGTCGATCTCAATCCGGACGCGGTGGCTCAGGCCGTCGCGTCCGGCGCCATCGCCGCGACGTTGTCACAGGCGTGTGACGAGGCCGAAGCGGTGGTGACCATGCTGCCGGCCGGCCAGCACGTCCTGGCCGTCCACGACGATGTGCGACGTCTGGCGCCGGCCGGCGCCATCCTGATCGACAGCTCGACGATCGACGTCGACTCGGCGAAAAAGGCGATCCGGCTCGCGTCGGATGCCGGTTTCGCCATGGTCGACGCGCCCGTTTCCGGCGGTGTCGCGGCGGCCGCGGCCGGCGCCTTGACCTTTATGGTCGGTGGCAGCGACCAGGCCTTCGCCGCTGCCCGACCCGTCCTCGAAGCCATGGGCAAGACCATCGTCCATGCCGGTGGCGCGGGAGCGGGCCAGGTGGCCAAGGTGTGCAACAACATGCTGCTGGCCATCACCATGATCGGCACGTGCGAAGCTTTTGCCCTGGCGGAAAAGCTGGGCCTGAAGGATCAGGTCTTTTTCGATATCGCCTCGAAAGCCTCGGGCCAGAGCTGGTCGATGACCAGCTATTGTCCGGTACCGGGGCCGGTGCCGGCGTCGCCGGCCAATCGCGACTATCAACCGGGCTTCGCCGCCGGCCTGATGCTCAAGGACCTGACTCTGGCCATGCAGGCGGCGGCCCAGGCCAATGCCGACACGCCGCTCGGCGCCAAGGCCCACGCGCTTTACGACGCCCTGTGCGCCCAGGGCCACGCCGGCCAGGACTTCTCCTATATGATCGAGCGGATACGTAGGGGCGCTTGAAATCTATCGCGCGACCGGCCCCGCCGAGTCGCGAACCACCAGGCGTGGTTTTGTCAGTTCGTAAGGCACATGGTCGCCCTTGATGCCGGCGACGATAAGGTCGGCGGCCTTTTGTGCCATGGCGTAGACCGGCTGGGCGATCGTGGTCAGCGGCGGCGAGAGCAGGACGGCGAACGGCGCGTCGTCGAAGCTGACGATCGACAGGTCGTCCGGAACCCTTAGCCGCGCCTGATGCGCGCCGTGAAGCGCGCCCGCCGCCATTTCGTCGCTGGCGCAGATCACGACCGTGGGGGCGAAGCCGCTGTCCCGGACGGCGGTGAAGCCTTCGAGTCCGGAATCGAAATCGAAGCGGCCGGGAAAGGTCATGACGTCCGATGGCGATACGCCGGCGGCATCGACCGCACGCTGGAAACCGTCGAAGCGTTCGCGGGCGGCGTAGTGTTGCCTGGGGCCCAGCAGGAAAGCGAAGCGCCGGTGCCCAAGGGACAGCAGGTACTGCCCCAGCTCAAAGCCGGCGGCGTGTTCGTCCATACCGATGCCGGCGGTCAGCGGCCGCGTCGCCGGGCCCGCGGCGATGCATACCACCGGCATCTGCCGCGACTGGATCAGGGCGATCAGGACCGGATCGTCGGAAAACGGCGGCGCCAGGATCAGCCCGTCGCAATCCATGGCGTCGACCGGCCGCAGCACATGTTCGTAGCTGTGCGGCGGATCGGGATAGACAAGGTTCATTTCCAATTGCAGGCCGTGACGCATACAGCCGCGCAGGGCGCCGCTTTCCAGCATCATATTGTACCACGTCACGGCGTGGCGGTCGGTCGCCGGATGGACCAAAATGACGGTATGGGACCGGCCGCCGGCCAGCAGACGCGCCTGGGCATTGGGCTTGAAGCGCAGGCTGGCGGCCGCGTCCTGGACTCGGCGGCGCGTCCGCTCGGCGACCAGGGCGCTGCCGTTCAACACCCGTGACACCGTCGCCCGGCTGACGCCGGCCAGCATCGCCACGTCGGAAATTGTCGGAAGCTGCCTTGGCATGACCTCACCCGCTTTGGTTCTGTCGGCCCATCTGTACAGCCAATCCGCGTCCTGTCGAGCCACTATAGGCGTAATGATGTTGCGGATATGCAACGGATTTTGTGCGGCGCAATACGTCTAAATCCTTGGGAATCAGCGGGTTGCCTACGAGGTTCGCGGGTGGCCGCCGGCCTCAAAAATGGGAGCGGTTTCATTTTCGCGCCCGGATTTGACCCCGCGTCGCAAAAGGGCGAGCCTTGCGCCAACAGCGAATAAAAAGACTGCAGGAAACGCACATGAATCGTCGCGATCTTCTCCTCTATGGCCTTGCTTCCGGTTTGAGTGCCACCGCCGCGCTTCCTCCCGCGTCCGGTCAAGCCGAGACCACGGCCAAGGCGAGCCGCGCCCCCGAAGGCCAGTTTCCTCCTGGCTTCCTGTGGGGCGCGGCGACTGCCGCCTATCAAGTGGAGGGCGCCTATAACGAGGACGGCAAGGGGGAATCGATCTGGGATCGCTTCGTCTTGGCGCCCGGCAAGATCAAGAATGGCGATACCGGCAAGGTCGCCTGCGATTCCTATCACAAGTGGCGCGAGGACGTGGCGCTGCTCAAGCGGATGAACCTCAAATCCTATCGCTTTTCGACGGCGTGGACGCGTATCCAGCCGAATGGGGTCGGGCCGGCCAACACCAAGGGCCTCGACTATTACAGCCGCTTGACCGACGCCCTGCTCGAGGCCGGGATACGGCCGTTCGCCACCCTCTACCACTGGGATCTGCCGCAGGCGCTGGAAGATCGCGGCGGCTGGGCCAATCGCGACACGGCCGGACGCTACGCCGACTATTGCGACATCATGGCCCGCGCGCTCGGCGACCGCATCACCAACTGGAGCCTGTTCAACGAGTCCAAGGCTTTCACGCAACTGGGCTACTGGACGGGCGACTTCGCGCCGGGCCGCAAGGATCCGCTGGCCTTCCTGAAGGTGACGCATACGGTCAACCTGGCGCACGGCATGGGCTTTCGCGCGCTCAAGGCGGTCAGCCCCAAACTGCAGGTCGGCAGCGTCTACGACGTCTCGCCGCAATATCCGGCCAGCGCGTCCGAAGCCGACAAGGCCGCCGCCGTCCAGATGGACAAGCTGAGCAATCTCTGGTTTGTCCAGCCGGTGCTGACCGGCGCCTATCCGGATGGCGTGCTGCCGGCCGATCGGCAAGCGGAGTTGCTGGGCTTCCTGCCGGGCGACGACAAGGTCATGAGTGCCGATCTCGATTTCGTCGGCCTCAACTACTACTCCCGCACCCGCGTGTCGCATACCGACACGGATACGGGCATTCCGGGCTTTCATGCCTCGCCCGAGTGGGCGGTCGGCGCGGGCGAGGTCACCGATTTCGGCTGGAACATCTATCCGCAGGGCTTCTACGACATTCTCAAGCGCATGCAGGCTGTCACCGGCATGCGACCGATCGAGATCACCGAAAACGGCGCCGCCTACAATAATCGCCCCGGCGCCGACGGCCAGATCCACGACGGCAAGCGCATCGACTACCTGCGCCTGCATCTGAACGCCCTGTCGCGCGCCATTGCCGACGGCGTGCCGGTGCGCGCCTATCACTGCTGGAGCCTGATGGACAATTTCGAGTGGGCGTCGGGCTATACGGAGCGTTTCGGTTTGACCTGGGTCGACTTCGACAACGGCCAGAAGCGAACGGTCAAGGACTCGGGCGAGTGGTACGCCAAGGTGGTTGCCGCCAATCGCGTGGTTTAAAGCGCTCGATACATCACCAGAAGGTCGACATAGCCTTCGACCGGGTGATGGAACGCGCCGGGCAGCCGGCCGGCGATCGCGAAGCCCATGCGCTCCCATAGGGCGATGGCACGAATGTTGGTAGCGATCACCGAATTGAACTGCATGAAGCGGAAGCCTTGGGCGCGCGCGGTATCGAGCGCGTGGCGGCACATATTCGTGGCCACGCCCTTGCCGGCAGCCTCGGCCGCGGTCATGAAGCCGCAATTGGCTACGTGGGCGCCGCCGCCCTGGCGGTTCGGCATCAGGAAATAGTGCCCGAGAATCTGCCCGTCGTCTTCGGCGACGAAGACCTGATGCGGCGGCGCGAACCAGTAGGCCAAGGCTTGGTCGCGGTTCCAGTCATCCGGCAAGGTGTAGGTTTCGCCGGCGCGCAGCACCGGCTCCATTATGCTCCAGATGGCGTCGTGGTCGGCAGCGGTGGCGGGACGGATGATCATCCGCGGTCTCGTAACGCGATGGTGATCGCGACGCAAGGCTCAGCCGCCGAGTCGCTTTAATACTTATTAACAAGTCATAAGGATTCTGTAAGCCTCCAGTTAGGCAGGTGTCAGTATGCGTTTCCAGCGATTTTTCGGCCTTATGGTGGTAGTGTTGTGCGCGGCGTCGTCAGGTATCGTTTCCGGGGCGCATGCGAGCGTCGATCCGAACGCCCTGGTCAACCGGGCGCTCGACCTGATCAATGCCGAGCGTGCCCAGCACGGCTGTCCGCCGCTGGCGCTCAATTCGCAACTGAACCAGGCGGCGATGCGCCAGTCCGAAGCCATGGCGCGCCAGCACTTCTTCGATCACAAGGATCCCGACGGCACCACGCCGGGCCAGCGCGTGCGCGACACCGGTTATATCTTCCAGATGATGGGTGAGAATATCGAGGCCGGCACCGACACGGCGGAAGAGGCCGTGCGCGTGTGGATGAACAGCCCGGGGCACCGCGCCAATATCCTGACCTGCGCCTATAAGGAAACCGGCCTGGCCCTGGTCGATGCCCAGGACGACGTGCCGATGAACGGCCAGCCCATAGCGTACGAATATTACTGGACGCAGGAATTCGCTTTGCCACTAAGGGCGGGGCGTTAGAGTATCCCACGTCCAGAAGGCTCTTGGGCACGGATCAGCTAAGAATTACGCCAAGTTGACGAAGCGCCCGTTCGATGGCGATGCGCCTTTGGGGCGGACACGGATGGGTCCGGTGGTTCTCGTCAATCCGATTGTGAGCTATACGTCTTGTCGAGCCGTAGTCAGCCATTACGTGTGCAACCCAGCAAGTTTTGGCGACAAAACCAGCGCGATCGCGAACATGGGCGATAATTGTTTTGTAGGTAGCCATTTCGTCCTCCTATGAGAGGACATTTAGTGAGACCATGAGTGACGAGAACGCAATACTCATAATGTTAACTATTGCGAACTTACTCACAGGTCATCGGTCACGATTGGCTTTTGGGCAATGCCATTTTATCAGCACGCGTCACCCGGCACGCGCACCCAGCCCTCCATCAGCACGCGGGCGCTGCGGCTCATCACGGCTTTTTTCACCACCCATTGGCCATCGACCAGCACGGCTTCGGCGCCGACGCCCAAGGTGCCTGACGGATGGCCGAAGCGCACCGCATGGCGCTCGCCGCCGCCGGCCGCCCGGTTGACCAGGGTGCCGGGGATCGCCGCCGCCGTGCCGATGGCTACGGCCGCCGTGCCCATCATGGCGTGGTGCAGCTTGCCCATCGACATGGCGCGAACCAAAAGGTCGATATCGGAGGCCGCGACCGCCTTGCCGCTGGAGGCCGTATAGGCCTTGGGCGGGGCGACAAGGGCGACCTTCGGCGTGTGCTGTCGCCTTGCGGCTTCGGACACGTCCTTGATCAGGCCCATGCGCACGGCGCCATGCGCGCGGATGGCTTCGAATTTGGCGAGCGCCTTGGCGTCTTCATTGATGGCGCCTTGCCCTTCGGTGCCGCTGTAGCCGAGGGCCTCGGCGTCGAGGAAGATGGTCGGGATGCCGGCATTGATCAGCGTCGCCTTGAAGTGGCCTATGCCCGGCACATCGAGATCGTCGACCACATTGCCGGTTGGGAACATCGCACCGCCGTCATCGCCGTCCTCGGCGGGGTCGAGGAATTCCAATGCCACCTCGGCGGCCGGAAAGGTGACGCCATCGAGCTCGAAGTCGCCGGTTTCCTGGACGGCGCCGCCGGTCATCGGCACATGGGCGATGATGGTCTTGCCGATATTGGCCTGCCAGATGCGCACGATGGCGACCCCGTCGGCCGGCACACGCGCCGGATCGACCAGACCGTTGCTGATGGCGAAAGGCCCGACCGCGGCCGACAGGTTGCCGCAATTGCCGCTCCAGTCGACAAAGGCGCTGTCGATGGCGACCTGGCCGAACAGATAGTCGACATCGTGATCGGGCCGCTCACTCTTCGCCAGGATGACGGTCTTCGAGGTCGAGGAGGTGGCCCCGCCCATGCCGTCGATCTGCTTGCCATAGGGGTCCGGGCTGCCGATGACGCGCAGCAATAGCCGGTCGCGCGCCGGCCCTGGCACGCGCGCCGCTTCGGGCAGGTCATCGCGCTTGAAGAACACGCCCTTGCTGGTACCGCCGCGCATATAGGTGGCCGGAATGCGGATCTGGGGCGGGAAGACCATGATGAACTCCTATTCGGCGGCGGCAAGAAAGTCCTGGGCGAAGCGCTGCAGCACGCCGCCGGCCTGGTAGATCGAGACCTCCTCGGCGGTATCGAGGCGGCACAGCACCGGTACGCGCACCGTCTCGCCAGTCTTTCGGTGGATGACCAGCGTAAGCGTTCCGCGCGGCGACAGATCGCCCTCGACGTCATAGGTCTCCGACCCATCGATGCCCAGCGTCAGCCGTGTCGTGCCGGGCAGGAACTGCAACGGCAGCACGCCCATGCCGAGGAGATTGGTACGATGAATGCGCTCGAAGCCTTCCGCGGCGATGGCCTCTACGCCGGCCAGGCGCACGCCTTTTGCCGCCCAGTCGCGCGAAGACCCCTGGCCGTAATCGGCGCCGGCGATGATGATCAAGGGCTGGCGGCGCGCCATATAGGTCTCGATCGCTTCCCACATGCGCATGACGGTGCCGTCGGGCTCCAGGCGCGTCAGCGAGCCCTTTTGCACCCGGCCATCGACCACGGCCATCTCGTTCGTCAGCGTCGGGTTGGCGAAGGTGGCGCGCTGCGCCGTCAGGTGGTCGCCGCGATGCGTGGCGTAGGAGTTGAAATCCTCTTCCGGCACGTTCATGCGCGTCAGATATTCGCCGGCCGCGCTGTCGGCCAGTATGGCGTTGGACGGCGACAAATGGTCGGTGGTGATATTGTCGGGCAGTACGGCCAGCGGGCGCAGGCCTTTCAGCGTACGCTCGCCGGCGAGCGCGCCCTCCCAATAGGGCGGGCGGCGGATATAGGTGCTTTGCGGGCGCCAGTCATAGAGTGGGCTGACCTTGGCCATGGCGGCGCTCGATCGGGCGAACATCGGCTCGTAGACGCTGCGGAACTGTTCCGGCTTGACGGCGCGCTTGACGATGGCGTCGATCTCGGCGTCGTCCGGCCAGATATCGGCGAGGCGCACCGGCCGGCCATCGGCGTCGACACCCAGAACGTCCTTTTCGATATCGAAGCGGATGGTGCCGGCGATGGCATAGGCGACGACCAGGGGCGGCGAGGCGAGAAACGCCTGCTTGGCATAGGGATGGATGCGGCCGTCGAAATTGCGGTTGCCCGACAGGACGGCGGTCGCATAGAGGTCGCGGTCGATGATCTCCTGCTGAATCTTCGGATCGAGCGCCCCGCTCATGCCGTTGCAGGTGGTGCAGGCAAAGGCGACGATACCGAAGCCTAACTTTTCGAGCTCGCCGAGCAGGCCGGCTTCCTCGAGGTACAGCTGGACCGCCTTCGAGCCGGGCGCCAGGGACGACTTGACCCAGGGTTTGCGTGTCAGGCCCTTGGCATTGGCGTTGCGTGCCATCAGGGCCGCAGCAATGACGTTCCTCGGATTCGACGTATTGGTGCACGAGGTGATGGCGGCGATGATCACCGCGCCGTCGGGCATCTCACCCGGCGTCTGCGTCCACGGCGCGGCGATACCGCGTGCGGCCAGATCCGACGTCGGCAGGCGCTTGTGCGGATTGGACGGCCCGGCCATGGTGCGCACGACCGACGACAGGTCGAAGCGTAAGGTCCGCGGGTATTCGGCGGTGGTGAGTGCGTCGGCCCACAGGCCGGCCGTCTTGGCGTAGGTTTCGACCAGGCGCACCTGTTCGGCGTCGCGGCCGGTCAGCGTCAGATAATCGATCGTCTGCCGGTCCATATAGAACATAGCCGCCGTCGCCCCGAATTCCGGCGTCATGTTGGAAATGGTCGCCCGGTCGCCAATGGTCAGGGCCGATGCGCCTTCACCGAAGAATTCGAGATAGGCGCCGACGACCTTTTCCTTGCGCAGGAACTCGGTCAGGGCCAGCACGATGTCGGTGGCGGTGATCTGGGGCTGGGGCTTGCCGGTCAGTTCGACGCCGATGATGTCGGGCAGGCGCATCCACGAGGCGCGGCCCAGCATGACGTTTTCGGCTTCCAGGCCCCCGACACCTATCGCAATCACGCCCAGGGCATCGACGTGCGGTGTGTGGCTGTCGGTGCCGACCAGGGTGTCGGGAAAGGCGATGCCGTCAGCGACACAGACCACCGGCGACAGGCGCTCCAGATTGATCTGGTGCATGATGCCGTTGCCCGGCGGCACGACTTCGATATTGCGGAAGGCCTTCTTGGTCCAGTCGATGAAGTGGAAGCGGTCGGCATTGCGGCGGTCTTCGACAGCGCGGTTCTTGGCGAAGGCGTCGGGATCGTTGCCGGCATATTCGACGGCCAGCGAATGGTCGACGATCAGTTGCACCGGCACGACGGGATTGACCTCGGCGGGGTCGCCGCCTTGCTCGGCTATGGCGTCGCGCAGGCCGGCGAGATCGACCAGCGCCGTCTGCCCCAGGATATCATGACAGACCACGCGCGCCGGGTACCAGGGAAAATCCAGGTCCTGGCGGCGTTCGATCAGTTGTTCTAACGCCTCGGTCAGCAGAGCCGGGTCACATCGCCGCACCAGGTTTTCGGCGTGCACGCGCGACGTATAGGGCAGGCTTGCCCACGCGCCGGGCGCGATGTCGTCGACGGCGGCGCGGGCGTCGAAATAGTCGAGGTCGGTGCCAGGGAGCGGCTTGCGATAGGCGGTGTTGGTCATGGCGTCTGGAAAACCCAAGAAGAAAAGGTCTCCACAGATTTCACAGATTACACAGATGTCTTGGCCTTCTTCGTCGCGCGAAGCGCTTCACTGTGAGTTGGGAAGCGCTCAGGTCTTTTGGACCGGCTTAAAAAATCTGTGCAATCTGTGTAATCTGTGGACACCCTTTCTTTATAGCCGCTTCGCGGCAGGTCTAGGTACTAAGGCCGCTTATCCAACGGCACGAAGGGCACGTCTTCGGGCCCGGTATAGTTGGCGTTGGGGCGGATGATCTTGCCGTCCTGGCGCTGTTCGATGATATGCGCCGACCAGCCCGACGTCCGCGATATGACGAACAGGGGCGTGAACATGTTCGTCGGCACGCCCATCATGTGGTAGCTGACGGCCGAGAACCAATCGAGATTGGGGAACATTTTCTTGATGTCCCACATGACCGTTTCCAGCCGCTCGGCGATGGTGAACATCTTCATATTGCCGGCTTCCTGGCTCAGCGTGCGCGCCACGTCCTTGATGCAGGTATTGCGCGGATCACCCGTGGTATAGACCGGGTGGCCGAAGCCGATGACGACCTCCTTGTTGGCGACGCGTTGGCGGATATCGGCCTCGGCCTCGTCCGGGCTATCGTAGCGCTTCTGGGTCTCGAAGGCGACCTCGTTGGCGCCGCCGTGCTTGGGGCCACGCAAAGCACCGATGGCGCCGGCGACGCACGAATGGAAGTCCGAACCGGTGCCGGCGATGACGCGCGCGGCAAAGGTCGAGGCGTTGAATTCGTGCTCGGCATAAAGGATGAGCGAGGTATGCATCGCCCGCACCCAGCTCTCGCGCGGCTTTTCACCGTGCAGCAGGTGCAGGACGTGGCCACCGATCGTCTCGTCGTCGGTCATGGTTTCGATGCGCGTGCCGTTATGGCTGAAGTGATACCAGTACAGCAGCATCGAGCCGAACGACGCCATCAGCCGGTCGGCGATATCTCGGGCGCCGGGATGGTTGTGGTCGTCCTTTTCCGGCAGGACGCAGCCCAGGACGCTGACGCCGGTGCGCATCACGTCCATCGGGTGGGCCGAGGCCGGCAAGGTCTCCAGCGCGTCCATCACCGCCGCAGGCAAGCCGCGCAGGCTCTTTAGCTTGGTCTTGTAGGCGGTCAGTTCGGCCCGGTTGGGCAATTTGCCGTGGACCAGCAGGTAGGCGATTTCCTCGAACTCCGACGTCGCCGCGAGGTCAAGGATGTCATAGCCGCGATAGGCCAGGTCGTTGCCGGTGCGACCGACCGTGCACAGCGCCGTATTGCCGGCGACCGTGCCCGACAGGGCGACGGATTTCTTGGGTTTGAAGGCGGTGGGCTCGGCGGACGTATCCATGGGCAAATCCCTATTATTTATTGGAATTGAAGATCGCATCGAGGCGGTCTTCGAAAGCGTAATAGCCGATCGCCTGGTAGAGCTCGTCGCGCGTCTGCATGGTATCGACGACGTTCTTCTGGTGGCCGTCGCGCCGGATGGCGGCATAGACGTTTTCCGCCGCCTTGTTCATGGCGCGGAAGGCGGACAGCGGGAAGAGCTGGATGGCCACGCCGGCCTGTGCCAGTTCCTCGCGCGTGAACAGAGGCGTCTTGCCGAACTCGGTGATATTGGCCAGGACCGGCACCTTTACGGCATCGACGAAGCGGCGATAGGTGTCGAGGTCGTAGGCCGCTTCGGCGAAGATACCGTCGGCGCCGGCCTCGACGCAGGCAATCGCGCGCTCGATGGCGGCGTCGACACCGTGCACAGCAATGGCGTCGGTGCGGGCGATCAGAAAGAAGTCCGGATCGGTCTTGGCATTGGCGGCGGCCTTGACGCGGTCGACCATTTCCTCCGTCGAGACGATCTCCTTGCCCGGACGGTGGCCGCAGCGCTTGGCGCCGACCTGGTCTTCGATGTGGCAGGCGGCGGCGCCGAACTTGATCAGCGACTTGACCGTGCGTTCAATATTGAAGGCCGAGGGCCCAAAGCCCGTGTCGATATCGACCATCAGCGGCAGGTCGCAGACATCGGTGATGCGGCGCACATCCGTTAGAACATCGTCGAGCGTATTGATGCCGAGGTCCGGCAGGCCCAGGGATCCCGCCGCCACGCCACCGCCCGACAGATAGATGGCGCGGTAGCCGGCGCGCTTGGCCAGCAGCGCGTGGTTGGCGTTGATGGCGCCGATGACCTGAAGCGGATGTTCTTCGCTGAGCGCCTTGCGGAACACCGCGCCGGGGGACAGTAGGGGCATTTGACACTCCCGCCGCAGGGTTGTGCGCGGCTTTTTGCCTGGTTGGTATCTCTTGAAACCAACTGAGTCAAGCGTCGTACAACCTAGGCGCCCCAAGGCTAAGGCGTCAATTCAACAGCGCGGGACATCGGGTGACTCTACTGCCATAAACTGGCACTATGGAGGCGCCAAGTGCAGTACCGCACACGCCCGGAGTCCGCCATGTCGCGCGCCACCCGCCTGCTCGATCTGCTGCAATTGCTGCGCCGCCATCGCTATCCGGTGGCCGGGGCCGAACTGGCGCGCGAGCTGGAAATTTCGCTTCGTACCCTCTATCGCGATATCGCCGCCTTGCAGGCTCAGGGCGCGCACATCGAAGGCGAACCGGGCGTCGGCTATGTGCTGCGGCCGGGCTATATGCTGCCGCCTTTGATGTTCGGCCAGGAGGAGCTCGAAGCCCTGGTTCTGGGCATGCGCTGGGTCGCCGACCGCGGCGACCATCGCTTAGGGGAGGCCGCGCAAAACGCCCTGACCAAGATCGTCGCCGTCCTGCCCAAGGACATGGCCGATGAGCTGGAAACCACCGGCCTGATCGTCGCGCCCAGCATGCATCTGCCGCCGGCCGTGGTCGATCTCGGCGATGTGCGCGAAGCCATCCGCAACGAGCGCTGCGTGCAGATGAGTTATATCGATCTCGGCGGTTCGGCCAGCGAGCGCATCGTCTGGCCGATTGCCCTGGGCTTCTTCGATCATGTCCGCCTGCTGATCGGCTGGTGCGAACTGCGCCAGGCCTTCCGGCATTTTCGCGCCGACCGCATCTCCGGCTGGGAGCCCTTGCCGCGGCGCTATCCAAAGCGCCGCGCCGTCCTTTTGAAGGCTTGGCGGGTCGAACGCGACGCCGAGGAGGCGCGTTACCGTCTGCAAAAGGAAACGGCCGTCGCTGGGTGAGCGACGACCGCTTTTTTGGCTCGAAGCCGATGTGGCTTACTTCTCGACCACCGGCAGGAATATCCCCGAAGCCGCGGTGGCGCTGTGATAGACGCTTTCCGTCGCCTTCTTGTAATCGCCCGGCTTGGCGTTGAAGATATTGTCGACATAGGTCTGCGGGTTGCGGTCATAAAGCGGGAACAGCGACGACTGGATCTGCACCATGATGCGATGGCCCGGCAGGAAGACGTGGTCGATATTGGGCAGTGACCATTTGTACTCCTCGACCTTGCCCGGCTTCAGCGCGCGCGGCTTGTCGAAGCCGTCGACATAGCGGCCGCGGAAGATCTCGATGCCCATCGGCAGCTCGAACCCGGCCATGTCCTGAGGCAGGGCGCCCTGAGCGGTGCCTTCGGTCGTAGTGTCGGGATAGACGTCGATCAGCTTGACCACCCAGTCGCTGTCGGTGCCCGAGGTGGCGGCGAACAGGTCGACCAGGGGCGCGCCCATGACGTGCACGGCCTTGTCGAGCACCGGGGTCTCGTAGGTCAGCACATCCGGGCGGCCATCGACGAAACGCTGGTCGTGGACCAGCCAGGTCGTCCACTGCAGGCGGTCGTTCATATTGATCGGCCGCGGGATGAACGGCACGGGCTTGGACGGATCGGACAGGTAGTCGTCATGATCCGACGTTTCCTTAGCGGGCGCATCGAACGAGGCCTTGCCGTCCTCATGCAGGAACAGTTTGACCGGCTGGCCGACCGGCCATTTTTGCGAGGTTTCCCAATGATTGACGCCGGTGGCGTAGGTCAGGACCGGCGGGGTATGCGGATCGGGCGCATCCTTCAGATAGTGGTCGAAAAACGGCTTCAGGTAGGTGACGCGGAATTCGTCGGCGGTGTCGCCGGTGAAGGTCAGGGCGCCCAAGCCATAGCCATAGTGATTGACGCCGGAATGGCGCCACGGTCCGATGACCAGGTGCACCAGGCCGTTGGAGTCGTGCGGCTTGATCGCCTTGTAGACCGCCGGCGCGCCATAGCTGTCTTCCTGGTCCCACTGACCGACCATCAGCATGGTCGGCACCGTCACCGGTTCCTTGGCCATCCACTTGTCGACGGCGACGTCCGACCACGTCTTGTCGTAGGCCGGGTGCTCGATGATCAGCTGGTTGAACGGATACTTGTCCATGCCGTACTTGCGGGCGTGGTCGCCCATAGAGCCGTCGTTCAGGTACATCGAATAATAATCGACATCGCCATAGACCGGACCGCCGCCTTCGCCCTTGGCCGTCGACTGCTCGACGACATAGTCCATCTGGCTGACGCGGAAGGCGCCGTTATGGAAGGCGTCGTCGCCGATCCAAGTATCGACCATGGGCGATTGCGGCGCCACGGCCTTCAGCGCCGGATGCGGATGAATCTCCGCCATCAGGGTCGTAAAGCCGAGATAGGATGACCCAACCACGCCGACCTTGCCATTGCTTTCGGGGGTATTCTTCACCAGCCAGTCGATGGTGTCGTAGGCGTCGGTCGACTCATCGACCGTGGTCGTATTGCCGCCCGTACCGACGATCGGGCGCGTCATGACGAACTCGCCCTCGGATTTATACATGCCGCGAATGTCCTGATAGACGCGGATATAGCCGTCATTGACGAATTCAGCGTCCATGGCCGGCAGGATCTCGGTGATCTTGTCGCTCTTGGTGCGTTGGGCCGAGTCCTTGGCGTCATAGGGCGTGCGCGACAGCAGGATCGGGCCGTTCGTCGTCCCCTTCCTGAAGACGATGACGGTGTACAGCTTCACGCCGTCGCGCATCGGGATCATCACCTCGCGCTTGACGTAGTCGGCGGCGTCCGGATTGACCGCCTGGTACGAGGCGACGACATTGGGCGTCATCGGGGTGACGGGTTGAGCCGTCTGGGCCGCGGCGTGGCCGGCCGCCAGGATAAGCGGCAGCGCGGCAACGGCGAGCGAGGTGCGGACTATCTTACGGGTCATTGGGGGGCTTCCTGCGACTCGGGTTTTTTATTGTTGAGCGTACTTTATTGTTGAGAATACATGGCCTTGGCGTCGGCCTTGAACGAGGCGCTGCTGCCGGGGCGGGCATAGAACATGTGGCCGCCCGGATAGACGGACAGCTTGATCTTGGGTGAACCGCCATAGGCCGGCAGTTGGTCGATGACCAGCTGCGATGTGAAGAACGGGCACGACAGGTCGTTATAGCCGTGGGCGATCAGCACGCTCATCTTCGGGTCGTTGGCGATGGCCTGACGCAGATCGCCGACCGGCTTGTCCTTCGGCTCGTCGGTACGGTCCCAGGCCTCGCCGACGGCGTAGGACAGGGCCTCGTAGTGGGCGTCGGTCTTCCAGCCGACCTGGCGGGTGATGAAGTCGACCATGGCCGAGGTCGTCGGCGCGATGGCGGCATTGAGGATCGGATCGCCCGACTGCTGGTCGTAGCTTTCCGGGAAGGGATCGTAGGCGGTGACGTTGGAATCGTAGACGCTGCCGATCTTGCCTTCGCTGCGATGGGCCTCGCGCAGATAGGTGCCGATATCGACGCGGCCGTCCATCTTGGCGACCAGCGCCGGGTCGAGGCCGGTATATTGCGTCACCTTGGCGACGATGCGGCCGACCGCCTGCGGATCGGAGCGCCCGGCCAGGAAATCCGTGACGAACTGGGTGCGGTCATATTGCTCGACCTCGGCCATGGCGGCGGGGGTCAGCTTGCCCTGGCGCTCGAGATTGCCGGCGGTCATGGACGGCAGGTTGATCATCCACGGCAGGGGCGACAGCGCCGTTTCGTCGCCGATGGCGGCGGGATCGAGATAGGGCGAGACCATGACGATGCCCGAGACGCCGACGCCCATGCGGGTCTGCAAGGTATAGGCGATGCGCGGTGCGCGGTAGCCGCCGTAGCTTTCGCCCATGACGTATTTCGGCGAACGCATGCGGCCGTTCTTGGTCAGCCAGTCATAGACGACGCGCGACAGGTATTTGATATCGGCTTCGGTCGAATAGAAGTCCTTCTTGGTGGCGTCGGCGTCTTCGCTGGAGCGCGAAAAGCCGGTGCCGACCGGGTCGATGAACACCAGGTCGGTCATGTCGAGCCAGGTATTGGGATTGTCGGTGACCTTCATGTCGGACGGGGCATCGCCGTCGATGCCGAATTCGACGTGCTTCGGCCCGATGGCGCCCATATTGAGATAGACCGACGAGGCCCCGGGGCCGCCGTTGAAGGCGAAGGTCACGGGGCGGTTCGGGTTGTCGCCGGGCACGATATAAGCGGTGAAGACGACGTCGGCGATCTTTTTGCCCTTGGCGTCGCGCACGGTGATCTTGCCGACCGTGGCGTTGTAGTTCAGCACCTTGCCACCGACCGTAACCGTCTGTTGGATGGTCTTGTCGTCGGGCAAAGGCGCCTGCATGTCGCCCTTATCGTCGGCCTTGGCGTCGTCCTTCTTGTCGGCGGCCGCGGCGGGCTTGGCGGGATCATCGGCAAAGGCGGCGGGCGCCGAAGCCAGGAGAAGCGCGGCCCCAATAGAACCTAAAAGCGCGGTGGAAGCGAAGGCGGATAAACGCATGAACAGCCCCTCAAGCCGTGATGAAGTGGTTTCACCTTACACGACCGCGTGAGCGCAACAAGATTACAAAAGTTTCATGAAAGGGGGCTACTCGCCCGGCTGCAAGCGACGCGAAGAGCGGCGCGCCGGGATGCCGTGGACAAGCCGCGCGCCGGCACGACTGAACGGCGCGATCAGGCTGCCGTGGACGCTGTGCGGGTCCGAGTCATTCAAGTCTTGAGGGGCGGCTTCGGCGCCGTACTTGCCCGGCCGTTCATGCGGCTCGGGTATGATCAGGGTGCCGAACATATGGTCCCAGATGGCCAGGCAACTGCCGAGATTGCTATCGTAGTGGCTGGCCTTCGATGAGTGGTGGATGTGGTGGTGGGCCGGCGAGAACAGCACGCGGCCCAGCCAGCCGGTAAAGCGGATATCGATGTGCGAATGCTGCAGATGGATGGTGGTGAAGGCGAAGACCAGCAGCAGCACATTGGTACCGGAAAGCGCCATTTCCTGGGCCGGCGCGCCCAGGGCGTAGCGCGTCAGGCCGTCGGCGATGCCGGTGATGACGGCGACGATATTGGCGAACAGCAGGGTATCGACCGGATGCATGCGGTAGGCGGTCAGCGGCGACAGCACTTCGGCGGTATGATGCACACGATGGAACTCCCAACGCAGCGGGATCTTGTGCGCCAGATAGTGGTCGAACCAGTAGCCGAAATCATAGGCCAGGAACAGGACAAGCGTCAGGACTCCGCCGCGAACCAGCGGTGGCGCGACGGGCAGGAGGCTCTTGCCAAACAAGTGGCGCGCGGTGTCGAAGACCGCGTGGCTGATCCCGCCGAACGACAGGATGGCCCAGCCGATCAGCGTTCCCGTGACAAATGTATTGAGCAGGAAGAAGCCGATATCGAGCCGGCTTGAGCGGCTGCGCCACAGCTTTCGCGGCAACAGGGCGCGCAGCAGCAGGCGCGGGCCCATGCGCTTGCGCGCCAGCAGAAACACGGTCGAGATCACCAGGGCGGCGGCCAGCGACCACAGCGAAAACAGCGATCCCGGCGCCAGCAGCACATGGCCGAGCGTATCGAGAATGCGGTGAACGAGGGTGGAGAGCATGGCCGGCATACGACGGCAATCTATCCGAACGGGGTTGCGATAGGCTTAAACCGGCCCCGGATATTGACATGGCGGCTGACTCGCGCGTCTCTTCGCGACCGAGATCAGGAGGTCCGGCCATGACCGACGCACCCTTCATTACCCCCCAAACGACCGATATCAAGCTCGACCCATCGTGGAAGGCGGCATTGGCCGGGGAATTCGCCAAGCCCTATATGCAGAGCCTCAAGGCCTTTCTGCAGGACCGCCGGACGCAGGGCGCGCATATCTTCCCCAAGGGATCGGAATATTTTCACGCGCTGGACGCGACGCCACTCGATGCGGTGCGCGTCGTCATCCTGGGCCAGGATCCCTATCACGGCGAGGGCCAGGCGCACGGCTTGTCGTTTTCGGTGCGCCCCGGCGTGCGCATTCCGCCGTCACTCCTGAACATCTACAAGGAACTGCACACCGACCTGGGCATCAATCCGCCGCGCCACGGCTTCCTCGAACATTGGGCGAAGCAGGGCGTGCTGCTGCTCAATGCCGTCCTGACCGTCGAAATGGGCAGTGCCGGCGCCCACGCCGGCAAGGGCTGGGAATCGTTCACCGACGCCGTCATCCGTGCCGTCAACGATCAGCCGCACCCCGTGGTCTTCATCCTGTGGGGCGCCTACGCGCAGAAAAAGGCCGCCTTCGTCGATACCCAAAAGCACCTGGTGATCCGCTCGGTGCACCCGTCGCCGCTGTCGGCGCACGGCGGCTTTTTCGGCAGCCGGCCGTTTTCCAAGGCCAATGCCTTTCTCGAAGCGCACGGTTTCGCGCCGATCGACTGGTCCCTGCCGGAAAATCCCTGACGGTCCGGCTATTTGTCGCGCAGCCGTCCGCCGACCGTCTTCAAGGTTTCGCGCAGGGCCACCACCTCCGGCAGCGTCATGTCGACGGCGCACAGCATGTCATGCGGAATATGCATAGCCTTGTCGCGCAAGGCCTTGCCGGTGGCTGTGAGATGGATGCGCATGACGCGCTCGTCCTTGTCGCAGCGGCGGCGCGTCACCAGACCGGCCTTTTCCAGCCGCTTCAGCAATGGCGTCAGGGTGCCGGAATCAAGGTGCAGGGGGTGGCCCAGTTCATTGACCGCGCGGCCATCCTTTTCCCACAACAACAGCATGACCAGATATTGCGGATAGGTCAGCCCCATGGGGGCCAGGTGCGGCTTGTACGCCTGGGCGAAGGCGTGAGCGGTCGCATAGACCGAGACACACAACTGGTTATCCAGGTGCAGTTCGGGTGGCGACGTCTCGGCAGGCGGGGAGGGCTCAACTGGCATGTCGGACAAATAATCCTTTACGCACCGCTTGACAATAAATTGTGCACAATTTAAATTTGCACTACTGAATTTAAACCAGCCAAGGAGGCTATCATGACCACGTCCGTCACCCCGCTCTATACCGCTCACGCCAAGGCCACCGGCGGCCGCGAAGGTATCGCCGCTTCCGATGACAATCGTTTGAACGTCAAGTTGTCGACGCCCAAGGAACTGGGTGGCGCCGGCGGCGAGGGCACCAATCCCGAGCAACTGTTCGCCGCCGGCTACGCGGCCTGCTTCATCGGCGCGCTCAAGTTCGTCGGCGGTCAGAAGAAGGTCGCCGTGCCGGCGGACGCTTCGATCGAGTCGAGCGTCGGCATCGGCCCGATCCCGGCCGGCTTCGGCATCAATGTCACCTTGAAGATTTCGCTGCCGGGTATCGCGCCCGAAGTGGCCGACGATCTGATCGCCGCCGCCCACCAGGTTTGCCCGTACTCGAACGCCACGCGCGGCAATATCGATGTGACCTTGATCCGGGCGTAAGCTAAACTCTCCTCTCCATCGTGACACGACGGGGAGGAGAGAAGCCTTCGCAAAAATCGGTTACATGAAACTATATGACAGGCCATAGCTCGGCCCGCTATGGCCTGTCCGTATGTCCACCGCCAGCCTTGTCCGCCTGTTCTCGCTCGCCGCCATCTGGGGCGGGTCGTTCCTGTTCCTGCGGCTGGGCGCGCCGGTGCTCGGGCCCGTACTGTTCATCCAGCTGCGCGTGGCGCTGGGCGCGGTCTTCCTGCTGATCGTTGCGGTTATCCATCGCAAGCCCCTGGAGCTGAAGGGCAATCTCGTCCACTACGCCATCCTTGGCTTCTTCAATACCGGCTTTCCCTTTTTGCTGTTCGCCTTCGGCGCCCTGCACATCACGGCGTCGCTGGAATCGGTGCTCAACGCCACGGCGGCGATCTGGGGCGCGATCATCAGCGCGGTATGGCTGCGCGTTCAGGTTACCCCGAAAGCGATGGTCGGCCTGGTCCTGGGGCTCTCCGGCGTGGCCGTGCTGGTCGGGCTCGACGCCGGCCATATGGACCGCGACGCCTGGATCGCCGTGGCCGCGGGCTTAAGCGCCGCCTTCAGCTACGGCCTGGCCTCGGCCTATATCCACAAGGCGAAAAAGCCGGTCAGTTCGTTCGCCAATGCCCATGGCAGCCTGTGGGCGGCGGCGCTGATGTTCGTGCCGGTGACGCCCTTTTTCCCGCCGCTCGCCCCCTTGACGCCCATGGCCGCGATCGCCGCGGTGGCGATCGGCGTGATGTGCAGCGGCGTCGCCTATATGGTTTATTTCAAGCTGCTCAGCGACGTCGGCGCGGCGCCGGCCCTGACGGTCAGCTTTCTCATTCCCGTCTTCGGCATCCTGTGGGGCGTGCTATTCCTTCACGAGCGCGTCGGCTGGAACATGCCGGCGGGGGCTGTGCTGATCGTCGTCGGCACGGCGCTGGCGACCGGCTTTTCGCCGCGGGTGCTGTTGGCGAAGCCCGCTCAGTCGCGATAACCGGCATCTCGCATCCTGCGGGCTATCAGAGGCAACTGGAAAAGGTTAATCTGCGTCGAACCATGAAGGTTTGCGGGGGATGATATGCGCAAAACGAAGCTTGCCGGATTTGCCGCGCTGACGGCCTGCGGCCTTGTCCTGGCCGGGTGCGGCCCGATGTCCGACGACCGTTTCGGCGTCTATGCCGACGGCGACAACTATATCGTCGCCGACCACGATCACCACAGGATCAATTTCACCACGACCAACGGCCAGGCGACGCCCGAAGATCTTCTGGCCGACGCCGCCAAGGGCGGGGGGCTGGGTTTCACCACCTGGCGCAACGGCACCTCATGCGGGCTGCACGACGACCGCGGCAATAATTTCGTCGTGCCGCGCGGCACCAGCAAGCTCGACTATGCCGGCGCCACCTTCGTCGTCGATCCGCCGTCGGCGGGCATCGAAGCCGCCAATGGCGGCCGCGCCCCGCACACGGAGACGATCCATATGCTGGTCAAGGGCCAGCCGCGCATGGCGTTCGTCTATGACGACACGCTGGGCGTGCGCAGCATCGACCGCTACGACGCCCAGGCCCATGTCGAGCGCACCATCGTGCTGCTGCAGGGCACGGGGCTGCTGGAGCACTGCCGCGGCTTTTCGTTCGACGACGTCAAAAAGTAGGAAACCCCTCCACCACCCTTCGCTACGCTACGGGCGGTCCCCCTCCCCGGCAAAGCCGAGGAGGTACAAGAAAATCGGCGCCTTATTGTACCTCCCCAGCTTTGCTGGGGAGGGGGACCGCGCGCCTTCTTCAGGCGCGTGGTGGAGGGGTTTCTTGCTTACTTCCCCTACGTCCCCGCCGCGCCATACAGATCGGCCAGGATCGTCCAGTCCGGCCCGCGCTTGACCCACACCCGGACATAGTGGCCGAGATAGGTGCCGTCGGCCGCGGCGACATGGCCCCAGGTATAGGCGAAATCCCCCGAGGCCGCCGCGTCGCCGCCATCGGCTGTCCATACGGCGCCGGTGGGGCGCGACTTCAGCGCCGCGTTGATCTCGTCCGGCGTATTGGCCGGCGGGCGGTCGCCGCTCAGCACCACGACCTTGGGATCGAGCATGCCGTACTTGCCGCCGGTCAGGGTGTCGGCGGGCGAGGTCGCGCTCATCATCTGGTTGACGGAGCCGTCGAGCGTCGTCGTACTGGCCTTGGCGTCGGAATCCTTGCCGTGCTCCGGCTTGGGGCCGGCGGCCAGAGGCGTGGCGGGCAGGTTATCGGGGTCGGCCGTGCCGGCGCCGGTGTCCAGCGTCCATAGCCACTTGCCGCCCTTCTGCTTTTTCCAGACGGTGAAGAACCAGCCGGCCTCCTTGCTGCCTTCGACGGTCCAGGTGCCGAGGTCGAAGGCGAGGTCGTTCGAGGACGCCATTTCGACGCGATAGGGCGCCCAGCGCAGCTTGGACGGCGCGTCCTTTTCCGACGAGTCGGCCTTCAGCTTCTCGCCGAGCGCGTCATGGATGCGCAGAGCCTGGGGATGGAAGGCAATGGCGTCGGGCGCCGACCATTCGAAGAAGCCCTTGGCATAGCCATGGGTGTGGGTATAGGCGTCAAAGCCCTTTTCCGCGGCGATGACCTCCTTGCGCCCGTCGCCGACCACCGGCAGGGCGGGAAGCGCGATCCGCGAACTGAGCGAAAAGGCCATCAACAAGGCAGGGATGAACATGCTTGGGCTCCGGCGGCGGGAGAGACAAGCATGCCGTCAAACGCCGCCGCGTGCAAGTTACACGTGGTTTAGGCCGCGCTCCAGCGCCGCGATCAGGTCCTGCCCGTCCTCGAGTCCGATGCTGAGCCGGACCAGCCCGTCGCTGATGCCGGCGGTGGCCAGGGCTTCCGGCGACATGGCGGCGTGGGTCATGGTCGCCGGATGGACGATCAGGCTCTCTATGCCGCCCAGCGATTCCGCCAGCGAAAACAGGTCGATGACGTCGAACAACGTCTTGACGGCCGCAAGTCCGCCCTTCAGTTCGAAGCTCATCATCGCCCCGAAGCCGTTCTGCTGTTTTTTCGCCAGTTCATGCTGCGGATGCGACGGCAGACCGGGATAATGCACGGCGGCGACCGCCGGATGATCGCTCAGATATTCGGCGACGACCTGGGCGCTTTCCTGCTGCTGGCGGATGCGCACGAACAGGGTGCGCACGCCGCGCAACGTCATGTAGCTGTCGAAGGCCGGCGCGGTGCAGCCGACGGCATTGGCCCACCAGCGATAGGTGACGACGTCTTCCGGCGTGGTGCACACGAGAGCGCCGCCGATGACGTCGCTGTGGCCGTTGATATATTTGGTCGTCGAATGGACGACGATATCGGCGCCGAACTTGATCGGGTTCTGCAGGGCCGGCGACAGGAAGGTATTGTCGACGCAGACCTTGGCGCCGGCCGCATGGCCCATGGCGATGCGCTTTTCCAGGTCGATCAGGCGCATCAAGGGGTTGGACGGCGTCTCGAGCAGCAGCAAGGCTGTGGGCTGCGACAAGGCGTCGGCCATCGCCGCGTCATCGCCCTGGTCGACATAGACCAGTTCGATCAGGCCCTGGCGGGCGCGGGCATTGAGCAGGCGTTGCGTGCCGCCGTAGCAGTCGTGCGGCACGACGACGCGCTTCGAGCCCGGCAAATCCTGCCACAGCAGGTCCAGCGCGGCCAGGCCCGACGAGGTCATGACCGCGCCCACGCCGCCTTCCAGGTCGGCGATGACGTCGGCGATCACCTGGCGCGTCGGATTGCCCGAGCGTGCATAGTCATAGGTGCGCTTCTTGCCGAAGCCTTCGAAGGTGTAGTTCGACGACAGATAGATCGGCGGCATGACCGCGCCGTGCGCCGGATCGGAATCGATGCCGATATTGACGGCGCGCGTCGCGGGGGAGGCGGTCTTGAGATAGTCTTTGGTCATGGGAAACTATGCCCTGGCAATGTGAAAACATTGCGGAAAATCTAGGAAAGAGAGGTACGGACGATTTCGGATACGAGCTTGATTTCCTTGAGGAAGGCGTCGTGGCCGTAAAGCGAGGGGAATTCGATGAAGACGCTGTCGGCCAGTTGTTCGTCGAGCGCCTTCATGTCGTCGAACGGCACCAGCCGGTCGGTCGGCACGGCGGCCAGGTAGACCTTGGCCTTGATGGCCTTCGGATCCACCCTGTGACGATCCAGGCTGTCGGACATCGAGATCCAGCGATTGACGTCCGTCGCCGTATAGGCGTCGCCGCGCGAGCGCAGATAGGAACAGACGATATAGTTGTCGCCGGCCTTTTCCGGCGCCGGGCCGTCGAAGCGCTCGGAAAACTCGGCATCCGAGCGATAGGTGGTCATGGCCAGTTGCCGTGCCAGGGAGATGCCGTCCTGCGGCCGCCCGTTATCCCGGCCGAACTGCAGCAGGCGGCGCTGCAGGCCGCGAAAGGCCGTCGCCATCGGATGGGCGCGGTGGGCGGCGGAGATGATGCACAGACGCTCGACGGCATCGGGGTACAGCTCGGCGAACGCCAGGCCGATCATGGCGCCGTAGGAGGCGCCGATAAAGCTGAAGATCCGTTCGACGCCCAACTGGTCGAGCAATAGTTTCACCAACCGCGCCTGGTCGTGCGTGGTGATGGTGTAGACCTGCGACGCCGGCAGGCGCGGGGCGAATTCGATGCTCATGACGCGAAAACGATTGAGATCCAGCGCCTCGTCCGGGCCGGCGACGCCTTCCCACCACCCCGGCGCGGTTTCGGTCGCGTCTTCCTTGGCGAACAGCACGCGCCCGGCGCTGATGCCGCCGGCGGCGACCACCATCGGCGCGTCCTTCGGCCCGTAGACGCGGGCGATAACCTCGGTCTGCTCGAGCTGCTGGCCGCTCCGCAGGCGGAAATCCTCGGGGATCACAGCGATGATGTCGTGACCGATCAGGTCGGGCGACACGATAGTCTGGAAGTTTTGAGCGTTCATGGTGTGTCCGGTCGCAAATACACTCATCGTGACCAGACGGGGACGCGACCGCCCTGCGGCGTTGCGTCTCGTCTCATCTACCGGAGCTTTTCCCCAAGCGATCTGCTGACGCAAATCTCTCAGGCGCTCTCGTAGGAGTTGGCACCATACCGAATATGTCGGCGGTTGCCCCAGCGTCGTCGGGCCTGTCCCTCGGCTGGTCTCGATGAGTAAAACCCTTATGGGGAAAAGGCGGATAAACGTCAAGTCCGGCGCTGTCATATTGCCTTCTTGAGAGTGTCATACAGGCACGGGCTGGCATAGGATGGCGGCGCGGACGAATCGGAGGCGGGTGATGACGGAAGCGACAGCGATAAGAGACGAAGCCGGGGATGAGGGCGTTGCCGAGGCGCAGATCGCGGCGCTCGGGGACAATCTGGCGCTGGCCAAGGAAAAGGCGGCCAAGCTGGTCGACGCCATCACCGGCCTGACCCTGAAGAAAAAGGACGCGGTGCGCTTCGACGACCTGCGCCCGGCCCTGGCCGAATATATCCGCGCCCACAATCCAAACATCGGTCATGACGACTATATCAGCCGCAAGCTGCTCGACGACTATCGCGGACGCTACATCTCCGAACTGCTGGTCGACGAACGCGGTGAACTGTCGACCCTGGAAGGCGAGGTCGTCGAGAGCCTGCGCACCCACGACACCCTGGCCGAAAACATCGAGGAGGATTACGACGAACAGCGCACGCTCGGTGACCGCGTCGCCGATGTGGTCGCCTCGTTCGGCGGCAGCTGGACCTTCATCATCTCGTTCTGCGTCTTCCTGGCGGTGTGGATGGTGATCAACCTGATCATCGGCGACAAAAAGGCGGCCGATCCCTATCCCTTCATCCTGCTCAATCTGATCCTGTCGACCATCGCCGCGCTGCAGGCACCGGTCATCATGATGAGCCAGCGCCGCACCGAAGCCAAGGACCGGCTGCGCGCCCACAACGACTACAAGGTCAATCTCAAGGCCGAGCTGGAGATCCGCCACCTGCACGAAAAGATCGATCACCTGCTGAACCGGCAGTGGGAGCGGCTGACCGAAATCCAGCAGATCCAGATCGAAATGATGCTGGAGCAGACCAAGAGCGCCGGCCGGGTCATCAAGGTGCGCAAGGTCGCCAAGCGCAAGGCGCGCAAGGCGCCAAAGCCGGCGGCCAACGAGGAAACGGCGCCAGGCGACGTCGGGCTGTGACCAAACTGGACGCCTTTTCGGAGCGCGCCGCACCTTTTTCCTTTGAATTTCGCCGGCAAAGCCTATAGCGACCGTCCGGAATTCAAGGAAAGCGCCTATGTCCACGCTTGTTGTCAAATTCGGCGGTTCGGTCCTGACCTCGGAAGCGGCGCTGCACCGCGCCGTGGCGGAAATCTATCGCTATGTCCGCGACGCCCGCAAGGTCATCGCCGTCGTCTCGGCCTTCAAGGGCCAGACCGACCAGTTGCTGCGCCTGGCCGGGTCCTATACCCAGGCCTCGGCGTCGCCGGCCACGCCGCACCTGATCGCCACCGGCGAAATGCGCGCCGCGACGCTTCTGGCCATGGCCTGCGAACGCTCGGGCATCGTCACCCGCTTTCGCTCCGCCAGCGAGATCGGCCTGGTCGCCGAGGGCGAGCACCTCAACGCCAATCCCGTTTCCATGAAGCCGGAAGTGTTGCGCGGCGATCTGGAAAAGGTCGATCTGGTCGTGGTGCCGGGCTATATCGCCGAAAACGCCGCCGGCGAGCCGGTGCTGCTGGGCCGCGGCGGCTCAGACCTGACCGCCGTCTTTATCGGCCAGACGATGAACTTGCCCGTTCGCCTGCTCAAGGACGTCGACGCCATCTACGACGCCGATCCGGCGACCGTCGGCGACGCCGCCCAGCCCTACGACGCCCTGGCCTGGGACGAAGCGCTGAAGATCGCCTTTCCGGTGGTGCAGAACAAGGCCATGCGCTTCGCCGCCGACCACGGCATGACGGTCGATGTCGCCGCTTTGGCCCGCGGCGATCAGACGACGCTGGGCGCCGCGACGGCGTTTCGCGCCAGCCCCGGGCTGAAGCGTCCGATCCGCATCGCCGTCATGGGTGCCGGCGGCGTCGGTTCCAAGTTTCTCGAACGGTGCCAGGAATGGTCCGACCTGATCGAGGTCGATCGCATCCTGGTGCGCGACGCCAGCCGCCGCCGCGACCACCCCATGGCCGCCAAGTTCACTTCGGATGCGCGTACCTTCGTGCGGCCCGACGTCGATGTCTTCGTCGATATCGGCACCGGAGTCTCACCCTCGGCCGAACTGCTGGAAGGCTTCCTCAAGGCCGGCGTCAGCGTCACCTCGGCCAACAAGCAGGCCGTCGCCAATGCCGGCGACAAGCTGCGCGCCGCGGCCAAGGCGTCGGGCGCCATGCTGACCTATTCGGCCAGCGTCGGCGGCGGCGCCCCGATCATCGAGGCGCTGAAGCGCGCCATGGCCGCGCACAAGATCATCGGCTTCTGCGGCGTGCTCAACGGCACGTCGAACTTCGTCATCGACCAGGTCGAGTCCGGCAAGAGCTTCGACGCCGCCATGGACGAGGCGCGCCGCTTAGGCTTCGCCGAGCCCGACTCGACCGCCGATCTCGACGGCACCGATGTCGGCGCCAAGCTGAAGCTCCTTCGCGAGATCGCCTTTCCGGGCGAAGCGCCGCGCCATATCGAGGTCGGCCAGATCACCGAGGACTCGCTGGTCATCCCGAAAGGCAAGGGCTTGCGCTATGTCGCGCGTTGCGATCGCACCGAGTCCGGCCTTCAGGCTTCGATGAAGCTGGAAGTATTGGACGCCGATCACTATCTGGTCGGCGCGCGCGGCGAACAGAACCG
>OUWB011205734.1_pt1 | contig 38325 bp, 21 predicted proteins | sample 1779821 | NCBI WGS metagenome assembly OUWB01 (sample SAMEA3914806, study PRJEB12502) | metagenome | biome: forest; material: soil | place: Canada | collected 2011-08-03 | depth 0.1 m
CCCTTGTCCAGCAAAAGCTGAGCCAGATAGGCCCCGTCCTGGCCCGTAATACCCGTGACCAAAGCTACTTTTTGCGTCTTCTCGCCCATAATAGATCGTCCAATATCAAAGAGAAACAATGACTGAAAACATCATCCTAGCAGGATTTTGCTGCGCTGCAAACAAGGGGTGACACATTCATCTGTCGTGCGGCGCATCAAAGCCACACATAGGGGGCAGATGTGAACAATATACTTCGCCGTCAGGCTTTGGAACGGCGGGGGGGCATGGCGGGACCGCCATCGGCCGCCAGCGCCTTGAAACGATTGGTCAACGCCTTGCGGCGTTCATGACTGGCCTTCTTGGCGGTTTCCACCGCGTCGATTTCGGTGGCGTTCAGCAGGTGTTCGATGACGCGTTCCAAATGTTCGTGCATCGCCTGGCGCGCGGCGGTCGGTGAGCGCAGCTTCAGCGCGTTGAGGATGCCGGTATGCTCGGCGATGCGGTCGGTCATGCCGAGATCGGCGGCGCGTGCCAGGATGTTGCGGGCGAACGGCGAGCGATAGCGCCAGTCCCACAGATTCTCCACGGTCGCGGCGACAGCGCCGTTGCCGGTGATTTCGGCGATCAGCATGTGAAATTCGCGGTCGGCCTGTTCGCACTTTTCCGGATCGTCGCCGCCCATCAGCAGCAGCAGGCGTTCCAGTTCCTTGATATGCTCGTCCTGGACCAGGGTCGCGGCCATGGCGGCGACTTCGCCCTCGAACAGGCGGCGCGATTCAATCAGCTCGAAGGCGCCGATCTCGGAATCGTCGAACGGCGCCGGCTTGGACTTCGGCTGGGTGACGACGATGCCATGGCCGTGTTTGGCCTCGATCATGCCGAGGATTTCCAGCGCGATCAGCGCCTCGCGCAGGGTTGGACGGCTGACGCCGTATTGCTGGGCCAGTTCGCGCTCGGTCGGCAGGCGATCGCCGACGGCATATTGCCCGGAGCGGATCGTGCCGGCGATGGCGTCGGCTAGTTTTTGGTAGAGTTTGCTTTTCGACTGCATGTTCAAGACCGGGCGGCGCGAGGCTTCGCTGCCAGCAGAGCCGAGTCGATAATGACTCACCTTCACTTCTATAGAATGACCCCGCGAGGTCAAGGGCCATGCGGATGTGGTAATGACACGCCAGACCGGTGAGCGGCGCGTGAGCGCATAAAGACCCGCCCAAATAAAAAAACCGGCAGGACGCGCCTGCCGGTGGGAGGAGAGCCGGACCCCGGGATCATCAGGGGCTGGCCGGGAACAAACGCGGCCGGCGGCGAGGCAGATGCGCCGCCGGCCGGCAGGGTTAGAACTTGCCGCGCAGGCCGATGGTAACGGTCGAGCCCGGCTTGTACTCGGTATAGGTGGCGTCCTTGAACTGGAAGTAGGTCCTGAGCTTGGTGTCGGTCAGGTTGGCGACATTGAAGGTCAGTTGAGCGTCGTGACCCCAATGCATCCAGTGGCCAAGGTCATAGCTGGAGGACAGGTCGATCTGGCTGCGGGCGTCGTTGAAGATCGCCGCATTCGGAATGCTGTTCTGGTTCGCCGTCGAGGCCTGGGAGTCACCCAGGTAATTGTCCGAGACGTGGATGCTGAGGCCGTGCGCTTCGTAGTAGAGCGTCAGGTTGTAGGTCATGTCGGGCACGCCGACGGCGATCGCCGGCGCGGCACCCGTGCCCGTCTGGTGGATGTAGGTGGCATTGGCGTTAAAGCCGAGGCCTTCCAGCGGCGCCCACCATTGGCCGAGCGGCTGGACCCAGTTCAGTTCCGTGCCGTGGATCTTCAACAGGCCGGTGGCATTGATCTGTTCGGTCAGCAGCACGGTGGCGTTGTTGGCTCCGCCACGCGAGGTGATCGCCGTCTGTTGCGTCGGCGTCAGCGTGTTGAAGTTCACGCCATAGGCGGCCAGGGCCAAGAACGGCACGGTGGTATTGCCATTCGATGTAAAGCCGGTGATGTCCTTGGTGAACAAGGTTGCCGAGAGGTAGCCTTCCTTGCCGGTATAATATTCCACCCCGAAATCCAGGTTCTTCGAGATATAGGGCTTCAGAGCGGGGTTACCGACCGATCCGCTGGCGGCCGACGGATCGGAGAAGTTCAGGCCGGGCAACATGGCGCTGGGGTTGGCGCGCGTCATGGTGGTCGAGGCCGACAGACGGGTCAGCAGGTTGTCGGTCAGGTTATAGGCGGCGCTGAACGCCGGCAGGAAGTCCTTGTAGGTCGACTTGGTGTTGGCGAAGTCGAGGATATTTGGGTACTTCGCGCCGTCGAGCGGAGCAGGCACCGCGGCGTCGCGCGGGTCGGGGATGGAGATATAGCCGCCGATCGTCTGATCCGTGGTGACGGCGCGGATGCCGGCATTCCAGCGCAGCCGCCGGCCGAAGAAGATATCGTTGTCGCCATTGACCTGGATATAGGCGCCCTGGACCTTTTCATCGATGGCGCCGGCTGAGGCACTGGTATTGGCGGCGGTGGTCACCGGCTCACTGGCATGGAACAGGGCGTAATTCGAGGCCGCGGCGAAGGCCGGCCAATTGACGGTGATGTAACCGTATTTGCCCGGCGTAATATACTTCGACAGCGAGGCGTTGGGGATCAGCGAGCCGGAATAGGCCAGCGGTGTGGTGTTGCCGGTGGAGTAGCCGGTGCCGAGGCCCGGATAGGACGGATAGCCGGCGGCGATTGCCGCGGCGGTCGTCAGGTTGGCGCCGTTGCAGCCCGGTTGCGAGTTCGGGCCCGGAACGTAGACATTGGGGTTGTCGCCGCACACCGCGTTCTGCCAGGCTTGGCTGTTGTCGAAGGCCAGGATGCTGCGCGACGTGTCGTCATAGGACGCGCCGATCTGGATGTTGAACCGGTTGTCGCCCCACTTCAGGTCGCCGCGCACGCCCTTGGTCTCGGTGACGCGCTTTTCGTCCTGCATGTTGACGCGGCCGCCGGCCCACTGGAAGTTGGCCGGATTGTTGAGGTCGACATTCGAGGCCATGATCGGAATGTCGCCGCCATTGGTATAGGTCACTGTCAGGCCCGAATTGCCGACGGTGATCGGCAGGACGGTCGGCGACTCGCGATGGAAGGTCGAGCGCGTCCAGTTGGCGCTGCCGCTCAGGGTCAGGGTGTCGGACAGTTTCCAGTCGAAGCCCGGATTGATGCCCTTGAAGTCGGTCGTTTCCGTGTACGGACGATATTCCAGGAAGAACTGGGAATTGGCGTAGGTGGCGGAGGTGACGACGCAACCATTGGTGCAGTTGCTGTTGTCGACCTTCATGTTGATCGGGATCATGGCGCCGTTGCGGCCGACCCAGTCCATGTCCTCGCGCTGCATCTTGTTGACCTTGTGCGCGTACATGGTGTCGAGATAGGCGTGGAAGTCGTCGCTCTTCCATTCCAGGCCGAAGATGGCGCTGGTGCGATCGCGCGTGCCGAACTCGTCCATCTGGCGGCCCAGGCGCGGGATCAGGGCGTTGCTGATCTGTTGCAGGGTCAGGCCCGGATTTTCAGCCAGCAACAGGGCCGGTGTAACGGCGGCGCCCGGCGTCAGGCCATTGCCCGCATTGCTCGGCACCGTGGCCGGGATCGTCCAATTGCCGCCGCCGGTGGTGTTGCAGGCGGCGTCCTGGGCGGCCGTTGAGCTGCCAGCCGGCGGTGTGTCGCCGCACTGCTGGTAGGTCAGGCCGGGATTGGTCCAGCCAATGGTTTCGAAGCCGGTATTATGGACGTCCTGGTCGGTGATCGAGACGCCGCCCAGGATACCCCAATGATCCCAGGTCTTGCTGGCCATCAAGGATTCCTTGTTGCCCCAGCCCTTGGTGTTGGAATTGTTGGTGCCGTCGACCGAATAGACGAGTTGATCGCCCTTGTGGTCGAAAGCCCGCGCCTGGCGCATATTGACCGTGCCGGCCGCGCCCCCTTCGACTTCGCTGGCCTGCGGGCTCTTGTCGACCGTCAACTGGGTGAACAGCTCGGTCGGGAACAGGTCGAGATCGACTTCGCGGTTGGTGTTTTGCGAGTCGGTGGTGCCGGTCGAGGCGACCGCCACCGGGGCGCCGTTCAGCAGCACGCGCGTGAAGCTGGTGCCCAGGCCGCGGATCGAAATATTGACGCCGTCCCCGTTGATGTCGCGCGAAATAATGATGCCGGGTATGCGATTGAAGGCTTCGGCGATGTTGGTGTCCGGGAATTTGCCGATGTCTTCGGCGAAGATCGAGTCCTGGAAGCCGACGGCGCGCTTCTTCGCCAGGGTCGAGCTTTGCAGCGAGCCGCGATAGCCGGTGACGACGACGACGGTCGAATCGTCCGTAGCCGCCTTGGTGGCCGCTTGGGCGGCCGGCGCATTGGCCGGCGGGGAGCTCTGGGCGCGGACAGCGCCGGTGAGGGTCAGTCCGCCGAGAATCGTCGCACCCAACAGGGCGATCTTCAGGCTGCGGACGGCGGCATTCCGCTGTGAAGGCATGGTCCGGAACATAGGGTTTCCTCTCCTTGTGTGTAGCACTGGTATGCTGTTCTTTTTTGGTGTCATCGCCGGTACGCCGGGGCGTGGGCCGATCGGGATCACAGTGTTATGGCGTAATTGGACAAGCTAATTTTGTCAATAAGGCCAGACCAATGTGCTGCGCTGCAACCCGGCCTTCGCCTATTCCCGGCGGCCTTTTGCCCGCGTCCGGGCCCGATTCATCCGCTTCTTGCGGCAGGCGCCGGCGTTGCTCTGTTCCCTTATATTATTGACTTTTATGAGATCTCGCCGCTTGTCGGATCCGCCGGCCGTGACGGGCGGAGGCGGCTTTTGCTCAGCAGACATTATTGGTCATATGTGTCATTTATGAAACGATATAAACACCTTAATCCCATTTTCGGTTCCACATTCTCGCCTCTAAAAGTCTGACAAATTTATCTGAACACGAGCAATCTAAAGGAAGGCCGGGGCTGGATCCGGCCGCTGAGCGGCGATTGGGGAGCAAAAAGGACTTGCGTTCACCCCGGAGATCAGATCATTATGGATGTATTGGTAAGACAACGGGCCGGTCATGGCCGCGCCGCCGTATCGGACCGGCGCCGAAACGGCTTAATATTTTAAGGTAAGCGAGCGCGTATGATGGATTCGACCTATCCTGCCCGGGAGGACGGCCAAGCGTCGCGTCCGCCGTCGGCGTCTGCGACAGGTGGGGTGGCGACGGGCGGGGCCCTGAAGATCACCGGCGCGCGGGTCATCCTGACCTGCCCGGGGCGTAATTTTGTCACCTTGAAGATCGAGACCGACCAGGGGCTGTACGGCATCGGCGACGCCACGCTCAACGGCCGCGAACTGGCCGTGCTCAGCTATCTGCAGGAGCACGTCGTGCCGTGCCTGATCGGCCGCGATGCGCACCAGATCGAGGACATCTGGCAATTCCTCTATCGCGGCGCCTATTGGCGGCGCGGCCCGGTGACCATGTCGGCCATCGCCGCCGTCGACATGGCGCTTTGGGATATCAAGGCCAAGGCCGCCGGCCTGCCGCTGTATCAGTTGCTGGGCGGCGCCTGCCGCTCCGGCGCCATGGTCTACGGCCACGCCAACGGCACCTCGATCGAGGACACGGTCGAGGTCGCCCAGACCTACAAGGCCATGGGCTACAAGGCGATCCGCCTGCAATGCGGCGTGCCCGGCCTGCCGTCGACCTATGGCGTCTCCAAGGACAAGATGTTCTACGAACCGGCCGACAGCGACCTGCCCGAGGAAAACCTGTGGTCGACCGAAGCCTATCTGCGCGTGGTGCCCAAGCTGTTCGCCGCGGCGCGCGAAGCCCTGGGTGACGAGGTTCACCTGCTGCACGACGTCCACCATCGCCTGACGCCGATCGAGGCGGCGCGCCTGGGCAAGGACCTGGAGCCGTCGCGGCCGTTCTGGATCGAGGACGCCGTGCCCGCCGAGAACCAGGACAATTTTCGCTTGATCCGCCAGCATACGACGACCCCCCTGGCCGTCGGGGAAATCTTCAACTCGCTCTGGGACTGCAAGGACCTGATCCAGAACCAGCTGATCGACTATATCCGCGCCACCGTGGTCCATGCCGGCGGCATCACTCATCTGCGCAAGATCGCCAGCTTCGCCGACATCTACAATGTCCGCACCGGCTGTCATGGCGCCACCGACCTGTCGCCCGTCACGATGGCGGCGGCGCTGCATTTCGACATGTCGATCCCGAACTTCGGCGTCCAGGAATTCATGCGCCACACCGACGCGACCTACGAGGTCTTCCCCAACAACTATGTCTTCCGCGACGGGGCGATGTACCTCAACGACGTGCCGGGCCTGGGCGTCGATATCGACGAAGCCAAGGCGGCGAAATACCCGTACAAGCGCGCCTACCTGCCGGTCAATCGCCTGCAAGACGGCACGATGTTCAACTGGTAGTCCGTACACGGACAAGGCTACGGCAAAGACGTAATCGGGAGGGTAACGTGCGTACAGTTCTGTGGGCCGGTGCGATACTGGCCGCTTGTTTTGCCCTGCCTGCTTCAGCGGCCCCTTTACCCAGCGAAGACGGTTACGATCTGTGGCTGCGCTACCAGCCGATGGACGCCGCCAAGATCGCCCAATATGCGCCGCGTGCCGTGGCCATTGTTGGCGGCGACAGCCCGACGCTCGGCGCCGCCGAAAGCGAGCTGCAACATGGCCTGAGCGGCCTATTGGGTCGCACGGTCGGTACGGCGCCGGCGATCGGCGACGGCGATATCATGCTCGGCACGCCGCGGGACTCTGCCGCGATACGCGCCCTGAATCTGCCGCTGTCGGGCCTGGGCGCCGAAGGCTATGTCATCAGAAGCGTGACGATCAACGGTCATCCGGTCACGGTCGTCGCCGCCAACAGCGATGTCGGCGTGCTCTACGGCAGCTTCCGCCTGTTACGCCAGATCCAGACGCGCAAGCCCATCGATCGCCTCGACATCTCCGACGCGCCCAAGATCAAGATTCGCATCCTCAACCACTGGGACAATCTCAACCGCCACGTCGAGCGCGGCTATGCCGGCGATTCGATCTGGGATTGGTGGCGCCTGCCGGACGTCAAGGATCCGCGCTATACCGACTATGCCCGCGCCAATGCCTCGATCGGCATCAACGGCGCCGTGCTCAACAATGTCAACGCCCAGCCCGAAGTGCTGACCGCGCCGTACATCGCCAAGGCCAAGGCGATCGCCGACATCCTGCGCCCTTACGGCATGAAGGTCTATCTGTCGGCCAAGTGGTCGGCGCCGATCGAAATCGGCGGGTTGAAGACCGCCGATCCGCTCGATCCTGCCGTGGCGGCATGGTGGAAGGCCAAGGCGGACGAGATCTACGCCCAGATTCCCGACTTCGGCGGCTTTATGGTCAAGGCCAATTCCGAAGGTCAGCCGGGTCCGGCCGATTATCACCGCAGCCACGCGCAGGGCGCCAATATGTTGGCGGCTGCCCTGGCTCCGCATGGCGGCATCGTCATCTGGCGCGCCTTCGTCTATGCCTCGGAAAGCCCCGAGGACCGTTTCAAGCAGGCCTATGACGAATTTCATCCGCTGGATGGTCAGTTCGCGGACAATGTCCTGGTCCAGGTGAAGAACGGGCCGATCGACTTCCAGCCGCGCGAGCCGTTCTCGCCGCTGTTCGGCGCCATGCCGAAGACGCCGGAAGTGCTCGAACTGGAGATCACCAAGGAATATACCGGCCAGGCGACGCACCTCGTCTATCTCGGGCCGATGTGGGAAGAGGTGCTGAAGACCGATACCTTCGCCAAGGGACCGGGTTCGACGGTCGCCCGCGTCGTCGACGGCGCGCTCGATCACCACGTGCTGTCCGGCATATCCGGTGTGGCCAATATCGGCACCGACCGCGACTGGAGCGGCTCGAACTTCAACCAGGCCAACTGGTACGTCTTCGGACGGATGGCCTGGGACCCGGATGCCTCGTCGCGGGACATCGCCGACGACTGGGCGCGCATGACCTTTTCCAATGATCCGGCCTTCGTCAAACCGGTCGTCGACATGATGATGGCGTCGCGCGAAACCATGGTCGACTATATGACGCCGCTCGGCCTCGGCCATCAGATGGCGACCGACAGCCACTATGGCCCCGGCCCCTGGGTCTGTACCCTGGCGCGGCCGGAATGGAACCCATGCTACTATGCCAAGGCTGACTCAGGCGGCATCGGCTTTGACCGTACGGCGACCGGCAGCAATGCTTTGGCGCAATATGCGCCGGGCGCCGCCGCCCTGTGGTCCGATCCGCACGCCATGGACGAGCGCTTCCTGCTGTGGTTTCACCACGAGCCGTGGAGCTTCCGCCTGAAGGACGGCCATACCCTGTGGGATGGACTGGTGCTGACCTATGACCGCGGCGCCAACGAGGCCGCCGGCATGGCCACGACCTGGGCGTTGATGCAGCCCTATGTCGACGCCCAGCGTTTCGGGGCGGTGTCGGAAGACCTTCAGGTCCAGGTGCGCGAAGCCAAATGGTGGCGCGATGCCTCGATCGCCTATTTCCAGAGCAAGTCGAACCTGAAGTTGCCGGCCGGTGTCGCCCCGCCGGAACAGCCGCTCAGCTATTATGAATCCCTGAAATTCCCTTACGCCCCGGGACAAGCCAAATGACCGTTTCAGCCCTCGTTCTCTCCGCCTTTCTCGCCGCCGCCCCGGCGACCGTACCCGTACATTGGCAAGGCAGCTGGGCCTCGGCGCAGCAGATCCCCGAACCCAACAACGCTCTGGCGGCCGACGACCTGACCGATGCCACCCTGCGCGAGATCATCCATACGTCCGTGGCCGGACAAAGCTTTCGCGTGCGCCTGTCGAACGCCTTTGGCCGAGGGCCGCTGACCCTCGATGCCGTCCACGTCGCGCGCGCCCTGTCGCCGGCGGGGGCGCAGATCGATCCGGCCAGCGACCATGTTCTGACCTTCAATGGCCAGACGTCGGTGACCCTTCCGGCCGGCGCCGAATATTGGTCCGACCCGGTCAACCTGGCCCTGCCGGCGCAAAGCGATCTGGCCGTCAGCCTGCGTTTCCCGGCGGCGCCCGCCCAGCAGACCAGCCATCCCGGTTCGCGTTCGACGTCGTACTATGTGCACGGCGATCACACGGCGGACGCCGATCTGGCTGGCGTCAAGACGGTCGATCACTGGTTCAATCTGTCGGGTCTCGATGTGTCGGCGACCGGGACGTCGGTCATCGCGCTGGGCGACTCGATTACCGACGGTCATGGCGCCACCACCAACGGCAATGACCGCTGGCCCGACGTCATGGGGCGGCGCCTGGCGGCGCAGGGCGTCGGCGTGCTGAACGTCGGCATCGGCGGTGGCCGCGTACTGCAGGACGGCCTTGGCCCCAATGCCGCGGCGCGCTTCGATCGTGATGTCCTTTCGCAGACCCACGCGCGCTACGTCATCGTCTTCGAAGGCATCAACGATATCGGCACGCTGACCCGGGACGCGCCGGTCGATGCGGCGGCGCACGCCGCCTTCGTGGGGCGCATGGAGCTGGCCTACGCCCAGATGATCCAGTCGGCGCATGACCATGGCCTGACGATCTACGGCGCGACCATCACGCCGTTTTTCGGTTCGGACTATTATCATCCGGACGCCGCCAACGAGGCCGACCGCCAGGCGCTGAACGCGTGGATTCGCGACCCGGCGCATTATGACGGGGTGATCGATTTCGACGCCCTGATGCGCGATCCTCAGCATCCGGAGCATTTGCGCGCCGAATACGATTCAGGCGATCACCTCCATCCCAATGCCGCCGGCTACAAGGCTATGGGCGAGAGCGTGCCCTTGTCGCTGTTCGCGGCGCCGGCTTCGGCGAAGTAACTCAGGCTGTGCATCGAGGCGCGGTCAGGACGCGCCGGCTTCAGGCGTGAAATAGGCCTTTGTATTCGCATGCACGTGCGGATCATCGAGCAGGTCCGCCGGCAATTGCCACCGAAATTCGGCGTGCTGAGAATCCACGACAGGCACGGCATCGTCTGGAATATCCAGGCGATAGGCGATAACGACGTAGTGCGTGCCGAAGGCGGGATCGCCCAATGCGTTGGTGTCGTAGAGATGCTCGTATACCCCCATGGGCGCGGCGCTCGCCCTGGACAGGCTCAGCCCGGTTTCAGCCGCGAGAAGCCGTTGAAAAGCGGCATCGAGCCGTTCGTTCTTGCGAATACGCCCACCTGGCACAAACCAGCTCCCCCTGGCGGGTTCGTTGTGCCGCTTGCCCAATAGAATCGTGCCGTCAGGCCTCGCTATGATGAAGTCGATGGAGACCAGGGGCGTCGAGCGGATAACCGTCGCGAAGTCGTCCTGGCCGAGAAAATGGGAGCCAATTTCCGGGTTCGTCATGCATCCATCCACATCAAAAAACGGCCGGCGAGCTATCAGGGGCGTTCTTAGATTAAGCTTGCTGAGAACGAAAACGATATTTGCAAGGACTGTCGATCGGAAGATCACCATCGTAGTCACACCTATGGGCGGATGATAGAAAATGATTGATTTCCTGGCCTTGAGCGGTATGCCAATGACGGGGCATGATCGCATTCACGGAGTGCCGCAGTGGTTATTGAAATCGCCACCATTAAAATCGACCCGTTGCGCGCTGCCGATTTCGAACAGGCAGTCGCCGACGCCGTGCCCTATTTCAAGGCGACGCCGGGCTGTCATGGCATGGCGCTCGACCGACTGATCGAAGAGCCGGAAACCTATATCCTGCGCGTCTTGTGGGAAACGCTGGAACACCACACCACGGGTTTCCGCGAATCGCCCAACTTCCAGAAATGGCGCGCCCTGGCCGGCCCGTTCTTCGCCGAGCCACCGCGTGTCGTCCATCTCGAGACCAAAGCCAAGTACTTCTAATTCAAACGCCTCATGTTTTTCCAAAAAGTGGCAATCGACTTTTTGGCATGAGGCTAGAGGAGCCCCTCATGCCTCAACGTCTGCTGTCCGGCCGCGGCGTCAACCCGCTCGGCTTCGGCGCCATGTGCCTGTCGCACGCCTATGGCGTCCCGCCGTCGCCCGAGGGCGGCCGAGAGGTGCTTGCCGCAGCGCTCGACCTCGGCGCCGACCATATCGACACGGCGGCGCTTTACGGGGGCGGGCGCAACGAAACCCTGGCCGGCGAGGTGCTGAAAGGCCTGCGCAACCAGGTGTTCCTGGCGTCGAAGTGCGGTGTGTCGACGCCCGAAGGCGCGCGCGACATCAATGGCCGGCCCGAACGGCTGCGCGCGACGTGCGAGGCATCGCTGAAGCGCCTGCAAACCGATCATATCGACCTCTACTATCTGCACCGCTGGGACAAATCGATCGCCATCGAGGAATCGGTCGGGGCGCTGGGCGATCTGGTGCGCGAAGGCAAGATCGGCAGTATCGGCCTGTCGGAGGTCTCGGCTCAGACGCTAAGGAAAGCGCATGGCGAGCATCCGATCGCGGCGCTGCAGACCGAATATTCCTTGTGGACGCGCAATCCGGAAATCGCCGTCCTCGAGGCCTGCAAGGACCTGGGTGTGGCTTTCGTCGCCTTTTCACCGGTCGGCCGCGGTTTCCTGGCCGGTGGCGTGCGCGACAACCGCTTTGTCGAGACGGATTTCCGCCGCACCATGCCGCGGTTCAACGACGATGACGCCTTTGCCCGGAACCTGAAGTGGTTCGTCGGCTTCGAAGCCCTGGCGCAACGGGCGGGTGTGACGCCGGCGCAGCTGTCCCTGGCCTGGGTCCTGTCGCGCGGCGACCATGTCCACGTCATTCCGGGCACGGCGCGCATCGATCATCTGCGCGAAAACATGGCGACACCGGTCGTGGCGGCCGATATCCTGGCTGAGGCGGAAGATATCGTCAGTGCACGGAACGTCGTCGGGGGCCGCTATTCGCCATCCAGCCAGGCTGAGGTCGATACGGAAGAGTTCGAAGCGGCGTGAAGAAGGATTTTTATCACGAACCACACGAACGAAGACGAAAAGACACGAAAAGGGCTTTTGCATTCCGCGCGAAGCGCCGATCAGTCGAGATTCATTGATTTAAGGCGCTGTGCGCGGGCTTTCGTGCCTTTTCGTCTTCGTTCGTGTGGTTCGTGTCAAAAATTCTTACGGCAGCCGGGCCAAGCGTTCGAACAAAAGGTCGTAGAACCCTTCGCCGTCGGCCTTGGTCATGAACATCGCATTCGGCTGACGATCGGTGGCGTGCCACCAGTCGACGACGGTCATGCCAAGCGTCAGCTCGCTTTCGGTCTCCACCGCGACATTGACCTTACGCCCGCTGAACAGCTCGGGCTTCAGCAGATAGGCGATGGTGCACGGATCGTGCAGCGGCGCGCCGTCGCTGCCGAACTTGCTGATGTCGAACGCCTCCGAGGCCTTCAGCATGATCGCGGCATTGGGGCCCGAGCGATTAGTCATAGCCTTGAGCACGCCGATGCGCTTTTGCGTCGAGATCACCTGATGCGTGGCGTCGAGCGGCAAAAGGACGCAGTTGAGACCGGCCTTGAGCACGATATCGGCGGCGTCGGGATCGCAAAAGGCGTTGAACTCCGCCGTCGGCGTGACATTGCCCATCTCGCGCCACGACCCCAGCATCATCACCACCTCATCGATGCGCGGCGCGATATCCGGCGCCTGTTGCAGGGCGTAGGCGAGGTCGGTGAGCGGCCCCAGCGTCACGAGGCTGATCGTTCCGGGCTCGGACGCGCGCAGGGTGTCGATCAGGAACTGCACACCCGGCTTGTCCCGGACCGGCATGGTGGGCGCCGGCAGGTCGGGACCGTCGAGCCCCGTCGCGCCATGAACATGCTCGGCGGTCGTCAGCCGGCGGCGCATGGGCGCTTCGCTGCCGGCGTAGAGCGGCACATCCGGCCGCCCGGCCAGCTCAAGCACCTTCCTGGCGTTGTTGAGCGTGTGATGCAGCGGCACATTGCCGGCGACGGCGATGACGCCGACGATGTCAAGCTCGGCCGGCGAAGCGCAGGCCAGCAGCAAGGCCAGGGCGTCGTCCTGGCCGGGGTCGGTGTCGATAATGATTTTCTTCGGCATGGCGGTCTTTGCGTCGGGTTTTCTCTTAACCCTTAAATCAAACGATTAGCGCCCACCATGGGAAATCAGGAATGACATCAGGTGCCCGTTGAATATCTTGCCGGCCGTGACATTCACCGCATGGCCGCCCCAAGGCATTTCGACCGGCATGACATTGGGCAGGGCATCCGACAGCACGCGCGACGAGCGTGCCGGGACCAGCATGTCATCCGCCGCCGAGAGGACGAGGACCGGCACATGGATATCCTTCAGGGCACTGACGATGTCGAAGGCCGCCAGGGCCTCCATGCGCGCCAGCAGGGTCGGCCCCGGCTGGAAATCCTTGAGCCGCAAGGCGTTATAGGCGTCGATCTCATCCATGTGGCCGGCGACATATTCGGCGGGATAGAAGAAGAGCGGCTGGGCCTTGAGATAGCCCTCGACGCCCTGGGTGCGGAAAATATCGGCGCGAATTTCATAGCAGCGCTTGAAATAGGGATCGGCGACGGCCCAACCATTGACGGTCGCGAGGGTCAGCAAGCGCCCCGGCGCCGTGCGCGCCAGCTCCAGCCCCGCCAGGGCGCCGGCGGCGTGGCCGACGATATGGGCGGCTTCGAGCCCGAGGCCGTCGAGCAGGCGGCGAAGGTCGTCGGCCAGATGGCTGATCGTGTAGGGCATCGGGATGTCGGGGTCGCTGCCGCCGGTGCCGCGATGATCGTAGAGAATGACGCGATAACGCTGCGAAAATTCAGCGAGCTGCGGCTTCCAATAGGCGCCGAGGCCGCCCAGGCCCGAAGAAAAGACGATGGGCGCGCCATCCTCCGGCCCGTATTCGCTCACCGCCAGGCCATCGATCAGCCGGGGTGTAGGGTTAGTGTCGCTCATACCGTGTCCGATCGCTTGCCGTTTGCCGGAAAGGGTTGAAAAACAGGGGTTTTTCCAGCTTTGCCGCAGGCTAATCGCAAAAGATGTAATGCGGCAATTCGGAATGCGCGGTCACGCGAAGCCGTGGCCAATCGCCGGTTTTTCTGTATGGTCCTCAAAAAAGGAGTCACCCATGTCCATCGTCGTCGCCGGCAGCGTCAATGTCGATTTCATTCTACGTGTCGCTGCCTTGCCGCGGCCGAACCAGACGATCACCGGCCGCGACATGGCCGTGGCCATCGGCGGCAAGGGGCTTAATCAGGCCGTTGCCTGCGCCCGGCTGGGTGCTGTGACACGGATGATCGCGGCAGTCGGCGACGACGGCTTTGCCGGCCAGGCCCTGGCCTATCTAGGGGACAATGGCGTCGATACGGCCAAGGTCACGGCGCTGGCGGGGGTGGCGACGGGCGTGGCCAATATCCTGGTAGCCGAGGACGGCCAGAACATGATCGTCGTCACGCCCGGGGCCAATGCGCGCCTGACGCCGGCGATGGTCGACGCCGCCGGGGACGCGATCGCTGGGGCGAAGGCATTGATCGTGCAACTCGAAACGCCGCTCGACGCCGTACAGCGGGCGCTGGAGCTGGCGCGCCGGCACCGGGTGATGACGGTGCTCAATCCGGCGCCGGTGCAGGCCGGCGCGAAGGCGCTGTTTGCGCTGGCCGACCTGGTGACGCCGAACGAGACCGAACTGGCCGCCCTGACCGGAATCGACGATTTGGACGACGACGCTCTGACCCGGGCCCTACAGGTCCTGCTGGCGGCCGGAGCGAAACAGGCGGTGGTGACGCTGGGCGCCCAGGGCTGCGCCACCCTGATCGACGGGCGCCTTGCGCGCGTGCCGGCTTTTACGGTCCAGGCGGTCGACGCCACCGGCGCCGGCGACCACTTCAACGGCGCCCTGGTCAGCCGCCTGGTTCTGGGGGAGGATTTGCTTACCGCCCTGCGCTACGCTTCGGCGGCGTCGGCCCTGTCGGTGACCCGGCCCTCGGCCGATTCCGCGCCGACGGCGGCTGAGGTCGAGGCTTTCCTCAATCGGTGATGTCCCTTGGCGTCTTATTTACAAACCCCCGCCGCTTTCGCCACGCATTTTGACGGGCTCGGCGGGCAAGATGCCGGCGTTTCGCGCCACGACAGGAGGCCGCCATGGATACCGCCGTTCCCACAACGCCAGATGCCAACCCCGCTTCGGGCTATTCTCCCTATGTCTGGCAAGATGCTGACTCCGACGCTGTAACGCCGACCCAGGCCATGGACGGCGGGCCGCAGGTGTCTCAGCCGCCGGGCCAGATCGACGGCTTGCCAGAAAAGCAAGTTGGGCCGGCGAAGGTGGAAACGCCGCGCGCGGCGACCGTGCGCCGTGTCGCCACGGCCGCAGCGGGCGTGGGCCTGGTGGCCGCGGCCGTCCTGACCGCCCGTAGCCTTCGGGGCGACAATGCCAAGGCCGGAGTCAACGTCATCGACTATGATGATTGAATTCTTTCCTCCCCCGTTTTGCTTCGCTCACAGAGGAAGAAAGTCCATTATATCTGATACGTCTCGGTCCAAACCGTCGGGCCGGTATGGATGTCGATCGCGGTGGAAATCAGCTGGGCCGCCGTCTGGCCCGAGCGATAGGCGCCGGCCACCGAGGCCGGGAAGCGCTCGTCGAACGTGTCGCCGGCGAAGAACACCCGCGCCTCGCGGTGCGGGCCCTGGCGCCGGGTGCCCGGCAGGCAGCACGAATAGGCGCCGCGCGTGAACGGGTTGCTAACCCAGGCGGAGACGACGGGATCACCGATAACGTGGGCTTCGAATCCGGCCAGGGATTCGACGGGCGCCAGGATGCGGTGCAGGTAGTCGAAGGCCTCGGACGCCGTCATGCCTTCGATGAGCTCGGCCTGGCGGCCGGAGATATAGAGCTGGATGATCGGGGCGCCGGCGCTATGTACGTGGCAGAAGTGCGGTGGCTTGGCGTCGAGCAGGATGTAGCCGGTGTCGACGGCGATGCGGCGCTCGGCAAGGAAGGCCGGGCTGACCTCGACGACGATCTTGTTCATCTTGCCCATGACCAGACCGGCCAGATGGCGGCGGAAGTCCGCGGTCAGGGGCGGCTCGAACGCCACGGCATTGGCCTTGAGCACGCCGAGCGAGCCGGTGAACAGCGCGACCCGGCCCATGAAACGCGTGCCATCGCCGGCGCGCACATCGACATGGTCCTTCTGCGATACGATGGCGGAGATGGGGGTGTTCAGCCGCAGATTTTCCATGCCGACGTCGCGCGCCAGGGCTTCGATCAGCCCGCTCATGCCCGCCTTGGGCTGCAGACCGCCGGGCGTGTTCTCGTCGGTGAGGAACTCGTAGGCGGAGGGATGATAGGGCGGGTCGATGCCGTCCCACATCAGGCCGAATTGGCCGAGGCGCTCGCGGGCGGCGTCATCGATGCCGAGGTCGGGTAAAGGCACGTCGGGCAATTCGCCGGTCTTGATCGCCTGGGCCTTGTTCCAGTCGACGGCGGCGTTCATCCAGTCCTCGTCCGAGCGGGTGCATTTGCCGCGGCTCTGGACGTACATCTCGCCGTCCGTTTCCTCGTGATAAGCCAGGCCGTAATGGTCGAGGACGGCGCGTAGCGGCGTATCCTCGCCGTGCAACCAATGCGCGCCCAGGTCGATCGCGGTGCCCGACGCGCTTCGCCGCGTCCGCGCCCGCCCGCCCGGCTTGTCCAGGGCCTCGATCACCAGGCACGACAGGCCGCGTTTCTTCAGTTCCAAAGCGGCGCTCAGCCCGGCCACGCCGGCGCCGATAATCAATACATCGGTCAAGTCAGGCTCCTCACACAACGCAGCACTGTTCTTGCCCGATCCATAAAAGGGCAATGCGGAAACCAAGGTGTATGGCCTTTGCTTGGTCGCGCAATTTACCCGAAAAGTGGCGACCACTTTGTCGGATTGCGCTCCAGGCTTACGCCTTTTTTAGAATGCGCCCGGCCACGCGCCGCCGATTCCTTAGACCGGCTCCGCTAGATTTAACTTCAACCGGCAGGGGAATTCAACCCTGGGTTTTTGTATTGGAGCTGAATATGAATAAAGATAGACTCAACGGCAGCTGGGAGCAGGTCAAGGGCTCGGTGCAAGAAGCCTGGGGCAAGCTGACCCACGACGACCTCGCGGTGGTCGAAGGCGACCGCAAGCAACTGGCCGGCAAGATTCAGGAACGCTACGGCATCGCCAAGGACGAGGCTGAAAAGCAGGTCCACGAATGGAACCACCACACGGAAGTGTAAACTCAGTGACTCCAAGTCGCTTGCGACTTGGCGAGGGCGACTGCCCGTCGCGCACGTTTGCGCGAGCCCGGCGGCGCTTGAGCCAATTAAGAGACGCTCCGGCCCATCGGGACCGGAGTTAGACGAGGGCCGGAACGCGAATGTGCGTTCCGGCCCTGGCGTTTTTAGGCAGGGCGCGCTCTCCCTTCCATTACAAGCCATTTGAACGCCCCTCCGAGCCGCTTGCGGCGAGGCAAGCGCGACCGCGCGCCGCGCCTGATGGCGCGAGCCATGCGGCGCCTGAGCTACGACAAAGCATCCTGGACCGCGGCCATCTGAATGGCGCTCAGGCTGTTGAGCTGGGTCTGGGTCAGATAGCTGATCTGCTGCGGGTTCAACGCCTCGATCTGGTCGGTGCTCAGATTGCCCAGGAAGGTCGTACCCAGCAGAGGCATGGTGGTCGTCGTCAGGCCGCTGAGCTGCACGCCGGTGATCGCCGCCATTTCATCCGCCGACAGGCCGTCGAGCTGGTAGGTCGTCAGGCCGGCGAACTGCGCCGACGACAAGGCAGAGAACTGCGTGCTGCTGAGCGACGACAGCTCGGTGATGGTCAGGTTGCCGATCTGGGTCGACGACATGGCCGAGAGTTGGTTGTTGCTGAGCGCGGTCACCTGCGCCGTCGACATGGCGCGCAACTGCATGCGCACCAGAGAGCCGAGCTGAGTGGTGGTCAGGGCGGCGATTTCCGAGGTGGTGAAGGTGGCGATATCCGTGGTCGACAGCGAGCCGATCTGGGTTTGCGACAGACCGGACAATTGCGTCAGGGTCAGGGCGGCGATCTGGGTCTCGTTGAGCCCGGTGATGCCGGTGGTCGACAAGGCGCCGATCTGGGTCGAGCTCAGGGCCGCCAGTTGGGTCAGGTTGAGCGAGGCGACTTCGGTGGCGGTCAGGCCGCTGATCCCGGTATTGGACAGGGCGGCGATCTGGCTGGTGGTGATCGAGTTGAGGTTGGCGGCGATCAAGGTGGCGACGCCGGTCGAGGACAGCGAACCGAATTGCACCATGGACAATTGGGCGATCTGCGTCGCCGTCAGGGCGCTGATTTCGGTCGAGGTCAGCGCCCCCATCTGGGTCTGGCTGAGGCCGGCGATCTGGGTCGTCGACAATGCCGCCATCTGGGTCGCGTTCAGGCCCGAGACACCGGAAGACGACAGGGACGAAACCTGGGTCGAGGCCAGGGCGGCCAGTTGCGTCAGGGTCAGGGCGTTGACACCGGTCGAGGTCAGGCCGTTGAGCTGGGTCGGCAGCAGGGCGGCGACCTGGGTGGTGGCGAAGGCGGCGATTTCCGTGGTGGCCAGGGCGCCCAGTTGCGGCGGCAGCAAGCCCTGTATCTGGGTGGTGGTCAGGCTGGCGATCTGGGCCGAGGTCAGGCCGGTGATGGCGGTCGTGGCGACGGCGCCCAGTTGGGTCGAGCTCAGGCCCTGCAATTGCGTGGTGTCGAGCGCCGCCACGAGGTTCGGAGTCAGGCCGGACATGCCGGCCGTCGACAGGCCCGACAACTGGGTCGACGTCAGGGCGCCGAGCTGTGTCGTCGTCAGCGCGCCGGACCCCGTCGTCGACAAGCCGTTAAGCTGAGTCGAGGTCAGGTTGGTCATCTGAAGCACCGTCAGGGCCGAGACCTCGGTATTGGCGAAGGCGTTCAGTTGCGCGGCGCCCAGTCCCATAAGCTGAGTCGTCGACAGTGAGGCGATCTGGGTCTGCGTCAGGCCGTTGACCGCGCTGGTCGGCAGGGAAGCGACCTGGGTCGAGGTCAGCGCCGACAACTGGGACGGACTGAGCGCGCCCAGCACCGTACTGGTCAGGCCGCCCAGTTGGACCAGGCTGATCGACGCGATCTCGTTCTGCGTCAGGCCCGCCGCCTGGGTCGTCGCCAGGGCGCCGATCTGCAGGATGTTCAAGGCCTGGATCTGCGTCGTCGCCAGGCCGCCGATCTGGGTCGGCGACAGATAGCCGAGCTGTGTCGTCGGCAAGAAGGCGATCTGGGTCGAGGTCAGGCCCGACAACTGGTCGGGTGAGAAATTGGCGACCTGGGTCTGGCTGAGATTGGCGAATGCGCTGGGGCTGAGCGAGGCGATCTGCGACGAGCCGAGCGCCGACAATTGTGTCGTCGTCAGGGACTGGAGCTCGCTGGAGGTCAGGCCGGCCAGTTGGGTGGCGTAGAGCGAAGCCAGGCCGGTCGTGGTCAGGCCGTCGATCTCGTCCGGGTCGAGCGCGCCGATCTGCGTCGGGCTCAAGCCATGCAACTGCGTCGTCGACAGGCTGGCCAATTGGGTGTCGGCCAGGGCGGCGATCTCGGTTGTCGACATGGCGCCGAACTGGGTCGAGGTCATGACCTGAAGCTGGGCCGCCGTCAGGCTGCCGATCTGGTTGTCGCTGAGGCCGGTGACGGCGCCGGTCGAAATGGCCGCCAACTGTGTGGCGTTGAGGGCGCCGAGCTGATCCGAAGTCAGGGCGTTGATGTCGGTCGAGTTGATGCCCTTGATCTGGGTCGTGGACAGCCCAGCCAGTTGGGTGTCGGTAAAGCCCTGCATATTGGTCTGGGTCAGAGCGCCCATCAGGGTGACGTTCAATCCCTTCAACTGCGTCGATGTCAAATCGCCGATCAGAGTCGAGCCCAGGCCGGCCAGGGACAGGGGATTGAGGGCGGAAATCTGGGTCGAGGTGAGGGCCGCCAGTTGGTTGGTCGTCAGGGCGCCGACCTGGTTGGAGGTCAGGCCGCCGATTTGGGTCGTGGTCAGTTCGACCGCGTCGGTTGGCGCCAGGCCCGATATCTGAGTCGGCGTCAGCCCCGCCAGCTGGGTCGAGGTCAGGCCCTGGATCTGGGTGTTGGTCAGGGCGTTGAGATTGCTGGTCGTCAGGCCGGTCAAGCCGGTCGTCGACAAGGCCGATATCTGCGTCGAGGTCAGTCCGGTCAACTGGGTCGTGGTCAGGCGCGCCGCCTGGGTCGAGGTCAATCCGCCAAGCGCCGACAGGCTGAGCGCGCCCATCTGGTTCGAGGTCAGCACGGCCAACTGGCTGGTGCTGAGCGCGGCGAGGCCGGTGGAGCTCAAGCCGTTCAATTGGTTGGTGCTGAGCGCCTGAAGTTCGGTGGCCGCCAGCGCCGTGATCTGGGTCGTGGTCAGGCCGCCGATCTGGCTCGAGGTCAGGGTGCCGAGCTGGGTGGTGGTCAGTCCGGCGATCTGGGTCGGGGTCAGCCCGCCCATGCCGGTCGACGACAGGGCCGACAATTGCGTCATGTTCAGCGCCGCCAGTTGCGTCGCCGCCAGCGCCGCGACCTCGTTCGTGCCGAGACCGGCGATCTGGGTCGAGGTCAGGCCGGCGAGCTGGGTCTGGCTGAAGCCGCCGATCTGGGTGGTGTTGAGCTGACCGATTTCAGCGGCCGAAAAACCGAGTAATTGGGTCTGGGTCAGCAGGGACAATTGCGTCGAGCTCAGCCCCGAGACGGCGGTCGAGGTCAGGACCGCCAACTGCTCCGAACTCAGCGCCCCCAGCTGTGCATTGGTCAAGGCGCCGGCCTGGGCGTCGTTCAGGCCGGTGATGGCGGCGGTGCTCAGCCAGCCGATCTGCGACGTCGTCAGGGCGGTCAGTTGTTGGCTGTTGAGCGCGGACAGGTCCGAGGACGTCAGGCCTTTGGCCTGGGTCGTGGTCAGCGCCGCCAGTTGCGTCGGCGCCAGCGCGGCGATCTCCGTGCTGGTCAGATTGGTGACCTGCGTCTGCGACAGGGCCTGCATTTGCGTGGTCACCAGTTGCGACATCTGGTCATCGCTGAAGCCGGTCAGGGCGGCATTGTTCATCGCCTGAAGCTGGCTGGTGGTCAGCACCGCCATCTGGGTGTCGCCGAGCGCCCCCAACTGGGTCGAGTTGAGCGCGGCGATCTGGGTCGTGGCCAGTTGTGCCACATGGGTGGTGTCGAGGCTATAGATCTGGTTGGGGCTGAGCACGCCCAGCTGCGTCGCCGTAAAGCCGTGCAATTGGGTCGAGGTCAGAGAATTGAGCTGGGTCGACGACAGATTGCCGACGCCGATCGTGCCGAGCGCGCTGATCTGGCGCGAGGTGAGAACGTCGATCTGGGTCGTGGCCAGGGCGGCGACCTGGGTGTCGCGCAGGCCGTTCAGCCCGGTGGTCGAAAAGGCGGCGATCTGGGTCGTCGTCAGGCCGGAGATCTGGACGGTCGTCAAGGCGGCCATCTGGGTCGAGGTAAAGCCGCCGAGCTGGGTCGTCGTCAAGGACGCCAGTTCGCTCGTCGTCATGCCGCTGAGCTGGCTGGTGGCCAGGGTCGCGATCTGGGTCGTGGTCAGGGCCGCCAGCTGCGTCTGGGTCAGGCTTGCCAACTGGCTTGTGCTGAGGCTCGACAGACCGGTCGCCGCCAGGGCCGCCAGTTGGCTGGTCGTCATGGCGGCGATCTGGGTGCCGACCAGGGCGCCGACGGCCGAGGAGGCGAGGGCGCGGATCTGGGTCACGGCCAGGGCGGCGACCTGGGTGCTCGAGAAGGCGGCGGCCTGGGTGTCGGCCAGGGCGGCGACGCCGGTGGCGCTCAGGCCCGTCAATTGCGTCGTGGTCATCGCCGAGATCTGGGTCGTCGTCAGGGCGGCGATCTCGGTCGGGGTCAGGACGGCGAACTGGGTATTGCTGAGCCCCGTCAATTGCGTCGTGGTCAGCTCCGCTACCTGCATCTGGCTCAGGCCCTGCAGCGCGCCGGCGCTCAGGAAGGCCATCTGGCTCGAGGTCAGGGCGGCCAGTTGATCGTCGGCAAGATTGGCCATTTCGACGCCGGTCAGGCCGCGGACCTGGGCCGTGGTGAAGGCGGCCATCTGGTCGTCGCTTATGCCGCTTAGCGCCGTCAGGCCGATGCCGCCCAGTTGCGTCGAGGTCAGACCCGAAAGCTGGGTCGTCGTCAGGTTGGACGCCTGATCCTGGGTCAGGCCGGACAATTGCGTCGTGCTGAGCAGCTGTATCTCATCCGGCGTCAGGGTCGACAACTGGGCGTTCGACAGGACGCCGATCTGGCTCGGGACCAGGCTTTTGAGCTGGGTCCGCGTCAGTTCGTTCATCTGGGTCGTCGTCAGATCCTGGATCTGATTGTTCTGCAAGGCGGCGATCTGCGGCGAGGTCAGGCCCTGGATTTGGGTCCCGGTCAGCAGGACCATCTGATAGTCGGTCAAGGCCGCCACCGCCGTGGTCGACAGCGCCGACACCTGGCGCGAGTTCAGTGCCGCCAATTGCGCGTTGCTGAAGGCCGAGACCTGGGTGTCCTGCAGGCCGGTGACACCGGTCGTCGTCAGCGCGCCGATCTGGCTCGGATTGAGCCCGGTGACCTGCGCGCCGGTCAGGCCCATGACCTGGGTCGAGGTCAGGCCGGAGACCTGGGTGGCGTTGAGGCTGTTCAGCGTGGTCGTGGTCAAGGACCCGATCTGGCCCGAGCTGAGCGCGGCGATCTGGGTCGAGGACATCGACGGCAACTGGATGCCCAGCAGGGCGTTCAGCCCGTCGCTCGACATATTGCGCAACTGGGTCGAGCTCAGGCTCGAGGCCTGGGCCGCCGACAGGGCGGACAATTGCGTCGTGGTGAATTCGCTGATGGCGTTAGGGGTGAAGCCGCGCACCTGGGTCGTCGTCAGATAGCCGATCTGGGTGGTGGTCAGGGCGAAGATCTGGCTGTCGGCCAGGCCGGCGACCTGGGTCGCCGTCAGCGACTGCCACTGGCCGGTGGTAAAGGCCTGGACCTGTGTCGCGGTCAGCTGCGCCACATCGGTGGTGATCAGCGAGGCCAGCAGGGTCTGCGGCAGGGAGGAGAGCTGCGTCGTGCTGAGCGCCTGGACCTGGCCGCCCGACAATCCCTGCAAGGCGGTGATCGTCAGGTTGGACAACTGAGTCGACGACAGGACGTTGATCTGGGTGTTCGACAGATTGCCGATGTCCGACGATTGCAGGCCGGTCGCCTGGACGCCGGTGAGATTGGTCAGTTGGGTCACCGTCAACGAGCCGATCTGATTGGCGCTCAACTGGGTGATCTGGGCACTGGTCAGGGCGCTGAACTGCGTGGCGGACAGGCTGTTCAACTGGGCGGGCGACAGGCCCGACAGCGCCGTGGCGGTCAGAGAGGCGATCTGGGCCTGGCTCAGGCCGGCCAGTTGCGACGCGGTCAGGGAACTGGCCAGGGCGTCGTTCAGGCCCCGGACCTGCAGCGTCGTCAGGACCTGCAACTGGTTGGGGGTCATGGCGACGAACTGCCAGGTATTGAGCGACGCCACCTGGCCCGAGGTCAGCCCCTGGACCTGGGTCGAGGTCAACTGGCCGATCAGGGTCGGCGACATGTCGGAGATCTGGGTGGTGTAGAGACCGCTGATCTGGGTCGAGGTGACGCCGGCCAACTGCGTGGTGGTCAGGCTGGCGAAGTCGTCATCGCCGAAGGCGCGGATCTGCGTCACCGTCAAGGCGTTGATCTGGGTGCTGCTGAAATTGGCGATCTGCTGCGTCGACAAAGCGTTGATGCCCGTGGCGGTGAAGCCGAGCATCTGGTCGGTGCGCAACGCCCCGAGCTCTTCATTGGTCAGGACATAGACCTGGGGCTGGCTGAACGCCGCGATCTGCGTCGGGGTCAGGCCGCTGACCTGGGTCGTGGTCAGGGCCGAAATCTCGGTGGTGTTGATGACGCCGATCTGGGCGTTGGAGAAGGCGGCGATCTGGGTTTCGTCGAACTGGGCGAACTGATCGGACGACAGGGCGGCGAACTGGGTCTGGACCAGTCCCTTGACCTGGGTCGAGGTCAGGGCCGCGATGCGCGTGTCGGGCACCGATTGCAGTTGGGTGGTCGTCAGGGACGAGACCTGGGCGGAGGTCAGGCCGGCCCATTGGGTATCGGTTATGCCGCCCAGCAAGGTCAGACTCAGATTGTTGATCTGGGTCGTGGTCATGTAAGCGACTTGGGTCGACGTCATGTCGCTGAGCTGGGTCGTGCCCATGGTCTCGAGCGTCGTTTCCGACAGGCCGCGAATCTGCGTCGACGTCATGGCCACGATCTGGGTCTGGCTCAGCGTCGACAGCAGGGTTTGCGACAGGTTGGCGAAATCGGTGGTCGTCAGGCCCAGCATCTGGGTCGTGGTCAGGGCCGAAATATCGGTGGTGTTGAGGGCGTCGATCTCGGACGTCGTCAAGCCGGCGATTTGCGTCGCCGTCAGGCCGGCCAACTGGGTCGTGGTCAGGGATGAGACGGAGGTCGTCGTCAGGGCCTGCAACTGCGCCGAACTCAGCGCCGCCATCTGCGTCGACGTGAAGGCGGACAACTGGGTCGTGGTCAGCATGCCCAGTTGGCTGGCATTCATCCCCTTCATCTGGGTATAGCTGAGCGCCGACAATTGCAGCGGCGACAGCACGGCGAACTGCGACGTCGTCAGCTCGCCGATTTCGGTCAGGGTCAGGCCCTTGACCTGCAGGGTATTGAGCGCGGCGATCTCATCGACGCCGAAAGCGTCGACCTGGGCGTTCAGCAGCACCGACAACTGGGTACCGGAAAACGACATCTGGCCCTGCGACAGGGCCGCGATCTGCGACGTGGTCAGCGCCGTCATCTGGCCCACGGTCAGGGCCGAAATCTGGGTCGTCGAGAGGGCGCCGATATCCGTGGTGGTGAGCGCGGCGACCTGGGTGGCGGCGAGCGAGCGAATATCGGTCGTGGACAGGCTGGCGACGTCGGTCAGGCTCATCGCCGCGATCTGCGACACGCTGTAGCTTGATACCGAGGATACCACGATGCGAACGGCTTTCCTGAGCGCTTCCGGCGATGTGCGAGCCTTTTGGCATCGCCGGACATCCGTTCGGAAAACGCGCGAGTAAATACAATTCGGAGAACAACCGAGCCGTTCTGTTCGGTCGCCACCCAAGGCCTGATTCGGGCCCGGATAAAGGGTACGGACGGACACGGCCCAGGGCAAGCCCCGGGGTGTCCGCGGACACCCTAACGCCAGATGGTGAATCCACCTTTAATTATTACGTCAGGGTTGCCGGGCGTAGACGCCCTTGGGTGACCCGGTTGGGTGAGAGCGGCAGGAAGCAAGAAACCCCTCCATTCCCCTTCGCCAAGGCTTCGGAGAACAGGCCACGCGCGGCTTGCCACCCGCGAAGGGTGGTCCCCGTGCCTCGCCGGCCCGCGCCCGGCAAAGCTGGGAGGTACGAGAAAGAGAAAGCGAGCTTTCTCGTTCTCGTTAGAACTTGCTGCCCAGGCGCACGCCGACGGTCAGCGGACGGTTGGTGATGATGTAGGAGCGTTCGTAGCACGAACCGCATTCGTCATAGCGGCCGAGCTGAGCCCGCGCGTTGGTCAGGTTGTCGATATAGAATTCGCTGGTCCAGGTGCCCCACTCGGCGCCGACGGCGAGGTTGAGCGAGTCGTAGCCCTTCAGCTTGCCCAGCAGGGCTGCCGGATCGACCAGATCGAAGGTGCCGACCTCGATGGCCTGGGTACGGATATCGCTGGAGGCGGACGACTGCTGCGACAACTGCAATTGCCAGTACGGCTTGTACTTGCCCATTTCCCAGGTGTAGCGCGCCGTCGCCGACAGCTTTTCCTCAGGCGTGATCGGCAGGCGCGTCCCCTTGGGCGCGGAGACGAAGTCCTGCGACGTGCTCGGCGTCAGGACCGGAGAGCCCGTGGTGTAGAGGGTCTCGTAGGTGGTGATCGTGCCGCCGCAATTGGGATCGGAATCGCCTTCGTAGCCGCACAGATTCGACGTCGTCTTGGCGTCGGTATAGGCGCCGCTGGCCGAAAGCGCCAAGTGATCGGTGGCCTGCCAGGTGACGTCGGATTCCAGACCCTTGATGCGGGCGCCTGGACCATTGTGCACTTCGGTGAAGCTGTTGGCGCCGAGGAACGAATACTGGAAGTGCTTCCAGTTCTGGTCGTAAATGGCGCCGTTCCAGTGCACGCGGTGATCGAAGAAGTTGGCCTTCCAGCCGATTTCGGCATTGGTCAGATAGTCGGGCGTGTAGGGCTCTACCGTGCCGCGGCGATTGATGCCGCCCGGACGGAAGCCTTCCGACCAGGTGGTGTACAGCATCAGGTCGGGCGTCGCCCGCCAGGTCAGATTGAACTTGGGCGTAAAGCCGTTGCCCGAGGCCTTCTTTGGCGAAATCGAACCGTCGGCGTTCTGTACGCCGAGGTCGGTACAGGGCGAGCCCGGCACGACGCCCGGCAGCAGGGTGCCGGTCGGATCGACGGGGTTGATGGCGCCCACCGTGTCGGTGGTAAAACAGCGGCGCACGCCCGACGAGGCGAAGGCGGCATTGGGCGCGGCGCCGTCGCCATTGACGTAGTTGGGATTGTCGCCGAAGCCGAAGAAGCCGATCAGGGTATTGTCGTAGGTGAAACCCCGGCCGCCGACGGTAAAGGTCAGATTGGGCGTGATATCGTAGCTCAGTTCGCCGAAGACCGCGGCGTCGCGGTCGATACGCATCTGATCCGTCAGCCACAGCGTGCCGGGATAGCCATTCACCGACAGGTCGGTGGCCAGGCCCGGGACGACATAGTCCTGGAAGATGGCGTGGGTCTGGCGTTCGACGAAGATGCCGCCGACGAAGCGCAGGCGATCGCTCGACGGCGAGGCGAAGCGCAGTTCGTGGCTCCACTTGGTGAACTTGTCGTTCTGGACGATGTACTGGCGCGGATCGATCGTATTGCCGTTATTGTCCTGGAAGTAGAAGTAGCCCGCAAGGCCGCCGACCCCCGAATAGAGCTGGTCATAGGCTTCGGCATAGTCGGTATAGTCGGCGATGGAGTTGTACTTGCGCTCCATATAGGCGCCGGCATAGGTGACGTCGAAATTGGCGATCTTGCCCGTCAGCGTCAGCGCCGCCTGGTAGAAGCGGTCATGGTCTTCATCGGGATAGAAGGTCTGGACCTCCAGATTGCCGACCGACGGATCGTAGCCGGAGCTGCCGTGGGTGCGCGTGTCCTGGCCCATCAACTGGACCAACGCCGTCCAATTGTCGTCGAGATCGATCTTCAGCGCCGCCCGCCCGCCATAGATGTTGTCGAAATTGAAGTCCTTCTGGACGTATTGGGCATTGTTGACGGTGATCGCGTTGCCGGTGGAATCGGGCAGGAAGGTGCGCGAGCCCGGCACATTGTTGATGAAGCCGGCGTCGTGTTCGTCCCAGCCGACGACGCGCAGCGCCACCTTGTCGCCGAGCGGCAGGTTGTACATGGCTTCGATCTTGCCGCCCAGAGACCCGTGATCGACCCCGTTGCCGTCGATGTCGAACCGGCCGTAGGCGGCGGTCAGGTCGGGCTTGTTGGTGATCAGACGGATGGTACCGGATTCCGACGAGGCGCCGTAGAGCGTGCCTTGCGGCCCGGCCAGGGACTCGATACGCGCCATGTCATAGATATGAACGTCGAGCGGTCCGCCGATGGTGGTGACCGGCTGTTCGTCGAGATAGACGCCCGCCGACGGTTCTGAACCCGAATGGTTGCCGTCGCCGCCCGAGGCCACGCCGCGGAAATAGACGGACGAGCCCTGATAGGGGCTGTTCTGGTACGATACGCTGGGCAGCAGGGCGATATAGTCGTTGACGTTGGCGATATTGAGCTGGTCGAGCTTCTTCGTGCTCAGCACCTCGATGCTGATCGGCACGTTCGACAGCTTTTCCGAACGCTTCTGGGCGGTGACGATGACTTCGGTCGAGTCGCTGTCCGGTTTCGCCCCCGTTTGGGCATGCGCCATGAATGGCACCGCACTGAGCATGGTTGTGGTCAGCAGGGCGGTGGTGATGGTCCGGCGTGCGCGCATAAAGTCCCCCTCGGGCGTCGAGTAAAGGTTAATCCAACCAGATTGTGGCCGGGTTCCGCATCCGTCAACGGGGACCTTTTGCGGCGCAACACTTCGTGACGCCACAGTGACGGAATTGCCACGATTTTGTTACGATGTTTGTTCCGTCTGAAAGTGTATGGGCGCGTCCGGATAGGCGTCAAGCACCGGGCCCAGCGCCTGTTCCAGCGGTCCAAGCCAGGCCGCAAAGCCTTGCCAGCCTTCGGTTCCTTCGCGGAAGATCGGCCGGCGCACCTGTTCCGACGACGGCGTGCGCACGGCGCGTTCGGTTTCGTGAAAGCGCAGGCAGGCGTCCTCGAAGTCGAGCCCGCAGGCGGTGATCAGTGCGCGGATTTCAGCTTCCGTAGCGTCAACCATGCGCTCGTAAATGACGCGATGCACACGTCCCGGCAAGACGCGATCGACATGGCTCATCAGCCGGACATAATCGCTGTAATAGCGGCCGAGATCGTCGAGCGCGTAGCCGAAGGCCTGGCCGCGCGCGAAGTGCTGCTTGAAATTGGAAAAGCAGCACGACATCGGGTGGCGGCGGGCATCGATAATGGTGGCATTGGGCAGGATCAGGTGGATGAATGACACGTGCGCCCAGTTGTTGGGCAGCTTGTCGATGAACAAGGGGCGGCCGGTTTTGCGCTGCACCCGGGTGCGGTTGAGATAATCCTCGCCCATGGCCTTGAGCCGTTCGGGCGGCAGTTCGAGCAGCCGCACCGGATCGTTGCCGAACCGCCGTGTCAGCAGCGGGATGTCCGCCAGTTCCGACGTGCCCTCGATATGGCTGTGACTGGACAGGATCTGCTCGACCAGGGTCGAGCCGGCGCGCGGCATGCCCAGCACGAAGACGGGATCGCGGGCGTCGCAGCCGAAGGCTTCACGTTCGGCGAAAACCTCCGGGGTGAACAGGGCAATGGCCTTGTCGACAAAGGATGTGGTCTCGGCGGCGTCGTAAGGCAGCGACCGGCGGCGCAGCGCATTGCCTGCCGCGTAGTGGCGGAAGGCCGGCTCGTAGGCCTTGGTGTCTTCGAACGCCTTGCCCAGCGCGAAGTCGAGATGGAAGCGGTCCTCGTCGCGCAGATCGGCCGCGGTCAGCGCCGCCTGCATCGCCGCCATGTCATCGGGCGTAAAGCGCACGGTCTTGAGATTGGCCAGCGACCACCACACCTCGCCCATGTGCGGCGCCAGATCGAGTGCGCGGCGATAGGCCGTGATGCCGTCATCGACCCGGCCGACGGTCTTGAGCAGGTGGCCGTAGCTCATCCATACGCGCGGCAATTGCGGGGCTTCGGCGAGCACGGCCTCATACAGCTTAAGCGCCTCGTCGAACTCGCCGATGCGGCCGAGCGTCGCGGCGCGCAGATTGTCGTGACCGATGTTCTCAGGATCCCCGTTTCCATTGTTTTTGGCCGCCAGCACATCCAGTTCGGCCAGGGCTTCGAGCGGCCGGTTCTGGCGATAGAGCAGGGTCGCCAGATTGGCGCGGGCGGCACCGAATTCGGGCGCCAGCTCCAGGGCCCGGCGCAGCAGGTTTTCGGCGTCGCGAAAGCGCCCGACGCGGGCCGCCAGCTCGCCCATCATGCGGATGGCGGCGACGTCGAACGGATCGTCCTTGAGGTGGGCGCGCAACAAGGGCTCGGCCTCGGCGAGGCGGTCGTCGTACAGCGCCAGCGCGGCCTGCATCAGTCGCGGATTGCGCAGGCCCGAGGCAATGGCGGCCTTGGAAGGTGAGGGTGAAGCCATCCGTCGGTTGTTGCCGATCGGAGGGCGCTTGTCCAGAGTCCCTGAGCGGGCGGCGTTACTTCAACTGACCGTCGTCCCAGCCGCCGCCCAAGTCCTCGATCAGGTTGACGCTGGCCTCGAGACGCGATTTGCGGACGGTCAGTGTGCTGATCATCGCCGTAAAGGTCGTGTTCTGCGCCGTGATCACGCTGGAATAGGCCACGGTGCCGACCTTGTAATTGTTGAGCTCGATCTGCTCGGCCTGGCGCGCTTCCTGTTCGGCCTGTTCGCGCAGTCCTTGTTCGCCTTCGAGCACACGCAGCGCCAAGAGATTGTCCTCGGTGCCCTGGAAGGCCTCGAGCACGGTCTCGCGATACTTGGCGACCGCCCCATCATAGCCCGCCTTTGCCCCCTTGACCGCCGCCGAGCGGGCGCCGAATTCGATCAGGGTGTCGGCGACGTCGGCGCCGATCGACCAGGTCGAATTGTGCGCGCTGAACAGCTTCGACAGGGTCGAGGCGCTGGCCGTGTCGGAGGCACTAAGATCCAGTGTCGGGAAGAAGGCGGTCTCGGCTATGCCGACGGCGGCATTGGCCGCGGCGACGGCGCGTTCGGACGACGCGATGTCCGGCCTGCGTTGCAGCAGTTGCGACGGCACGCCGGTCGGCACGACCGGCACCACCGTGGCCAGCGGCCCGGTCGCCACATCGACCTGATCGGGCGTGGTGCCGATCAGGACGGCGATCGAATGCAGATACTGCCCGCGCGTCAGATCCAGATCGGCCAGGCCGGCCTGGGCGGTGCTGAGCTGGCTTTGCGCCTGCAGCACGTCGGAGCGTTGCGCCACGCCGACCTTGTACTGGTTCTGCGTCAGGGTCAGCGCCTTTTGATAATTATCGACCGTGGCCTTGGTCAGCCTTTGCTGCTCTTCCGTCGCGCGCAAGTCGAAATAGGCGATGGCCAAGGTGGCCTGGGCCGACAGGACGGCGTTGGCGAGGTCGGCCTTCGAGGCTTCGGTATTGGCCTTGGCCTGTTCTATCTCGCGGCGCACCTTGCCCCAGATGTCGATCGACCAGGCGGCGTCCAGCCCGGCCGAGAAGCGGTTGCCGTTGGTCGTGCCCGTTGTCGCTGTTCCGCCGGCCGTTCCCGCGGCGGCGCCACTCCCCCCAGATCGGCTGGCACCGAACGTCAGGCCCAGCGTCGGCCACAAGGCGGCGCGGTCTTCCGCCACGGTCGCCTGCATCTGGCGAACCACGGCCTCGGCCTGGGCGACATTCTGGTTGTTGATGACGACCTTTTGTTCCAGGCCGTCGAGCACCGGATCGTTGTAGACGCGCCACCAGGCGCTCTTTTCCACCTGGTCGGCCGGCGTTGCCGGCGTCCAGCCCTCGCTCGCCGTAAAGTGCTGTTCCACGGGTGCGTCCGGCCGGTGATAGTTGGGTCCGACCGAGCAGCCGGCCAAGGCGCCTGAGATCGCTGTGGCGCTCAGCAAAACGAGGGTGAACCGCTTCATTTTACGCTCCTTCGGCCGAAGGCTGCGACGTGGCGCCGCGAGTCTTCTTCGCCTTCTTGCGCCCGAACCGGGTGCGCAGCTTGTCCATATAGAGATAAACCACCGGTGTGGTCAAAAGAGTCAGGGCCTGGCTGGCGATCAGCCCGCCGATAATGGTGACGCCGAGCGGTTGACGCAATTCCGAGCCTTCGCCGAAGCCGATGGCCAACGGCACGGCGCCCAGCACGGCGGCGGCGGTGGTCATCATGATCGGCCGGAAGCGCAGGCGGCAGGCCTCGAATATGGCGTCCTCGGGCGACCAGCCGGCGCGTTCGCGGGCCAGGGCGAAGTCGATGATCAGGATGGCGTTCTTCTTGACGATGCCGATGAGCAGGATGACCCCGATCAGGGCGATCAGCGAGAATTCGGTGTGGAACGCCATCAGCGCCAGCAACGCGCCGACCCCGGCCGAGGGCAGGGTCGACAGCACGGTGATCGGATGGACATAGCTTTCGTAGAGGACGCCGAGGACGATGTAGATGGTGACGATGGCGGCCAGGATCAGCAGGCCCTGGTTATTGTTGGTCTGCTGCGCCGTCGCCGCGGTGCCGCCGAACGAGCCATGCACGGTGCGCGGCATGCCGATGGTCGTGATGCAGTCCTGGATCGCGGTCTGGGCGTCCGACAGCGACATGCCCGCCGCCAGGTTGAACGACAAGGTGGCGGCGACCGACGAGTCCTGGTGGTTGATCGCCACGGGCGTGGCGGCCAGGCTGATGGTCGTGAAGGCGGTGAGCGGGTTCATGCGCTCGGCCGTCGTGGTGATGGCGTTGCCGGTCTGAGCCCCGCCGCCGCCGGTCGTCGATGCGGTGACACCGGCGCCGGACAGGGCCGAGGTCGAACCGGTGAGGCCGTTGGCCAGGTTGGCGAGCGTCGCCGCGCTCTGGCCGTTGGACGCCGCGGCGCCGACCACGCCGACATTGCCGCCGGCGGTTACCGAGGCGAAGGGATTGGCCGCCGGCGCCGGCGTGCGGCTCGCCAGTTCGTTGGCCGCGGAGGTCGTCTTGAGGTCGGAGGCCGGACCGTTGGTGGCGCCGAGCGCCGCCGGCGACGACAGGAGCAACTGCTCGGCCGGGGCCTTGGTGGTGACCGACGAGCTCGAGGCCGGCGGCACCATGATCTGGTTCAGGGCCTGCGGCGTGTCGCCGAAGACGGGATCGGCCTCCATCACCACGTGATACTGGTTGAGGGCCTCGTAGATATTCGAGACCTGGCGCTGACCGTAGCTGTCATAGAGGATGGCATCGACCTGCTGCGAGGTCAGGCCCAGCTTCGACGCGGTCGGGCGATCGACATTGACGTAGGACTCAAGGCCGTTGACCTGCTGGTCGGTCGAGACGTCCGAGAAGACGTCGGAGCGCTTCAGCATTTCACGCATCAGGCTGTCGGACCAGGTCTTCAGCGCCGCCGTATCGTCGCTTTCCAGCGTATATTGATATTGCAGGTTCGACTGTCGGCCGCCGACGCGGAAATCCTGCGCCACCTGGAGGAAGAGCTGCGCGCCGGGGACACGGGCCAGTTTGGGGCGCATGCGCGCCAGCACCTGGTCGGAGCTCATCCCGCCGCGCTCGGCCTTGGGCTTGAGCTGGCCGAAGGTGAAGCCGCCGCCGGACTGGGTAAAGCCGACGACGCTTTCGACGGCCGGATCGGCGGCGACGATGGCCTGCAGCTTGCGCATCTTGTCCGCCGTCAGGGCGAAGGACGAGGCCTGGTCGACCTGCAGGCCGCCCTGGATCTGGCCGGTGTCCTGCTGCGGCATGAAGCCCTTGGGGATGATGATGTAGAGATAGACGTTGAGCGCGATGACGACCAGCAGCACGCCGAGCACGACCGCCTTGTGGTCGATCGCCCAGTTGAGCGCCTTTTCATAGGTACGCGTGAAGAAGGGCGACTTTCCGTTGCCTTGGCCGCCGGCCTGGCCCTCTTTGACCTTTGCGGTTTTGGGCTTGTGCTTCTGGTCGATAAAGCGCGCCGACAGCATCGGCGTGGTGGTCAGCGAGACCAGAAGCGAGATCATCACCGACGCCGCCAGGACGACCGCGAATTCATTGAACAGGCGGCCGACGATTCCGCCCATGAACAGCAACGGAATAAACACGGCAATCAGCGAAATCGAGATCGATACCACGGTGAAAGCGACTTCGGAGGCCCCGCGTAGCGCCGCCTGGAACGGGTTCATGCCATCTTCGACGTGGCGCGTGATGTTTTCCAGCACGACGATGGCGTCGTCGACGACGAAGCCGGTCGCCACCGTCAGCGCCATGAACGACAGGTTGTCGAGGCTGAGGTGGAACAGATACATAAAGCCCAGGGCGCCCAGCAGGGAGACGATGACGGCGATGGCCGGGATCAGGGTAGCGCGGCCGTTTCTCAGGAACAGGAAGACGACGATGACCACCAGTATGGTGGAAATCGCAAGGGTGCGTTCGACATCGGCCAGCGAGGCGCGGGTAGTGATGGTGCGGTCGACCGCGATGTCGAGATTGATCTGCGGCGGCATTTCGGCGCGCAGGATGGGCAGGGCCTCCTTGATGCGGTCGACCGTCTCGATGACATTGGCGCCGGGCACCTTGGTGACGCGGACGACGATGGCCGGTTTGCCGTTGGCCAGGCCCAACTGGTAATTGTCCTCGGGGCCATCGAGGACGGTGGCGACGTCCGACAGGCGCACCGACGTGCCGTTGCGGGTGGCGACGACGAGGTTGGCATAATCCGCCGCCTTGAACGCCTGGTCATTGGTGTAGATCTGCAGTTGGCGGTTGCCGTCGCTGAAATAACCCTTCGGCTCGTTGGCATTGGCTGCCGAAATCGCGGCGCGGATGTCTTCCGGCGAAATGCCGTAGGAGGCGAGGGCGCGCGGATTATATTCGACGCGCACCGCCGGAGCCGCGCCGCCGCCTAGCGTGACGTCGCCGACGCCGTCGATCTGCGACAGCTTTTGCTGCAGGATGTTCGACCCGGCGTCGTAGATCTGCGACGTGGTCATGGTGTCGGACTGCAGGTACATCACGACGATCGGCGCATCGGCCGGATTGATCATGCGGTAGGTCGGATTGGAGCGCAGGGCGGTCGGCAGGTCGACGCGGGCGGCGGCGATGGCCGCCTGGACGTCGCGGGCCGCCCCGTTGATGTCGCGGTTCAATCCGAACTGCAGGGTGATATTGGTGCTGCCGAGCGTGCTGTTCGACGTCATTTCCGTGACGTTGGCGATCAGGCCCAGATGCCGTTCCAGCGGGGTGGCGACCGAGGTCGCCATGACCTCGGGCGAGGCGCCGGCCATGCTGGCGCGCACCTGGATCGTCGGAAAGTCGACGCTGGGCAGGGACGACACCGGCAGGACGAACCAGGCGGCCACTCCGGTCAACGCGATGCCGATCGTCAGCAGTATGGTGGCGACCGGCCGCCGGATAAAGGCCTCGGGCAGGGTCATTCGGCAATTCTCGTGATTCTTGGTCCCATCATTCCGCGATCCCTGGGGCCGTGTCGTGGCTGGGGTCATCGCCCTCGGGCATCGGCTTCGGCTTGAAGCGCGCTCCCCACCGGTCGAAGGTGACGTAGATGACCGGGGTGGTGAACAGGGTCAAAAGCTGCGACGCCATCAGGCCGCCGATGATCGATACGCCCAGCGGGAAGCGCAGTTCCGCGCCATAGCCGCCGCCGATCAGCAGGGGAACGGCGCCGAGCAGGGCGGCCAGCGTGGTCATGATGATCGGCCGAAAGCGCAGCAGCGCCGCCTGGTGAATGGCATCGCGCGGGCTCATGCCCTGTTCGCGTTCGGCGTCGAGCGCGAAGTCGATCATCATGATGGCGTTCTTCTTGACGATGCCGAACAGGAGGATCAGGCCGATGACGCCGACGACGCCCAGGTCCTGACCGCACAGCCACAGGAAGATCAGCGCGCCGACGGCGGCCGACGGCAGGGTCGACAGGATGGTGATCGGGTGGATGAAGCTTTCGTACAGCACGCCCAGCACGATGTAGATGACGACGACGGCCGCCAGGATCAGCCACAGCTCGTTGTTCAGCGAGTTCTCATAGGCCGCCGCGGCGCCCAGGAAGGTCGTGGTGATCGAAATCGGCACGCCCATCTGGCTTTCGGTCTTCTTGATCGAGCTGACGGCGTCGCCCAGCGCAGCACCCGGGGCCAGGTTGAACGAGATGGTCGCCGCCGGGAACTGGCCGACGTGGTTGATGACGAGCGGCGACTGTTGCGTCGTGATGTGAGCGATCGACGACAGGGGCGCCTGGCCGCCCGACGTGGTCGAAACATAGATGTCGTTCAGCGCATCGGGACCGGTGGCGAAGGCCGGCGCCGCCTCGAGGATGACGCGGTACTGGTTCGACTCGGTGAAGGTGGTCGAGATGATGCGCTGGCCGAAGGCGTCGTAGAGCGCGTTGTCGACGGTCGACAAGGAGATGCCGAGACGGCCCGCGGTGTCGCGATCGACGTCGATATAGCTCGACAGGCCCTGGGCCTGGATGTCCGAGGCGACGTCGGTCACTTCCTTGAGATGCGACAGCTTGTCGACGAGCTTGTCGCTCCATTGGGTGATCAGGGCCAGATCGGTGCTTTCGAGCGCGAACTGGTATTCGGTGCGGCTCTGTTGGGCATCGATGGTGAGGTCCTGGACCGGCTGCATGTACAGCGTCACGCCCGGCACCGATGTTTCGTGCTGCAGGTTGCGGATGATCGTCGTGGCCGAGGTGTGGCGCTCTTCCAGCGGCTTGAGCTCGATCAGCACGCGTCCGGCGTTCAGCGTGGTGTTGGTGCCGTCGACGCCGACGAAGGTCGAGACGTCCTTGACGGCCGGATCCTTCATGATCTGGTCGGCCAGTTGCCGCTGCAACTCGGTCATCTTGAGGTAGGACACCGATTGCGGCGCCTCGACCACGCCCTGGATTTCGCCGGTGTCCTGGGTCGGGAACAGACCCTTGGGAATGAAGACGTAGAAGGCGATGGTGATGGCCATGGTGACGACGGCGATCAGCAGGGTCAGGCCCTGGTTGTCGAGCACCCAGGTCAGGCCCTTGTCGTAGCCGTTGATCGTCCAGTCGATGAAGTTCTGCGTCTTTTCGTCGAGCGAGCCCTTCTTCGGGTGCTTGGGATGGGTCAGCCACAGCGCGCACAAGGTCGGCACCAGGGTCAGCGACACCACGGCCGAGATGACGATGGTGATGGCCAGCGTGACGGCGAATTCGCGGAACAGCCGGCCGACGACGTCGCCCATGAACAACAGCGGGATGAGCACGGCCAGCAGCGACACGGTCAGTGAGATGATCGTAAAGCCGATCTCGCCGGCGCCTTTCAGCGCCGCCGTCATGGCGTCGTCGCCTTGTTCGATATAGCGGCTGATATTCTCGATCATGACGATGGCGTCGTCGACGACGAAGCCGGTGGCGACGGTCAAGGCCATCAGCGACAGGTTGTTGAGCGAGAAGTTCAATAGGTACATGACGCCGAAGGCGCCGACGAGCGAGATCGGGGCGGCGACCCCGGCGATGAAGGTCGCCGGCACGTTGCGCAGGAAGACGAAGATAACGGCGATAACCAGCAGAATGGCCAGCGTCAGTTCGAATTCGACGTCGGTGACCGAGGCGCGGATGGTCACGGTGCGGTCGGTCATCGGGGTGATGACCAGGCCCGGCGGCAGGCTTTCCTCGACGTCCGACGAGGCCAGCTTGGCGCAGGCATTGCCCGTGCAATAGGTGTGCGGCAGCAGCGCCTTGATGCGGTCGGCGACCTGGATGACATTGGCGCCGGGCTGGCGGCGGATGTTGAGGATGATGGCCGGAGTGGTGTTGATCTTGTTGCCGTTCCAGGTCGAGGCATAGGCGCCGAGCTGGGCGTTTTCCGATCCCTGGATGATGGTGGCGACGTCCGACAGGTGAATGGCCGAGCCGTTGCGATAGGCGATGACCAGGCCGCCATAGTCGTTGACGTTGTTGATCTGGTCGTTGGCGTCGATGGAATAGGCGCGGGTCTTGCCGTTGAAGCTGCCCTTGGCGCCGTTGACATTGGCCGCGGCGATCGACGAGCGCAGGTTTTCCAGGGTCAGGCCGTAGGCGGCCAGGGCCTTGGGATTGGCCTGGATGCGCGTCGCCGGCCGCTGGCCGCCGGACAGCGACACCAGGCCGACGCCTTCGATCTGGCTGATCTTGGAGGCCAGGCGCATGTCGACCATGTCCTCGACATCGGTCGGCGCCATGCTGGGCGACGAGACGGCGAGCGTCAGCACCGGCGCGTCGGCCGGGTTGACCTTGGCATAGGTCGGCGGGGCGGGCAGGTCTGACGGTAGCAGGTTACCGGCGGCATTGATCGACGCCTGGACTTCCTGCTCGGCGGCGTCGAGCGACAGGTTGAGCCCGAATTGCAGGGTGATGACCGACGCGCCGGCCGAGCTGACCGACGACATGCGGTCGAGGTTCGGCATTTCACCGAGCTGGCGTTCCAGCGGCGCGGTGACCATCGACGTCATGACCTCCGGCGAGGCGCCGGGATAGAAGGTCGAGACCTGGATCGTCGGATAGTCGACTTCCGGCAGGGCCGACAGCGGCAGCATGTGGAAGCCGATCAGGCCCGACAGGAAGATCGCGGCCATGAGCAGCGAGGTCGCGACGGGGCGCAGGATGAACAGGCGCGACGGCGAAAAGGCCGACAGCTTGTCCTTGGAATCGACTTTTTCCTTGCCGCCCTTGTTTTTGGGCGAAGCAGGGACTTCACCGGGCCCGTGGCTATCGTCCGGCGTTTCGGGGGTATCCGTCATGATCTTTACGCCGGTTTATTGTTGCTGACCCTGGCCGGACTGGCCGCCGTCCTGCTGCTGCTGCTGCGCTTTTTGCGCGGCGCGCAACTGCTGGAGCTTGGCGTTCTGTTGGGGCGTGAGAATGGCCTGGATCTGTTGTTGCGACGCCATGAATATCTGGCGCTTGGCATCGGGATCGTCGGCCGTCTGGGCCTGTTGGCGGGCCTGGGCCATGATGGCGTCGGCCTTGGTCTGCTGGTCCGGCGTCAGG